>Ga0307312_10000475_pt1 | contig 18792 bp, 22 predicted proteins | sample ER_DNA_202_FD_194489 | JGI IMG/M metagenome (GOLD analysis project Ga0307312, IMG submission 194489) | Bulk soil microbial communities from the East River watershed near Crested Butte, Colorado, United States - ER_DNA_202 | ecosystem: Environmental > Terrestrial > Soil > Floodplain | place... | reverse complement strand
AGGCGTACTCGCGATTGACCAGCGCCTCGATACCCGAGCTCATTCCAACTCCTTGGCGTTTCTATACTTCCCTTCGTAGATTGAATCTAAAGCAATTCTGTCGGGATAGTCAAGCTGACCCCGACCAAGCTTATGTTCTTGTGTCGTCAGCACTTACGCGGTTCAGAAATGTGCGCAGCCAGCGGTCTTCCATTCATTAGAGCAGACGAAGAATCGGCCTTCGAGCCACTGGCTTCCCTTGGGGAGCTGACCGAAGGGACGGTTATGCAACGCGTGCGCTCGAGCGGTGACGCGATTTGCCTGGTGAGGCAAAACGGCCAGATCTCTGCCCTGAGCGATATCTGTACCCACCAGCACTTTTCGATGTCGCAGGGGGACCTGCTAGCGGATGGGACGCTTCAGTGCGCCTGGCACGGCACGCGGTACGATTGCAGAACCGGAGAGGTGAAGCAGGTTCCGGCAACGAGTCCACTGCCGGTGTTTCAGGTGCGGCTCGACGGAGACACGGTCATGGTTGGGCCACGATGCAAGCGGATCGACGACAAATACGAAGCGTCGACGGTACAGGTCCCATGAATCTGCGCGCCGACTTCCCGCTCCTCGCCAACAATCCGGGACTCCACTATCTCGACTCGGCGGCGACGTCGCAGAAGCCCAGCGCCGTGCTGGACGCGCTCCGCGAGTTCTATGAGACGAGCAACGCCAACCCGCATCGCGGGGCGTATGCGCTCTCGGTGCGCGCGACGGAGCGATATCACGAGGCGCGGGTCCGCATCGCGAGCTTTCTCGGTGTGCGCGATTCTGACTGCCTCATCTTCACGAGAGGCACGACCGAAGGATTGAATCTCGTCGCCGGCTCGTGGGGACGCGCCAACGTCTCCCGGGGAGATGAGATCGTGGTCACGGCGCTCGACCATCACGCGAATTTCGTCCCGTGGCAGCAGCTCGCGCTCGAGAAGCACGCCAAGCTCAGAGTTTGCGAGCTGACGGCTGACGGACGGCTCGACCTCGATTGCCTGCGCGAGCTCCTCAATCCGAAAACGAAGGTCGTGGCATTCAACCACGTGTCCAATGCCCTCGGCACCATCAATCCGATTGCGGAAATCGTGAGGCTGGTTCGCAGCAACACCTACGCGATCACGGTCTGCGATGGCGCGCAGAGCGCACCACATTTTCCCGTGTCGTTCGATTCACTCGGCGTCGACTTCTACGCTTTCAGCGGCCACAAGATGCTGGGGCCAATGGGGCTGGGCGGGTTGATCGGGAACCGCGAGCTGCTCGAGAAGATGCCGCCGTACCAGACGGGCGGGGACATGATCGAGTTCGTACACGACGATCACACGACGTGGAATGTGCTTCCGCACAAGTTCGAGGCGGGCACTCCGAACGCCGCCGATGCGGTTGGCCTTGCCGCCGCCGTGGAGTACCTCGAGAGAATCGGAATGGATCGAGTGCTCGAGCACGAGCGATCACTCATGTCCGCCGCACAGGAGAGGCTGGGGGCAATCGATGGTCTGCAGATCTACGGGCCACAACCGGCTGAGCGCAGCGGAGTTCTCAGCTTCACCATGTCCGACGTGCATCCCCACGACCTGGCGACGATTCTGGACGGTGAAGGCGTTTGCATTCGCGCCGGGCATCACTGCGCCCAGCCGTTGATGCGACGCTTGGGCGTCGTGGCAACCGCCCGTGCATCGTTTTACGTGTACAACGACGAGCGGGATATCGACGCTCTCGTCGCTGGAATCATGAAGGCAAGGGAGATCTTCGGGTATGTCGAGGCCTGAGCGATCGGCGGAGATCGCCGCCCTCTACCAGGAGCTGATCCTCGATCATTACCGGCGCCCCAGGAACAAGGGTACACTCGAGAAGGCCGACGCGAGTGTGGAGATGAAGAATCCCCTGTGCGGAGACGAGATAACCCTTCAGGTCGCGTTCGATCGGGACGGAATCGGTGATTGCAGATTTTCCGGGCGCGGTTGCTCGATCTCCCAGGCTTCGGCGTCGATGATGACACAGCTGGTAAAGGGGAAAGGCGCGGAGGAAATCAACGCCTTGAGAAACCGATTTCGGGAGATGATGCTCGGCGACCAGAATGCCGTGACCGACGAGAAGCTCGGATCCCTTCGTGCCCTCTCCGGCGTGGCCAGATTTCCGGCGCGCGTCAAGTGTGCGCTGCTGGCGTGGAATGCGTTGGAGAGTGCCCTGGCAGGGCGGAGCACCTAGTCCCAAATGAGAATGAAGCTCGCGCGCCACCTGCTGTCGGTCGCCCTGCTTCCCTTTTCCGTGGCCGTGCTCGTTCCGCTCTGGCTCGCGCGAAACAACAACATCTCGCCGGCGATCGGGACGACCGGGCCCCAAATGCTGGTGCAGGTTGTCGGACTTCTGGTTCTAGCGGTCGGCCTGATACTTTTTTCGGCGTCACTCAGGAATTTCGTGACGGAGGGAGAAGGCACTCTAGCCCCCTGGGATCCGCCTCGCCGTCTCGTGGTACGCGGGCCATATCGCTACGTCCGGAATCCAATGATATCCGGCGTTGTATTTGTGCTTTTTGGGGAGGCTCTCACTCTTCTCTCGCGGCCCCACTTCATCTGGGCTCTCATCTTTCTCGCGGTGAACTCTATCTATATCCCGTTGCTTGAGGAGACCGGCCTCAGACATCGATTCGGAGATTCCTACGTGGAGTACTGCCGCCACGTCCCGCGACTGATTCCGCGCTTCCGCCCATGGGAGTCTGAAGATCACTGAGCCGCCGAGTTCGTAAACAGAGGTACTGGCATGGAATCCGCTCACTAGGGCTCGTCCATTTCCATTCTGCCGACATGACAAATCCAAACTCGCCCGTTTCAGTCTCAGAGCCGTACTCGTCCACGCTCCTGCCGCGCGATACGTTCCGGACCGTTATCGCGCTCGCGATCGTCGCCCTCACGATTGGCGGCTGGATCTACGTCATGATGATCCCCATCGACCGGTTTGCTCTGGCCGCCCAAACGCGCTTGTGGTGGGTCGAGCAGGTCACGAAGTTCGTCCTCGCACTTGTCTCTATCGGGATCGTTCTGCGAAAGCGCTCGTTTCTGAATTGGGCGTTCTGGCTCACGATCTACTCCCTGGTCTTCAGCGTAATGCGGCTGATATTCCAGTTCAGGGGGGGGCAGCTGACGATTTCGGTCGCGCTGATCCTCTACGCGCTGTTCATCTGGCGTCTCAGTCTTACCCGCCGGACCGTATTCGCCCAGGAGCATGCCGTAGCGGCGTAGCCATTGAGCGTGTTGGAGTAGCGGAGTCGCGTCCCTTCGATAACTATTTATCGTGGGCAACAAACCGCTCGGCCACTCCATCAGCCCGCTTGTCGCTCTCGTCGGGCTAGCGCTCTTCGGCGTCATTGCGCCTGTAGCTGAATCACGCGCCCAGACGCGGCTTCAGAGGGCGTCCCCGCAAAACGCGCAGCTCGTAAGGGATTCGGCCGAGCTGTCGCGGCGTACGCGTGACCTCCAGGCCCGGTTCGAGCGCCGCCGTCGCCACCTGCTACCGACGTTCTACACCGGCATCGCCGACCGCTGTCTGATTGTCGGCCGTTTCTGCGAATGGCATCCCAACCTTCAGGAGGACGTAGTTCCCGAAGAAGGAAAGGAGATCCGGCTCGCGCGTGCCGAGCTTCTCCTCGCGCTCGCGAAAGCGTCGGCCACTCTCCCGGGGGATGACTGGATTGTCGGCCAGCGCATCCGCTATCTCACCGAGACGCACGATTCGGCGGCGATCGGCGTCGCGCGATCCTGTCGTGCGAGCAAGTGGTGGTGCGAGGCACTGCTCGGGCTTGCCCTGCACGTCAGTGGTGACTTTGCCACCGCGGACAGCGCCTATTCGAGCGCGCTCCAGGACATGCCGGCTCTTACGCGCTGTCATTGGACCAACCTGTCACCGCTGCTGGACGACGATATCAGGGGAACGTACAGAAAGATGCCGTGCGACCAGCGCGATGGCGTCAACGGTCGCATTTGGTGGGTCGCTGATCCGCTCTACATGACGCGGGGCAATGAGCGGCGCACCGAGCACTTCTCGCGGATGGTGCACACCGCCCTCTGGAAGGACGCAGCGAATACCTATGGCACCAGCTGGGGCGGTGATCTCGCCGAGCTCATGCTTCGCTTCGGGTGGGCGGAGAAATGGACGCAGCAACCCACGACCATCTCGTATTCGCAGCCTGAGCCATCTGTTACGGGCCACGAGCGTGAGCCAGGGTTTCATTTCTTCCTGACCCAGCGACCACCCGACAGCCTGGCGCAGATCGTCGATTCCCTGTTCGACGTCTACCAGTTTCCGCCGCGGGAACAGTACGCCCCGCCCTATGCGCGCTCGCTCGCGAGGCTCGATGCCCAGGTTGCGCGTTTCCGGCGGGGAGATTCCACTCGCGTCGTCGCTGCGTTTGATGTGAGCGCCGACACGGTTTTCGGAACCAGAAAATTCGCCGCTGCTCTTGTCGCCATGGGCGACGAGCTGGCTACGCCGGCGAGGGCAGATGTCCCCGAGTCGCCGACAAAGAGTGTACTGACGGTGATGACTCCGTGGAAGTCGCAGCTGATCGGGGTCGAACTGCTGGCGCACGACAGCGCGGGTGCAGCGCGCTGGCGATCGGGATTCGCCGAGATTCCACTGGACTCCAATCGTATCAGCGTCTCGGATCTGCTTTTCGTCGATGGAGGTACGTCTCTTCCGGCCGATCTGAGCGAAGCGATTGGACGTACGCACGGTGGAACGAAGTTTCGGCGAGACACCAAGATCGGATTGTTCTGGGAGCTCTACGGACTAACCCCCGCCGACAGTACGCTGCCCATCTCGCTTACCATCACGCCGATCGACCAGGGTTTGCTGCGGCGCACCTTCCGCGCATTGCGAATCGCGCCGAAGCTCACCCCTCTCAACATCCGGTGGCAGGAGAACGGCGCGTCCGGAGTTCTGTCACCGAGATCCGTGATGCTGGATCTCTCGCTCGTGCCCGCCGGGAAATACGCCGTCAAGCTCGAGGTTGGGAATTCGCCAACGGCGACCGCGTCACGGATCATCGAGGTGAAGTAGCTCAGGTCGCGATGACGCGTAGGCTGAATATCTGCTCCATCTTCGCCTCTCTGTTGGCGAGCTCGGTTGCTGTCGGACAATCACCCCAGCCCGTTCCCGCGATGGACGCCATTTTTCAGGCGTTCGATCGCCACTCCATCGTCTTGCTGGGCGAGGTCCACTGGAACCGCCAGCAGCATCGGTTCATTCAGCGGCTGCTGCATGACAAGCGGCTGCCAGGGCTTGTAAACGATGTTGGCGTGGAGTTCGGCAATTCCCTGTACCAGCCGTTGATCGATCGGTACGTGTCTGGCGAGACAGTGCCATTGGATTCATTGCGATTGGTCTGGCGCAACACCACTCAGGTGCTCGCCTGGGATCGGCAGATTTACGGGGACATCTATGCGACAGTCCGCGCTGTCAACAAAAACCTTCCGCCAGCGAAGCGCATACGCGTAGTCGCACTCGACCCGCCGATCGAATGGCGCTCCATGCTCGAAAGCGATCAGTTCCCGAGGCTCTGGGGCTATCGGGACCCGGTGTGGTTCGAGACACTCGACCGCGAAGTATTGTCGAAGGGACGAAAGGTGCTCGTGATCAGTGGCGCCCTTCACATACTCCGTCGCGATCCGCCCGACTTCCGACCGAAGACTTTCGATCGGGTGGGACTCGGCGATGCGATTTCGCAACGGTATCCCAACGCCGCGTATCGCATTTACCCCCTTGTCGGCCGCGGTCGGTTCGCAGGAATTGTGAGACAGTGGCCCGCCGGAACGCTGATCGCGTTGAATGGAACGGCGCTCGGAGCACGATCAGCCCAGCTGCTCTGGCCGTCATCGGTCACGATGTTTCGCACCGCCAACGGAAAACAGGAGCCGTTCACACTGCAGGAAAGCGATTTCCCTCCGATCGAGTCGCTGATCGACGCATTGCTGCTTTACGGGACGGATACGACATCTGCTCCATTGTCCATGGCCACGTACCGGGACTGCGAGTATCTCGCCGAGCTGCGTCGTCGCAATCAGCTGCTGCTGCCGATCTTCGGTCAGGAGCAACGAGAACTGATCGACTCTCTCGCGTCCCGGGCTTACGCCACGGACGGGAGGAGCAAGCGCGCACGTTGCAGCCCATAAGCGCACCCATATATTCTTTTGCTCCCGCTCGTCACCCCCGCCCCCGCCAGCGCCGTTCCGCTGCATTCCAACAGGGCCTTTCGTGATCCTAGAACCCACCTCATTTGACGCCATAGTTGTGGGCTCGGGTATCTCCGGCGGCTGGGCAGCTAAGGAGCTGTGCGAGAAGGGACTGAAGACGCTGGTACTCGAGCGTGGTCGCAACGTAGTCCACATCAAGGACTACCCCACCATGAACATGAATCCGTGGGAGCTTCCGCATCGCGGGGCGATGGCGCGGCAGCAGCTGAAAGAGAATCCGCTCATCAGCAAGGCCGCCGGATACGGCGAAGATACCGCGCACTTCTTCGTGAAGGACAGCGATCACCCGTACGTGCAGGAGAAGCCATTCGACTGGATTCGCGGCTACCAGGTTGGGGGCAAGTCCATCATCTGGGGACGCGCGTGCCAGCGGTGGAGCAAGTACGAGTTCACCGCACCGGAGCGGCAAGGCTACGGAATCAACTGGCCGATCGGCTACGACGATGTCGCGCCTTGGTATTCGCACGTCGAGAAGTTCATCGGCGTGTGCGGCAATCGCGACGGTCTCGAGGCAATGCCCGACGGCGAGTATCTACCGCCCTTTGATTTCAACTGCGTCGAGAAACACCTTAGCGACAAGGTTCGCGCGCATTACGGCAATCGGTACGTCGTACAGGGGCGCTGGGCACACCTGTCACAACCGAAACCGATCCATCTCGAACAGGGCCGCGGCACCTGTCTGGCGCGGAATCTCTGCATGCGCGGATGTCCTTACGGTGGATACTTCAGCTCCAACGCATCGACTCTTCCATGGGCGGCGAAAACCGGAAACCTCACGATCCGTCCCGACTCCGTCGTGCATTCAATCATTTACGACGAAGCAAAAGGGAAAGCGACCGGCGTCCGCGTGATCGACGCGAAGACGCACGCGGTAACCGAGTATCGCTCGCGGATCGTATTCATGAACGCATCCGCGCTCAATACGAATCTCATCCTCCTCAACTCGACTTCGAACCGGTTTCCTCACGGCTTCGGCAACGACAGTGGACTCCTGGGTAAGTACGTCGCCCACCACAACTACCGCACCGGAGCAAACGGCAGGATCGACGGCTTCGAGGACAAATACTTTTACATCCGGAATCCCACCGAGTGCATTCTCGTCAACTTCCGGAATCTGGGAAAGCAGGAGACGGACTTCGTCGGGGGCTACACGACTTTCACCGGAGCATACCGCGAGCGCGGCGAGCCCACGACGGCGCGCGTCGGCGGAGCTTACAAGGATGCTCAGGCGAAGCCGGGCCCGTGGGGCATCTATATGTACATGCAGGGCGAGACGATCCCAAGGGAATCCAATCACGTCCGACTGCACGAGACGGAAAAGGATCAGTGGGGAATTCCGCGGCTCGTAACTTCGGTGGGATATGACGACAACTCGGAAAAAATGATTCGTGACTGGAGAACCGAGGCGCAGGCGATGCTCGAGGTGGCAGGCTGCCACGGTGTCGAGACGCGCGACAACAAACAGGCGCCCGGCCTCGACATCCACGAGATGGGTGGCGTGCGCATGGGGAGCGACCCGAAGACGTCGCTTCTCAACAAGTGGAACCAGCTTCATGCCTGCCCGAACGTCTTCGTAACCGACGGCGCGTGCATGACATCTACCGGCAATCAGAGTCCATCCATTCTGTACATGGCGCTCACTGCCCGAGCGGTGAATCACGCAGTCAGCGAGATGGGGAAGCAAAACCTGTGACGGAGAGCGCTGCATGCCTCCGATGAACCGCCGGGAAGCCGTGAAGGCCGCTTCCGCTCTCGTGGGTGGCGTGCTCATCACGTCGAATGGCTTTCTGATCGCATGCGCGCGCGACTCGAAGCGGGTGCCGTCGAGGCTGCTCACTCTCGATGACCAGTCACTGATCGAGGAGATCGCCGATACGCTGCTTCCAACAACTTCGTCGTCTCCCGGCGCGAAAGCAGCCGGAGCCGGCGAGGCGATCAATCTGCTGCTCACCGATTGTTACGAGCCGGACGCGCAGGAGCGAGTTGTGAATGGCCTGACCGAATTCCGCAGGATGTGCCGGAGTCGTTGCGGTGATGATTTTGCGTCGCTTCCACAGCGGGAACGCGAGCAGGTCCTGAACGAGCTCGACGCCGAGGCCCAAAAGGCCGGCCCAACGCACTATTTCTCGCTCGTGCGCGAGCTCTCCCTTCGCGCCTATTTCTCCTCGGAGGTTGGCATGACCAAGGCACTGCGATTTGTTCTCGTGCCCGGGAAATGGGTGGGCTGTGTTCCGTTGAACCCGGATCAACCTGCGTGGGCATGATGTCGTCCACGAGTTCTCCCCGCTGCCCCAAGTGCCAGAAGACGATGGAGCGCGGGCACATCCCTGACCAGGGACACGGACACGTCTCCCAAGCCGGTTGGTCGCGCGGGGAGCCGGAGCGCCAGCGTTTCTTCGGAGGGATCAAGTTTCGCGCGAAGGAGCAGCTTCCGCTCACCGCGTTTCGATGCCCCAGTTGCGGATACGTGGAGCTCTATGCGCCGTCCAGCTGATTCAGGGGCGAGGGGATAGACTGGACAGAAGGATGACTCGATGAAGTCATCCTTCGGCCGCTCGCAGCGCTGCGTACCACGCCGGGAGCGTGTAGAGCAGTAGCCACGATCGCCAGCCGATGCCAACCAGCCCAATCGTCCAGGCTATCCGATCGCCGACGAGAAAGAAGACCACCAGCAGCACGATTAGCACGTGGATCAACACGCGATAGCCGCGGTACGCTGCAGCTTCGGCATCCTTCGTCACTTTTCCCTGAGTGCGCGACCACAGGATCATCGCCATTCCCACGAGGACGAATGCGATCACGCCATCCATCACGCCCACTATTCTCGGCAGGGAACCCGCATCCCGAACCAGTGAAGCGACTACGGGAAAAATCGTGGAGACGCAAAACACTACTGCGGTAGCGATTGCAAGGGAGCGAACGGATCGCATCGGGTGAACCTCTCTCGGGCGCGGCTGTATCATACGTTAGCTTGAGCGGCACATCCTCGATACAAGAGCGTTTGGTGAAGACCTGCATCAATACAGCCGTTGCACTAAGTACTTTCGTCTCTGTCTCTCTCGGAGCGCAGAGCTCGCGTCTCTCGGTCGCGCCAGCGCGCCCCGAGCCCGGTGCAATCGTTCGACTGACACTGAGTGCGCCAGCGCCGCAAAGGGACTCGATCGTTTCGATCCGAGGTGCTCTGGCTGGTGAGCCGCTGCACTTCATCGCCGCGACATCCGGAGCCTGGCATGCGATCGGAGCAGTTCCCGTCGATGCGGAAGGCAGTCTCGTCGCGAGCGCCATCCTCCAGCGCGCGTCCGGCAAGACCGAGACGGTTCGCGCGCGACTCACATTGCCCAAGCTGCCTCCGCCGGTGGCGCAGCCGCTCGCCGTCGACAGCACATTCACCCGCCCGCTCGACTCCGCCACCGCCGCACGGGTCGCGCGCGAAAACCTTCGGGCCAGAGCGGTCGGCAGTCGTGCACACGATTCACCGCCGATGTGGACCGCTTCCTTTCTGCGCCCGAGGACATCGGTAATCACCAGCGAATTCGGATCCGGGCGTCTCTTCAACGGCCGCATGACCAGCCGCCACCTCGGCGTCGATTTCCGGGGTGCGGTCGGGCAGCCGGTGCGCGCGGCAAACCGCGGCGTCGTTGCGCTCGTCGACAATTTCTTTCTCGCTGGAAACGTTATTTACGTCGATCACGGCGGTGGGGTCGTCACCGCTTACTTCCACCTCAGCAAGCCGCTGGTGGCGGTTGGCGATACCGTCGTGAGGGGACAACAGATCGGGCTAATCGGAGCGACCGGGCGCGTGACTGGCCCACACCTGCACTGGGCCGCCCGTTACGGCACGATCACAATTAATCCGCTCGACCTCGTCGCGCTCGACCGGAAGTGGTACAGCGCGCCCCGGCGTACGTCGGTGTCATCGAGGTGAGGTGAGGCGAAGTACCTCCAGTCGCCTGGCGATGAATCTCCGTTCGGGTTCCTGACTGGCCAATTCAAGAGCCCGCGAGTAGGCACCGATCGCGTCTCCCACACGACCGAGTCTCCGGCAGAGATCTCCACGCGCCGCGTGGGCCAGGTGATACTCGGTCAGATCTCCACGCGCGAGAATCGCATCTATCCGAGCGAGCCCCGCCTCAGGTCCATCGCGCATCGCGATCGCTGCCGCGCGATTGAGCTCGATCACCGGCGATGGGTCCGCCCTCAACAGCACGTCATACAACCCGACTATCTGCGTCCAGTCGGTGGCACCCGGATTCACCGCCTCGGCGTGCACTGCCGCAATTGCCGCCTGCAAGGTGTAGGGACCGAATCGATGGGATCCCAGGGCGCGCTCTACGAGCCCAACTCCCTCTTCGATTTGCGTGCGGTTCCACAAGGACCGATCCTGATCCTCCAGAAGAACCATCTCGCCAGCCGGGGTGGTCCGCGATGGACGCCTGGCTTCATGGAGAATCATCAATGCGAGCAGTCCCATCGCCTCGGGCTCTGGCAATAGCTCGACGAGAAGCCTGCCCAGACGAATCGCTTCGCCGGATAGATCGGCACGCGTGAGCGAAGCACCGCTCGAAGTGAGATAACCCTCGTTGAACACCAGATAAATCACGTGCAAAACGCTGTCGAGGCGCGAGGGCAGATCCGACCTCGATGGAATCTCGTACGGAATTCTCGCATCCCTGATTTTTCCCTTGGCCCGTACAATCCTCTGCGCGAGGGTCGGCGGCGGCGTCAGGAACGCATGCGCGACTTCTTCGGTGGTGAGACCGCACACCTCGCGGAGAGTGAGCGCGATCTGCGCGTCGGCGCTCAGCGCCGGGTGACAACAAGTGAAGATGAGGCGCAGGCGGTCGTCTTCGACGCCTTCCTCGTCGATCTCAGGCGTCTCCGCCGCCTCGAGCCGTTCGAGCGCCGATCCACCCACTGATTCGAATCGCGCGCTCTTTCGAATGCGGTCGATTGCCTTGAAGCGCCCAGTCGAGATCAACCAGGTGCGTGGATTTTCCGGAATTCCTTTCTCCGCCCACTGCTCCACCGCCGTTGCGAACGCATCGTGGAGCGCCTCCTCGGCCAGGTCGAAGTCGCCGAGAAGGCGTATCAGTGTAGCCAGCACTCGGCGCGAATCGGAGCGATAGATCGCATCCACCCTGTCGCGCACGAGCGCCGCAATATCTTCCTGCATTCACGTCTGCGTCCGAACTCTACGCGGGCCGCTCTACAACTGGCCGTACTTCGATCGAGCCGCTTCTCGCCGATGGAATGCGCGAGGCAACCTGAATGGCATCGTTAAGGTCCTTCGCCTCGATTAAGTAGTAGCCGCCGAGCTGCTCCTTCGTCTCGACGAACGGTCCATCGGTGGTCGAAACCTTGCCGTTGCGCGAGCGCACGATAGTGGCCGTATCGCTCGGTTGAAGCTGATTGGCGCCGACGTACTGTCCGCTCTTCTTGATGCTCTCGGTGAAGGCCCCGTAATCTCCCATGTACTGGTCCTGCACTTCCTTGGGAAATTTCAGCCACTGCTTCTCATCGTCGTAAATCAGGCATAGGTACTTCATCGTTCCTCCGGTTGGTTTGGAAAGGCTACTCGCCAAGTAGTCGTCCCGGGGAGGTCCAAATCGACATACCCCCCTACAGGAGCAACAACCCCCTCCTTACGCCGGTGGCAACCGCCTCTGCCCGCGACGAAACGCCAAGCTTGTCGAATAACAGCTCGAGATGTGTCTTCACCGTGTTCTTGGAGATGCCGAGTCGTGCGGCAATCTGCTTGTTGGCCAACCCGTCGGCGAGGAGTGCGAGAATCTCTCGCTCCCGGTTGCTGAGAACAGTCCCGGCGACAGTATCGCTGCGCGTTGGGAGGGCCGGAGGCAGTCCGTCCTCCGGAGCATGTGCGACGAGTATCACATCGGCGGACGCCGGCACGTTGGCGTCAGATGCCGCGACACCGACGACCTCGAACGCGGGGCTCGCTTCGAGCGCCGCGGCGAGCGATGCACGCAGCTCCGCGGACGGTGAGACGATTGCGATGCGCGTCATGTGCGCGCACCGGCTCTAGGCTGCCCGCCTCGTGAGCGCGCGCTCCACGAATCGCTCCACCAGCGCGGCCGGCACTGCGACACCGAGCCCGTTGACGACCATGCTGTTGATTCCAACGAGGCGGCCTTCCGCGTCGACCAGCGGTCCGCCGGAATTCCCTGGGGCGAGTCGGACGTCGGCGATGATCCAGCGCGGACTGCCGGTCCGATCGTCGCGGGTGATTCCGTGCACCACTCCCATCGCCAATGAGTCATGAATTCCGAGTGGGTGTCCGTAGGCGAATACGAGCTCTCCGGCGCGGAGCGACTCGGCGTCCCGAGTTTCGAGAAGCGGTCCGTTGACGGACGGAGCAGCGAGCAGAGCAAGATCATGCTGGGGATGGTATGCGAGTGGCTCCGCCCCGCGCCACTTTCCCTCACCGCCCACCTCGAGCAACATGTTGCGTGGCGCGCAGTGGGCGTTGGTCACGACGAGTCCCGCGCCGCCCCAGATAATCCCGGTACCGCTGCCACTCTCGCCGCTCCGTACTTCGACCACCGTGCGCCGCAGCATCTCACTCAGCCCGTGTAGGTTCGAGGACATCGCCCGCGCGGATCCCAGCATCGAGGCACTCATTGTCGCGCTCCCCTGTCGGCTGGCGTGACGGAGACAGACTTGACCGTGCCTCCGCGCAATACCTTGAGCCGGAAAGCATCGCCGCTCGGAACACTGGAAAGAGCATCGAGCAGATCGGTTGGCCGGCTGAGCGATGCCCCGTTCGCCTCGAGCAACACATCCCCGACGGTTATTCCAGCACTGTCGGCAGGCGATCCATCGGCGACCGACACGATGAGAAGCGCTGCGTCGTCTGCCAGTCCGTGCTGCTTGACGAGAGACGCAGAGAGCGCAACCGGCTGAGCCGCGACCCCCACGAAGGGACGCCGCACGTGTCCGCGCTCCAGCAGCTCGTCGAGAATGCGATCCACAGCCGTTGCTGGAAGCGTCAGCGGTGTACCACGTGCAAGCGCGGAGTTGTTGACTCCAAGCACACCGCCGGAAGCGTCGACGAGTGGCCCGCCGGAGAAACCATCGTACACCGCCAGATCGAGACGAAAGACTCGATCGATCCGCGCCCCCTGCCACGTACGCCAACCCTTTCCGATTGCGCTGATGATGCCGAAGCTTGCGGCAACGTCGCGTCCCGGCCGCCCTACCGCCAGGACGAGCGAGCCAACCTTGAGAGCATCGGTGTCGGCCTTGGTGGCAACATACGACTTGGCTCCCTCGATCCGCAGTGCGATCAGGTCGGTTGCCGAGTCCCGTCCGATAGTAGTCGCGACGGTCGACTCCCCACCCGGCAGCGTGACCGGAATCTGCTCATCGCGTTTCACGGTGTGGCTTGCGCTAACCACCACCCCGTCGCGCCAGACAATGCCGCTCGAAGGAATGCGGCTACGCGCGTGGATTGCGACTATGGAGTTACCCGCTGTTTCTACCGCTGCTGCCAGCTGCGATGAGAGCTCGGTCAGCGTGCTGGAGGTATTTCCTGATTTCGATGGCGACATGCGAACCTGATTGAATGTGACTGCATTCAGTCTGACCGATTGCCAGTCATGTCGCCATCGGACGAATGGGGGAGGCGGCCTAGAGGTAGCGCGCTGTCGCCATCGACACCGCGGCGAACAATAGCAGCGCCGTGACGATCGCGTTTGCGATGCCCACGCGCCTGCTGATCCGTTGCATCTCCATCATTAGCCCTTGTCTCGCCCCTTCGTCAGTGGCCGCGGCCAGCGACGCACTCAGTTTTCCCACCCGCACGAACCCCGGTCGACTGACGAACACCGCGAGGAGAAAAGCGACGATTGCCGCGGCAGCACCCAAGCTGAAGGCCCGTCCCGTGGACGTGGAGAGATACGAGTCATCGAACCCGGCCGAGGCGATCCACAGCAGGCGGATACCACTTGCGATCGTAAGAAGCGCAACGGTCGGAAGGATGATGAAGAGACGACGGTTTTGAAGTCCAGCCATCACCTGCCCCGCCACAGGTGGCGAGGAGCGAATCGCTGGAGCCAAGAAGAAAGTTGTGAAAATCATACTTCCCACCCAGAAAATGCCACCAAGTATGTGAATCACCCGCAGTGTCAAAAGCTCGGCTTTCATCATGGTACCTCAGTAAAGGATCAGTTTCACACTCGCGACAACCAGCACGAGGGCCAGAAGTTGCCGCAGCACCGGCGCCGGCGCGCGCCTGCTGCCATAACTCGCTCCTATCCATCCCCCGAGCACCACCGCCACTCCCCATATCGGAATGTTGGGCGGCAGCTGCGCCACGCTCGAGAAATGTCCCAGCAATCCCGCAATCGAGTTCACCAGAATGAACGGCGCGGCAATCCCCGATGTGGCGCGCGTCTCGGCCCACCCCGTGTAGAGCACGAGCGGGCTCAGGAATATTCCTCCGCCAACACCGGTGAGTCCGGACAGGAACCCTATCGCCAATCCCGCGACCATTGCGCCCCACAGCGGAGGCGGATGCGCCGCGACCTTCAACGGCTTGAGCGACGAGCGAAACATCCACACCGCCGCGTAGAGGAGAACGATCCCAACCACGACCTTGTACCAGCGAGCCGGCAGCATTGTGGCGCCGCCGACGAACGCGGCGGGGATCGACACCACGGCAAACGGCCAGAAAAGCTTCCACGAGAACAGTCCAGCTCGGTAAAACCTGAACGTCGCCACCGCTGCCACGAGAATGTTGAGGGCGAGAGCCGTTGGCTTCATCACGCTCGGAGCGAAGTTGTAGAGTCCCATTACTGCCAGGTACGCCGACGCACCGGCATGTCCGACCGACGCGTACAGCGCCGCCCCGGCAAAAAACAGAATGGTGATGACCAGCATTTCTGAAACGGGCATGTTCTTTGGACGTATATTTTTTCTTCCGCTCCACCCTCGCAGCGAAACTACATGACCGAATACGCTATCGACATAGTGAACGTCACCAAGCGCTACGCCGAGCACACGGCGGTGCGCGACCTGACGCTCCGTGTTCCTACAGGGAGTGTATACGGACTTCTCGGCCCGAACGGCGCCGGCAAGACGACGACCATCCGCATGATCCTGAACATCATCGCCCCCGACTCGGGCGCGATTCACATCTTCGGCCGACCGTCGAACGATCCGAAGATCACCGAGCGGCTGGGCTATCTCCCCGAGGAGCGTGGACTTTACCGCAAGATGCAGGTACGGCGAGTTCTGAAATTTCTTGCTGAGCTCAAGGGTGTCCGGGGGAGCGAGGCCGAAAGGCGCATCGACGAGTGGCTGGTGCGGCTCTCGCTGAAAACGCCCGAGAAGGACTGGGGGCTCGCCAAGATCGACGAGCTCTCACGCGGAATGCAGCAGAAGGTGCAGTTCATCGGCACGCTGCTGCACGACCCGGACCTCGTGATTCTCGACGAGCCATTCAGCGGCCTGGACCCCATAAACGCGCAAGCCCTCAAGGACACTGTCGTCGAGCTCAAGAAACGTGGGAAGACCGTGATCTTCAGCACGCACCTGATGGACAATGCCGAGCGCCTCTGCGACTCGGTTTGCATTATTGCACGGGGAGAGAAGGTGCTGGACGGCACCGTTACGGAAGTGAAGGAAGAGCACGGGCAGCGAAACGTCGCCCTCGCGCTGGAGGGCGACGGAATGCAGGGCGTCGCTTCGATTCTCCAGGACCGGTCCCTCGTGAAGCGCGCAGACGATTCGAACCGCTTCTTCGAGATCGAGATGGTGCCGGGCGCTGATCCACAGGCCCTGCTGCGACGCATTCTCGAGTCCGGCGCATCCGTGCAGCGATTCGAGATGATCCAGCCGTCGCTGCACCAGATCTTTCTGCAAAAGGTCGGCGCTCAGGGCATCGAAGAGGGGATGACCGGTCATGGCTAAGCTCTGGGCGATCATCAAACGTGAATACCTCGAGCGCGTACGCTCGAAATGGTTTCTGATTGCAACTTTCTTCGGCCCTCTCTTCTTCAGCGCAATCATCATCGTGCCGGCCTGGCTCGCGTCGCGGAGCAAAGCTACCAGCGACATCTACAACACCACGATTCTCGATGCGACAGGGAACGGATTCGGACGCCGGTTGGCATTGAACATTGCGGGTGACACCACCAATAAGAGCAGAATTCCCCATGTGGCGGTCGTTGCGCCGAGCGAGCTGACGAGCGCCGAGAGCACAGCCACGCGCGACGTGATGCAGAAAAAGAGGACCGGATACATCGTCGTGAATCAGCAGACCATCGCCGGCGAAGCCGCCCGGTACGCCGGCCGCAATGCGACATCGATCGCCGACATGGCCCAGCTCAAGAGCGCGATCCGGCAGACCATTCTCGCCCAGCGTCTGGAGAAGGTCGGGCTCGACGACGCGCAAATGAAGGCGATCACGTTCATACCACTCGAATTCAGCACTGAAAGAATCACCGAACGCGGCCGTGCCGGGTCCGGAATGGCGAGTGTGTTGTTCGGTTTCGCGATCGGATTTCTCCTCTACATGTCGATCGTGATCTACGGCCAGACCATCATGAGTGGTGTTCTAGAGGAGAAGACTACGCGTGTCGCCGAGGTCGTAATGTCGAGCGTTCCCACCGACACGCTGCTCGCCGGAAAAGTCATCGGGGTCGGCGCTGTCGGGCTCACGCAGCAGATAATCTGGATCGCGACGACCTACGTGCTGCTAAAGCTCCGCGAGCCGATCATGGCAAAGTTTGGCGCGCCGACCATAAGCTTTTCGCTGCCGGACATCTCGCTCGCGGCCGGTGTGCTGTTTCTGCTGTTCTTCCTGCTCGGTTTCATTTTCTATTCTTCGCTGTACGCTGCCGTCGGGTCATCGGTGAACAGCGAGTCCGAGGCGAGGCAGGCAGCGACCCCGCTGCTGGTCATGATCGTGAGTACCGGCGTCTTCATCCAGCCGGTGCTGCTGAATCCGACGGGAAGGACAGCGCAGGTTCTGTCGCTTGTGCCGATCTCGTCGCCGATCATCATGCCGATCCGTATGGCGGTGACCGGAGTGCCGACCCTCGAGCTGGCGGCGAGTCTGGGATTCCTTGCCATAGGGTGCGTTGCCGCTTTGTGGCTCGCCTCGCGGATCTACCGCGTCGGGCTGCTCATGTACGGCAAGAGACCAACCATGAAGGAGATGGCTCGCTGGATATCTTACTCCAGGTAGCTCGACCGCTGGTTATTATTCAGGTACCAACTACTGCTATTCGCTTCAACGAGGCATAAACGATGTACGACGAAAGATTTGTCACTCCCATGCGCCTCGAGCTCACCCAGCTCGGCGTCGAGGAGATGCGCACGGCACAGGAAGTCGATGCGAAGCTAAGAAATGCGCAGGGTACGACACTCGTTGTCGTCAACTCAGTGTGCGGGTGCGCGGCCCGTAACGCGCGTCCCGCGGTCGCGAAAGCGATCCAGCATGAAACCACCCCGGATAAGCTGACGACCGTGTTCGCCGGACAGGATCTCGATGCGGTGCAGAGAGCGAGAAGTTATTTCACCGGCTACGCTCCGAGCTCGCCCCAGATCGCGCTGCTCAAGGATGGGAAGCTGGTCTACATGCTGGAGCGCCATCAGATCGAAGGCCGTACCGCCGATGACATCGCGCAGGATCTGACCAAGGCGTTCGACAAGTACTGCGAAGAGACGACCGCCGCGTAGCAAAACGGTCGCGCCTGCTTGCCAGAGCGCGCCCTAGAATTCGTCCCGCTTCCGCCTGTCGATAAAGGGCTGTCCATCCGGAAGCGTCTGTGGCTCCACTTCCCGGCCGGTCTCCTTTAGTACGCGTCCACGGATGAAGGACACCGTGGCGCCGAGCAGCAGCGCCCAGACACTCACGCCGAGTACGCGCCAGAATACGACGCCAGTCGCCATCGCCTGCCAGTCGACGAATTCGGCGCGCGCGGTTCCCCATGGCTCGCGGTGCAGCGCGATGAGCGCGAGGCTGACTATCATCTCACCCGCCGTCTCGAACACCGCGAAGAGCGGGGCGCGCCACGGCCACTCGCGTACGGGGAATCTTCCGAGGTGGAGCGTCGCCATTCCGAGCAGAAACAGCGACCCAAGTACGAGCGCCGCGCCGAGGTAGGAGGTGGTCGCATTACCGTGGGTGAGGACAACGGCGCGGAAGAGACGTATCACGACGCCCGTGATCAGCGCGAGCTCGACGGGCGATCGCGCGACCCTGGCGAATGCTGCCGGCTCTTCGAGGTCCCATTCGCTCGACTTGAATATCCGGCGGCGCTTCTCGACGGGATGGGGCTTCGTCACGGCCTCCAATGTAACCCCCGAGTGGATGGCGTCCATAGATTTTCCTGCTGGATCATAGGGAGAACGGGCTGTTTTCCCAGATTCGACGCCGAACGCCCGCGATCGGTAACTACTTGATCCAGTGCCCGATCCTGCTCCACCTGATGTCGGTGAGCATTGGCAGCGGACGATCGCTGTCATCAGCGTTGTACGAGTAGTACACGAACAGCGGCTT
>Ga0307312_10000473_pt1 | contig 18812 bp, 26 predicted proteins | sample ER_DNA_202_FD_194489 | JGI IMG/M metagenome (GOLD analysis project Ga0307312, IMG submission 194489) | Bulk soil microbial communities from the East River watershed near Crested Butte, Colorado, United States - ER_DNA_202 | ecosystem: Environmental > Terrestrial > Soil > Floodplain | place... | reverse complement strand
CACCGGATGATCAAGCTGATTTCGGCGCCAATCCGAAGCATAGTGAGATTTCCGCTATTTCAGCTCGCGATGGTGATTGGCGTAATTCTCTGGCTGCAAGCTGCCGATGATAAATCGATCTTCGGCCAATTATTCAATGGGCTCGACAAACTTGCCGACTCTACCGTGCAATTGGTTTCGACAGTTTTCACCATAAAATCTTTCACTAAAGCATGGCTCATATCGGGATTCATGATTGCGTTTGTCTACCTCGCTGGTTTGCTAATTCTGTCCCTTGTGCGTCTCATGATCATAAACGCAATCGACTTCGTAGGGCGGAGTAACTTCTTGTATTTGAGGAATGCCATCGCGTGTGAACGTGGCATTGAGGCTTATCGTGCGTGGTTACCGCTTGAGAGAATTAGGCCGACCCACATTTCTCAGCAAGACTGGGAAGAGGCATTTGCCTGGCCGCCGAATAACAGGCCACCCTATCCACCACTTAGGTACCGGATCATACGCGGGGTATTGAGCCACGCGGCTCTGATCGTGATTGCAGCTTTTCTCCTACAATTCTTTACGCCTCTTCCAGTCCTGACTTGGGTTTTCGGATGGCCGGCCGCAAGGTCCTGATAGCTTCGGCAGCGGGCCTGTGGCTCAACTGGCAAGTTGACATTTCGATTATTGCTCGTCGCGTCCGGTTTCCCGTCGTACGCACTCAAACTGTTGCGTGGGGTAGCATAGCTCAGGCGTCGGCCTCAGAATGACGACGGCAAGGCTTTCTATGGTTAAGCTCAAACGGCAGCAGGGAGAGAAACGATGAGAGGTCTTGCGAAGTATGGAATCATCGCCGCATTCATACCCATCGTCGCACACGGCGCGGATGCCCCAATACCACATCACGCCGCAAAGTACTGCGTTCATGAGGGAAAGAAGTGCCGAGTTGGAGACATATGCCATTCTCACGGCTGGGGGAGCAAGTGCGACTGCAAAACGGGATCTTGGACAAAACCGACCCGTGAACCGCTGATACCAGATCCGCCCGGCTGTGTTTTTGATGATGGTAACGACAGTCCAATACCGCCGGACCATCCTCCAGAGTGAAGTCCGTAAACTCCGCGACCTTTATAAGTGCGGATGCCCTTACCATTTCCGGCAACGCGGCGACGCCGACATCACCATCTTGCCGCCGGCAAAGGTTTTGTGAAACGCATCGTTCAATTCACTGATGCGTGCAGTCGAGCTCTCAGTCATGAGCGTGCTCCCGTTGAGAAAGAAGTCCGCTATTCATTGTAACGCGGGTGCCGTCAGGAATGTGGTGGGAATTGGCGTAGCGCAGGCTCCGAGAATTTGAACATAGCTTGTCAGGCGGCGAGGTCAATTGGCTGAGCGATGGGCTTTGCGGCGAGGGTTTTCCAGCCGTCGACTTTGCGCATGTTGATCTGGCCGGAGGCAAGCAAGGCCCAGAACAACATTGCAGCGGTTTCGGCGGAAGGCAGCACGGTCTGCGTCTTGATCCGCCGCTTGAACTCCTCGTGCAGCCGCTCGATCGCGTTGGTGGTGCGCGCGCTCTTCCATTGTTCCTGAGGCAGGCGGGTGAAGCTGAACAGGCGTGCGCCCGCTTCCTCAAGGCTGTCGGCCACGGCACGGTGTTTGATCCGCCATTTGCGAATGAAAGCCTTGCGTCGCACTTCGATCTTTTGGCTTGTCTCTGCGTAGATCATATCGTTGTAGTCCGCAGTGATTTCCTCGTGCAGACGTTCCGGCGCGTGCGCAAGCAGGTTCCTGTGCTTGTGCACGGTGCAGCGTTGGACCGGCACGCCGCCCCACACCGCGGCGATGGCGCTGTCGAGCCCGGGCGCGCCATCGACGATGAGGAACTCCGGTGGCTGCAAGCCGCGCCTGGTCAGATCGTCGAGCACACTACGCCAAGCCTCGGCACTTTCGCCGCCCATGCTTTTGATCGCGAGCAGAACTTTCTGCCCGTCGGCGCGTACCCCCAGCACGACGAGCAGCGAAATTGTAGTGGCTTTGCGGTCGAGCCGAACGCGAACCACCGTGCCGTCGAGGATCAGCCGCACGATCGGCTCGTCGGCCAACGAGCGGGCATTCCAGGCATCCCAGTCGGTCTTCACCTTGCGCCAGGTCCGGCTCACCGTGTCCTTGCTCACCGCGCCGCCAAATAGGGCCATCAACGCTCGACGAACCCGCCGCGTGTTGGTGCCGGCCAGATAGGTGGCGGCGATCACCGCGTCGGCCGCGATGGTGCGGCGCTGATAGGCCTTCAGCGCCGTGCTCTTCCACTCCGTCGTACCACCGTCCGGAGCGTTCAATCGGGCGCGTGGCATCGCCACCTCCACCGGCCCAAACGTTCCCAGAAGTGTGCGCGATCGATGGCCATGACGATGACCGGTGGCTGCTGCCTCTGCACTGCCGGCCTCCTTGCTCGCGGTCGGCGCAACCCGCCCGTAGCGCGGTCGGGACAGCACCGCCTCCAGTTCCTCCTCCATCATCGTCTCGATGAAATCGCGCACCCGGCTGCGCACTCCAAATTCGATCGGATCAAACCAGTTGTCGAAAAGATGAGGGGCCGTCTCCGCTGCAGCTGTCGCAGAATCAGGCCGCGTGGTATGCTTCTTCATGGCGTAGTCTCCAGCCCGGCGCGTCAACGCCAGGCGATTCGAGGTTGAACACCCCGGAGACTACGCCAACTTCAATTCCCACCAACCTCCTGACGGCACCTGAAGGAGTTGCGTGTGCACTCAAAGGCGAGAACACCCGTCGTCAAAATTATGAAGCTTACAAAACGTAGCGAAGGCTCGCTGCGTCAAAAGGCCCTCAAGCTCGGAATTAAGCTGGGTCATCGGCGTTAGGGTTGCGGATTATGAGGCAAAGAAAAGGCCCTCCGAAGAGGGCTGAAGTTAGGTGGAGTGCACCTTGTCGTAGAAGTCGGTGCGAGAAATCTTGTACACGGCGCCTTGTTCGGTGATGTGGCCAATAGGTTTGAAGCCAAGTCGCTCCCATATGGGAAGCGCAGATATCACTGCATTGAGGCTCTGCTACGATTTTTGCGCGTCAAGACGCTAAGTTCCTCATTTGCTTGTATTTAAGCTGTCCCCGCCTTCCGAGGCGTCCAGACGCACACCACCCGCCCGATCGATTCGGCGTTCAGCGGGAGGCTCCGTTGTCTGCTCCTACGCGATTGCACAGGACGGTACTGGCAGACACAGACCCCGGCGGCTTTTAAGACCGGGGCTCACGCCCTTTCGTTCAGTGGACCCTAATGCCTTCGTCGGTGTGAATGCGCAGCTGAACTGACGAGTGGGAGACGACGTAGTTTTTCCCACGCCATTCGAAAGCCACCCTCATTGTGTCTTGCGGCGCGTGCTCCCACGCGTCTCTCGCGCGTGCGAGCAGTTCGATCCGATCATGCTCAGTAAGTTGGCCCATCATGGTCATGGCCGTTGTGACGAGCGTGCAGACATCCAAATAATTTGGATCACTCCTTCGCGGTTCCGTGCGGTCAATCTGGCAGCAGATCATAATCGCGGCGCAAAACGCTTTGGACATGTAGCGCCGCATGGGCGGCCGTGTTGGCATCAGCCGTGCCCGCAGATGATACACATAGCGACCAATTATTCTCAGCGTGCTGATCCGAGACGCGATTGATCGCGATGCCCTGAACGTTTGAGCAGCCCGGTTGCTTGCGGATTTCTGCCAACGCCCGGTACCGCAAATCCGGCAGAGAAAGTAGAGTCTTCGCCATTCAGGGCGGGCCTTCTTTTAAATCCCAAAGTACCGTGCGGCAGCGAAAATTGCCATGCAGGTGAGGAAGGTGACGCCGATTTGTCGGATATGCTGGCTGATTGCGGAACACGCCGCGCGCAAAACCATTATCATCGGAGGGCGACCTTCTATGGAGGGTTGGACCGCTGCGACATATTCGGCGAGGGTCCATGCAACGACGCCGACGGCGAAAAGCACGGCGTCAGAACTCATTCTGAGCTGCGAAGTTGCTAGCAGGACCATTGCGAGCAAGGACGCTACTAGTATTTCGCCGAAATAGATGATGGCGGTCATGGGCCCATCCGAGCCGCTGCGCCGTCAGGCGCGCCGCCCCGGGGGCGAATTCCGGCGGCGTGATACGTTCATCGCTTTGTGCTGAGGATTGTCTACTAGAAAATGGACAGTCCGAAGCTCATATCCGCAGGATGGCCAAGGCCCCTAGATTGCGCCTGCTTGAAGTGAGGGTAATCCCTATAAAACCTGATTGGTGGGAGTGGCAAGTTTGCGAAGACGATACGCCCCTAGTTATGGGTTATGAGACAACGCGCGAAACAGCCCAGATTAAGGGTGATAGCGCCTTATTCCTTTTGCTCTCCGCAGGTTGAATGAATGACCCGCTTCCCCTTCGCCTTCAGCCCGATCTCTACAAGCCGGCCGCCGGCTTTGCCTCCAACTTAATGCCGAGCGCAGTCAGCACCTTTAAAATTGTGCTGAACTTCGGATCCGCGTCGCCGCGGAGCGATCTGTAAAGACCTGCGCGATCTACGTTCGCTACTTCGGCAATGGCCCCCATTCCGTGGGCGCGCGCGAGGTTGCCGATCGCTCGGGTGGTAAAAGCGGCATCATCGGTCGCGAGCGCGTCATTGAGATACTTTGCAATCAACTTCGGATTGTTGCGGAATTTAGCAGCATCGGACGCCGGGCCTTTAGACATCGGTCAATTCCTTCTCAGCTATTTCCCGTCCTCAGCCCAGCCCTCGGTCATTCGTCCCGCTTCATTCCGGGCTTAGCTGTTTCGACTTGGGCAGCGCCAGGATGAACGCCGCAGCGTCTTTCAGCGTTGCGAGCTTCTTACCCTTCGGCGGTTGAATAGGTTCAGACCAGGGCATCTAAAAGGTTCGACGGAATCCGGGCGTATCTCTGCTTCGCAGGATAGTATCGCTCGGGCCGTTTACCGCATTTATCGCAACGCATCTTCGCCCCGAGCTTGTCGAGCGTCATGGCGCTGAGCATCGGTACCTTCTCCTGGAGCATCTTGAACGGAACCCAGACCGTTCCCTTGCAACACTCGCATTCGATCCAAGGATAACCCTTGGCCTCAAGCTGGGAAACGGTGCGATTGTCTGCCATCACGCATCAAAGCGCCGAAACCCCTGCTAGGCAAATCGTCCTCTGGATTGTGCTCGGAACAGATCCGATCCACTGCCGATCGCGGATGTGGATAGGCCGGCCGGTGACTCGCTCGCGAGAGCCGTACAAATTTGTGCATCCAGACGAAGAGCGCTGAGGCGGCTGGTCAGCTAAGCACAGTCAAAAGCGAAGAGCTGTCCCGATCTGCTGAAGCAGCCTCCACGTGGCGCCGCCGTAGTAACCGTCGAAAAAATCATAAAGGAGAGCTAAAGCAACAAACATCGCAAGCATCTTCGATGAAGAAGTCGTCAGTGACCGAGGAATAAGTCGTCAGCCCGGTGAAGGCCAACAGAAACCAACAGTCGCGACTGTGATCCCCCGACGGAACTCGGATGGATACTGCGATGGTTCAAACTGTTTGCCACGATGGTGACTCCGCTGAGACATTCTTACAATTAGGAAGGTGAGCCGATGTTCACGCTGAAGCATCGTCCGAATCTGAATGGTTCTTCATGAACATTAAATTCGCGCCCATTAGCAAAGAGAGGACTGATTCCAGCAACTTTCAAAGTGAGCACTCGTTATGAAGGAAGAATTTCTCAGAGGGAGGGAACGATGAAAAGAGCAGCTTTCATCCTGGCGACAGTCGCCACACTTGGCGTGACAGCAGTAGCGGCCCCTGCACCTGCCGAAGCACGGGGCGGTTTTGGTCCCGGCCTTGCGGGCGGATTAATTGCCGGTGCCCTTATCGGCGGCCTTGCGTCGAACGCCTACGGATACGGACCGGGCTATGGCTACGGCTATGCGCCAGGCTATTATGACGGCTACGCCCCCGCTTACTACGGTGGATACGCGCCTGCCTACTACGGCGGATATGCCCCGGCGTACTACGGTTACAGATATCGAAGAGTGTACCGTCCGGCCTATGCCTACTACGGTGGCCCTCGTTATTATGGCGGCTGGCATCGTGGTTGGCGTCACCACTGGTAAAACAAATAGCGGGACAGCCCTGTCTTCCGCTGCGTTTGAACTCGGCATGCCTGCCTGAGGCTACAGGCCAGCCCCTGCTACGGTCTCTGCGCCGTGGCGGGGTTTTTTGTTTAACGATGAAATGGATAACCACTTGCTTCCGTACCCGTCTGTTTGCGTCGCAGGGATTACCGGCTGGCGGGTGTATCACTGATCCGCGTGACAACGCTGTCCCATTAGCGCTTCTCGGCGGCAGGGTAGTTGATCAATACGCAGTGCATGAACCGCCCGGCAAAGTTGCAACGGTTGTACCAAATTTTCCCGTTGCGGGAACTGGACACGACGAAGAACCGTGGTGTCACCCTCTTGTATACAATGTTCGAGGGCGGGTTCATCTTTGCAAGAAACACAGCCGGCGAATCTCCGGCGCCGTTTGGAACAGATTGGACAGTCAGATTTGCACGTCCATCTGCGGTCAGAAAGGCCGACCATATCCGCTTTCCGGCTGCCCGGCGTCTTTGCTAAAAATTGTCATTGGTAAATCAACGTTTGCCCCGGTTTCGGGGACCGCATATTTCTGCCAGCCCAAGTTTTGGGCCGCTGCCACGGCAGGAATGGCCAGCAGGCAAGAGACCATCAAAATCTTCCGCATCCCAAGATGCCCGTCAGTGCCGATCATAAAGTAAATGATTCTCGAATCACTATGTTCCGCACAGCACGGAACTAAGCTTGTTTGTCGACATTAACCGGCATGGCGTTCCTCCCGATCGAAAATCTTGGAATCGCAATGGAGGGTTGAATGTTCGGAAATGCAGAAAGGCTAGAGGCCTCGGGTGAGGGAGTAATTCCAGGGCGGAGTGAAGAATATATCATTTTGCAAGACGAGCGTCTCATCGAAAAAGCGCAGACCTATGACGAGGCCACCAGGAAAGGTAAAGTCGTTAAGCACCGTCATCCAGAGGCGACGGTCGAGATTCAATACAGCGGCGTTACAGTAGAACTGAAATAGCGAGGTTTTCCCCTCAGGCCGTTGTCGCATGTTTACTCCCTGTTACGAATAGCTGCAGACAGCTGAGGCCGCGATCATGCCATTAAACGAAGAGGGGTTTATCTCTCGCGTCTCTATCCGCCATTCAGTCTCCGCAGACGCAGTTCGCACAATCCTGCGAGCACTTCGTTCTGGCGGCGGCAGCATGGCACAGTTCAGCCATCCAGACTTCGGTGGAATATCACAGTGGTCGCCCGGCATGACGATGGTCGGGGACATGTTCAACGATGCTCTGAAATCCAAACTTGATGCGGTTTGCACAGAGTTGGCGGCCTATGTCGCTCAATCAGCCGCGACTGATCAGGGCGGTAGCCGCGGCGACCCTGAGGTCAGCTATCGTGCAGCGAGGCAGGGTTCAGATTGGTGGCCCATGAATCTCGGAACGCCTAGCGCAGTTGGCGCACAGAATGACCTTCTGTATGCGGTTTTCCCCGGCACTCGAAGATTGGCAATCAAAGACGGCGAACATATCGAGATTTACGATACTGGCAAACATCGAATCTTCGGCGTGGCCCAAGCGCAAAGCGTAGACCAAACGCTGACATTCACCAGCCAAGATGGGTTGGTGCGGGTCAAGGATCTGCGGAAGGTTTGAAACGAAGCATTGTGCTTGGTCGAAGCCGCTACCTCACTTGATGGGCAGGAAATGGGTCTTTGAAAATTGGGTGGTCAGATCTGAACGATGTACAAGAAGCGGGTCAATATCCGTTCCGCGATGGCGTGATCACGGTTCTAGAACTGGAAATTGCAATTTGGCGCAAGCATCCGAAGGCTCTGTTCGCCCTCATGCGAAAGAATCCTATTCGCCAGGGCGTCGAATACGTTCTTGGGACTCCTGAATTTCCCAGTGAAAACTAGACGGACATGATGAGCGGTTTGTATTGTGAACCGAGGTCCACTGCTTATCGGAATGAGGAAATGAAATGAGCGAAGACCCCGGGGAGTTCGAACGATTGCTTGGTCACGCAGCACTTCGGCTCTGGTCCGAACTGCCCCGCGAAGTTCAGGAGAAGCTGTTCGAAACAGCAGTGCCGCTTGATCCCATGGTCCGAAACCGTTTAGCAATTTTTCTTCACGACCGTCATCCAAGGATGGCGCATCCGCCTAAGCCAACACAGTTAGCGTAGTCGTTTGGCAGAACGCCGAAAGCTGAGATCACTACCTTCGCCGCTCGCCACAGAAAGTCGCAGAGCGAACTGCGCACTCAGCGAGGCGCTTCAGTTGCACACTGCCATCTTATGAGGTCGAAGCGAGTATGCATCAGAAACAAATGAGAATCTGTTCGCATTTGTTCGCTTGATGGTGAATGCAATCGTGATATCAAGCCGCCTTAATCAAATTGGAGATTGAAGTGGCAAAGAAAGCAACGAAGAAGACAATCGTTCGTAGAGAATATACGGCATCCGACATCAAACTATTGAAGACGCATTCGAAAGCGAAAACGCCGGTATCAAAACTCACGAAATTGATGAAACGATCCGAAGGTTCTTTGAGGCAGAAGGCATTAGTCTAACGTTGGGAATAGGTCTCGGACATCAACGGTAAGTTACTGCTCCTAGGGTTCGGCTCTTAAGGTGGCGAAGCCGAGAGTCGCAGTCCACAACTGTCTCCTGTTCACATCTACGCGACGGAGCAACGGTTGTTAGTGACTCGTTCATAAATTCTTCCCAGACTTTCCGCAGTGTTGAGTCGTACCCACAATCAGCGAGCAGGCTTATCCATGTCGAAATATGCGATTGGAGACGTTGTGAAAAAGCACAATGGAGGCAGCGCGGTAGTTCGTGCGATCTTCATGACGATAGATGGCGAGCTATGTTACGCTGTCGAAAACGAAGGTGCGCTGGATTTCGTGGAGGAAGCTAGTTTGTCGGCGAGCCCAAAGGCCGACTTGGCGGCTTAAACAGGGTCCCGTCGCGGAGTTGGTAGGAATTAGGGTTGGCGTAGTCTCGGGGGTGATGAACCTCGAATCATCCGGCGTTGAAGCGTCGGACTGGAGACCACGCCATGAACAAGTCTATCACGACGCCTGATTCCTTGCAGCCTGCGACCGAGCTGGCCGTTGATCTTTTCGACAACTGGTTTGACCCGATCGAGACCGAGGTGCGGGCTCGATCGCGGCAGTTCATCGAAGAACTACTCCGGAGCGAACTCGATGCGGCGCTGTCACGGCCGCGCTACGGACGCAGCCAGGTGGCCGGCAATGAAGCAAAAGCTGGCGTCACGGGCCATCGCCACGGCAGCCGGACGCGAAGGCTGACGGGCACGTTCGGACCGATCGAGATCGCGGTGCCGCGGGCCCGGCTTGACGACGCCGAAGGCAAGACCACGGAATGGAAGAGCGGGGCGTTGCGAGCCTATCAGCGGCGTACGCTTGCCGCCGATGCGCTGATCGCGGGCAGCTATCTGGCCGGCACCAATACGCGGCGGGTGCGGCGCGCGCTGGCGGCGCTGTTCGGCGGAACGGTTGGCAAGGACACGGTGAGTCGGACCTGGGCGCAAGGTGAAGAGCGACTGGGACGCATGGAACAGCCGTTCGCTGGCCGAGGAGCCGATCATGGGGATTCTCGCCCTGGCATGTGGTGCGGAGTGTGCGCAGGCAAGTTCTAAAAGCCCGCTTAGACGACGCGATGGTGCCTAACCCGCGACCAATCTTCAGAAGTGAGGCCCCGGATTGCTCCGGGGCCTTTGCTTTCGAAGGTACATCCGCCCCTCGAAAGAATGTCAGTACTTTTCGCCGCGTTTCGGAGCAGCCATGCTATCGTTGTCGAGATCAACGTTGCCTTGACCCGATGGATTCGCCGCGTCGCCTTTGTTGGCACGGCTGCGCGTGCTCGACCCTGTGGTCATGCCTTTTTCATGTTGCGTTTTCTTGCCAGAGGTAGCGCGGGGGCTGACGTTTCCTTCACTAGACGCGCCGGGCGCGGTTTGGTTTTGAGCAGACGCAATGAGCGTCGAGCCGAAGAGCGACGCAACGACAAGAGCAGAGATTGCAAGTTTGGATCGCATCAGAAATGTCTCCGTAGGTTACGAGATCACTCCAAACCTCGTGCGATGCCAAAAATGCGGAGAAACGATGGCGTTGCGGATCATCGAGCCTGAAAGACCCGGTTTCGATTCGCGGACTTTCGAATGCCCGAAATGCTTTGTCACCGAAACCTTGGTGGTATCGATCTCCTGAAGTAGATGTCTCTATCGCGCCATCTCTGGCATCAACGGCAACGCCGCCGCCTCGATCGCCATGACGGCTTCGCGCTTCTCTTCGAACATGTGCCGGCGCGCATAGATGCCCGTCACGCCTTTGTCGTTCTGGTTCAGAAGCGCCTTAACGAAGTTGCGTTAGGGGAGGGCTGCGGGCCGCTGCTCAATTAGAGGACCGTCGCCAATCACAGCCCCAATACGTGCCTTAAGCAGCGTTCGAAGCGTCTCCGGCGTGTCCCATACGATGTGGTTGTACTGCCTAGTGTCGAAGTGAACGTCGCCTAGAGACTTCTTTGCAACTGTCCATATGACCAGAATCCTTAATCCCATCGCAAAGCCCGCTTCGAAGTAGACACCGCCGCGTACTTTTTCCTTCTCACAGGTGAAGTCTGCCATCAAGAATTTTGAGCGTCGTATCTCTGCAATAATCTCGTCGTCGATCTTGTTGTTGTGCTCCTTCTTATCGATACGCAGGGCTCGGTAGCCAGAATCCCTAATAGCAAGTTCGATGCCGTCATTGTAAGCAGCGTGTGTCACGTCGTTGAACCACATAGCGACAAAGCTTGCGAGGTGCTTGGCGGGCGGGTGACAAGGTCATCTATTTTGAGCCAACCCGATGCCGTGGGAGTAAACTGATAAACTCCCATTGCCTGCGTCGCATTCTCCAACAAATGCATCTGTTCCATCATTTTGAGAAATGCGATCAGTCCATCATCATCCAGCGACTCCGTTAACCTAACTGATCAAGGTTACTGCGCACATCGAGTCGCGGGAAGCAGAAAGCCAGCGCTAGTATCAAATGGGGGCTCTTAGAATTTAGGCGATGACACAATGGCCAAGGAACTCAGAACCGCCGAAGAGCTATCTGACATGATCGTTTCTTCTCTGGGCCTAAGAGAGACAGAAATCCAGATTCGCAAAGATCATGCTTACGGGTGGCAACCAACAGTAGTTGCGTGTCCCGGCGATTTGATCGGATATCAGAGGCGAGTTGAAGAAATCGCAAATCGATTGCGCGTTCAGTTCGCCCTCCGGGAATGACATCCGGCGTTGCAATCAGCCACTGGCCCGCCAATCATGCGGCATGCGTTCACCGCGATTGATCCTACCGGACGGCGGCGCCTGATTCGGAGTGGCTGACCGCGGCGCCCTCAGGACGCGCGTTTGTTCGCACTTTCAAGTACCAGCGCCGATCGCGGCGCGCATACAGCGAACACAGGTCCCATTCCCTGGCCAGGCGCGCGCCATCGGGCGTCAGGGATGACAAGCCGGCTTCGTGGAATGCGAGGCCGGCGTGTGCTGGCGCCGATTGGTCAGGAAGCGCAACCGCCAGCGGCTAGTGAGCCATCGGCGGCGGCTGAAACGATAACCAAGCATTAACTATATAAGCCCATGATCTAAGCTGGTTTTAGGTGGGCAATCGCGCAAAAGAGCCGTCGCTGGATCGTCCACGCTACGGCTCTGTCCCATTGATCCGAGGCGAACGCAGGTGGCTGAGACACCGGAAAAAGAACCACAAGCCGAGGCACTGAATAAAGGGACGCAACTCGACAAAGAGCCTGTAGCACTGAACAGGCGATCCAGCCGAATGCCGGCGATAGTTGTGTCCTCCTCATTGGCTTTGGCCGTCATTGGTGCGGTGGCCATATATGCTTTGCCGGAGTTCAATATTGCTCTCCCGAATTTCAGTAGCTTCGCTGAACTTTTTCCACGCGAGACGGCTTCAGTTCCAATACCTGATCCCGCCGTCAGCGCCACGCTGAAGGATATTCAGTCGGCTCACCAACAAAATGCAGCTACGCTGCAGGAAAATGGAGCCGTTCTGCAACAAAACACAGCTATGTTGCAGCAAGGCGCAGCTACTCTGGAGTCCATCAGGCAAGGCTTCACGACTCAACAGACGAATCTGAAAACAATATCCAATCAACTCTCCTCGCCAATTGCGCGAGTGGACTCCCTACAAAATGCGGTGACGCCGCTGACGACGTCCTCCATCCCACAGCCAGATGCTCGCGCCCGGTTGGTCAGAACATCACGCAAAAAAACATCTCGACTGCCCAATCAACCTGTCGGACCTGTTTCGGTTGGAGGCGCCCCGCTGAATCCAGCGCCGACACCGGGATCGGGCGCGGGATAGATTTTCCGGCGGCTGATGCGCGGGGGCTTCGGTCCCGCGCTAGTCGGTTGTCAGAGCAGCGAGGGCGGACAATGGATACATGTCCGCGAGCGATCCTGTGATGAAGGTTGGCGGCGGCTTCTGGTAACGCGGAGCCGTCGCGTAATCTACGTCTGGAGCTTGCATCCAAAAATTCCCGGCAACCGGGCTATGAGCGCGAAGTTGGACCGCACTGCACCCGCAACTCCGACTTTTCGGCAGCTGTAATTGGGATCTTGGACCGGCGAGGCAGTTATTCTGGATTGAGGCCGAGTGCGTCGAACAATGAAACGCTTAGCGGGAGGTTCACTATGAGACGGCCAGTAAGCGCTCTCTTGATCGTGTCCCCGGTCTTGGCTGCCGGAGTGGTCGGATTGGCCGTCGGGCGTTCGAACGGTCCGCTCCCCGGATGGCTCGACGGTGTTCTACCCGCTGCCGCAAAACAGAGTCCAGTTCCGACAGAAGCGACCGGACCCGTGATCTACTACCGCGATCCGGACGGCTTGCCGAACTACTCGCTCGCGGCCAAGAAAACATCCGCAGGTAGGATTATGTCGCGGTCCGCAGTAGCGAAGACGTGAGCTTCGAGGAGAAAGCTTCGGAAGCGATGACCGCGAAGAGCGGGGATCGAGGCAAAATCCGCTATTACCGCAACCCCATGGGCCTTCCCGATACCTCGCCGACTCCGAAGAAAGACTCGATGGGGATGGACTATCTGCCCGTCTATGAGGGCGAGCAAGACGACGATTCGTCAGTCAAGGTCAGTGCCGGAAAATTGCAAAAGGCAGGCGTTCAGACCGAGGTTGCGGAGCGGCGCACTCTGAGCACGGTTGTTCGGGCGGCGGGGACCATTCAGGAGGACGACCATGAATCACCGGAATCACTGTTCGGAGGTATTCTCAAGCCTTTTCGTCAGCATCGACCCATCTCGGACATCGCCAGGCGGCAGGCCGACCGAATTCGAATACTGTACCTGTCGCTCTCGTGCGAGCCGAAGAAGCCTAAATATGTTGCCCGAATGCCCACGATACCGTTCAAGAATTGAGCTGCGCGCCTGGCGTAGAGCGTGAAATTTTGAGCTCTTCCTCGTTCATGTCCGCCGACACATCGGCGAAGAGAGGTGTGCTCAAATAGCGCTCGCCGGTGTCAGGGAGCATGCAGAGAATATTTGCGCCTTTCTCGGCCTCCGCTGCGATCTTGAGCGCGCCAGCAAAGGTCGCGCCCGAAGTAATGCCAACAAAGATTCCCTCCTGGGCAGCGAGGTCCTTGCTGCAGCGAATAGCATCGGGCCCGGAGATCGGCAGGACACGATCGATGACCTTCATTGCAACGGCATCGTCGGTGATTTTCGGGATGAAATCAGGCGTCCAGCCTTGCATCGGATGCGGCTTGAACGTCGGATGCGGTGCCGCCGGCGTACCATCTGCGTTCCGCGACTGCGCGGTGCCGCTGGCCAACAACTGCGCATCTTCTGGCTCGCAAACCACAATCTTCGTGTCGGGACGCTCCTTGGCAAGCACGCGCGCAACGCCTTTTAGCGTTCCGCCGGTACCGTAGCCCGTAACCCAATAATCCAGCCGTTCTCCGGAGAAATCGTCGATTATCTCGCGCGCTGTCGTACGCGAATGAATATCGGGATTAGCTTCATTCTCAAACTGCCGGCTCATGAACCAGCCATGCGCTTTGGCAAGCTCGATAGTTTTATTGATCATGCCCACGGCGCGCTCGGCGGCGGGAGTTACAATGACCTTCGCTCCAAGGAACCGCATCAGCTTACGTCGCTCGACGCTAAATGGCTCTGCCATCGTGACCACAAGCGGGTATCCCTTTGCGGCGCAAACCATGGCAAGACCAATGCCGGTATTTCCGCTTGTTGCCTCTATCACCGTCTGGCCAGGCTTGAGCTCTCCGGACTTTTCGGCCGCCTCGATTACCCCAAGAGCCAATCGGTCCTTCACCGAGCCAAGAGGGTTGAAGGCTTCAATTTTCACGAACAGGTTCACGCCTTGCGGCGCCAAACGATTGATCCGCACCACAGGCGTATTGCCCACCGTTTCGAGGATATTTTGGTATTTCCGTCCCATGCTGATCTCCAACATTGCGTTGTCGCGACAAGACTGTAGCTCCAGTCGCCTCGGATTGTATCCCCCGGTCGAATGACCCATTCTCGGACTTTGTATCCGGCGAAGCCAGCGCCCAAAAGGTCGGCTAGCCTGCGTTGGATGATGAGTTAGTGAGCGGAAGGCCCGCTGGATGCCGATCGCGATCATGGAATAGACGAAGAGCGCGGGGCTAATGCGAGCGCCCGGATACGCGATAGGTCGAGGTGACATGCGCACAGGGCTCTGAGAGGCCGTCTGACGTCAGCCAGCATTCGAGATAGTGCAACCGACCCCCACGGCGAACGATTCGTGCCTCCGCGATCAGGTCGCAAGCCCGCGCCGGACGCAAGAAAGTGATGTTAAAATTCACCATCACCGGGATCACATTCGAACCCATCGCCGCCATCACACAGCAATACATGGCAGTATCTGCGAACCCCATCACCATCGGCCCTGAAAACACCTGACCGCTGCCGTCCTGCCACGGCTCGGTGCCCATGAATTCTGGCCTGTGCGGCAACCGGACACGAATGGAGTTCTCGCCAACTTGCTCGACAATTTCATTGTGATGATCAACGAGGGGCAGGTTTTGGACAATGGCCCGTTCTGCCTGCTCGGCCGAAAGCACAGGCTGTGAGTCAGAATGGTTCGCGCGTTCCTTCACGATGATCTCCCGAAATGGAAATGACAAGGTCTGGTGAAAGCCGCGTGCCGAAAAGCGACCTTTACACCGATATATAACAATGTTATTTATGAGAAACAATGTTATTCAACTGCAAATGGCCACGTTAAAACCCGACAGCTATCAAGGCGCGCTCGAAGCGCATCGCCGGCGACTGATTGTCGACGCGGCGCGACGTGTTTTTGAAAAATCCGGCCTGGAAGGAGCCTCGATCCGCGCCATCGCGCAGGCGGCGGGCTGCACAACGGGTGCGATCTACCCGCATTTTGCGGCAAAAGAAGAAATATTCGCAGTCGTACTTAGTGAATCCTTGCTGGCGATGAGCCAAGCCGTTAGCCGCGCCGTGCGCGAGACCACGCTGCCCGCCAAAGCGCTTCGGCGAGCCACCAGCACTATCTACAAATACTATGATTCACGTCCGTCAGAGCTAACCCTGGCGCTTGTCCTGTTCAACGGCGACCGCCCGAGGAAACTCGGCCGGGGTCTGGATGAGACGCTGAAACAGCAATTGGATGGGTTACTGGCGCTACTTGCCGAACAGGTTCGCAAAACGACCCAAAAGCCGTTTCTCCCCATGGTGCGGATCGAGGCGATGGCCTTGTTTACCTATCTGGTTGGACTGCTCGTACTCAAGCACGGCGGTCGAATTGACGTGTTGGGCAACAACGCTTCCGTGTTGTTGGCGCACTACATTAAGAACATGGTCGCGCGGCTCGCTGATTTTGAACCAGGTGGGCGATAATCCGTGGATCGGAGCCACTTGGTCTGGCTGTTTCTCGAGCCTCGACATCGCGAGCTTCGCCGATGTGGCTTTGTCCAAACCCCTCGGCCGGCGGCTGAACCAGCTGCATGATGCATGCAGCCGAGATGGACCGCCGGCATATCGCGTCGCGAGCAGCTGCCGTTGTGCTGCCGGCTATTTCTTAGTGCTGGGATCGTCCGCCGGATTGACGTAGGTGATTGCAAAGGGACCTTGACCGTGAACCTGCACAATCGTTGGGCTGGTTACCCAAGCATAATGGTTCATTTTCGCCGGTGCTTCGCCATACCCTCCTGAGGTCAACTCAATTCCCTTTTTTTCGTCCAGGTAGTCGCCCATCCCGATGTGAAAATTGCCGGATACGACCGTCACGTTTTCCGTTGTCGGGTGATTGTGGGCCGGGATCTTGTAACCCGCCGGCATCTTCAGACGAACAACGTAGAGACCGTCCTTGCCTGGATCGCCCGAGAGCACCGCAAACTCCGCGCCTTTTGGAAAGAACGGCGGCGCCGGTCCCCACTTAATGTCCTTGCCATTCATCGGCATCTTCATATCGTCTGCCAATGCGCCACTTACGCCGAGGACGACGAAAGCCATGAGCGCGAGTCGAGATGACATGGTGTCCTTCCAGGACTTCAAGGCGCCGGTCTGGGTCCGGCCGGGCGAGGCTGGCTCGAATGCTGCTGCAGTCACGGAATAGTGGGTCTGTCTGGGGATGGTCGCTGTTGCGTTGGACATGGCTCTTCCTCTTGGTATTCGAAGTGGTCTGTGGTGCGATCATGATGAACCCACCGTGGCCGAAAAACTCTGACTGAGGCTTGATTTGTTCCTGAGATCAGTCTGAGTTCTCCTCCAGACGGTCCTTAGCCGGTTGCGTACACCCGCCGCGTCCTGCGATTGGAGGACGAAGGATTTGATAGGGCCAGCCATTGTGACGCTGCTGTCTCATATTGGTTTTTCGCCGCAACCGAAGTTCAAGGTCGGTACTGCCGGAGTGATTAGATGATTGCATGCTCCCACGGCGCCTCAGGCGCATCCCCGCTGCCGCGTGGCGTCCGGCGCGCGCTCGATGCGATGCGTGCGAATGCGGGGCACAATTGGAGTTTAGCCGATCTGGCGGATATCTCGGGGGCGTCGAGCAGAACTTTGCAGCGCCAGTTCCGGGTTTTTCTTGGCAAGACGCCCCGCGCAGCGCTTCGCGACATCAGGTTCGAGTGCGCGCGCCGCGAGTTGCTCCAGGGCTCACCCGATAGGAACGTCATGGACGTTGCGCAGGATTGTGGCTTGCCGCATTGCGGACGATTTTCCGTCGAGTATCGTCGCCGCTATGGCGAGACGCCGTCGCAAACCCAGAAGCGGCAAGCGGTCTTCGCCAGCGCTCTTGCATCGATGCCTCCATTTGTTGTTGCTACACACGACCGGCTGATGGTCACGCTGGGTCCCATCGAGGCTGGTCCGGAGAACGGCGGGATTGCCCGCCACATTGCCGAAGAACTTGCCATTGCGCTGATGCGGGCTGGTGTTTCCGTTGTAAGTTTGCCGGGGACAGCGCCCTACTATCTGAGCGGTAGCATCAGAGGGTCGGGCAAGCAAACGCGCCTGACCCTTCGATTGATGGAGGCCGGAACGGGCCGCCACCTCTCGGCGTATCGTTCCGATGGCGTTCTCGATGGTAATACTGCTCCCAAGGAGCATCTTGCCACCCGAATTGCGGCAGCGCTTCAACCATCGCTACGTCTTGCGGAGATTGAGCGTGCCCATCGAAAGCCGGATAGCGACCTGAGCCCGCACGACCTGGCGTTCAGGGCGATGCCTCATGTTCTTTCTCTCGATGCCGACGGCAATGCGCGCGCGATCGATTTTCTGGAGCGTGCGATGGATCGCGATCCGAACAATTCGCTGGCAACCGCGCTCGCCGCGTGGGCGTATGGGCAGCGCGTCGTCTATCATTTTGCCGAAACGCCGGTGGGGGACCACGCTCGAAGCGCAGAGCTGGCGCGGAAAGCACAAGCCCTGGCGAGGGACGCGACAGTACTGGCTGTTCTCGGCAACGCCCTCACTTTGCTTCACGATCTTGAAGCCGCAGGCCTGGTCATCCGCAAGGCGCTCGCGGTTGACGGCGGCTCGGCTTGGGCCTGGAGCCGTGGCGGATGGATCGACGTATATAACGGCGATGCCGAATCGGCCATCGAGCGGTTCAAGATCGCGCTTGAGCTCGCGCCGAACGACTCCCTCGCATTCAACACCTTTGTGGGAATAGGCTGCGCACATTTCGGAGCGGGCCGCTATGCCGAGGCAGCCCGTTGGCAGCAGCGTGCGCTGACTGAACATCCGTCGGCGATCTGGATCCATCGAACCATGTGCCCAGCCTATGTATTGGTCGGCGCCGAGTCGGAAGCCCGCCGCAGCGTCACCGCCCTGCGGGAACACTATCCAGAGCTCACGATGACCGAGGTGCAGCGAGGCTTTCCGCCGATGCCGCAAGCCTATCGCGAGCTTGTTTTCGACGCACTGCATACCATCGGACTTCCGTCCTAGCACGCTGTCTTCGCGAAGCGCCGCTCAGGTGTATAAGGATTTAGACTGCGATGGCCGTTGCAGAGCCCTCAACAGCTAGAACAAGAAGGGAGCATTGGGTCGGCTACGGGCTCATGTTCCGGATCAAGATGCAGCACCGTTCGTGCGATTTCACGCCAGTCAGCCCCTTCCGCGTGTGCGTCGAGCACGCGCAGATGCGTCACGAGATGTTCCTCGTCGCAAGCGGTCAACACGGGATCGGACGG
>Ga0307312_10000472_pt1 | contig 18829 bp, 14 predicted proteins | sample ER_DNA_202_FD_194489 | JGI IMG/M metagenome (GOLD analysis project Ga0307312, IMG submission 194489) | Bulk soil microbial communities from the East River watershed near Crested Butte, Colorado, United States - ER_DNA_202 | ecosystem: Environmental > Terrestrial > Soil > Floodplain | place... | reverse complement strand
GGAGTCGCGTGGCGATGCGAAGCATCGAACCCGGAATCTCGAGATTCCCCGATGTGCAATTGCACATCTGAGGTCTGGTGCTAACGCACCATCCCGGAATGACGGCTTCTGGTTGCTTCGGGAATATCAGTTCCTAGCCCGGCAAGTAGCCCCGGATTGCCGGCATGAAGAAAATAGCAAGGTTGATCGCAAGGCCGATGCTCCACAGGATCGAGCGAAGCGTGGGACGATCGCCGAGATAGGTGAGGACATAGGCGATCCGCACGATCAGGAACAAGACCGCGAGCTCGTCGATCAGGCGCTGGGGACTATCGCGAAATTCCGCCAGCAGCACGGCGATCGCGAAGAACGGAAAAGTCTCGATGCCGTTCTGATGCGCGCCCAGCGCGCGCGATCGAAGGGGATCGGCATAGAACGCGGGGTCGCGCGGTTTTGCATTGTCGAAACCGCGAAAGCCGATCCACTTGATCGGCGCGATGGTCAGCAGATAGAGCATCAGCGCTCCGAAAATGCACCATTCGGCGACCGTCATGGCTCCCTCCGACGCGAGCGACACGTGGACAGTATCGAAATAGCCATTATCTTGACAAGGACAGGGCAGCGGACGAAGCCACAACCATCATGACAGCGGGCGTCTCAATCGAAAGCGCAGAGGCAGCGGCCGACATCAGGCCGGAACGTATCGGCGTGCTGCTGGTCAATCTCGGCACCCCCGACAGCGCGGATGCCAGGGGCGTGCGCGTCTATCTGAAGGAATTCCTCTCCGATCCGCGGGTGATCGAAGATCAGGGGCTTAAATGGAAGCTGGTGCTGAACGGCATCATCCTGCGCATCCGCCCGTCGCGCAAGGCGCGCGATTACCGGAAGATATGGAATAACGACAAAAACGAATCTCCGCTGAAAAGCATCACGCGCGCCCAGTCCGACAAGCTCGCCGCTGCGATATCGGAAGAGGACCATGTCGTGGTCGATTGGGCCATGCGCTACGGCAATCCGTCGATCGCCTCGCGCATCGAGGCCTTGACGGCGCAGGGCTGCGGCCGGCTGCTGGTGGTGCCGCTCTATCCGCAATATTCGGCCGCGACGTCGGCCACCGTCTGCGATGAAGTGTTTCGCGTGCTCGCCGGGATGCGCGCGCAACCGACCTTGCGGGTAACGCCGCCCTATTACGACGATCCGGACTATATCGAGGCGCTGGCGCTCTCCATCAATGCGCATCTCCAGAGCTTGCCATTCGAGCCGGAGCTGATCGTGGCCTCGTTCCACGGCATGCCGAAAAAATACGTCGACAAGGGCGACCCTTATCTGGCGCACTGCATCGCGACGACCGAGAGCTTACGCAAGCGCATGGGCCTCGACGCCTCGAAACTCCTGCTCACATTCCAGTCGCGCTTCGGCTTCGACGAATGGCTGCAGCCCTACACCGACAAGACGATGAAGAAGCTGGCAAAGGATGGCGTGCGCCGCATCGCGGTGGTGATGCCCGGCTTCGCCGCCGATTGCCTGGAAACGCTGGAAGAGATCGCCCAGGAAAACGCCGAGATCTTCAAGCACAATGGCGGCGAGCAGTTTGCCGCCGTCCCCTGCCTCAACGACAGCGACGCCGGCATGGACGTCATCCGCCAGCTGGTGCTGCGCGAGCTTCAGGGCTGGATATAACCGCGATTGCGACCGGATTTGCGCGCCTCGAACCTTACATCCCGGCCGGCGACTAATTTGAGGGATTCGCCGCACCGCAAGGCGTGACAACCCTTGCAGGATGGCGCGCTGCGCTTCAGGCTGGCCTAGCTCGCTAGGGAGATTCTTTCATGACCGGTTTCGACATTTTCGCCATTGCGCTTGTGCTGCTGGTGATCTTCACGCTGTTTGCCGGCGTCAAGACGGTGCCGCAGGGATACGACTGGACCATCGAGCGATTCGGCAAATATACCCGCACGCTGGCGCCGGGGTTGAACATCATCGTTCCCTATTTCGACCGCGTCGGCCGCAAGATGAACATGATGGAGCAGGTGATCAGCATTCCCGAGCAGGAGGTGATCACCAAGGACAACGCCACCGTGACGGTCGACGGCGTTGCCTTCTTTCAGGTATTCGACGCCGCCAAGGCAAGCTATGAGGTGGCCCATCTCGAGCAGGCGATCATCGTGCTGACGATGACCAACATCCGCTCGGTGATGGGATCGATGGACCTCGACCAGGTGCTGTCGCACCGCGACGAGATCAACGAGCGCTTGCTGCGGGTGGTCGATGCCGCGGTGTCGCCGTGGGGATTGAAGGTCAACCGCATCGAGATCAAGGACATCGTGCCGCCCGCCGATCTGGTGGAGGCGATGGGACGCCAGATGAAGGCCGAGCGCGTCAAGCGCGCCGATATTCTGCAGGCCGAAGGCCAGCGGCAATCGGAAATCCTTCGCGCGGAAGGCGCAAAACAGGGTCAGATACTGCAGGCCGAGGGCCGCCGCGAAGCCGCGTTCCGCGACGCCGAGGCGCGCGAGCGCTCCGCGGAAGCCGAAGCCAAGGCGACGCAGATGGTCTCTGACGCCATCGCCAAGGGCGATGTCGCGGCGCTGAATTATTTCATCGCCGACAAATACATCAAGGCGTTCGGGCAGCTTGCGGATTCGCCGAACCAGAAGATCATCATGCTGCCGATCGAGGCGATGAGCATTTTGGGATCGCTGGCCGGGATCGGCGAGATCGCGAAGGCCACCTTCGGCGAAAGTGCGGCATCGGCATCGGCCGCGGCTGCGGCGCGCCGCTCCTCGGTGCCGCAAGCCGGACCGAACCCGCCGCCGGCACCGCCGCAGCGGTAAGAGTTAGTTCGATGATGAGAGGACCAGCGTACCTTCACCTCTCCCCTTGTGGGAGAGGTCGGATCGCACGGCGATGCAAAGCATCGTCGGTGCGATCCGGGTGAGGGGTCGCGGTCCATCGATAGACCGTAACCCCTCACCCCAACCCTCTCCCACAAGGGGAGAGCACTGCCGTTTTGTTGTCGAGATCGATAAACGAGATAATTGAGAGTTCATACCATGAGCGAGATGTTTTCCACGCTGGGCACCTGGAACTGGCTGATCTTCGGCGTTCTCCTGATGGCGCTGGAACTGCTGGCACCCGGGGTCTTCCTGTTCTGGCTCGGGCTCGCGGCGCTGCTGGTCGGGTTGCTGTCGTTTGCGATCCATCCGTCCTGGCAGATGCAGATCCTGATGTTCGCGATCTTCGCAGCCGCCGCGGTGCCCCTGTGGCGGCGCCTCGCGCGCAGCAACAAGGCCGCGAGCCGAAGCAATCCGTTTCTCAACAAGCGCGCCGACGCGCTGGTCGGCCGGGTGTTTACGCTGGAAAAGCCGATCATCGACGGCTCCGGCACGGTGCGGATCGACGATACGATCTGGCGCGTCGCCGGTCCCGACGCGCCCGCCGGCAGCCGGGTCAGGATCGTGCAGGCCGATGGCGCCAGCCTGACGGTGACGGCGGCCTGAATCGATACGGGAGCAGACCATGTCACGCATCGCGCCGCTTGAGCCGCCTTATGCAGGCGAAATTCAGGAGCAGTTCGACCGCATCATGCGCGGCGCTCCGCCGCTGATGCTGTTCCGCATCATCGCCGGCAACGCGCGGGCCTGGGAGAAATTCCGCGCCGGCAGCCTGCTGGACCGCGGGCCGCTCTCTTTAAGGGAACGCGAGATCGTGATCGACCGCACCTGTGCGCTGACGGGATGCGAATACGAATGGGGCGTGCATATCGCGGCGTTCGCAGCTGCCGCGCATCTGACCGATGAGCAGGTCCGCGCCACGGTCTTGGGCAAGGCCGACGCGCCGTGCTGGTCGGCAGCCGAGCAGGCGCTGATCGCGGCCGTCGATGCGCTGCATGCCAGCGCCACGTTGAGCGACGAAGAGTTCAAGGCGCTGTCGGCGGACTACGACCATGGGAAGATTTTCGAAATCATCCTGCTCTGCGGCTTCTACCGGACCGTGTCGTACCTCGCGAACGGGCTTGATCTGCCGCTGGAGGCAAACGCGGCGAGGTTTCCGAGGGCCTCATGACTCAGCAGTCATTCCGGGACGCGAGTGAAACGAGCGAACCCGGAATCTCGAGATTCCGGGTCTGGTCCTTCGGACCATCCCGGAATGACGGCGGAAAGCTTCCCGGCGTGTCCTACGCCACGCCGGCGCGCAGGATGTCGTGCAGGTGCACGATGCCGACCGGCCGGCTGGCGTCGGTCACGATCAGGGCTGTGATCTTCGACGAGTTAAGAATTTCCAGCGCTTCGCTGGCGAGCAGATCGCGCGGAATGGTCTTCGGATTTTTGGTCATCACGTCGTCGACCAATGCGGTCATCAGATCGGGGCGCATGTGGCGGCGCAGATCGCCGTCGGTGACAATGCCGACGATCGCTCCGCGCGCATCGACGATGCCGACGCAGCCAAAACCTTTCGATGACATCTCGACCAGCGCGTCGGACATTCGGGTCCCGAGCGGCTTTAGCGGCACCGCGTCGCCGGAATGCATCAGGTCGCGGGCATATTTCAGCATGGCGCCGAGCTTGCCGCCGGGATGCAGCACGCCGAAATCGACCGAGCTAAAGCCGCGGCCCTCCAGCAGCGCGATCGCCAGCGCATCGCCTAGCGCCAGCATCATCAGCGAGGAGGTGGTGGGGGCGAGGTTGTGCGGACAGGCCTCGCGGGCCTTGGGCAGCGTCAGTGCGATATCCGCCGCCTTGCTCAGGGTGGAGTCGCGATCGGCCGTCATCGCGATCAGCGGGATGCGGAAGCGCTTGGCATAGGTGATGAGGTTCTTCATCTCCGGCTGCTCGCCGGACCACGACAGCGCCATGATGACGTCATCGGCGGTGATCATGCCGAGATCGCCGTGGCCGGCTTCCGCGGCATGGACGAAAAACGCCGGCGTCCCGGTGGAGGCGAAGGTCGCCGCGATCTTGCGGCCGATGTGACCGGACTTGCCGAGCCCGGTGACGATCAGGCGCCCCTTGGCGTTGCGAATGAGATCGGCCGCGCCTGCAAAGCTGGCGCCGAGATCGGATTGCAGGGCTGCCGATATCGCCGTGATGCCTGAGCCCTCGGCATCGAGGGTGCGCAAGGCCGATTGAACGGCGGCGTTCGCGGAAACGGTGCCGGATGATTCTGCCATCAGCGGTTTCGAATTGGCCATGCCTGGTTCCGAAGGAGGGTGGGCGTCGTGTTCGCCCCGCGCCCCTCCTTAGCATGCCCAAATCCGCGAGGCGACCCGCGGGCGCACTCGCGGCGGCTGGAATTGGCTGGTTAAACTTTTGAGTTTGTTGGCGTATTTTTATCGTTTTGTCGGATTTACGTTCGTGATGCCTGGCATGCTCGCAGAATTAATCCTCCCTCGGGATCAGGGAGAATCACTCGTTGATCGTGGTCTCCGGACGCCAGGTCAACAGGCGGTCCTCGATCATGGTCAGCAGCCATTCGGCGATCAGCGCCACCACGGCGATCACGATCATCGCGGCGAATACGCCGTTGGAATCGAACGAGCCCTGGGCGGTCGCAATCAACAGTCCCATGCCCTCGCGCGCGCCCAGGAACTCGCCGACGATGGCGCCGACCAGCGCGAAACCGAAACTGACGTGGAGGCTTGCGAGAATCCACGACAGCGCCGACGGGATCACCACCGCGCGCGTCATCTGCCAGTCGCTGGCGCCGAGAATGCGCGCGTTCGCGATCAGGTTCTTGTCGGCCTCGCGCACGCCCTGGAACGCGTTGGCAAACACCACGAAGAACACCATCACCACCGCCAGCGCGATCTTGGAAGCCGCGCCGAGGCCAAGGGCGACGATGAAGATCGAGCCCAGCACCACGCGCGGGATCGAATTGGCGACCTTGATGTAGATCGAGAACACGTCCGACAGCAGTTGATTGCGCCCGAGCGCGATGCCGCAGAGAATGCCCATCACCGCGCCGATCAGGAACCCGGCGCCGGCCTCATAGATCGTCACCCAGATCTGCTTCCATAACGGACCGATCGAGGTGCCGTTCTGGAACCAGTCGATCAGTTTTTCCACGATGCCGCTCGGCTGGCCGAAGAAGAACGGATCGATCAGGCCGACGCGCACGCCAAGCTCCCAGCCGCCGACCAGAAAAACCAGAACCGCCAGTCGCAACGCCAGCACCAGGCGGGCGCGGCGGCGCAGCCGCTCGACCATGGTTTCCATGCGAACGGCGGGAGCAGGGGTGGGGAGGATCGTTTCGGCCATGGCTAGTGCCCCGCCCGCGCGCGCAGCACTTCCTCGCGCAGATCGTCGGAAATGTTTCGCGCAATCGCGATGAATCTTTCGTCGTAACGCAGCTTGGCGACGTCGCGCGGGCGGGGCAGGTCGATGGTGTGCACCGACTTCACCCGCGCCGGGCGCGTGGTCAGCACCGCGACCCGGTCGGCGAGCAGGATCGCCTCGTCGAGATCGTGGGTGACGAACAGCACCGCGGACTTCGCCTGTGCCCATAATTGCAAAAGCTCCTCCTGCATCAATTCGCGGGTCTGCACGTCGAGCGAGGAGAACGGCTCGTCCATCAAGAGCACCTGTGGATTGTTGATGAAGGTCTGCGCCAGCGCCACGCGCTTGCGCATGCCCCCCGAAAGCTGGTGCGGGTGATGGTCCTCAAAGCCCTTCAGCCCGACGCGATTGATCCAGTCGCGCGCCATTTCCTCCGCCCTGGCCTTCGGCACGCCGCGAAACAGCGGCCCCGCCATCACATTGCCGAGCACGTTGCGCCACGGAAACACCGCGTCCTGCTGGAAGACAAAACCGACCCGGCGATCGACGCCGTCGACCGGCGCATCGAACAGCGTCACCTCGCCGGCCTGCGGTTTTGCGAGCCCCGCGATCAGCCCCAGCGTCGTCGACTTGCCGCAGCCGGTCGGCCCGACGATGGCGAAAAATTCACCCGGCGCGATCGAGAGATCGAAATTTTCCAGCGCCGAGAGAATCTCGCCCGCCGGCGTCACGAATCGCCGGGCGACATTCTTTAAGGCGACGGCGGTGGGTGTAATGGCGTCCATGGATCGTTCGTTTCCCAGATTTGAATCGTCATTCCGGGGCGCGACCGAAGGGAGCGAGCCCGGAATCCATAACCACGATCGGGATTATGGATTCCGGGCCTGCGCCAAGTGGCGCATTCCGGAATGACGAAATTAATGCGTCGCATTGGCCTTGATGACGAACTCCGTGGTGTAGGTCTTCGACAGGTCGATGGTCTTGCCCTGCACGTTGGGCGAGAAGCTCGACAGCACCTTGAGCACCGATTCCGGCGCGCCCTGCGGCATCATGCCGTCGGGCGAATACTGCGCGCGTCCCTCGCGCAGGCCCTGCACATAGAGGTCGAGCTCGCCGGCGTAATAATCCTTCGGCATCTGCGCCGCGATTTCCTCGGGCGAATGCGAGTTCATCCACTTCAGCGTCTTGACGAACACGTTGACGACCTTCTGCGCGATCTCCTTGTTGGCTTCCATCCAGGCGCGGTCCATGTAGAGACAGGCGGCGGGATAATCGCCGCCGAGCGCGGCGCGTGTCGCTTCCGGCGTGCGCAGGTCGATGCCGACTTTCGCGGTGCCGGCCTTCACCGCGCGTGCCACCGTCGGCTCGGTGGTCATGCCGGAGACGATCTTGCCCTGCTGCATCGCCGCCAGAAACGTGTCGCCGGCGCCGACCGGCACCAGCGTATAGTCCTGCCCCTTCAGTCCTGCCTTGGCGGCAAGCGCGCGGGTGAGGAAATCCGTAGCCGAGCCCAGCCCAGTAACGCCGAGCGCCTGTCCTTTCCAGTTTGCAGGATCTTTCAGCTTGTTGGCATCAGCGGATTTCACCAGTACCACCTCGCCCGGCGCGATGCCGAACTGCACCACATCGGTGATGAACTTGCCCTTCGATTGCAGGTCGATGGTGTGATCGTAGAATCCGACCACACCTTGCACCTCGCGCGCCAACAGCGCGGTCGCGGCCTGCGAGCCGGAGGTCGAGTTGAACAGCTCGACGTCAAGCCCCTGTTCCTTGAAGAAGCCGAGCTGGGCGGCGAGCTTCGCGGGAAGATAAATCTGCTTGTCGATGCCGCCGACCATGATCTTGATCGGGGTCTGCGCCTGCGCGGGCGCGGCGAACATGATTGATGCCGATATCGCGGCGAAAACGGCGGCGGCGAGAATTTTGCGCATGGGGTGTTTCCTTCGGAATTTTATGGGCGTTTCTTGAAGTGTTGCCAGGGGCCGAAGTTCCCTCAGGGGAGGGCCCTTTTACAGCCTTTTCGGAGGCCATGAGGCCTCCCCCGCCACATAGTGTCAACCGAGGATTTGGGGAGTTAGGCCAGGTTGGAGCAGGCCTTCTTTGCATCCCACCCCCTTCCGTTGCGAGTGGCTGGCCGAAGGCCAGTCGGGTGGGGTGTTTCTTGGGGAAGCGTGTTTGGGAATTCTGTAAGATCGTGATGGATTGAGTCGTTCAGATGCCTTCCGCGCTTGGGTTTTGTCTTTTGATTGCTTCCCGCAAGAGATTGTCCCACCAGGCTGGCCGTGTCGCCGCCGTTATCGGCCTCGTGGTGATCCTTACCGCGATCACCGCATCCTTGAGCCTCAGGCTGGCAGAGCAGTTCGGTCGCCTCTCCATTCCGCCAACTTACGACGACGTCGCGTATTTCCTCGCCGCGGCGCAATGGCTGAACGCAGCGCCGAGCCAGGGATTGGCGGCGAATTTTTACGGCCTCCTTCACCAACACGCGCCGTTCTCAACACTGACTGCCGCTATTGGCTTCACCTTGCGCCCCAACAGCTTTCTCGGACCATACGCGATCAATGCGGTCATAATCCTGGCATTTTTGCTCGACCTGGCCGGTCTGCTGTGGCGGGGATCTCTCGTCGATATTGTGACCTGCCTCGTCGGCGCGGCGTGCGTGCCGATGTTGTGGCAGACCATGACGGAAGCACGTCCCGACCTGCCATGGGGTCTCGCACTGGGATTGGCCATCGGGGCCATTCTTTATCGGCCGTTGCTGCAACGCAGCCGCTGGTCAATCTTTCGCCTCGGCGTGCTGTGCGGTCTCGCTTCCGCGATCAAGCCAACAGCTTTTCCCGCGTCCTTCGTATGCATCGGATTGGCAGCAGGCGTCCAGCTGGCGTGCGAATGCCTGGAGTGCGGCATTCAGACGTTTCGCGCAGCTGTAGCGCGGGCCGGTCTCCCGGCGCTGCTATTGGCGGCTGGTCTACTCGCCGGCGCAGTCCCAATTTTCGGCATCGAGCTTGTCCGGATCATCCGCTACATCCTGAGCGCGATGATCCATAATCGCGATTTCTGGACCGTCGACGAAAGCTTTCGCACCAGCCTGATGCACTACTCGATCGGCTTCGAGGGCCAGGCGGGCGCTAAACTACTGGCTTTGGGTCGGTTTGGCTTTGGCCATGGCACGCCTTTGCCTCGCAGCATTGAACGATCGACGCGATGTCGGCACGGCCTGCACTGTTCTGGCTGCCGGTTTGATTGCCTATGCGATCCCCACGCTGTCGAACGTCAAATCGTACTTCCTTGGAGCGATGTTCTATGGCGTGTTCATTGTGACGATGACGTTGAATTTCGGCGCAGTCGTCGCTGGTCTCGAGGCCGTCATCTCGCGTCTGATGCCAAGACCGCCACTGCAACACTGGCTCAGCTCGGGACTTCATCTCGTGCCGCTTGCCGCCGTGCTCTCGCTGTTTCTCGCCACCTGCTTTCCCGGACGGGTCGCACTTCCAACGGCCTTCACCCCGGATCAAATCCAGGACGTCCGTACAGCGATGGCAAAGGTGTGGTCGCTGCTGCAGGAGAGATCGCAGGGCGTGGAGGCTTCCGCTCGACCCGGCAAGGCGCCGGTGGTCAGTTTTTCCAGCCCCTATCCGGTGACGCCGACGACGATCCAGCTCTACGCGCTACAGGCGGGCGCGCGCCTCGACGTGCGAGGTGAATTCTTCAATCGGACGCTTGATGCCGCCGAAAAAGCGTTGCTCGCATCCGATCTCGCAATCGTCACCAGTTCGATGCCGCACAATTTGCCCGGGCCTCGGATGGGCGACGAACTTATTGGCCGCATGGATGCCAATCCGGGCATGTGCCTGGTCGATTCATTGCCGCTGCTTACCGTGCGGGTAATACGAATCTATCGTCGCGGCGATCCTGGCTGCGGCACCTCGGCACCGGACTCACGCTAGGCGACATCAAGCGCCCTTCCGCGCGCGACGTCGCAAAAGCGCGGTTCTTTCTTATCCCTCCCCCTTGTAGTCAGCGATGGTCGCGTTTTATGAGTTCACACTCTGGCCGGCTGACGGGCGAAAGCAAAACTGCTATGATCCCTGAGGTTCACTGCAAGGGAGCATTGCCATGGACGCCGTGAGGCCGAAGCGCGCTGAGACCGCTGAGACGCATTCCCACGTCGTTCGTCCTGACAGTATGGAGTGGCAGAAGACCCGCTTCCCCGGCTGCGAGGCCAAGACGCTGTTGTTCGACCGCACAACCGGCCTGATGACCGCGCTGATGCGGTTCCAGCCCGGCGCGGTGCTGCCCGACCACGAGCACGTCAACATCGAACAGACCTACGTTCTTGAGGGCAGCCTGGTCGACAAGGAAGGCCCGGCCAAGGGCATCGAGTGCAAGGCCGGCGAATTTATCTGGCGCGAACAGGGTAGCCGCCACGTCGCATGGTGTCCGCAAGGCGGGCTGATGCTCGCGATCTTCCAGGTCCCCAACAAGTTCTTCGAGGCCGACGGCCGCGTCGTCGATGCCGCGGGCCAGGACTGGGACGAGGCCTGGGGGCATACGCGCAAGGGCTGAGGGACGTTCGCTTTCGGCCCACAAGGGGCAAAGTTTCGTACCTGAAGTTGTCATACCCCGAAGGCGGGGTATCCAGTACGCTGCGCCTTCGCGATTTATCACTGGCGCCCTGGAATACTGGATCATCCGCTTTCGCGGATGATGACGGCCGTGGGCGTTGTTCGGCAGGCGAGTGCTCGCCGGCCTAGAAGAACTCACCTCGGCAGATTCGTCGTTCCCATCAGAAACTGATCGATGGCGCGGGCGCAGAGGCGGCCCTCGCGGATCGCCCAGACGACCAGCGACTGGCCCCGGCGCATGTCGCCGGCCGAGAACACTTTTGGAAGCGAGGTCTGATAATCAGCGGTGTTGGCGCGGACATTGCCGCGCGGGTCGAGATCGACGCCGAGCATCTTCAACAGCCCCTCATGGACCGGATGCACAAAACCCATCGCCAGCAGCACCAGCTGCGCCTGGAGCTCGAATTCGCTGCCCGCGATCGGCTTGAACTTGTCGTCGACCTGCACGCAATGCAGTTTTGCGACCTTGCCGTCCTCGCCTGAGAATTTCTCCGTCAGCACCGCGTATTCGCGCTTGGCGCCCTCGGCCTGGCTCGACGAGGTCCGCATCTTCAACGGCCAGTTCGGCCAGGTCAGCCCCTTGTTCTCATGCTCGGGCGGCGCCGGCATGATTTCGAGCTGCGTCACCGACTTGGCGCCCTGCCGGAACGACGTGCCGATGCAATCCGAGCCGGTGTCGCCGCCGCCGATCACCACCACATGCTTGCCGCCGGCGAGGATGTCCGGGGCGTCGCCGAGCGGCTCGTTGGAGACGCGGCGATTTTGCTGCGGCAGGAAATCCATCGCGAAGTGAATGCCGTCGAGGTCGCTGCCGGGGATCGGCAGGTCGCGCGGGGCTTCGGCGCCGCCGGTCAGCGCCAGCGCGTCATATTGGTTCAGCAATTCCCGCGGATCGATCGCGCCGGGTGAACTGCCCCCGACATGGACGCCGTAATGAAAGGTCACGCCCTCGGCTTCCATCTGCACGACCCGGCGGTCAACGTGATGCTTCTCCATCTTGAAATCGGGAATGCCGTAACGCAACAGCCCGCCGGCCTTGGCCCAGCGCTCGAACAGATGCACGTCGTGGCCGGCGCGCGCGAGCTGTTGGGCGCAGGCCATCCCCGCCGGGCCGGAGCCGACAACCGCGACTTTCTTGCCGGTCCTGACGGCCGGGATTTCCGGCTTGACCCAGCCATTGTCCCAGGCGCGATCGACGATGGCGCATTCGATGGTCTTGATGGTGACGGGGTTGTCGTCGATGTTGAGCGTGCAGGAGGCCTCGCACGGCGCCGGGCAAATGCGCCCGGTGAACTCCGGAAAATTGTTGGTCGAGTGCAGGTTGCGCGAGGCTTCTTCCCAGTTGTTCTGGTAGACCAGATCGTTGAAATCCGGAATCTGGTTGTTGACCGGGCAGCCCGGCGTGCCCGGCGCCACCGAGCCGGTGCCGTGGCAATAGGGAATACCGCAATTCATGCAGCGCGCCGCCTGGTCGCGGGTATCCTTTTCGCTCAGCGGAAGGACGAACTCACGAAAGCTCTTCACGCGCTCGGCGACCGGCTCATATTTGCGATCGCGCCGCTCGATCTCCAGAAAACCTGTAATCTTGCCCATTAAAGCTGAAGCCCCTGCATCTCTTATCTGTCATTCCGGGATGCGCCGGAAGGCGCAGACCCGGAATCTCGATGTTAGCTTGCGAGATTCCGGGTTCGCGCTTCGCGCGCCCCGGAATGACGCCTGTTCTCTCCCCTCATCCTGAGGAGCGGCGTCTTCGCCGCGTCTCGAAGGATGAGGCCTCATCGTGGCCTCATGGTTCGAGACGGCGCAAGAGCGCCTCCTCACCATGAGGATAAAAATTACGCCCCGATTGCGATTTTCGACTCGGCGTCCGCGTTCGCCTTCAATTCCTTCAGCGCGCGGCGGTATTCCACCGGCATCACCTTGCGGAATTTCGGCAGCCACGTCTTCCAGTCGGCCAGAATATCGGCGGCGCGCCTCGAGCCCGTCAGCTTGGCGTGGCGCGTGATCAGGATATGCAGCCGCTCGATATCGGATTCAAGCAGATTGCCGAACACGTCGACCTTGCCGTGGGCTTCGAGATCGCCGCTGGCGTGATAGGCATTCTCGTTGATCATCTCTTCCGACAACACCGGCTCCAGCTCGACCATCGCCATGTTGCAGAGCTTTTCGAAGTCGCCCGCCTCGTCCAGCACATAGGCGATGCCGCCGGACATGCCGGCCGCGAAGTTGCGCCCGGTCTTGCCGAGCACCACCACGATGCCGCCGGTCATGTATTCGCAGCAATGGTCGCCGGCGCCTTCGACCACCGCGATCGCGCCCGAATTCCGTACCGCAAAACGCTCGCCGGCGATGCCGCGGAAATAGCATTCGCCCTCGATCGCGCCATACAACACTGTGTTGCCGACGATAATGGATTCCTCCGGCACGATAGCGGAATGGCGCGGCGGCTTGACGATGATGCGGCCGCCGGACAGGCCCTTGCCGACATAGTCGTTGCCTTCGCCTTCGAGATCGAAGGTGATGCCGCGCGTCAGCCACGCGCCGAACGCCTGACCTGCGGTACCCTTGAAGCTCACCTGGATGGTGTCGTGCGGCAGGCCGGCATGGCCATAGATTTTTGCAACCGTGCCCGACAGCATCGCGCCGGCGCTGCGGTCGGTGTTGTTGATCTCCATGTCGATCTTGACCGGCGCGCCGCGGTCGAGCGCGGCTTGCGCCTTCTCGATCAGCTTGCGGTCCAGCACCGCTTCCAGATGATGGTTCTGCGGCTCCGCATGATAGATCTTCTGGCCGGGCAGTTCCTTCTGGCGCACGAACAGTTTTGAGAAGTCGAGCCCCTTGGCCTTCCAGTGCGCCACCAGGGTGGACTGGTCGAGCATCTGGGTCTGGCCCACCATCTCGTTGAAGGTGCGGTAGCCGAGCGCGGCCATGATCTCGCGGACTTCCTCGGCGACGAAGAAGAAATAGTTGATGACGTGCTCGGGCTGGCCGGTGAAGCGCTTGCGCAGCACCGGATCCTGCGTCGCAACCCCGACAGGACAGGTGTTGAGATGGCACTTGCGCATCATGATGCAGCCGGCCGCGATCAGGGGCGCGGTGGAGAAGCCGAATTCATCGGCGCCTAACAGCGCGCCGATCACCACATCGCGTCCGGTGCGGAAGCCGCCGTCGACCTGTACTATAATGCGGCTGCGCAGCCGCTCGCGCACCAGGGTCTGGTGGGTTTCGGCAAGCCCGATTTCCCACGGGCTGCCGGCGTGCTTGATCGAAGTGAGGGGAGAGGCACCGGTTCCGCCTTCGAAGCCGGCGATGGTGACGTGGTCGGCGCGCGCTTTCGCGACACCGGCCGCAACCGTGCCGACGCCGATTTCGGAGACGAGCTTCACCGATACCAGGCTGTCCGAATTGACGTTTTTGAGGTCGTAGATCAGCTGCGCCAGATCCTCGATCGAATAGATATCGTGATGCGGCGGCGGCGAGATCAGCCCGACGCCGGGCGTCGAATGCCGCACCCGCGCGATTGTCGCGTCGACCTTGTGGCCGGGCAGTTGTCCGCCTTCGCCGGGCTTGGCGCCCTGCGCCATCTTGATCTGCGCCATGTCGGCGTTGACCAGGTATTCCGTGGTCACGCCGAAGCGGCCCGAGGCGACCTGCTTGATCGCCGAGCGCATCGAATCGCCGTTCGGCATCGGCTTGAAGCGATCGCTCTCCTCGCCGCCTTCGCCGGTGTTGGACTTGCCGCCGATCCGGTTCATCGCAATCGCCAGCGTGGTGTGCGCCTCGCGCGAAATCGAGCCGAACGACATCGCGCCGGTAGCAAAACGCTTGACGATCTCCTTGGCCGGTTCGACCTGGTCGAGCGGCACCGGCTTGCGCTTCTCGTCCTCGGCGGTCTTGATCCTGAACAGGCCGCGCAGGGTCAGCAGCCGCTCCGACTGTTCGTTGAGGATTTTCGCAAACGCCTTGTAGCGCTCCAGCGAGTTGCCGCGCACGGCATGCTGCAGCGTCGAGACCGACTCGGCGTTCCAGGCGTGCTCCTCGCCGCGGGTGCGGTAGGCATATTCGCCGCCGACGTCGAGCGCGGTCTTGTAGACCGGCGCCTCGCCGAACGCGTCGGCGTGGCGGCGCGCGGTTTCCTCGGCGATCTCGGCAAGTCCGACGCCTTCGATGCGGGTGTGGGTGCCGACGAAATACCTCGAGACGAAATCCGCCTTTAATCCGACGGCGTCGAAAATCTGCGCGCCGCAATAGGACTGATAGGTCGAGATACCCATCTTCGACATCACCTTCAACAAGCCCTTGCCGATCGACTTGATGTAACGCTTGACGATCTCGTAATCGTCGAGCGCGGCCGGCAGGCGATCCTTCATCGAGATGATGGTTTCGAAGGCCAGATAGGGATTGATCGCCTCGGCGCCGTAGCCGGCGAGGCACGCGAAATGATGCACCTCGCGCGGCTCGCCGGATTCGACGACAATCCCGACCGAGGTGCGCAGGCCGGTGCGGATCAGGTGGTGATGCACGGCGGCGCAGGCCAGCAGCGAGGGTATCGGAATCCGGTCCGTGCCCGCCATGCGGTCGGACAGGATGATGATGTTGACGCCTTCGCGCACGGCTGCTTCCGCGCGCGCGCACAGTTCGTCGAGCACCTGCTCGAGCCCGGCCGCGCCGAAGCCGGCATGGAAGGTGGTGTCGAGCGTGCGCGACTTGAAATGGGTGTCGGCGATTTCCGAGATCGACCGGATCTTTTCCAGATCGGCATCGGTCAGGATCGGCTGGCGCACTTCAAGCCGCTTGGTGCCGGCCAGGCCCTGCAGATCGAACAGGTTTGGCCGCGGCCCGATAATCGAGACCAGGCTCATGACCAGCTCTTCGCGGATCGGATCGATCGGCGGATTGGTGACTTGCGCGAAATTCTGCTTGAAGTAGGTGAACAGCTGCTTCGGCTTGTCCGACAGCGCCGAGATCGGCGTGTCGTTGCCCATCGAGCCGTTGGCCTCTTCGCCGGTCGACGCCATCGGCGTCATCAGGATGGTGATGTCCTCCTGGGTATAGCCGAACGCCTGCTGCCGATCGAGCAGCGGCAGGTTGGAGCGCATGCCCTTGGTCGGCGCATCCGGCAATTCCTCCAGCACAATCTGGGTGCCGTCGAGCCACTCGCGATAGGGATGGCTCTTCGCCAGGGTGGCCTTGATCTCGTCGTCCGGAATGAGGCGGCCCTGTTCGAGGTCGACCAGCAGCATCTTGCCGGGCTGCAGCCGCCACTTGGTGACGATGTGCTCTTCCGGGATTTTCAGCACGCCCATTTCCGACGCCATCACGATGCGATCGTCGCTGGTGACGAGATAGCGCGCCGGGCGCAAGCCATTGCGGTCAAGGGTTGCGCCGATCTGGCGGCCGTCGGTGAAGGCGATCGCGGCGGGGCCGTCCCACGGCTCCATCAGCGCGGCGTGATATTCGTAGAACGAACGGCGCTGTTCATCCATCAGTGGATTGCCGGCCCAGGCTTCCGGAATCATCATCATGACGGCGTGCGGCAGCGAGTAGCCGCCCTGCACCAGGAACTCGAGCGCGTTGTCGAAACAGGCGGTGTCGGACTGGCCTTCGTAGGAGATCGGCCACAACCGGCTGATGTCCTTGCCGTACAGCTCCGAATGCACCGAGGCCTGCCGCGCCGCCATCCAGTTGACGTTGCCGCGCAGCGTATTGATCTCGCCGTTATGCGCGATCATCCGGTACGGATGCGCCAGCGACCAGGTCGGGAAGGTGTTGGTTGAAAAACGCTGGTGCACCAGCGCCAGCGCGCTCTCGAAATCCGCCTCGGCCAGATCGGGATAGTATTTGCCGAGCTGGTCGGCGAGGAACATGCCCTTGTAGACGACGGTGCGGCACGACATCGACACCGGGTAATAGCCGGCGAGGCCGCGGTCGCGGCGCTGATAGATCGCTTGCGAGATCGACTTGCGAAGAATGTAGAGCCGGCGTTCGAACTCGTCCTCGTTCCTGATATGCGCGCCGCGGCCGATGAACACCTGCATGTGGGCAGGCTCGGTCGGCTTGACGGTTTCGCCGAGCGAGGAATTGTTTGTCGGCACGTCGCGCCAGCCAAGCACCGTCAGTTGCTCGTCCTTGATCTGGTCGGCGATGATGCTCTTGATGACTTTGCGCCACGCCTTTTCCCTCGGCATGAACAGCGCGCCGACCGCATAGGCGCCGGGCTGCGGCAGCGTGAAGCCGAGCTCCTTGGTCTTGCGCGCGAAGAAGGCGTGCGGGATCTGCACCAGAATGCCGGCGCCGTCGCCGGCGCGCGGATCGGCGCCGACCGCGCCGCGATGCTCGAGATTGCACAGGATGTTCATCGCATCGGAGACGATTTGATGCGACTTCTTGCCCTTGATATTGGCGATGAAGCCGACGCCGCAGGAATCCTTCTCCAGCGAGGGATCGTAGAGACCCTCGGCGGGCGGACGCCAGTCGTGCTCGCGCGCGGGCTCCGCCGGTTTCGAGGCTGAGGCCGCCGACAGCGCATCCGTGGCGATGTTTTCGCGCTCGAACTCCGACCCGTTCATCTCAAGTCCTCTTCAATCCGGCTAAGGGCCTCACCGTCGCTCGGCGCACCTTGGGCGTTCGCGGCACCCACCGGGCCACCGCTCGTCCTCCGCGAGCCGCAATTTCATAAATTAAGGCTTGGGCATCCAACGTCCCCGGCGGACGGCCCTGCCTTTTACTTCCCGGCGCCGGTGCACCCGACTTACGTGGCAATCCCCGTGCCGGGTTTGCGGCCGCAATTGAGACAGTATTGCTGTCCTAAGTCCCACCATGCCAAATTTTTTTCTATCACACAAGCGCCCGAAAGTCGCCGGTCGCATGCCACGTCTGTCCTGCGCTGGGGGCGGCCTCGCCCCGGATTTCAAGCAAGCGCGCCGCGATCCGGCCCAAGGACCGCCGGATTTACCGACGAGGTTGCCGCCGGGACAAAGAGCGAAAAATGCTCCGGGCGTGGGGGCGTTACAGGAGCGAATGGGCGATGAAGCTGTTCACAGGGTGGGTCATGTCCGCCGGGCTGGTTGTCATGGCCGCCGGGGCAAATGCGCAAGGTTTGGCCCCGTATGAAACCGGAAGATCGCCATACACGGGCGTCTCCGACGTCGAGGGTCCCTATGCGGCAATGCCGCCGGAAATTCCGGCGCCCCGCTACGGTCCGGCCCTGCTGCCGCCGACCGAGGTCTACACCATCCTCCGCGAGAGCGGCTTCTTGCCGCTCGGAATTCCGCAGCAGCGCGGGCTGGTCTACACGATTTCGGTGATCGACCGCGGCGGCGATGACGGGAGGCTGGTGATCGATGCCCGCACCGGGCGGATTATCCGCTTCATCCCGGCCTACCGGATGGGCGACAATTTCAACGACGATCTGACGGGTAGTTATGGTCCGGTGGGCGCGCCGCCGGTCAGCGCCGTGAGGGGACCGCCGCGGCCGCCGGCAGCCGTGCCGCATGTCGCAAGCCGCACGCCCTCGGTACCGATGCCGAGAGCGGCGCCGCCACGCGCTGGCGAAGCAAGGCCGCTGGCAGCCAAGCCCGCTGCGGCGCCGGCGCAGCAGTCGGCCGCGGTTCAGGCCAAGCCGGCCGACGCCCAGGCGATCCCGCAAGCGGCTGCACCCGCGACCGTCGAAGCAAAACCCGCCGCGCCGCAAATCCAGCCGACGCAGGAAATGCCGAAGGTGCAGGGGCTGGAGTGAGAGCGAGAGCAAACCTCAACTGCTCAGTCATTCCGGGGCGCGAGCCAAGCGAGCGAGCCCGGAATCCATAACCACCATCGGGAGTATGGATTCCGGGCCTGCGCCAAGTGGCGCATCCCGGAATGACGACAGAATAAGCGCCCCGGTTTGCGGGGGCGTTTCGCGCTTTCGAGGATGGTTATTTCTTGCGGCCGGCAGCGGCCAGGATCAGA
>Ga0307312_10000471_pt1 | contig 18840 bp, 17 predicted proteins | sample ER_DNA_202_FD_194489 | JGI IMG/M metagenome (GOLD analysis project Ga0307312, IMG submission 194489) | Bulk soil microbial communities from the East River watershed near Crested Butte, Colorado, United States - ER_DNA_202 | ecosystem: Environmental > Terrestrial > Soil > Floodplain | place... | reverse complement strand
CCAACACTAGATAATACTAGCCAGCTAGTAGATTTATAATATTAATCAATTTTATATTTATTATTCTAATAAGTATTTATCTTTGCAATACTATACTGCTAATTGTATATGGTGAGCAAAACCAAATCGAAAACAAAGAAAAAGGGAAAGCTGGGAAAAGCTTCTAAAAAATCGAGTACTAAGAAAGTGGGTACTAAGAAAAAGACTAGAGTTCCAGCGCGCACAAAGAAAGTTTCTCGAAGACCAAAGAAAACAACTGCTGCTACCTCACGTACGCTTTCAAAAGAGATCGAAGCCTCTTCTGCAGCAGAAAATATGCCGTCATCGTTAGGCGAAACCACTGTTGCCTATGAAACTCAATCGTTAGTTCCGGATACTTTGCAAGACGAAGCTACAACAGTATCAACCACTGGGGCGCAAGACGAGGAATATAATCCTGAAGATACCAGCATATCAGGAGGATTAGAATAACTAGAGGAAATTGGCTTTTTATTGGTCAGCAAAGTGCCGGTATTCTTTGACTAGCATAATCTAAAAAGAGTTCTCTAGCACCCTTTTTTGTTGTAAATTGGCAACAGTCATGTATGATATAATTATCCTTGATTAATGTATAAGCAGCTCCTTAATTCTCAAAATAGGGGTTACCGTATATCCATACTATTTTGCTCCTTTCTAATGCTCGATGTCAACTTAGAGTTAGTTCAAGCCATTTTATTCTTAGGATTATAGTTGATTTCCCAGATCTATACTTGCCACACTAATAGACCTATAGAAAATCAGGAAAGTATAAAAAATGACATAGAATATCTAGGAGGGGAAAGCATGACAAAGGCCAAGTTATTATTGAGTACCTCTTTTTTGCATTTTATTACATTTTATTACATTTTATTACATTTTATTACATTTTATTACATTCTAACATCAAACGATATTATCTAGTATTGTTCTTATGAGTGTACTAATAATGAAATGGATGCTTAACGAATTTGCAAAGTCAGGATTTGCTAAATTACTAAAACCCTTTGAGAACTCAATTGATGATGTTATAAAGATAACAAGAGCATTTGGAATTGCAACAAAAGCCCATACAGGACAATTCAGAGATGGAAACAATACAGAACCATATATTAATCATCCATTACGTGTTGCACTAATTCTGACAGAAGAAATACAAATCCACGATGCAGATCTAGTATGTACAGCTCTTTTGCACGATATTATAGAAAAAAGTAATGGTTCTATAGACGAAGATCAATTAAAAAATGACTTTGGTGAACACGTATACAATATGGTTCATGCAGTCACAAGACCTAAGATAAAAAACGAAGTAAGGGAGAAAGTGCTAGACGAATACTTTCATAATATTGCAACGGGTTCTAGATTTATTAGATATATAAAGCTAGCAGATCGTCTGGATAATATTAGATCTCTTAAGAATGCACTTCATAAGGATAAATTAATGCGATATAAAGAAGAAACTCAGAAATATATTCTTCCAATAGCAGAAAAGACGGATGAAAAGATTGTTTTTAAATTATCAGTTGCTTTATATGAACTAAAATAATATGAAATCCTTCTTATGTCAAAAATTTAAAAAAAGGGAATTTTAGGACTCTTTGGACTGTTTAGTTGTGAAGCTTAACCTTCTTCCCAACCCTTTGTAAACACTGCATTCTTCTTTAACGGAATTGGTTGTCCTGGCGTATAATCCATTGGCCTCATCCAGAAGATTGCCTTTGTGGGGCAAACACCAATGCATGCACCATCGGAGATGCATCTTTCTGGATAAAATACAAATGCTTTGCCTCTTTTCCATCCTTCTACTGGCTTTACTCTCAACACATCTGGACCAAGAGCTGTGCAAATCTCTACGCAGAGAGCACATCCAATACAGTGTTGTTCACTAATATCCGGTATTATTGCGACTGGCATCTATTTCACTTATCTTCACTCCATATTGAAACTATTTAAACCCTATGCCATCTATATAACAGTGATATAAATTAGATAATGTTTTATATTATTAAAAAGGTATGATTATATTCTCACAAATTGGACAACCACCCACATAATCTAAGTGGCTTCTACGAACAATTCGACAGCCTAATAAATTACCATACTGACTTGTGTGCACCTAGTGGAACGACAGGCTTCTCATAGTATGATGGTGTATCAGAATACTTTGCTACGGGCGCTACATGTTTCAATTTGCCGTATGGAGAATCAGATTCCATCATAAAAGATTCACGCTCTTCTTGTGAAATAGGATTTGGTATGTCAGACTGGTTTACTCTTCCTAGATCTTGAACCCACATTGCAGTTCTACAAAGTGACACACGTACCCAGTAACTGCCACCTTCAAGCTCTGCAGCCATTCCACTAACTGTTTCAGCTAATTGCTCTGCGCCCCTTCTATATTGTCAAGGACCAGCTTCTCCATAAGCGCTTTCTGAAACATAGACTATACCAGGTCTGAGTTTGGCTAACTTCAATGGAGATAAGCCATGTTTTGATAAGCCACTTCTATGGTAATTTTCAGAGAATATCAGCTTGGTTTATGAGTACTTTAAGTTGCTTTACATCGTTCGGTTTATCTAGAACTATGAATGCAGATTTCTTTCCTAACCCTGTCTCAAGTAACGCTGAAAGAAGATAGATAAAATTTTTTGTATACTAGCCTTAATTTCTTTAGCAAGTAGAGAGAAAAGAGTTACTGCCAACTGCTGCTAGATGAAAAGAATCATTGAATACGTTCTCGTATGCTAATATTAGCACCGGTTCATTTTCTCATCGTTATATTATGAGAAATTCGAGAGCAGTGTATATCCATGGTCATTCAGATCCAGATTATATTTTCCAACTAAAATGTAGAGCATAATTATGGGTACACAATAAATCAAGTCATCGGGTTGTTCATTAATGAGAGTTTTACGAAATTACGAACATTTCTTGAATTGTACCAAACTGAATCGAATAAATCATTTCTTTTGCGAACTGTTACAACTGTGTGCCACAACCTTTGCATAGACCCAAAATCTAATCAAATTTGAGAAAAAACTTAAATCATTCCTGTCCAAGACAGACATGTGATCCAAAAATTAACTTAAGACAACCTTCTACTATGTCATTCTTTGTTGGAGGGCTCGCTGCTGGCGCCATAGCTGTAACAGTATCTTTACTTCTAAGATTATTTGTAGGTGGTATATTTATTCCTGAGATTGAGTCTCAAACTTTATTCTCACTTACTCCTGGACAAGTTGAATCACAAGCCGTGGAGAGGTTTGGTCCTCTAGCTAAATACTCTGCGTTTATAGGCGCTGTTGCTGCTAATCTTATATTGTATGGTCTAATTGGTTTACTTGTTGGACTATTGCAAAAGAAGAAGAGACTCCCTTCGAAGGGATATGTACTAAATGCAATACAATCTTCACTGGTAGCCTATATTATTCTGCTTGTGATAAGTGCTTTGCTCTTAGCCGTGACTGAAACGAATGTTCAGGTAAAACTTGACTCGATTAGGTTTCTGGCGATCTATCTTGTTCCAGCTAATATTGCTTTCGGATTCACCTTGTCCTCTTTCTATGAAAGGATAGTATTATTGCGCCGATCCTCAATTACAGTTACCAAAAAAGAAGATACTAGCAAAATAGAAATTGATTACAAGAAAAGGCTGCTACTACGTGCTGGCATTGCATCAGCAGTTGCTTTACCCATTCTTTACTTTGGATTAAATTCTCTTTTAGTTCCAAAAAAAGAAATACAACAGCTATCTCCTTCTTTATCAGCGCTACTTAGATCAAAATCCAAAGCCCCGGGCTTTGAGGATCCAAAACTCGGATCACTTCTCGAGTCAGAAATAACGCCAACGGATCTATTCTACAGAATTGACAAAAACCCTATAGTACCAGAAGTTAATGCACAAACTTGGAATCTAACTATGAAGGGATTAGTGAATAAACCTTTTGAAATCAATTATAAAGAGCTTAGAGATATGCCTTCAATAGAGCAGTTTGCTACACTAGAATGTGTAAGCAATAAGATAGGAGGCGATTTGATCAGCACTGCCATATGGAAAGGAGTACGCCTAAAAGACCTTCTTGAGAAGGCACGTGTGAAGCCAACTGCCAAATATATTGTCTTTAGATGTTTCGACGGCTATGATGTTGGAATACCTTTAGAGAGAGGACTTTTGGAGGGCACAATATTAGCTTATGATATGAATGGTGCTCCTCTGACTTCTGAACATGGCTATCCTGTAAGAGCCATAGTTCCTGGCATATATGGTATGATGAATGCGAAGTGGATGACTGAGATAGAGCTGGTCGACAAAGTTTACGAAGGTTATTGGCAGAGGAAGGGTTGGAGTAATATAGCTAAATACAATACTCATTCATTCATAATTATTCCAGGTAATGCACCTATCAGAAAAAGGTTTAGGAATTTAGAGGTTTCAAATGTGAATGGAACGGTGCCAGTTGCAGGCATGGCCTTCGCCGGAGATCGAGGGATAGCGAAAGTCGAGGTAAGTACTGATGAAGGTGCTACCTGGAAAATTGCCAAAATCAAAGACCCACTGTCACAATATACATGGGTTTTCTGGAATGCAGAATTGGATCTGACAGGCAATAACCATAAGATCGTAGTCAGAGCTACAGACAAGACTGGAAAGATCCAGACTGACCAGATACAAGATCCATTTCCAAATGGAGCAACAGGTTACCATACGATAGATGTATAATATAATGGTAAAACAAGATTTTGGGATATCTTAAAGAGATAGGAAGGAATCATGATATAAAAAAAACCGAAGCAGATTTGAATTGCAACATTGAATAATAAGGCCTTCGAGAATATTCGATTATTCGTTAACTAGAATCTTTGGTATTTAAAAATAGCTAGGCGGGCTCTTCCACCATGGAACAAATACATGGGCTGGAAGTCAGCGAAACTGAAATCAAACATTATTGTTGATTAAACAATAGGATACATACATACATACATACCCCTTTATTCTTCCAGTCTATTTTTTGTCTACCAGACTTGTCCAATTCGTCCATTACAAATAGTCTATTCTAAAGAATCCATATTATTGCCCTATTTATGGAAAAGTGGTGTTAGAATACCCTATGATTAAATCGTGATTGTCAGATTCGATGTTATTTACGTGTACTATCATTATTGTAGACTGATAACAGAGAAGTTTTATAGTAGAAATCTCCATAGTTTATCATGATATATGATAAAACAGTTCGTTGTTTTTGTTGTTGTTATTGTCTCAGTGTTTTGCCACAACAAGATAACAAAGCATCCTTGATCAGAGTACAATCACCCTTGAGGAGGATGAATTGGATATTGTGAGCGTCCTTCAAACTATTATAGAAAAAGACGAAAACAACAACAGTACTAATAATAGCAGTAATAACAAAACTCCATACAAACAAGCAATACATTTCTTAATATGCGACTCATGTTTTTGGTGTGCTTCATGCATTAGGCTGGATGTATCAGTTGCCAGATGTCCTTCATGCAATGACAATAAAGTAGAATGGATGCCAATCACTGAAAACGAAATTTACAAATTTAATTATGATCCTAAGAACGGCGGCGTAGTACTTGAGTTCTCGAAGTCACAGGAGAGAATTAGGTGAAAATATGAGGAAGGAAGGTGAGGTGACGACTTCATGATCCTTCTCCTGAAGTATAAAAGCTATAATTAGAAACAAGTCAAGCGCTATGTTTAAACTTTAGCGCAGTAGCAGCATTGCTAATTGCCACAACAGCCGTATCCTCACTGACAAATCAGGCATTTGCAACGAAGAGCTCACAAGACTGCAGCTCAGTCCTGTATAAACGAAGATGCTAGATGCCAAAATCTATTGAACCAAGTACAAGGACACGACAACGCAGGAACAGTCACAGGCAATCAACCATAAGGATAAGAGAAAAAATGCTGTAAGGGACAATAATTGGTGTGGTGTTCTACCCGCCAGCCCTCGATTTTTTTGTTTAAAACTTAACATAAAAAACACCAAGTTTTTGGCTATTGCTCAAGTTTATCTTGTCACCAAATGTCTTATTGTTCCCCCCTTCGTAATTTTATCTGAAATCATACTTTATATTCTCGCAATATGCTACCTCTTCCATTGTCTTTGACAATTGCTGATCTTGTTCGTTTTAGGAGATTCTCTTCTCGTTTTAATTTATAGCTCATTATTGTGTATTAGAGATATCTCGCTATTTCCTTTTAAACCTGAGTCATTGACAAGCTTATGCGATCATATGCTGATATAGATAGATATTGGATTGATAATAAAACTGTAAAGATAACCTAATGCATCAAAGATATCCGTTCTGTAGGAAAGGCTATGAGGTTCTTGCCTATAGGTAACTAAAAAATCTATGATGTTAGATTTGATAACTTCTTGGATTATCGCTTAGCGGTAGTAAATTCTCAACATCGGCTATTTTAAGAAAGAGCACAAATTTGAGGGCTGCGTCATAAGTTTGTCTAGTAGTAGCCAATCTAATGGAATTTATGCGACTAAGATCTACTGAACCTGTTAGTGGGGAACTCATTTGAGGAGGAGCGGTTACCATTCTTACTTGACTTCATGGTATGGAACAAGTTCTATTAGAGACAATCTAAACTACCTTTATTAAGGCTTGAAGACTATTTAAATAGTCATTAGTAAAAAAGTATTTTCTTGACTTCTGATAATCAATGTTACGCGTAAATATTTTGACTATCCTGTCGGTTTAACCTAACCAGGTCATAATAATGTAGCTTGAAAGCTATAAAATGAATATTGTCAAAGATCTATTGCGAACATGTAGGGTAAGAAGGGGAGTTTCGGTTGTCAGATATCTCTCCGCTTACCCTCCTCTAACAATTTAACTTACGGTTTTGATGTAACTATCTCGAAGAGTTTGTAGCTTGAAAGCTATAAAATCAATGTTGCATAAGAGATCTTGCGAACGATTGGGGGTATGACGTTCGTATGGTTAAGAAGGGAATTGCTTCTTTACCACCTCTTTCTTCCCTTCTTAACCATCGCCTGTAATTAATTGTGCTAACGTTTTGATTATAGTTCTACCATCTGATGTGGTAATGCGTTCCTCTATTACAGTACAACCGTCGGCCTCCAAACGTTCTCTCCCAAGGCTCAGGGTCAAATCCTTCTATATGTTTTGGTTCAAGGCCTAAATTTGATGGAATAGATTCAAAGAAGAAATCATCTGATTTTGGTATTCTTGGTCCGGTCTTTTCTTGCGACTTAATCACAACAAATAATCACAATTCTCTAACACTAATATAGGACTTTCAATGTTTGGACTTCAAATCCACTGCGTTCTAAGGCTGTTTTAGCAAGCCTGATAAGATCAGCGTCATCCTTATCATATATACATCTGCTAGGGAAAAATCTTTAAACAGTCTCCACTTACGCAACGATCGCTCACACCTAGTTTATGCGCTAATAGCGCTTCCTTTCTACTAGTTATCGGCTCTAAGTCTAGCACAGTTCCCCTCAAGTGGGATACTTAACAAGCAAATTTGCAAGGAGGTGTTCAGTACTTTCTCCAGTATCACAAAATATGAGTCACATGAGAAAAATTATCTGCCTACATACCCCAAGCGCTGAAGGCCCTCATACGAAGGATCGAGACGTCTAGGACTTCAGGAAGGACAACAGGTCGGCGTTGACCTGATCCTGAAGTGTGGCAGTGAGGCCATGAGGCGCGCCAGGATAGTAGATTTCCTTCGCGCCTTTGATGAGCCTGGCCGACTTCTTAGCTGCATCCTTGACTGGAACGATCTGGTCGTCCTCACCATGCATAACCAAGGTTGGGATATTGAACTTCTTGAGGTCTTCGGTGAAATCGGTCTCGGAGAAGGCCTTGATGCTTTCATAAGCGTTCTTGAGGCCGGCTTGCATGCTCCAAAGCCAGAACTGATCCAAGATTCCCTTGGAGACCTTGGCACCTTCTCTATTGGCACCATAAAACGCGATGGCTAGATCCTTGTAGAATTGCGAGCGATCCTTGGTAAGACCCGAACGCATGTCATCAAACACTTCTATCGGTAAGCCCTCCGGATTCGTGGCGGTCTTAATCATGAGGGGCGGCACAGCCGCGATCAGGACAGCCTTGGCAACTCGCTTCGTCCCATGATGACCTATATAGCGGGCAACTTCACCTCCGCCAGTGGAGTGCCCCACAAGCGTGGCATCGTTGAGATCAAGCGCTTCGATCACGGCTGCAAGATCGTCGGCATAGCCATCCATGTCGTTCCCCGAAGAAGCCTGACTTGACCGGCCATGACCACGACGGTCGTGAGCAACTACGCGAAAGCCTTTTTGCACAAGGAACAGCATTTGGCCGTCCCAAGCGTCTGAGCTAAGGGGCCAGCCATGCGAAAAGGTTACGACAGGACCTTTACCCCAGTCCTTATAGTAGATTTCAGTCCCGTCCTTGGTGATGATTGTACTTGAAGTGATACTACTTTGTCATCCCTTTTGTTGCATTAAGGATTAATTCGGCGATTTCATGTGGGTGTGTTACAAGTGACGCATGGCTAGAGTTAAGGGATATAGTAGTAGCATTCATTCGTTTTGCGAACATACGTTCAGTATCAGGAGGGATAATGTGGTCGCCCTCAGAGACCTCGAACCATGAGGGAAGTTGCTTCCAAGCTGGAGGGCCAGATTTTTCAGTAAAAAGTGATTGATGAGCTGGCTTTTGCACAGCGGCCAAGGTTTCAGCTTCAGTCGCATTTGCATCCTGAACAAACGCTCCGTGGAACATCTTTGGATTAAGGTATGCAAATCCTCCGCTATCGAAAACCAATAATCCTGGAGGAAGGGATGCAACAGGGACGAAATTCACTGCAGATTCACCCTCATCAGGAGCAAAGGCTGAAACGTAGACAAGCCCTGTTACGTTTTTATTATTATAACCGGCATTCGTGATTACGAATCCACCGAATGAGTGTCCTACAAGTATTGTTGGTCCGCCAACTAGGTCAATTGCGCGCTTGACGGTAGCTACATCGTCTGCAAGAGAGTGCGCAGCAAGTTGTACTGCGATGACTCTATGTCCTGCGTTCTGTAGAATGGGAATTACCTTATTCCATGAAGATCCATCAGCCCATAAACCATGAACTAAAACGATATTCGTAGCGTTTGTTGTCATATCCTGTACTCCCTGAGGTTGCATTAATGTTTTATTCTCGGCGGCAGCGGTAGCGGAGCCAGAATATGTAGGCGACACAAAGCCCAAAAGTAGAATTATACTCAGACACAGAAACGATAAACCAAAAAATTTTATATTTTTCATTCTTATGGCGACATTGACAATATCTGGTATATAAGTATGGAATATTATGTCGTAAGCATTACTGTTTTGGTGATGATTATCCTAATCAAGACAAAAACAGATCACCCATTCAAAATTTGCTGAGATGCGCGCTTTGCGCTTGCAACAGACGCATTAGACACTATTCCTTCCTTCCCTACCCAGTCTCCTACTATGTACAAATTGTCTGCAATTTTTGTATCCGGTCTTCCACCTAGTCCGCCGTCTGCAGCAGTAACAAGAGCATTGGATACCACCATGTTGGGCAAGGGTCTCTTCTTAACAAGCACCTGTCTCCATCCTGACTGCAGTAAATCAAGGAACTCTTCTAACTCTGGCTGATCCTCTCTTGGCTTGGGTTGAATTGAAGTACCAAGATATTTTGCGACGTGGATTAATGCCCCATCCTTGGGAGCAAGCTTTGCATATGCAGAATGAACCGAAAAATATAGTGGACGATCTGCCCCCAAAGCAAACAATGTGTCTTTATCCGGAAGGCTGCTAAGAGCAACATCCAAACATACCAAACGTATGGGTTTTGCTTCTTTTGCTGCCTTGAAAAGTACCTCTGGTCTCTCGTTGTCATCGAAAAGGCTGTAAGCATCGTTTGGACCTGCTGCTATTACAACTATCTTTGCGGACACTTCGGTTTTGTTATCTAACAAAACTTGCCATCCAGAAGAATCATTTCTTTTCACCCTGATTGCCTTTTTTCCCATGACAATTCTTGCATTTGCGTTTTTGGCTACTGCTAGTAGTCCGTCGATGAGTGTCTGCCATCCTCCATCTAAATACATAACTCCTCCTGCTCGACTAGCCACATAGATTTGGTGAAGTACCGGTCCTATGCTCTGAATGTCTGGATCGTTTGCATAAGTATTTAGTCTAATAATCGTCTTAATAATTTCAGCATCGTTTATGTCGTGAATATTTTTGTCCAGCCACTCCTGTTCTGTAACACTTTCTAATTGTGAAAAATCAATGTTGGTAGGTGAAATAAAGAACTTACTTCCTTCATCACTCTCCCCAGTTAACCAACTACTATAATCACCCGCAATTTCACGTTTCTTGCCGCCGCTTATTAAATAACCCTTCCCTGCAGGAATGCCTCCAGTATAGGTGATGCCTAGCTCCTTTAAAATTGTGTCAGTTGCGTCAGTGAGATATAGTGCGTGCGGTCCTTGATTAAAGTAAAATCCGTCTATTTCTGCAGTCCTTGCACGACCTCCAATTTCTCTAGATGAATGTTCAAATAACGTTACTGTCTTTCCAGAACTGGCAAGCAGCGCAGCAGTGGTAAGACCTGCAAGTCCTCCTCCAATAATTATTACATCTGCACTATCTAATTCATTTGACATTGAATAGTTGTATGTTCATAAGCTTCGTGTTAAGTGTTGCTCTCATATTGAACATCTAGCTTTAATCCATTTAAATTTTGATCAAGGGTCATCTTAATTTACTGTTAATTTTACAAATCAGAGTCCTAAAATACTGATATAGAAATCTGTATATCTTTGGATTACCGATTCCTGCTCTTATATGGTGTATTCCAAGAATACCCTTGCTCATCTTGTTATCTTCATTGTTACTATCTCTCTGAGCATTTCAATTCTAATTGATAGCATTTTGAAGTGATCTCCATCCAAAACTCTAAGTGCTATAATAAATGAATGACAGACAATCATTTGAAACTAGTTGTGTCATCAAAGAATTGAGTCCCCGGTATAACAAGACGATGATTATATGTGATATGTCAATACAGTCAGGAGATTTTGAGATTGACATTTCTTAATATTAGTCATCTTCTACAAGTTAGTAAACTCATTTAATTGCATCTTTAAATCCTAAAACAGGATCATAATAGATATAAGATGTGAACATGAACATTGAAGTCATTAAATATGATGTAGATGAAACGGGCAACTCGAAAATATAGGAGTGAAAATAGAACACTAACAAGTTACATTGCTATTCCTTCTGATACTCTTGATTATCTAATTGTCAGTGTTTCATACAAACTATTATTTGCATGTTGTAAATTACACTAAGGTTGTCGTCATATGTCTATCCATGGAGTCTGGAGTAGCAGGTTTATAATATCTGCAATAATTCAGGGTGCAATAATTACAGGACTCACCATATCAATTGTTTCAATTCAAATACTATTCTCTTCTAAAATCAATATTATTCAGTTTCTCTCCTTGTCATTTGAAGGCCCAGCTAAATGGTTCTTTCTTGGGTATATTTTTTATATGATATTGGTAGTGGCGATAGCAGTTACAGCGACCTTTTACCATCACCTTGAGATCGATATGGGAAAAAGTATTCGTGGATTCAAATCTGTACTAGCATGGATTCATCTTGTCGGAATGAATGTAGGAGGTGCTGCCACAACACTAGCTATGATATTTGCAGGGTTAATAGGTTCTGGGATACTTTCAGTCATTACAAGCGGAGCTAGCACATCTTCTGTTTCTCAGTTACAACCAAATGTTGGAATCATGGTACAATTTATTCCACCTATATCTGCATTCGCAGGCTTACTTAGCATAGGAGTTATATCAGGTGGCGTAACATATATTGCAACATATTTACAAAAATCAGATAAACTAAAATTGTAAGGCATTGCTAAAAGAAAAGCAAGAAGGGGAACTGGAAAAAAGCAGCACATATCGAGTCTATCAATTGACCAACAACTAGATTCTCAATGATCTAGATGAAAAGGTTCGCAAGATGGCAGAGATTATAATTGAAAGACCAACGATGCAAAAAGTCATATATAAACTTGAGGAGGATATGCAAAGGGGGTATCAGAGGCCAAATCAGTACAAAGTAGTTTTCCTGCGTCTACTACTACCAGTCCAAATGAAGTTGATTGTGATAGCAACATTGACCCGCAGGTGAGTAATGAAGATTATTGTTCAGGATATTGTATCGTTGCTATTAGCTTTTACCCTCTATCTACATCATCCTATCAAGGTAAAAGAGAGATAGTTAGTCTACAGCTGGCCGATCAAATTCACAAGTCGTGACTGCTCATTATCGGCATCTATTATAGGCACTAGGCCTACATATAGCTCGTCTAAACCTCCGGTCAGAAGTTTGGTAAACTGTGCAGCCACAGTATCTTCATTTCCTGATACTATCAAACTGTCTATAAGCGAGTCAGATATCATTTGACTGGCTGTTAATGGAAAACCTGCATCAGCAAACATTTTAGCATAAAAAGGAAACTTCCCGTACATATCAAACAGTTGATGTCCTGCAGCAAGTACAGAATCACGATCCTGACTAAGCGCCACTGAAACATGTGCCACCAATGGAGGAGCTGATCTTCCAACTGCAGCTGCTGCTGCGTGCATAGTCGGAATTGCAGTTCGAATCAAATACGGAACTGGACACATAAATGAAAGTGCTCCATCAGCGATTTCTCCAGCCAGTTGAAATGCTTTCTTTCCTAATGTTGAAATTAACACTGGAATATGCGACGTATGTGGGAACGTCACTTTAACATTAAAGAACTGTCCATGATGATCTACTTTGCCTTCCCATAACACTGTACGTAGCACATTTACATATTCGCGCAGATGGGCTAACGGTGTTGTCTGTGGTAAGCCATAGATGCACTCGATAATGGACTGATGACTGGGACCTATCCCAAGGCGCAATCGACCTGGTGCAATATCATATAGAGACCAAGCTTGCTGTGCCATGACGAGTGGATGACGTGGATAGGTTGGCACAATGGACGTTCCTAAGCGTATTGTAGATGTTTTTGCTGCCGCTGCTGCTAGTGTAGTCAATATGTCTGGCGACCAAGGTGATTGTACCATCCATATTTGTCGTACTCCTGCAGCTTCTGCTGCGGCAATAGTTTTTACTGCAGCCGCCGCATTCGTGCCATCCACTACAAGTCCAACGCGTTCTCGTGTTGGCCGCATACTCGAGGGAACCTGAAAACCTGAATCTTTTGTCACATTTTCACCTCTAACTATATCCGTTTATCCTGTCTGAGTAGGATTTCATCTTGAAGCTTCACTCAAAATCTACTATTTTAATATTGAAACAACCCTGCTGGTTTTTTCACTTAATAGCTCAGCTGTATTTTCTAGTTGGGCTTGCTAAAATAGATAGTATAAATTGACGGTCTGGCAATATTCCTTAATGACATCTACTGCTTTACCATTATCATCTATTTTTTGGTCTAAATAACTTAATTCATGGAAAAACCAGTTTTCCTTTCTGTGTTTATATCGTTCTTCTGGAGGTACTCTTAAGTTTGCTTTCAAATAATAGTCTAGTTCGTCTTGAGTAATTGTGTCGTCTACACCCTCATTAGTTAGCTTTCCCCACTCATCCAGCTTCTTCCCAGCGTTTATGTCTGTAATATAGAAACCTTGGAGGTTGAGATCCTATGTCAAGATAATACTCGTCGTCCTTGTTCTTGGCTAATCGATTGTTTATATCGTCAATATTAGAAAAACCGTCTATTTTCTTGGACAAATCTTTAGCGTAACGATCTACTTTCAATCTGGATCAGCTTCTCCTGCAGCTGCTTCACGTACATAACACTCTGGCCTTCATCTACTAACTTGAATACTGATTCATGGCATTCCTTGATTAACTTTAAGGCTGCTAACTTGTCCTCCTCATCGGTTTGGTAAATATTGCAGCACTCTCTAATCACTTCACGAATTCCTTCTATACTAGTCTGGTACATGAAAGGCAATGTCTCTTTAGCTAAATTATTCAGTGCATAAACAACTTTAATTAAAATCGCTGTAATAAACTGCAATAAAATAAGGGATGAGAAACAAGGAAAGGAAAGTCTTTAAGTAAAAAGTTCGATGAGGGTGACAAGTAGGTAAGTATTTAGTTACTTACCTAGATTTAGGTCCGGTAAAGCTTGATAACTCGATGTTATTCTTCTGTCCTACTTAGTATCATTCTAGATTATATGGTTGTATAAAATGATGATCTTGCTCATAGCTTTTTTTCTCTTTCCTGCTGTTTCTATGTGTTTTCCTTTGTTATCTTGATGTTTTCTGCTGCTATTAACTGTTAATTACCTGTAATACAATAGTAATCTGTAGCGTAAGATAATTTATTTACTCAGGGCGTCTTCATATCCCAGTTGAATTAATTTGCTTATTGTTTCCGAGGTAAAATCAGTAAATTTTCCTGAGATACTATCACTATCGTCTTTACGTTGTATTTGAACTACTTTAACTATCTTGAATGTATCTTTGAGTATATCAATATATTGCTTGTACTGTTCAGTATTAAATCGTCTCGGTGCATATTCATCTAATATTTTGTTAATTTTCTCCTTTATTGCCTCATCATTATCTCCAAGACTAATCAACCTTTCAATTAAATTTACATAGTCTGTGATAAGTCCATCTGTTTTTGCATCATATCCATCACTAAATTTTATATCTATATGTCTATCTTTGACTCCATCAAAATCTTGAGGTACAATATCTCCTCCGATATTGCTAACATTTTCCTTGGGATTGAATACATTTACTATGTACAACTCTAAATCAGGAATCCTTTGTATCTGCTCTTGTGATTTCTTGTACTCATTTGAATCATCTTCTACTATTAGCTTACCTCTCATTTTCTTAGAGGAATTCTCAAGATTTTGAGAACCTATCCTCTTTTCCCAAAACTTTTTGTGTGCTTCTAACAGTTCTCTGATTGGAGTATTACTTATTAGTCCGCCATCCCAAAACTTACGCCCTTCTATCTCTTCATAGGCATAGACTTCAGGCAAGGTTGAACTTGCCATTAAATGTTTGATACCAATACCTTCATTGTATTTGATAATAATAGATTTTCCTAATAGAGAATCACCGTATTCTGTTTCTCTTCTTCCTTGCTCATCCTCATAGCTGTCAAATGTGACTGTTGTCCCTTCTGCTGAATCAACACTAATTACAAGTAATCTTGGTTCTCCTTTCTCAAAGCTAGTTGCAATAGGGAATTTAGCAAACCTTTCTATGCTCTTTCTCAATGGCTGGTTGTCATAGACAAGCCATTGGTTTTGTGAATCACAAAATCTCTTATCCACTATTGGAGGATAAATAGGCTTGAATACTTTTTCAACTCCCGATTTTAAGAATTCTTTTACTGAATAATATCTTCTGGCTGCTTCTTTTGATGCAAGAGAAGGATTATTCCCTTTCTCATATTCTGCTTTCCATTGTTTTAATGCTTCTGATATTTTTGGTGTGGGAGTTGACAAATACTTCCAAAATGACTCAAGTCTTTCTGCAGAACCTTCCCATTTTTTATTTTCAAGAAAATAGCTAACAAGAATTGCACCGTTTATAGCACCCATGGAGGTTCCTGCAATAATGTCAAATAAGTGGTGGTGATCATTACCGTCATTGTTTTGATTTCTTTTCATTTTCTCATAAAGTGACTTGAAAACACCGGCCTGATAAGCACCAAGTGCTCCACCTCCTTGTAATACTAAAGCTCTTTGAACTTTGGGAATAGTATATTTGTATGAGCTTGACATGTTTAGATATAGAGTATATACTATATTTCGCTTTGTACTATCCCTTGTCCTCCAACAATATGTTAGCAAATAAATTCATACAATTGAATTTAAGATCAATTATCTCTTAGATGAGCTAAGAAACTAATCAAGAATCATATTCATCTTGATGACTTAATATACTTCCAAGTTTTTGAGGAACAGGCTGCTAATTGGTTTTATTATAGTATTTATTATGTTTTCAATTAATGGATTTTAGCTTACTTTCTGTCCTGTCTATCCTACATAGAAATTGAAAATGGTTGTTAATCACATTACTCCGACCCATAAGGGGGATATTGTATGGTATCTTCTAATTTTATTACTGTCAATTCTATATCTCCCAATTCTTCCCCTGTGCCTTCAGTCCTAACCTTTCTATGTCTGCTTTACAAGAATAACATGGATGGTCTTTATCAGATGATGACAGCATATGCTTTATGATAATATGGTTTTTGTAACCTGCTTCTTCGTTTGTCGGTTGGAAATCATTACAGTAGTAACATGAATAATAATAGGTTGATATTCCTTGTTCCTTTTCTTCAATTTTTTGAGTCGAATGAACATTAAACGTCTCTATATATTCATCGGGGGTTATTTTTTGCTCCGTTCCTTGTTCTTCTCCAACATCTGTTTTTGAGAAATTATTATTATTGCTATGATTGTCTGTATCTGTATCTGTATCTACTATAGTTTCTTGTTTCTCTTTAAAACAAAAAAGAGAATCAGGATTGTTAAAATATATTCTTACTAGCTCGTCTATCGTAATCTTGTTCTTATTATTATCAAATATTTCACAGAAAAGGTCTGGCTCGGAGGAACAAGAAACGACTTCCTCGGCTTTGGCCTTTATATACTCGCTTGTCGGATTGAGCGTGAAATCACTAACTTTAACCCTGCTAATTTCTTGTTCCTTGTTCCTTTTTTGGTCTTTTTAAGTCCAGTATCTTATTTTCATCGGTCGTTTCTTCAGGATACATGATGGTTTACTTGCTTCAGTCAGGCTTAAAGCTATTTCTAACTAAGATAAGAGATAATTTATGTAAAATTTACATAATATAGCAAACTTCACATGTATTTAGCCTAGAAAAGCGATGATCAAGCCAAAATTCCTTTGACAAAAAATATTATCTGTCACAAGTTGTATATATGGTTTAGCGTCAGACGCTGACTGGCTGAGCTTGGGGACTTGCCTATCATAATACCGAATTCAAGGGAGGCTGCATATAAGCTCAAGTTTCAGCCCGTCATTCACTCGATTCTATCCCGTTACGTATCCGCTATTATTGTCTCCATGTAGGAGATTCCTCAGGATTGCTACTGGTGGGTGAAGTAGGCGAACAGACATGATCGATGGTATTAGTAGCACTCTCTTGGAAGCTTTGGCTAATACCTATTCCTATGGTACTGTTGTTACTAAAGCAAATTACTGCTTAGAATAAAATCAGTATGGCTGCTGCTGAAGAAAAGATCAGAGCTACTATCAAAGAAAAGTTCGAATGTAACATATGCAAAAAGGTCTTTGAGAGCTTGCCCATTATGAATTACCACAAGCTATTGGAACATAGTGATCTAAACGGCCACCAACAGGGGTTGGATAATGGATACAGCAACGGTTCGGTTAGATTCTTAAAGGGCGCAGTACTAGCAGGGCATCGCCAGTTGAGATAACTAATTTATTCTTAGAGTTATAATTAAGGATAATAAGAAAATTTAACCATAGAAGGCAGTGCGTTTATGATACTTTTCTTTAAGATCGGTAAACTTCTCAAATTCTTTTAACCGCATAACTTTTGAGGGATGCCATGGTTTTGTTCTTACTTTTTGCCTACAATCTGGACATCGTAATATCTGTTTTGAATACTTTAAATTGCAATTGGAACAATAATTAAATAAGTTATAGTCAACTCTACTGCCGATTGGTTTCTTTAATGTTAAAGCTTGTCTGATGCTGCTATCGATAGTATTTGTTGTGTTATGTTTACGGTCTCCTTTGTATTCATCGTAGATTGTCATCCCCAAGTCCCTCCCTTGCTTTTAGGTAAATTGAGATTAGTGTTGGTTGGAGTTTTCTTCCGGATCTTTTGAAGGGCAAGTTCAAAGTGCCTCATTGAAATTCTCAGCTTGTTAGCTTGTTTTTCTGCATTTTCTTCATTTGTCATTATCTTCTTTTCATTCATGGATGTAACCTGTTCCTTAATTGCTGACATTGCTGCTGCATTTACTGTCGCGGTAATATCAGCTCCGGTGTAGCCATCTGTTAGATCTACTAATTTGTTTATATCTACGTCATTATCAAGAGGTTTTCTGCTAGTATGAATTTTAAGTATTTCATGTCTTGCTTCTTTATCTGGAATTGGAACTTCAAGTATTCTGTCAAATCTTCCAGGCCTTAGCAAGGAAACTCTTAAGAATAATATAGAAGGATTAAAACGAATTTCATCATGTCAGATACTGAACGCAGAGCTAAAGAATTGAATAATATTATCAAGCGTTATAACATTAGGCTTGATAATGAAAACTCAGAGCTAAAGATGGGATTAAAAGAAGAAGGCTCAAACGAATATGAAACTCAAATAATTTTAGCTGAAGTATTTGCTAAGCGAGGGGGTATAGTTGGAGCGACGCTTCATACTTTTCTGGCACAAAAAATAAATGATTTGTTGAATACCATAGAGTAGATTTATTCTGATAGTATATCCACTTAAGAAATTTCTATTGTAAACATCAAGTAGGTGTAAACCGATTACCAGAAAAGATTTTAAAGTCGTTCTTTTTTTAAGGTGCCTTGATTCCCTTTTAGAGGATGATTTCCCAGAGCGTTGCACTCCCGATATTCAGACTGCAAAGCCTACACGAGAGAATGATGAATCTGATAATAGCATCAACCACACTGTCAGCCAATAATAAAAATCGAATTATTGTTTAGTAATAATACTAGG
>Ga0307312_10000470_pt1 | contig 18848 bp, 17 predicted proteins | sample ER_DNA_202_FD_194489 | JGI IMG/M metagenome (GOLD analysis project Ga0307312, IMG submission 194489) | Bulk soil microbial communities from the East River watershed near Crested Butte, Colorado, United States - ER_DNA_202 | ecosystem: Environmental > Terrestrial > Soil > Floodplain | place... | reverse complement strand
CAGGCACTTTAACTGTTGACCGGGGGTTTTCCGGAAGGACCTCGCGTTGCTCGAGTACCGGGACGTCTATGCGGGCGGCCGCCTAGTGGGATCCGGTTCGGCCGACGTGATCACGATCGTGAACCCGGCCACCGAGGAGGTCGCGGGCGCGGTCCCCTCGATGGTCGGAACCGACGTCGAGGTGGCCGTGACCGCGGCTCGCCGGGCGTTCGATGCCGGCCCGTGGCCGCAGCTCAGCCCGGCCGAACGGGCGGCGGCCATGGTCCGGCTGGCAGCGGCGCTCGAGGCCAGGGCCGAGGACGCCGCCCGCCTGGTGACGGCGGAGATGGGCATGCCGATCCAGCTGTCCCGGCGGAACAATGTCACGATCCCGTGCGGGATCATCAGGTACTACGCCGCGCTGGCCCGGGACATGTCCACCGAGGAGATGCGCGAGGCGGTCAGCTTCACCGGGCGCACCATGGTCCGGCGCGAGCCGGTCGGCGTCGCGGCCGTGGTCGCGTCCTGGAGCTACCCGCTGATCCTGGCGTTCTGCCAGCTGGCCCCGGCCCTGGCCGCGGGGTGCACGATCGTGCTCAAGCCTGCGGCCGAGACCTCGCTGTCCGGCTACATCCTGGCCGAGGCGTTCGAGGCGGCGGACTTCCCGCCGGGCGTCTTCAACCTGGTCACCGGCACCGGCCAGGTGGCGGAGATGCTGGCGGCGCACCCTTGCGTGGATATCGTGGCGGTGGCCGGGCCGACCTCGGCCGGGCGGCGGATCGCCGCGATCTGCGGCGAGACGCTGAAGCCGGTGAGCCTCGAGCTCGGCGGGAAGTCGGCTGCGATCATGCTCGACGACGTCGACCTGGACGCGACCGCCGCCGAACTCGGCTGGCTGTGCTTTGCCAACGCCGGGCAGGCGTGCTTCACCATGTCCCGGGTGCTGGCCCCGCGGAGCCGGTACGACGAGGCGGTTTCCGCTCTGGCCTGCGAGGCTTCCAGGTTCGTCGTGGGCGACCCGATGGCCGAGGAGACCACGATGGGGCCGCTGGCCAGCCCGCGGCAGCGGGTCCGGGTCGAGTCGTCGGTCACGGCCGGCGTGGTAGCCGGGGCGCGGATCGTGACCGGTGGGCGGCGGCCGGCCATGCCGGTGCGCGGCTACTACTACGAGCCCACCGTGTTCGCCGACGCCGACGCCGGGATGGCCATCGCCAGGGACGAGATCTACGGCCCGGTGGTGGCGGTGATCCCGTACGAGTCCGAGGCCGAGGCCATCGAAATCGCCAACGACTCCAGCTACGGGCTGGCAGGCAGCGTGTGGACACACGATCCGGAACGCGGCCTGGGCATCGCCCGGCGTGCCCGGGTGGGAACGTTCGGCGTGAACCTGTACGTGCCCGATATCGGCGCTCCGTGGGGCGGCCGCAAGGCCAGCGGGATGGGCAGCGTGTACGGGCCGGAGGGGCTGCAGACCTACCTGGCCACCAAGTGCGTGTTCCTGCCGGGATAGGCGAAGGGGCCCCCGTCCCCGGGGCCCCTTCGCGTCAGGAGTACCGCGTCAGGCGGAATGCGCGACGCCCAGGTCCTGCTCCCTCGTTACATATCGCCTTACTGCCGGCTTTCCGGCGATACCTGGCAGAACTTTAACATCTGATGACACCGGACGTCGCCTATAAGCCGAGCCCTATTTACGATATATTCCGGCGCCGCGGTTATCCGGGGTGGCCTTTTGCTCTTGGAGAAAAGCGCGGCGTGCAAGCCGCCGCATTCCGGGCTGGGCCGGCGTCGTTCACCAGGTGAGGTCGAGGGCCGGGCGGTGCAGCGCGAGCACGTGCTCGTGGGTTTCCCGCTCGGCCGCCAGCCGGGCCCCGCCGTCCCGGCAGAACACCACCGGCGGGCGAAGCGCGCCGTTGTAGTTGTTCGCCAGGGTGTAGGTGTACGCGCCGGTCACCGGCATGGCGATCAGGTCACCGACCCGGGGAGCGGGCAGCGGCAGGCCGCCCACGAGCAGGTCACCGGACTCGCACTGACGGCCGACGAGCTGGGTTATCTCGTCTGGCCGGGCCGTCATCCGGGTGGCCAGAGCCGCCTCGAAGCCCTGGCCGGTGAGCGCCGCGTCCAGGTTGTCGGCCATGCCGCCGTCCACCGCGACGAACGTCCGGCCGGTGTGCTTGACCGTCGTCACCCGGTACAGCGTGGCGCACGAGCTGGCTACCAGCGACCGGCCCGGCTCGATGACCAGCTTGGCGCCGGCCGGCAGGTAGTTCCTGGCGGCCGTGGTGATCGTGTCCAGGTACTGCTCGACGGTGGGTGCCTCGTCCTTGAGCGTGTACCGGACGCCGAGGCCGCCGCCCACGTCGTACACGGGGAATTCACCCAGCACGGAGACTGCCTCGACGGCCCGGGCGAACGGCTCGGTATCGAGGATCTGCGACCCGATGTGCAGGTGCAGCCCGTCGAGCTGCAGTTTCTCGCTTGCGCGGATGCGAGTGATGGCCTCGCGGGCCTGGTCGAGGGGCAGCCCGAACTTGGAGTCGGCGCCTCCGGTGGACTGCGACTCGTGGGTTTCCGGCGCGACCCCGGGGATGATCCGGATCAGCACCCGCTGCGGGCGGGTAGCCAGATGTTCCAGCCGGTCGATGTCGTCGAAGTTGTCCACCACCACGGTGGCGACGCCGGCGTCCAGCGCCATGGTCAGCTCGGCCGTGGTCTTGGCGTTGCCGTGCAGGTACATCCGCTCGGGCCGGACCCCGGCGGCCAGGGCCATGACGAGTTCGCCCGCCCCGGCCACGTCGATGCTCAGCCCTGCGGCGGCGAACAGCTTGTAAACGGCCAGGCAGGGCAGTGACTTGGAGGCGAACACCACCTCCGAGTCCGGGTGGCGGGCGGCCAGGCCGTCCTTGAAGCGGCTGGCCTGGTTCCGCAGGCCGGCCTCGTCCACTATGTAGGCGGGCGTGCCGAAGCGTTCGGCGAGGTCACGGACTCCGACGCCGCCAATGGCAAGCTCCCCGTCCGGGCTGACCGAGCTGTGCTCGGGAAAGAGCGGGAGCAGATCGCGGTCCCCGGTGGCAAACGCGTCGGCACCGGGCGAGTCGGCGCGGGGTGAGTCGGCCTTCATGACCGGCACCTTAGCCGTCGCCGCTGGCCGCGGGGAAGCCGGCCTGGGCCGGGCCGCGCCGGGGGCGCGCAGGAATTGGCGGGCGCCGGGCCCGGGGCCGGGCCGGGCTGGGCCGGCCGCGAAGGCTTTATTCCGGCCTGTCGGGCCGGCCGCTATCCGGGTTTCCTATTCCGTCGGAATATACCCGCGAAAGAAATATGCCGGCCGTCGGTACAAACTGTTCCCGGCTATTACGGCGGTTATTACGACGAGGACGGCAGGGACCATACGGCGCTACCGGGATTTGGAAAGCCCGGCGGCGCGGCATGAAAGGCGCCGGATCGGCATGGCTACCGGCATGGCGTGGCGGGCCAAGGCGAACCGGGGATCGTCGGTAGCGTTCGTCGCCCGCCGGGGGGGCCCTGAGGCTCTCGGCACCGCCGGGACCGAGCCCCCGATGGTGTGGATGCCTCGTTCAGCTGGTGGGCCGTGGCCGGGCAGGCCCGTTCCCGGAAAACCGGACTCAGGTCACATCGGCACCGTCAGCCTCACGATCCGGTCCGCTGGGCCAGCTGGAACGCCATGAAACCCCGGATCCAGTGCGTTCTAGCGCAGTGGAACCCCGGTTTCACTGGGTCCGGCGCGGACCGAGCTTCACGATGAACTTACGCTGACCGGGCATACGGAGCTGGTGGTGCTGATGTGACTGGCTTGTATTCCGCGCTCGCGCGACGCCCGCCGGGACAAGGCGCCGGCAAGATCGACAGCGGCTCTACAGTCGGAGGGCACAGGTGCGGCACGGGTTCGGGCACACTAGTCAGGTGTCTTCCAGCAGCGACAGCGACGGCGCGTCGGCCGTGCTGTCCGAACTTGAGGTGGCGCTGCTCGCGCTGCTGAGCATCCGCCCGATGACCGGCTACGAGATCCTGCGGCACCACGCCAGGGCGCTGGAGCCATGGTGGGAGACCCCGCGCACGCAGATCTACCCGAAGCTGCGGGAACTCCAGCGGCGCGGGCTGATCGAGCACGACTACGTGGTCCAGGAGAGCAAGCCCAACAAGCGGCTCTACTCGATCGGGCCAGCCGGCTCCGAGGCCCTGGCCAGCTGGCTGGGCAGCACCATCAATGTGCCGGAGATGCGGCATCACATGATGATGCGGCTGTTCCTGGGGAACCTCCTGCCGATCGAGGAGACCAGCCGCCTGCTCATCGGTTACCGGGACAGGATGGCGGCCCGCGCCGAGTCGTTCCGGCAGGCCAAGGAGCGGTTCTCCCGCTCGCTGAGCGGCCCGTACCGGGCCAGCGTCTTCTTCGAGTTGCTCAGCCTGGATCACCTGATCGCGATGACCGACCTGGAGGTGACCGGGACCGACAAGGCGCTGGCGGCGCTGCGCCGGTTCGGCTCCGACGGCGCCCTGACCAGTGCCGAGCAGGCCAGCGACCTGCTCGACGCCATCCGCGACGTCAGCTAGCAAGATTGTGAACCGTTCGGCCCCGGAATCCGTGTTGAGGTCGGGGGCGGAAGCGGCCATTGCGGGGGCGGTCGCGTCCCTGCATGGTTTCCCGGCCGACCCGGGCCGTGGAGCTGTGGCTACCGCCGTCTTCCATTTCCCACAGACGGCGGTAGCCACCTGCGGGTCATCTGCTGCACTGCGTGAACTGGCCGCCGGGTACGGCCGTTATACCTGGTAGGGCGAGACGCCTGCCGAGGCGGCCTGGCGGGGCGATCATATGGACGATGCAGGTACGTGTGCCGGGATCCGGCCGCAGCTGGGCGTGTACCTGACCGGCGCGATCGCTCCTGCCGACCGCGTGGTGGTGGTGCGGCACCTGACCGCCTGCGCCGGCTGCCGGGCGGAGCTGGCCGGGCTGGCGGGGCTGCCCGCACTGCTGCGCCGGCCGCCGGTCCAGGCCGCCGCGCAGGAACCCCCCACGGACAATACGGTGCCGGATAATACGGTTACGTACTATCCGGATGCCTACTATCCGGATGCGGGGTACCCGGATGCGGGGTACCCGGATGCGGGCGGGATGCCGAGGCGGCTGGTCCGGCGCGTGGCGCGCCAGCGGCGGCGTCGGCGCTGGCTGCTCGTGGCCGCCGCCTTCGTGCTCGTGGTCGCGGCCGGCGCGGGGTGGGCGCTGCACCTTGTGGGCCCATCGGCGCCCGGGCCACAGGCCGAAGCGACCCTGCTGCAGACCCGGACCATCGGCGACGTCACCGTACTGACCGACGACGAGGGCTACACGCTGTACTGGTTCGGCCCGGACAGCGCCACGAAGTCGGCCTGCCAGGGCAGCTGTGCCCGGAGCTGGCTGCCGGTGACCGGGCCTGCGACCTGGGGTCCCGGGGTGACCGGCACCTTCGGCGCGATCGTGCGGCCCGGCGGGGCGCTCCAGGCCACCTACAACGGACATCCGCTGTACACCACGACCGCGGACACCGGCCCGGGCCAGACCAAGGGCAACAACGTATGGTCCCACGGGGGCCAGTGGCACGAGGTCACCGTGCCAGGCCGGGCGGGCTGACCAGCGGCCGGGGATGCGGGAAGCCAGGCCCGTTCGGTACTCCTGGATCGGGGAGGCCGGCTGGGCACGTTCCGTGAGAAAATCCGTGCCGTCGGCCATACCGCCCGTTAGGACCATCGTGTTCGACTCATCGCTGCGCACGCCGCTGGTTTACGCGATCGCGGTCCGGTACCAGACCCCGTTGTGGCGGGCCGGGGCGCTGCTGCGGGCCGGGTGCATGGCCGGCTTCTGGGTGCTGCTGCTGTGGTTCCCGGCCGGCAGCGCGGCGCAGGGCGCCGCCATGCTCGCGCTCGGCTCGGTGGGCGCGGTCACGGCCTGGGCGCACAACCGGTCCTCGCTGCTCGACTTCCTGGTCGATCGCGACATCCCCGGGCTGAGCGCGGTGGCCAGGCACCTGATCGGCGCCAGGCAGCGGGCCGCCGCCGACCTGTCCGGACTGCTGGAGGGGTTCGGCATCATTTCGGTGACGCTATTGTTCGCCGGGCCGATCGCGGTGCGCCCGCTGCCCGCCACCGTCTACGAGCTGGGCACGGTGCTGATCGTGGTGCACGTGTCGAGCGCGTTCCTGCAGGCGATGACCGACTCGAGCTGGTATTCCCCGGACGTGCCGCCGGGGCGGGCGGTGCTGCTGCTGCGGCCGGTGATGCCGCTGATCGTCGCGGCAATCTTGTTCGCGATCTTGGCCTATCCGATCTACTGGCAGCATGAGGCAGTGCCCGGCGGGCTGTTCGGCGTGATCCTGGCCTGCGCGGTCGTGTTGCTGCTGCTGCCGTTCACGCTCGTCTACGAGCTGATCCTGCGCGCCGCCAGGGACGCACTGGGCCTGCTGGCCCGGCGCTACCGGGCCGAGGACGCGGTCACCGTGCACAGCCTGGTCAAGAACGCGGCCTACGCACTGATCAGCGAGGTGGACGCCGACTCCGGCGCCGGGGCGGAGACCAGGTCGCTGGCCCGCGAGATGCTGGCGCTGACCGAGGAGGCGCGCCTGCTGGCCCTCGGCCGGACCGCCGACCGGGGCGGCGTCGAGCTGCTGTGGCACTGCGTGACCCGGGTCCTGCCCAGCGGCGGGCAGATCACGGCGGAACTCGACCCGGCCAGCCATACGGTGCAGCTCAGCGGGACCGACTACCAGCTGGCCCGGCGCTGCCTGGTGGACCTGATGACCAACGCGTGGAAGGCGGGCGCGCAGCGCATCGACGTCGCCGTCAGGGTGGCCGAGCAGCCGGGCGCGGCCCGGCCGCAGACCGTGCTGCGGGTCGACGACGACGGGCCGGGGATGCCGCCGGGGGTGCTCGACAATCCGGCCACGAGCCTGGCTGTGATGGCCGAGCATCTGCGGGGATACTCGGGTTCGCTGACGTTTTCCGACCGGGCCGGGGGCGGGACGAGGGCGTGCGTCCGGTGGCAGTCGGCATGGTAAGGGGAGCCCTATGCGGATCCTGGTGATCGACGACTACCTGAACGTGGAGATGGCGCTGCGCGGCATCCTCGTCGGGCACACCGTGGCCGGCGTGCGCGACCCGGCCGCGCTGCCCCGGATGCTGGCCTACGAGGAGCCGTTCGAGGCGGCCATCGTGGATCTGCGCTACGTGCAGTCGGCCGCAACCGGGTTGACCGCGCTGGCCATGCTGCGCGAGCTCTCCCCCGGCACCAAGACGATTATCAGCACCACCGACGAGGAGGAGAACCGGCTGCTCTACCTGCTCGCGGCGTTCCAGTTCTTCGAGCCCAGGGCGCTGCTGGCCAAGCGCGCCGACGCGTTCGTGACCCGGGCCGTGGTCGAGGCCATCGGCCGCGGCGACCCCTCCCCCAGCCCGGACGCGGACCCGTTCCGCCGGGCCGCCGCGACGCGGCCGCCGCTACTCGACCAGCTCGTGCACAACCGGACCGAACTGGGCATCTGGCAGGAGCTTGCCCGCTTCGACAAGCGTCTCCAGATCGCCAGCGCCGCGCACGTACACCCGCGGACGCTGGACGCCTTCACCGCGGCGAAGGGCGCCGCCATCGACGTCGTGGCCGCTCACTTCCCCCGGCCAGCCCGCGGGCCCGAGCCTGTGGCGGACGCGGATGCGGCCGCGGACGCTGCCGGGCCGGGCGCGGCGCATGGCGCCAACCTGATCCGGGTCATCCATTTCGCCCGCACCCACGAGCAGTTCTTCGCCGACGCGGAGGTCGCCGGGCTGCTCGAGGCGTCATGGCGGTCGCGCTGAATAGGTTGTGAGTGCAATTCGTGTCGTCACAGCAGCACGAATTGCACTCACAACCAGCGCGCGCCGCGCCGCCAGGCGCCACCGCGGCTACCTTCACCCAAGTACAGCGAAGTTTTGCCTGGCCTGACCGCGTGAGGCCGTCCAGGCTGGCTGCTCATGCACCTGCCGGGCCGGACGCGGTGAGCACGGGCTACCTGCCCGTGCTCGGCGCCGCGCTGCGGCACGGGCCCTGGGTGGCCGGGCTGTGCGTGTTCGCGGTGACGCCGGGCGCACTGATCGTCATCGCATTGGTGCTCGAGCGGCGCTGGCTCGTCCCGGGTGAGCAATTCGCCGCCGTGGCCTACGGCGACCCGCTGCTGGCGGTCGCGGCCGGCCTGGGTACCTGGCTGGCCGGTCCGCATCCGCCGCACGGCCTGACCGGGCCGGCCGCCGGCGTCACGGTGGTCGTGCTCGGGCTGCTGTTCGGGCTGGCGCAGTGGCGCGGCGAGCTGCGGCGGGGCTATTACACCCCGGCGCAGGCCGTGGCGCCGACGAAGATCTGGCACCAGGTGGTGGTCTACCCGGTGCTCGGTTACTGGCTGTGGACCGCGGGGATCGGCGGGCTCTCGGCGCCCGGCGGGACGGCCGCCTGGGCCGTATGGGCCGGGAAGGCCCTGCTGCTGGCGCTGACCGGGATCTGGGCGGCGACCAACGTGTACGACCGCCGGCATCCCAAGCTCGGCCACCCGCCGTTCGACTGGCGCCGCCCAGGGCCGCGGCCGCGGCCCTGGGCGGCGGAGTCGCAGACGCTGCTCGCGGCGCGCGAGCGCGGCTGACCGGTTGTGCGAAGTTTTGTATGGGGTGGCGGCCTGACGGCTGGCACTGTGCTACTACGCCGACGAGGCGGTCCGGGCCGACGAGGGGGCGGTCCGGGCCGCTCGGCTGTGGCCCGGGGATTCGGCTTGCCTAGGGCTCCGTGCCGGCGTCCGGGGGCTCGTCTTCGCAGGGCTGACCACAGATGTCGCAGATGAACTGGCCGAGCGCGTCGCGCAGCAGGTCGGCACCGTCGTGTGTGCAGCTGCGCCGCAGCCGCCGCGGGGGCCTGCTCATGGCTCCGGGCGGCCGCGATGCACCGGATTCGAATGCCACCACGCCTCCATGCGCCTATGCGGCTTCTTGGTCAGGCACTATCAGCCTACGCGTCTCGCTCCAGCGGCCAGAAGCCCTCAGCCACCGGCGGGCGACGGTGAAGCTGTTCAGCACAACCAGGTATGCGGCGGCGTTATGCCCGCTCGGCACGGCGAACACGGCGCCGAGAGTGAGCACGTCCCCGGGACCGAGGACGAGGTCGCCGGACGGCGGCTCGCCGTCGTCGAGCAGGACGTTCGCACTGGCGAAATAGGCGTCGGGCTCCTTCCAGCCCACCGCCTCCTGGGTCAGGTCGTGGTCGTGCCTGGCCAACTCCTCGGCGGTGATGGAGCTGACCGAGACGAGCTGTTCGGAGTCCCTGGGCACGGTGATGGCGAGCTGGCCGTTGTTGCGGATCGCCACCTCGACCATGAGCGCTCCCACCGGCGGCCCGCTGAACGGCTGGCGCGGCATGTGCCGGCGCTGGACCGCGTGCGCGGTCACGGACGCCCTGATCTCATAGCCGACCGCGGCGGTGAGCACCCGCCCCTTGATGAACTTGAGGTAAGCGAAGGCGCCGCCGACAACGATGGCCGCCGCGGTCAGGGCATCGTCGATCTGCGTCAGTAGTGTGGAAGTCACCGTAGCCCGATCGATTTCTCGTGGCGTCGAGTATTCCAGCGTGGCGGCGGTAACGGGATCAACCCGCGGAAGTCACCTGCACGTCACCAAGTGTTCATCCCGGCGATGTGCGTCATTGCGCAGGTCAGAGCACTCGTTACGCGTAACATGGAGCATGGTGACCGACAGCAGGAATTGTGAGCAGTGCGGCGTGCTGTTTACCCCGCGCCGGGAGCACGCGCGCTTCTGCTCGGCCCGCTGCCGGGTCGCGTGGAACCGGCTGAACGCCAGCGATACCCCGGCCGAAGGGGGCGCGCTCGGCTGGACGATCACCGCGATGCGCGAGACGATCGACCGGCTGCTGCGCGCCAGGGGCTGGGACCGGCCGCACGCCTTCGCGGTGGTCAGCGAGGCCGTCTGGTGGGTCACCATGGTCGACGCCACCCTGGTGCGCTACCACCCGGACGCCTACGACGGCGTGCTGGCGGGTCACGAAGCGGCGCAGCGGCGGGCGATCGAGGGAACGTTCGGCGGGCTGCGGTTCGCGCGTAACCAGATGGGTTACTACCTGGATCACGCCGACTTCATCCAGCCGGGACGCGGCTACCTCGCGACCTGGACCTGGCGGTCGCTGCCCGAGCCTGGACTCGACTCGCTCCCGGCCCGCGGGCAGGAGTGGGAGATGACGCGCTACCGGGAGTACCAGGCCTGGCTGGCGGACCAGCCGGTGGGCGACACGTTCCGGCTCGCCGCCGCCTTCCTCCGCCGGGCCTCAGAAACCTGCCTCGCGCCCAGCTAACGGGGTGGCCACGGCCACAGCGCGGGCGCGGCCACAGGCGCGGGCGCGGATCGCGGGGCGGTGCCCTTCACCTGCGGGGTCGGCCGGTTCACAATGATGTCATCTGGCCTCCGGGAAGGAGACGAACCATGGCAACGCCGAGTTCGGACACCGACGAACTGGCCAAGTTCGGCTACAAGCAGGAACTGGACCGCTCGCTCGGGCTGTTCTCCTCCTTCGCCGCGGGGTTCAGCTACATCTCGATCATGACCGGGGTGTTCGAGCTGTTCTTCTTCGGCTTCGGCTCGGGCGGCCCGGCGTTCATCTGGACCTGGCCCGCGGTGTTCGCCGGCCAGTTCCTGGTCGCGCTGTGCTTCGCCGAGCTCGCCGGGCAGTACCCGCTGGCCGGCTCGGTCTACCAGTGGGCCAAGCAGATCGCCAGGCCGTTCACCGCGTTTTTCGGCGGCTGGATCCTGAGCGTGGGCGCGATCGTCACGCTGGCCGCGGTGGCGGTCGCCTACCAGGTCGTCGCGCCGCAGATCTCGGCGGCGTTCCAGATCATCGGCGGCCCGTCCGACATCGGCCTGGTGTCGACGCCGGACGGCGCCAAGAATGCGCTGCTGCTGGCCGCGGGCCTGGTGGTGTTCACCACGGTCATCAACATGGTCGGGGTCAAGACCATGGCGCGGATCAACAACTTCGGCGTGGCCGCCGAGCTGGTCGGGGTGACGCTGCTGATCATCCTGCTGGCCGCGCACATCCGGCGCAGCCCAGCCGTCATCTTCGACACGTTCGGCCTCGGGGCGACGTACCCATGGGGCTACTTCGGCGCGTTCCTGGTGGCCGGGCTGATGAGCGCGTACGTGATGTACGGGTTCGATACGGCCGGGTCGCTGGCCGAGGAGACCCTGGACCCGCGGAAGAACGCCCCGCCCGGGATCCTGCGCGCGCTGATCGCGGCCGGGGTGGCCGGGTTCCTCGTCATCTTGTTCGGCGAGATGTCGACACCGGACATCCACGCCAAGGAACTCGGCACCTCCGGGCTCCCGTACCTGGTCAAGGCGACGCTGGGCGGCCCGATCGGCAACGTGTTCCTGATCGACTCGCTGATCGCGATCACCGTGTGCAGCCTGGCCGTGCACGCCGGCGGGATCCGGATGATCTTCACGATGGGCCGGGACGGCCGGCTGCCGTTCGCCTCGGCCATCGCGAGGGTGCACGGCAAGTCCAAGACGCCGCTGGTCCCCTCGATCGTCATCGGCCTGCTCACGATCCTGCTGCTGGTGCTGAACGTCGGTAACCAGCGCGCGTTCTTCGTGCTCACCTCGGTCGCGATCATCATGTTCTACATCGCCTACATGTGCGTCACCGGGCCGCTGCTGATCGCGCGGCTGCGCGGCAAGTGGCCGACGCCCGAGCACGGGCCGTACTTCTCGCTGGGCCGCTGGGGCGTGGTAGTGAACCTGCTGGCCGTCTTCTTCCAGATCGTCGTCATGATCAACCTGGCCTGGCCGCGGCCGGCCGTCTACGGCGCCGACCACTGGTACTTCCAGTGGGGCGCGTTCACCTTCACCGGCCTGCTCGGCGGCGTCGGCATCGTCTACTACCTGGCCAGGCTGCGTGGCCGCCCCGCCGCGGTGCTGGCCGAGCACCGCTCAGAGGCGGTCGCGGTCGCCGACGAGCCCGCCTGACACAAGGCCGTCGGCACGTGGAGGACATCGCGGGCTTCCTCGGGTCCCATCCACCGTTCGACGCGGTGGACGCGGATGAGCTGGCGCGCCTCGCCGCGGTGACCGAGACCGAGGTCGCCCCGCGGGGTGCGGCGATCTTCGCGCAGGGCGCCGGGCCGGTCGAATCCGTCTGGATGGTGCGCAGCGGCTCGGTCGAGGTCATCCACGACGGGCGGGTCCTGGACCTGCTCGGCCCGGGTGAGCTGTTCGGGCAAGGGTCGATGATCTCCGGGCTGCCGACCGGTTTCGAGGCCCGGGCCGCGCAGGACACGGTCTGCTACCGCATCCCGGCGGACGTCATCCGCCCGCTGCTGGCCCGGCCGGACGTGCTCCAGTTCGTGGCCCGGTCGATCGTCAACCGGACGGTCCCGGCCGCGGCTCTCCCCGAGGAGCAGGTCCGGGTGGCGACGCTGATCAGGACGCCGCCGCTGTTGTGCCAGGGCACCGAGCCGATCCGGGAGGCGGCCAGGCGGATGACCGAGGAGGGCGCGAGCGCGGCGCTAGTGCCCCTGCCCGGCTCGTTCGGTATCGTGACCGACCGTGACCTGCGCAGACGGGTGATCGTCCCGGGCCTCAGCCCGGACGCGCCGGTATCGTCCATCATGACCGCGCCCGCCTTCACCGTGACCGCCGACCGGCTGGGCGGCGACGTCCTGCTCGACATGCTCGAGCGGAACGTGCACCACATCCCGGTGCTGTCGGCGGCCGGGCAGGTGCTGGGCGTGGTCGACGACGGCGACCTGGTCGCCGCCGAGGGGCGCAAGCCGCTCCTGCTGCGGCGCGCGATCGCGCTGGCCGAGAGCCCGGCCGAGCTGGCCACCGCCGCCGCCGGGCTGAACCCGGTGATCATCGCGCTGCACGACGCGCGGGTGACGGCCGAGCAGGTAACCGCGGTCCGTTCGGTCGTCCTGGACGCGCTGACCCGGCGGCTGGTCGAGCTGGCTGTCCGGGACGCCGGGCCGCCGCCCGTGCCGTTTACCTGGTTCGCGCTGGGCAGCCTGGCGCGGCGGGAGGCGGCGCCGTCCTCCGACGTGGACAGCGCGCTGGCCTGGGACGGTACCGTGCCGGGCGATGCGGCCGGCTACTTCGGCCGGGTAACCCGGGCGGTGGACGAGGGCCTGCGGGCCTGCGGAATCTCCCCGGACGTACACGGGGCCAGCGCGGCCAACCCGATCTTCGCGCGGTCCCGTGCCTCCTGGCGGCGGGCGGCGCGGAGCCTGTCCGAGGACCCGACCCAGGACAAGGCGCTGATCCTGGTGTCGGTGCTCGCCGACAGCCGCCCGGTGTGGAGTTCCGGCGGTGATACGGCCGGCGGCCTGTGGGAGGGGCAGCCGACTCCGGAACTGCTGCGGCTGCTGGCCCGGTTCGCGCTGTCGTTCCGGCCGCCAACCGGTTTCCTGCGCGATTTCGTGGTCGAGCACTCGGGCGAGCGGCGCGGGCAGCTCGACCTCAAGCACGGGGGGATGATCCCGATCGTCGACCTGGCCCGGTGGGCCGGGATGGCGGCCGGGATGGCGAGCGCCTCGACGCGGGAGCGGCTGCGGGCGGCCGAGGCGGCCGGGACCATGGACAGCGCGGAAGCGCAGACGCTGACGGAGGCGTTCGGCTTCATCTTCTCGCTCCGCCTCGACCACCAGGTCGAGCAGCTGCGGCGTGGCTCGGTCCCTGATGACTTCATCGACCCGAAGACGCTGAACCCGCTGGCCCGCTCCTACCTGCGGGAGGCGTTCCGGGCCGTGGCGTCGGTGCAGGCGAACCTCTCGGCCGAGCTGTCGCTCGGAGTGCGCTGGGGCTGATCCAGGGTTGCTGATCTAGGGTCAGGGCGCTGCTCCGGGGGAGTCCGTTTCCCCCGGAGCAGCGCTTTGGTTCTTGATTACGCCGGAGCCAGGCTGAACCGGTGCCTGTCTGGGTCCATCGCGAGGATGCGGACCGAGACGCGGGTGCCGGCCGGCCAGGACTGCCCGGGCGCCAGACCGGTGAAACCCTCGGACTCGACGAACGAGCCGAACGGCACCTGATCAGTCACCACGCCCTCGATGACGTCACCAACCTGGTGCCGCGCGAGGAAATCCTGCCAGCTCATGAAGATCACCTCCTTCCCGTCACGAGTGGCTTCTCGCTTCTCGCTGCTCGTGGCGGGGGCGGGCCTCGGGCCCGCGGGGTGATCAAGCCGCGGCCGGGTAACCGATCTGTGCACGGCGCATGGCCGACCCGGCAGTCACACGCCGATGCTAGCCGTCATCGCCGGGCGCGGCCACTGGCTACGCTGCGGCCTGGATCTGGGCCACCGGGGTGTAGTGGGAGGCGTCGCCCTTGACCGAGTAGCTGGGGCTGCCGTCGATGCCGACCGGGATGTCGCCGGCCACGGTGACGCGGTGCAGCCGCCGGGGCGCGTCGTCGTAGTTGTCCACCGCGTAGTGCTGCGTGATCCGGTTGTCGAACAGCACCAGCTGGCCCGGCTCCCAGGTGACCCGCAGGATGTTCTCCGGGCGGGTGACGTAGTGCTGCAAGATCTTGATTAGCTCGTACGACTCGCCCTTGGCCAGGCCCACGATGCGCTGCGCGAAATCACCGATGAACAGGCCGCGCTCCCCCGTCAGCGGGTGCACCCGGACCACGGGGTGGGCGGTCTCGTACCTGGTGGAGAGGAAGATCTTGCGACGCTCCCGATCGGCCTCGTTGAGGCTCTCCGGCGGTACCGCGTAGTCGTAGTCGTTGGTGTGCACCGCCCGCAGCGTGTCCGCGAAGGCGCGCAGCGGATCCGGCAGGTCGCGGTAGGCCGCGCCGGTGTTGGCGATCAGGGTCTCGCCACCGTACGGCGGGACGACGATGCTGCGCAGGGTGCTGGCCTGGGGCGGGTTCAGCACGAAGGTCACGTCTGTGTGCCAGTGGTTGGCCCGGGTGTCCTCGCTGTCGACCGGCAGGACGTTCGGCTCGCCGTCGACGGCGGGCACGGTCGGGTGGGCGGAGGTCAGCGGGCCGAAGTAGCCAGCGAACCGCTGCTGATCCTCGTCATCCACGCGGACGCCGCGGAAGACGAGCGCCTTGTGCTCGTTCAGGGCGGCCCGGACCTCGGCGATGGTCTCGGGCTCCAGGATGAGGTCAGGGGGGAGGCCGGTGATCTCGGCGCCGATGCGGGCGGTGATCTTGCGGATGCCCAGCTTTGTGCCCACTTGGGTCGTGGTCATGACGGGTCCTTCTCTGCTCGTGACGATCGGGTCGGGGGCGAGTGCAGGGCCTCAGGGACAGGCTGCGCTGCACACTCGCTTGAAGTCGACGTGACGGCGGTCTTGGAAGAGCTCAGAGAACCGCATGGCTAAAAGATACTAAGTCGATCGTTTTTATAGAATATGAGCTGGGTCACACGAAGGCAGACTGATGAGGGCGAGGATTGCGGCTGAGGAGGGGACTGCGGCTGAGGCGGGACCGGCCGGGTGCGCCGGGACCGGGCCGGGTGCGCTGCGCGGGCGGGCGTTAGCGGCGGGTTACCTGATGTAGAAGGCGGAGAGGCCTTCGGGGGGTTCGGGCTGGAGGGCTACGTTGTCCACGGTGGCCAGGCGGGGGCCGGTGTGGGCCCAGTCGACCAGGCGGCGGACGTCCTCGGGCGGGCCTTCGAAGACCGCTTCGACCCGGCCGTCGGGCAGGTTGCGGACCCAGCCCATCACGCCGTGCTGTTCGGCCAGGCGGCGGCAGGTGTCGCGAAAGAAGACGCCCTGGACCCGGCCGGAGATGAGCACCCGATAGCGCACCACAAGCAGACGGTACGCTGAGCGAGGTCCGCGACCTAGGAACGGGGCTGGCTGCCGGAGCGGGCGGCGATGAGGCGGGCGGTGTCGCGGGCGATCATGAGCTCCTCGTCGGTCGGCACTACGAGTGCCTGGACCGGACCGGGACGGCTGATCCGGCCCCCGGTCGACCGGCCGTGCGCGGCGTTGGCCTCCGGGTCCTCGGTCAGGCCGAGGAAGCCGAGCCGGGCCAGGACCAGGCCGCGGACGATCGCGCTGTTCTCCCCGATGCCGCCGGTGAAGATCAGCGCGTCGAGCCGCTCCAGGCTAGGGACCAGCCCCGCCACCGCCTTGGCCAGCCTGTGCACGAACACGTGGAGGGCGAGCCGGGCCCGTTCGTCGCCGCGGGCGGCGGCGTCCTGGACGGCGCGCATGTCGTTGCTCGTGCCGGAGAGCCCCAGCAGGCCGCTGCGGGTGTTCAGTGTCTCGGTCAGCTCGGCGGCATCGCGCCCGGTCTGGTCGGCCAGGTAGGCGAAGACGCCGGGATCGATGTCGCCGGAGCGGGTGCCCATGACCAGCCCCTCGAGCGGGGTCAGGCCCATCGTGGTGTCGACGGACACGCCGTCGCGTATCGCCGCGGCGCTGCAGCCGTTGCCCAGGTGGACGGTGACCAGGCGCAACTCGCCCGGCGGCCGGCCGAGCAGGACCGCAGCCCGTTCGCTGACGAAACGGTGGCTAGTGCCGTGGAATCCGTACCGGCGCACGCCGTACCGGGTGTACCACTCCTCAGGCACCGCGTACCGGAAGGCGCTGGCCGGCATGGTCTGGTGGAACGCGGTGTCGAACACGGCGACCTGCGGGAGCCCGGGCCGGGCGGCGCGGATCGCCTCGATGCCGGTCAGGTCGGCCGGGTTCTGCAACGGCGCCAGCGGGGCGAACGAGCGGATCGCGTCGATGACGTCGTCGTCGACGAGGACGGAGTCGCTGAACCGGTCGCCCCCGTGCACCACCCGGTGCCCGGCGCCGATGAGGTCAGCGCCCGGGCCGACCGCGCGGTCCAGGATGCGGGCGATGACCGCCTGGCGGCTCCCGTCGGGGAGGGGTTCGGTGACGTCGCCCGTTGGACGCTGGATTCGCAGTACGGCCCCGGGGGTGCCGACCTTGTCGGCCAGGCCGCCCAGCACGCGCTCGGCGGTTCCGGCGGCGATCAGCGCGAACTTCACCGACGAGCTGCCCGAGTTGAGGACCAGCACCGAGCCGCCGGAGGCTGCCATGGCTGGGATGCTATCGAAACCTGCCGTTAGCGTGACGCCCGGGAGAGGTGCGGTAGCTTAAGCAACCAAACGGAGCTTACGCACGTTTTCCGTTGTGCGGACCACGCAGCTGTGACACTTGATCAACTAAGGCCTATAGCAAATGTCACTTTCTGGCGTAAATTCTAGCGTCGGCGACGCCCGACGCCCCGAACCGGATCCGGAATACGGAAGCGCGAGCCGGGAGGGTCGGGGAATTGGGCAGGGCCTGCAGGTGCCGGTCGCCGGGACCCTCATCTACGCGGGAATTCGCCTGGTTAGCGTGGCGATGATCGCGTTCATGCTCGGGCACGGGAATTACCGGCGGCGGCACTGGTCATTGCTGCAGTGGATGGGATCCTCCGACGGCGGTCACTACCGGGACATTGCCGCGCACGGCTACGCCTACCCGCCCGGCCAATTGGCACACGCCTCGGTGTTCTCCTGGTTCCCCGGATACCCCGCAGCCATCGACGCCCTGGCCTGGCTGCCCTGGATCACCGCCGTCACCGCTGGCCTCATCGTCACCGCCGCGGCCGGGATGGCGGCAGCCTGGGGCCTCACCACGCTGGGCCTGAAGCTGACCGGCGACCCGCGGGTCAGCCTGCTCCTGGTGGCGATCTGGGCGGTGGCGCCGGGCTCGACGGTCCTGTCCATGACGTACGCCGAGGCGCTGTTCTGCGCCCTGGCCGTCTGGGCCCTGCTCGCCCTGGCCAGCCGGCGGTGGCTGACCGCCGGCCTGCTCACCCTGGCGGCCGGCACCGTACGCAGCACGGCCGTGGCGCTCATCCTCACGGTGTTCGCCGCGGCGGCGATCACGGTGGTACGGGCGGTGCGGGCGCGCCAGCCTTTTACCGCGTGGTGGCGGCCGCTGGCCGGAGCGCTGCTGGCGCCGCTCGGGCTGCTGGGGTTCCTGGGGTATGTGGCGGTGGCGACGCACCGGCTGGACGGCTGGTCCTGGGTCGAGAAGCATAGCTATCACATGGTCTTCGACTGGGGGGCGAGCTTGCTGCGCGAGGCGAGGTTCACGGTGCTCGGCACGCCGTCGGTGGCGCAGGTCCTGCTGATCGGGGCGATCGGGGCCGCGGTGCTGCTCATGTTCTGGAGCCTGACCGAACGCATCCCGGTGTACCTGCACCTCTACACGGTCGCGGTGGTGATCCTGGCCGTGACCACGAGCGCCAACTGGATCAGCTCCAAGCCGCGTTTCCTGCTGCCTGCCGTGCTGCTGGCCCTTCCGCTGGCCCGGCTGCTGGCCCCGCTGCGGACCGCGGTCCTGGTGCCGCTCATCGGAGTGCTGACCGTGGCCGCGACATGGTTCGGCCTCTACCTGATGGTAATCGCGAAGTGGGCGCCCTAAGGGCGGGTAATTGGCTGGCGCCGGCCGGCCGGGCCGCCCTAGCGTGAGGCCCATGGTGCCGCTCAGTCATGTACTCACGTTCGCCGCCGTGGTCAGCGTCCTGATCGCCATCCCGGGGCCGAGCGTGCTGTTCACCATCAGCCGCGCGCTGACCGTCGGCCGGCGGGCCGCGCTGCTCACCGTGGTCGGCAACGAGCTCGGCCTGTGCGTGCAGCTCGTCGCCGTCGCGTTCGGCGTCGGCACGGTGGTGGAGAGGTCGGCGCAGATCCTCACCGCGGTGAAGTTCGCCGGGGCCGCCTACCTGGTCTTCCTCGGCGTCCAGGCGATCAGGCACCGCACCTCGATGGCCGAGGCACTGGCCGCGCGCGTGCCTCCGGTGACGCCGCTGCGCGCCATCAGGGACGGGTTCGTGGTCGGCGCGGC
>Ga0307312_10000468_pt1 | contig 18901 bp, 17 predicted proteins | sample ER_DNA_202_FD_194489 | JGI IMG/M metagenome (GOLD analysis project Ga0307312, IMG submission 194489) | Bulk soil microbial communities from the East River watershed near Crested Butte, Colorado, United States - ER_DNA_202 | ecosystem: Environmental > Terrestrial > Soil > Floodplain | place... | reverse complement strand
GCTACGGCGTGGTGCTGACGACCGCGCGTGCGATCGGCGAGTTCGGTGCTGTCAGCATCGTCTCGGGACGGATCGAAGGCAAGACCGAGACGCTGCCGCTCTACGTACAGTCTCAGTTCGAAGGCTTCAACACGACAGGTGCGTTCGCCGCGTGCGTCGTGCTGGCGCTGATCGCACTGGCGACGGTGCTGGCGATGCGAATGTTCCGACCCAAGGAGGCAGCCTGATGGGTATCACCGTCGTCGAGGTGACCAAGAAGTTCGGAGACTTCGTCGCGCTCGACGACGTCTCCGTTGCGATTCCCGAGGGCTCGTTGACTGCGCTTCTCGGCCCGAGCGGCAGCGGCAAGTCGACCCTGCTGCGCGTGATCGCAGGCCTCGAAGAGCCCGATGGTGGACAGGTCCTGCTCGGCGACGACGACGTCACGCACCAGCCGGCGCGGGCGCGCGGGGTCGGGATGGTCTTCCAGCACTACGCGGCTTTCAAGCACATGACGGTCTGGGAGAACGTCGCCTTCGGTCTCAAGGTGCGCAAGCGCCCGAAGCCGGAGATCGAGCACCGCGTCCACGAGCTGCTCGAGCTCGTACAGCTGGAAGGTCTTGCGAAGCGCTACCCGGCGCAGCTCTCGGGCGGCCAGCGGCAGCGGATGGCGCTGGCCCGGGCGCTCGCGGTCGACCCCGAGGTGCTGCTGCTGGATGAGCCCTTCGGCGCGCTCGACGCGCGCGTTCGCAAGGAACTCCGCGCCTGGCTCCGCCGCCTTCACGACGAGGTGCACGTGACCACGATCATCGTCACGCACGACCAGGAGGAGGCGATGGAGGTCGCGGGCCAGATCGTCGTCATCAACCACGGCCGGGTGGAGCAGGTCGGTACGCCCCGCGAGCTCTACGACTCGCCGGCCAACGAGTTCGTGATGAGCTTCGTCGGCCCGGTCAACAAGATCGGCGACACCTTCGTCCGGCCGCGCGACATCAGCCTCAGCCTCGAGCCCGACGGCGATGGGACCGAGGCGATGGTCGAGCGGGTCGTCCATCTCGGCTTCGAGGTCAGGGCGGAGCTCGTCCGCGACGACGGCCAGCACCTGCTCGCGCAGCTGACGCAGGAAGAGGCGCAGGCCCTCGAGCTCGAGCGCGGCATGATCGTCTACGCGAAACCCAGCCGCCAGACCGTCTTTACGCGCTAGTCAGTGTGGAAGCCAGGCGTCGGGGTCGGCGGCTATGGCCGCGACCTCGTCGGGAAGCCGTCCGGCGGCGAGGTCCGCGAGCGTGACGACCTCGAGGACAGCCCGTAGGTTCGCGCGTACGGCGACCCAGACCTGTTGCAGCGGTGCGGCCGGGCCGCCGTATTCGACCAGCTCCGGCCGTTGGCCGCGGACGTTCGCGATCGGCCCCTCGACCGCGCGGATGACTTCGGCGAGCGAGATCTCGTCCGGTGGGAGAGAAAGCCAGTACCCGCCCTCGGCGCCGCGCTGGCTCTGTACGAGGCCGGCGTGCTTGAGATCGAGCAGGATGTTCTCGAGGAACTTGACCGGGATCTCCTGCGCTTGCGAAAGGCGCTCGCCCTTGACCGGGCCCTCGCCGGCGGCGGCGAGCTCGGCACACGCGCGCAAGGCGTAATCGACCTTCGCCGAGACTCGCATGGCGGGATTGTGCCTCTCGAGGGCTAGGCGGTCGTAGCAGCGGCGGCTTCGGGCCGGGGATCCGCCGTGACGACGCGGTTCTTGCCGTACCGCTTCGCTTCGTAGAGCGCTTCGTCGGCCGCGGTCACGAGCTGTTCGGCCCGTTCGAGCTCGCCCTTGACCGCGACGCCGAAGCTCGCGGTCACACTTACCTCGGTGCCGTTGGGAAGCTTGATTGTCGCCGCCTCGATGGCGGAGCGCAGGCGCTCGGCGAGCTTCGTTGCGCCGACTATGTCGGTCTCGGGCGTCAACAGGGCGAACTCTTCGCCGCCGTAGCGCGCCGCCAGGTCAACTTGTCGGGCGCCGGAATCGAGAATTGCGGCCACGCGCCTGAGAACCGCGTCGCCGGCCTGGTGGCCGAGCTCGTCGTTGATGCTCTTGAAGTTGTCGAGATCGATGAGCAGCAGCGCGAGCGAGTCGCCGACTCTCTCGGCGCGCCGCCATTCGAGCGCGAGCTCGTCGTCGAACGAGCGCCGGTTGGCAAGACCGGTCAGCGCGTCGGTCGCGGCCTGTGAGGCGACGCGGCGGAAATCTCCGAGCGTGTTCAGGATCGGACGAGCAAACATCAGCGCGACGAGCACGAGCAGAGCGAAAGAGCCGAGAGCCGCGTAGAAGATGCGGCGCCGGTAGGGCTGGACACTGGCGTTGATCGTCTCGTTCGGCCGGAGCGCGAATAGGCTGATCCCAACGGCGTTCGGAACGCGCGTGAGCAGTCCGCGGTAACTCTGTTTGCCGATCTCAACCGTGTGTCCGCGGAGCTGCACGTGCTGACCGGTGCCGACGACCGTCCGCTCGTGCACGATCAAGAGGCGGTCGTCCTGGGCATGCGATGCGGCCTGGCGCAAGCGAGCCGCGAGCTTGTGGTTCAACGCGATGGTGGCGACGACCGTCCCGACCCTGTGGCCGTTGACGGTGAGTGAAATCGAGCGACTCAACGCGACCGGCGGGCGGGTGCCGGCGACGCGCGCTCGGCCAAGGTAGAAGAGCACGCCGGGGGAGTCGGCCGCGATTCGCTTGATCGTGCCACGATCGTGGGCGATGAAGGCATGCTGCAGCGTCGGCGAGCGCGCGAGGTCGTCAGCGCGATTCGCTGCGTCGTCACCCAGCTGGCCGAGCTCCTGGCTTGCAGCCTGCAGCTCGGCTCGAAGCGCGCTGTCTGCCCGCGCACGCTCGTTCTGGAGCGCGTTGGTGCCGAGGATTCGGACCGTCGCGATCACCGGGATCACGCCGACCACGAGGACGCCGGCCAGGAGCTGGAGGAGAGCTCGGCGTGAGATTCCCCGCTGACCGCGCCGCCGCCGGCCGCCGGAAGGCAGATCGTGTCCGGGACTCGGGGCAGGGGCCGCAGGCGCCATCTTCCCTGAGTTATCGACGTCCAACGCTCCGGCCTTGAGCCTTAGCGGGCCGCCGGCTAGAACTCGTTGTCTGCAGCGCCGGACTCGGTCGCGGTGCCGCTGGGCGCCGTCCAGACCATCGTCCCGGCCTTCTTCTGATCAAACGACTTTCCCGTCGGCGTGCCAAGGACGACGGTGACCACGTTGCCGCTCAATGTCATCGTCGAGCCCGCCGTCGTGACGGTCTGCGGGTTGGTGTAGTTGTTGCCCAACTGGACGAGGCCGAGTGCCCAAAGCTGAGCTCCCGTTGTCCCGTTGAGAATCGTGACGAAGTCGTTCTTCCCGTAGTTGCTGATCCGCAGCGTCACCGTCGTCGCCGAGCCGTTCCAGCCCGTCAGGATCAGTGAGGGATCGGGCGCGCTTGCGAATGTGTAGACGATCGCATCACCGGCTGCAGGCGTGCCATGTGGGCCGCCGCCACTGGTCGTCTGTATGTCCGCGGGTGCCGGCAGGGTGCTCGGCGCGGATGGCGGAGGGGTCGGAGATCCAGGGGGAGGCGGAGGCGCGGGGGGCGCCGGAGGCGGGGGAGGAGGAGGCGGCGGAGGCGGAGGCGGCGCCTTGCTGCCGCCGGTGCTCCCGCCGATGTCACCCAAGTCGCCCGTGTCGCCTGTCCCGCCCGCATCCGAGCCGCCGGTGTCGCCGGTGTCTCCGGAATCGGGCGGAGTCGTGGTGGTGTCGCCGCCGCCCGGGTTAGTCGTGCCGCCGCTGTCGCTCGAGCCTCCGGAACCGGGCGAGTTGCCCGCGCCTGGACTGGTGTCCTTAGCTGGTGGAGTCTCCGACGGCTGGCTCGCTGGAGCCTGAGGCTGATCAGCGGTCGCAAACGTTGCCGAGTCGGGAGCCGACGCCGAGAGCGCCGGTTGCGGAAGAGCGAGCTTCGCGCCGATCGCATTCCGTTTCGCGGCGGAGCGCGCGCGAGCATGGGCGCGCTTGGCGACTTCCGCGTGGTAGGCGGCGAGAACTTTCTCGGAGACGATCGCTGCCGCCTCGGTTTGCGGAACGGAGGATGCGCCTCCCGTTCCGCCGCCCGTACCCGTTGCCTGCGCAGCGAAGACGACGCTTCGCGCGAGCCGGTTGCTGCCGCCTGCGCCTGTCACCTGGGAAAGAACAGGCAGACCGACCGTGACCCAGAGAACGGCCACGACAGGGAGCGCGACAACAGCCGGCAGGAACCGGGTACGCGAAGGGGGAGTCGCGCGTGGCGCACGAATGCGTCGTGGACGATCGATGTACGAGTGCCGCAAAATTCTCTCCTTGGGCCGCCGCAGGCCTCAAACGGACGCTAGGCGTAGGGCGCTGATCACGACTCCCCCAGGAGGGTGACTTCGCGGCCGCTTTTGCTTCCCTCGAACGGGGGACTCGCGGCATCCAGGTCTCGGTGGGGATACGCTCGCGTCGTGGCGACGGAAGCCGACTCGACCGGGGCCAAGCTGCGGGAGTTGGCCGAACTGCGCGAGGAGGCGCAACACGCCGGTAGCGAGAGCGCGGTAGCCCGCCAGCGCGAGCAAGGGAAGCTGCTTGCCCGCGAGCGCGTCGAGAGACTGCTCGACCCTGGCTCGTTCTTCGAGCTGGATCGCTACGTCAGGCACCGCGAGTCGAATTTCGGAATGCTCGAGCGGCGTCCCTACGGCGATGCGGTCGTCACAGGCTACGGCACGATCTTCGGCCGGAGGGTCTTCGTCTTCTCGCAGGACTTCACGGTCTTCGGCGGGTCATTGAGCGAAGTCTTCGCCGAGAAGATCTGCAAAGTGATGGATCTCGCCGCTAAGTTCGGTTGCCCTTTGATCGGGATCAACGACTCGGGTGGCGCCCGGATCCAAGAGGGCGTTGTCTCGCTCGCGGGCTACGCCGAGATCTTCTGGCGGAACGTCCAGGCCTCGGGAGTGATCCCCCAGATCAGCCTGATCATGGGCCCGTGCGCTGGCGGAGCCGTCTACTCCCCAGCGATGACCGACTTCGTGCTGATGGTCGAGGGTTCTTCGTACATGTTCATCACGGGCCCCGACGTCGTGAAGACGGTGACCGGCGAGGAGGTGACCTTCGAGGAGCTCGGAGGCGCGGCGACACACGCGGCGAAGTCCGGCGTCGCCCACTTCATCGCCCCCGACGAGGAGGCCTGCCTCGAGGACGCCCGTTACCTGCTGTCGTTCCTGCCGCAGAACAACGTCGACCCGCCGCCCTATGCAGAGCCGACCGACCCGGCCGGGAGGGAGGACGCCGAGCTCGATTCGACGATCCCCGACGATCCTGCGAAGCCGTACGACATGAAGAGCGTCATCTCCCGCGTGGTCGACGACGGCGATTTCATCGAGGTGCACGAGCGCTGGGCCGAGAACATCGTCTGCTGCTTCGCGCGGCTCAATGGCTATCCCATCGGCGTGATCGGCAACCAGCCACGGGCGCTGGCCGGCGTGCTGGACATCGACTCCTCGACGAAGGCGGCGCGCTTCGTCCGGACCTGCGATGCGTTCAACATTCCGCTGGTCACCTTCGTCGACGTCCCCGGATTCCTACCCGGCACCGCACAGGAGTGGGGCGGGATCATCCGCCACGGCGCGAAGCTGCTCTACGCCTATTGCGAGGCAACTGTGCCGAAGCTCGCCGTGATCACGCGCAAGGCGTACGGCGGCGCCTACGACGTCATGAGCTCGAAACACATCCGCGCCGACTTCAACTTCGCGTGGCCGACCGCGGAGGTAGCCGTGATGGGCCCGGAAGGCGCCGTCAACATCGTCTTTCGCAAGCAGATCGAGGAAGCGCCGGATCCCGAAGCGCGGCGCGCGGAGCTGATCGAGGAGTACCGCACCCAGTTCGCGAACCCGTACGCGGCGGCTGAACGCGGGTACGTCGACGATGTGATCGAGCCGCGCCGCACCCGGCCTGTGCTTATCGACGCCCTCGAGACCGCGTTGACGAAGCGCGAGCGCCGGCCGCCCCGAAAGCACGGGAACATCCCGCTCTAGACAGCGATCGCTTGCGGCTCGGCCTCTTGGGCGCCCGCCGGGCTGAGCTCAGCGGCGAGCGCCTCGACCACCGACGGGTCGAATTGGGTACCGGCGCAGAGGACGAGTTCGCTCAGCGCGTCGTCCGGCGAGCACGCCTTGCCGTAGAGGCCGTCGGACGTCATCGCGTCGAACGCGTCGGCGACAAAGAGGATCCGGGCGCCAAGCGGGATCTCCGTTCCGGCGAGGCCGTCCGGATAGCCGGTGCCGTCCCACCGTTCATGGTGGTGGAGCACCCACTCCGCTACCGAACCGATGCCGAGGCTCTCGAGCATTCGAGAGCCGAGCGACGCATGCTCCTTGAGGACGGACCACTCAGGCTCCGTCAGCGGCGCCGGCTTCCGCAGCAGGTTCTCGGGAAGAGCGAGCTTGCCGAGGTCGTGAAGGCTTCCCGCAAGTTGTGTGAGCTCGATTTCTTCACGGGAGAGGCCGATGCGCGAGGCCAGCCGGACGGCAAGCTCGGCGACACGTTGCGAATGATTTCCGCTGTAGACGTCTCGCGCATCGACGGCATTCGCAAGACTCGTGGCAGCTCGGAGCCGCGCGGCCCGATCCTGGGCGCCCACGAGTCGCTTCAGCTCGGTGAGCTCGACCACGTCCGGACGGTAGACCTCGGCCCGGTTCTTGCCCTCCTCCTTCGCCCGGTAGAGGGCGGTGTCGACCAGGTGCAGCAGCTCGTCGCGCTGCTGCGCGTGTTGAGGCGCCAGGGCGATCCCGGCGCTGACCGTGACCGGCCCCAACTGGCCGAAATCGAGCCTCGAGATCCGCTCGACGATCGAGCTCGCAGCCGTCAAAGCTTGCCCGGCCTCAGACCCCGGCAAGAGGACGGCGAACTCGTCGCCGCCGAGCCGAAATGCCTCGCCGCTCTGGCGGAGCCGTGTCGCAACCTGGGAGAGCACCCGATCGCCCGCTGGGTGGCCAAAGTGGTCGTTGACCCGCTTGAAATTGTCGATGTCCACGAGGCAGAGCGCCAGCGGCCTGCCGCAGCGCAGCGCGTGCTCGAGTTCGCGGGCAAGGCGTTCGTGGAAGTGGCGGTGGTTTCCGAGACCCGTGAGCGGATCGGTGAGCGCTAGTCGGACGGCCCGCAACGCCCGCAGCAGCGCACGCTGGTAGAGCTGGATCGCGAGCAGCGGACCCACAAGGGCCAGGGACAGCAGGGGCGCGCGCTGCCAGAGCACGACGAGTGTCAGAACCGCGGAGCCCATCAGCGTGAACGGCAGAATCGTCTTCCGAACGCTCGAGGCGATCAAGCCGCCCCACGAGCGCCGCGTCCCGCGTGCCACCACAGCGGTGATCAGGAGGACGTTGACCAGGTAGCAGACGCAGGTCGCGACAAGTACGCGGGCCGCGGTGCGGGCCGGTGAGTCGCCGGCAATCGGTGCGATCACGAGCCCGGCGCTCGCCGCCGTCAGCGCGAACGCGAAGGAGTTGTAGGCGATCCGCACCGGCGGCCTGCGGTCCAGGAGCTGCATGACTGCCGGCGTCGCGGCGACGACGAGAACGCCGGCCGCCCAGCCAAAGAGCACGATCGCGGACAGTCCGAAGACGAACGCCAACGAGACCCCGTTGGCGTCAAGGTCGTCTACCGGAACCGGGAAGCGATCTGCGAGCAGCGAGGCTCCGAGGAACGCGGCGAGCCCGGCGACAACCGTTGCACCGTGTCCTTCTGATGCAAACGAGACGGTGGCGGCGACAACCGTGGCGAGTCCCGCGACGCAGACAGGAACGACCACGGGATAAAGGCTGCGGCTGGCGGCTGCCGAATCGCTCATCGCTAATCGGCTACCACTCGAGGAAGTTGGCAGCATCGACCCAGCCAAGCGCGAGCGCAAGGACGAGCAGCGAGGCCACGACGAACGCAAGTCGAAGACGCGGATTCCACTTCAGCATGGGAGACCTCCATCTCCTAGACCACGCGATTGTCTCTCTCACGGCCGGCCGGGCCATCACCCGGACGGGGGATCGCTTTGCCTAGGTACTGAGGCCGGCTTCGGCGAGTGGCCGGCGGCCCCAGGCGAACCGCTGCTTGTACCAGCCTGAGAGCTGGGCGAGCGCGACGCCGTAGCCCGACGAGTGAATGAACCAACCGTTGCCGAGATAGATCCCGGTGTGGTCGACCTGCGCAGGCTTCGACCGAGGGCCTGCCGCTCCCCAGAAGAGCAGGTCGCCCGGCTTCAGCCGGGCAAACGGGATCCGTTTCGCCGCCGGCACCTCGCCGCTCATCGCGAAGGTCGTCCTACCTTTCAGCGTGCCGGCGAGCGCGGAGCCGCCGGGGTAGACCTGGAGCTTGAAGACGCGCCAGACGAATCCGGAGCAATCGAAACCGCCTGGAGCCTGGACTCTGAATGGCGCCTCGGCGTTCTCGCTGGTGCCGCCCCAGACGTATGGGTAGCCGATGAAGCGAACCGCTGTCTGCAGGATCCGCGTCTGCCAGGCGGAGAGGGTGGGTAGCGTGAAAGTGTCGGCGAGCTGCTGGACCTGCTCGGTTTCCCAGCCGCGGAAATTGAGGATCTGCGCCGCCGAGTAGGCGGCCTCGGCCCGCGTTGCCGGCTGGCTCGGCAGCAGCTCCAGCGCGTCGAGCTGGGCCGGATGATTCGTGCGAAGCCCCAGGAGGCGCGCGACGACTTCCGTGCCGAAACGGCTCGGCGGCGTCAGGCCCGCGCTCCGGGCTGCGGCGCCGAACTCGGTGGCCGCTCCGCTCAGACCGAGCCCTCGGACAAGGGTCGAGTCGAGCTGGGCCATCGTCACGGGGGCGGTCGACGCCGTGGTCGCCGTCGGCCGCTCGGAAACGAGACCGGAGACGAGCGCCGTCAGCGCCCCGCGGGTGAGCGGGTCGTTCGGATGGAAGGTCTGAATGCTGCTCGCCATCAGGCCGTGCGAGACCACGAGCTTGATCTGGGGCTGTGCCCAGGAGACAGGCTGCGCGCCGCCCTGGTTCTGGGCGGCGGCGGGCGCCGCAAGCACGGCGAAGACTGCGGTGGTCGCAAGGATGCGGCTCATCCGCTTGTTCGTATCGTCAGGACGACCTGGCGCCTTTAGAAACCGCGCAGAAATCACGGGCTCAGCCAACCGGGATAAAACGGACGCCCCGGCAAAGCCGGGACGTCCTCCCGGTCGGCGTCGCAAGCGAACGCCTTTAGGCTCTGGCAAGTGGACTTCATCGCCCGACCGGAGCCCGATCAGGAGGCGCGCGAAGCAATCGCGCTCGCGCTCGGGCGTCTGCTGGCGGGGGATGAGCCGCCGCCCGTGTATCGGAGCCGCTGGCGCGCCGAGGGCATCGCCGAGAATCTCGACGGTGAGGACGAGGCGCCCGCACGCTGTCGCACCATGCACGCGTAGCGCATGGCCGTGTTCTCGAAAATCCTGGTCGCCAACCGCGGTGAGATCGCCATTCGTGTTTTCCGCACCCTGCGGGAGCTCGGAATCGGAACCGTCGCCGTCTACTCGGAGGCCGACCGGGGCTCGCTTCACGTCGCCGCCGCCGACGAGGCGTACCTGATCGGGCCCGGCCCCGCGGCCGAGAGTTACCTCAACCAGGAGCGGTTGCTCGAGACGGCCAAGCGCGCGGGCGCCGACGCGGTTCACCCCGGTTACGGGTTCCTCGCCGAGAACGCGGACTTCGCGCGCGCGTGCCAGGCGGCCGGACTCGTCTGGATCGGCCCTCCGCCGGAGGCGATCGACGTGATGGGCTCTAAGACAGCCGCCCGGGAGACGATGCGCGCCGCTGGTGTGCCGATCGTGCCCGGCACGACTGCGCCGGTCGAGTCAGCCGAGGACGTCCGCCGCCTCGGCGACGAGCTCGGCTGGCCGATCGCGATCAAGGCTTCGGCCGGCGGCGGCGGCAAGGGGCTCAAGGTCGTGGCCGGCCCGGGCGAGGCCGACCGCGCGTACGAGTCCGCACGCCGCGAGGGCGAGGCGTACTTCTCCGACCCGGACGTCTACGTCGAGCGCTACCTCGAAGATCCGCGGCACATCGAAGTCCAGATCCTCGCGGACGGGCACGGGAACGTCATTCACCTGGGCGAACGGGACTGCACGATCCAGCGCCGTCACCAGAAGCTCGTCGAGGAGACACCTTCACCGGCGGTCGGCGACGAACTCCGTGACCGGATCGGCCGGCTTGGGATCGACGCTGCCCGGGCGGTCGGTTACCGCAGCGCAGGCACCATCGAGGGGCTGCTCGACGGCGACGGCAACTACTTCTTCCTGGAGATGAACACGCGGATCCAGGTCGAGCACACCGTTACCGAGCTCGTCACCGGCCTCGACCTCGTGCGCGAGCAGGTTCTCATCGCGGCCGGGGAGCCGCTATCGCTGCGCCAGGACGACGTCCGGCTGACCGGACACGCGATCGAGTGCCGGATCAACGCCGAGGATCCGTCGAACGGCTTTCTGCCCACTCCCGGGCGGATCACGAGCTACCGGGAGCCGGGGGGTCCGGGCATCAGGATCGACTCGGGGGTTGCGGCCGGCAGCGAGGTCGTCGGCCTGTACGACCCGCTGATCGCGAAGCTCGTCGTGCACGGCGTCGACCGCGAGCACGCGCGGCGGCGGATGCTGCGCGCGCTCGACGAGTACGAGATCGGCGGGGTCACGACGCTGCTCGGTTTCCACCGGGCGCTGCTCGAGCAAGCGTGCTTCATCGCAGGACAGACGTGTCACGGCGTCGTGGAATCGAAGGAGCTTGCCGAGCGAGCTGATCAGTTGTCTCATCAGCAAACAACCTTACCGGCCCCTGCGGACGGCAGGCTTCGAGAACGCGTCTCGAGCGTCGAGCTCGACGGGCGCCTCTACGAGGTGAAGGCCTTGGTCCCTGAGCCGCCCTTCGCGGAGGTGGCGCGACGCCGCCGGGAGCGAACCGGCCGCGGCGCGCATCACGGAGCCGCCAAGGACGCGGTCGTGACGCCGATGCAGGGCACCGTGCTCGCGGTCGAAGTGGCCGACGGCGACGAGGTTCGCGCCGGCCAGGTGATCTGCATCGTCGAGGCGATGAAGATGGAGAACGAGATCACGGCGCACCGCGACGGCGTCGTCACCAAGTTGTCCGTCGAACCGGGCCAGGCCGTCACGACCGGCCAGGTCGTGTGCGTGATCGCCCAGGACGAGGACTAGAAGCTCCAGATCGTTCTTTGCCAAGGCGTCGCTTGCGATGCCGACTAGAGGCCGTGCTGGCTTTGCCGCCGCGGCCGTCTGACTACGGTCGTGACTGACCAAAAACGCCGGAACCTTCAGATCGTCCGTTGGTACGCCCGGAATGTCCAGGTCGCGAACGCGGCGGTCGCGACCGACAGGACAAACAGCAGCGCGAGATGCAGCCCCACCGAGTTCCAGTCTGTGCCCGGCAAGACGACCTCGCGGGCCGCGATGACGCCCCAGTTGACCGGATTGAACTTCGCCGCGATCTGCATCCAGTGGGGGATCTGACGGATCGAGATCAGCGTCGAGGAAAGAAAGAAGAGCGGCAGCCCGATGAAGTTCGCGATCGCGATCATCGTCGCCTCCTTGCGGACGAGCAGTGCGATCCCCTGCGACAGCCCAGCGAACGCCGAGTTCATCAGCGCCGCCGCGAGCAAAACGACGATCCAGCCGAGAACCGCGGTGTGGACCCGGACGCCAAGCGCAATCGAGACGAGCAGGATGATCGCGCCCTGGATGACCGCGATCAGCGCTGAGCGGACGATCTGGGAGACCACGAGCGAGATCCGGCTGACGGGCGTTGCGAGGAAGCGCGGCAGCACGTCACGGTCGAGGTCGCTGATCATCGCCATGCCGCTCCAGGTCGCTCCGAAGAACGCATTCATGATCACGATTGCCGGCGCGAGAAAGGTGATGTAGGAGGTCGTGCCGAAGCCGCCGCCGGGCAGGTGGGTGACGCGCTTGAAGAGCTGCCCGTAGAGGAGAAGCCACACCATCGGCTGGACGAGCAGCAGGGCGATCCAGATCGGCTCCCGCATCAGGTTCCGCAGCTGCCGGCCGACCATGAACCAGGTGTGGCGAACCGCGGTCATCGGATCCCGGCCTCGTCTTCGGCCGAGAATTCGCGGCCCGTGTAGTGCAGGTAGACGTCGTCGAGCGATGGGCGGTGCGTGGTCACGGCTTCGACGACGATTCCCTGCGATTCCAGCGCGGAGAGGATGGCCGGAATCGCGCGGGCGCCGCTCGCGACGCGGCTGCGCAGCTTGCGACCGTCGACCGACGCCTCGTGGACGCCCTCGAGCGAGGCGACGACGGCCTCGGCATCCGCCGCCCGACCGTCGCTCAGCTCGACTTCGACCGCCTCGCCGTGCAGGCTGAGCTTGAGCTCGTCCGGAGTCCCCTCCACGACCACGCGGCCACGACTGACGATCGCGAGCCGGTCGGCCAGCTGGTCCGCTTCCTCCATGTAGTGCGTGGTCAGCAGGATCGTCAGTGCCTCTCCTTCGGCCAGGCGCGCGAGCTCGCCCCACATCGAGGCCCGCGCCTCGGGATCCAGGCCGGTCGTCGGCTCGTCCAGGAAGAGGACCTGCGGCCGGTGAACGAGCCCCAGGCCGACGTCGAGCCGCCGCTTCATGCCGCCGGAATACCCGCGCACGACTCGGTCGGCCGCGTCGGCGAGCCCGAGCAGCTCGAGCAGTTCCTCGACTCGCCCCTCGAGACGCCGGCCGCCCATTCCCTGCACGCGGCCTTGCAGCATCAGGTTCTCGCGTCCGGTGGCGTCTCGGTCTACCCCCGAGCTCTGCGGCACGTAGCCGATCGCGCGGCGCACCGAGTTCGGCTCGCGAACGACATCGTGGCCAGAGACTTCGGCTCGTCCGCCATCCGGCTTCGTCAACGTCGAGAGCACCTTGACCGTGGTCGACTTGCCGGCACCGTTGGGGCCGAGCAGCCCGAAGACCTCACCGGCGCGCACGCTGAAGGCCACGCCGTCGAGTGCCTGAATCGCTCCGTACCGCTTGCGCACCTCGTCGACGACGATCGCGTCCACGAGGCCTGAGCCTAGCTGCGCCTTTCGCCGGACTAGGGACGCCAGGCTGGGTACGCGTCGCGGCTGCCGACGAGCGGCCTCGTGAGGGCGGTGATCGATCGATCGTCCGGTTCGGCCACGAAGAGCTGATCATCGTTGTCGAAGACGACGCGCCTCCCGTCGCTCGACCAAGCGGGGTGCAGGTAACCGGGGAGAATCTCCTGCACCGACGGCTCGCCGACGAGTGGATCGACCGTGTCGATCGCGAACCCGCGTCGAAAGACGATCCGGCTGCCGACCGGCGACCACGCGGGCTGGGAATCGTTCCTTGGTGCCGTCAGCTGTTTCAATGCGCCGCTCTGAATGTCGAGCAACCAGAGCGCACCGCCCGGAGGCCTCGAGGCGAAGACGAGCTCAGCTCCGTTCGGCGACCAGGAGACTCCATGCGGGGCGACCGCCTTGTCGCGCTCGACCACGTGTGCATCGCTGCCGTCGGGCGCACTCAGGCACAGTTCGGTGTCGCAGACGTAGGCGAGCTCACGCCCGGCGGGCGACCAGGCGGGGCGGTCGAGCGCCATCTTTGAAGCCAGGCAGCGCGGACGTGCTGTGCCCAGCGTGACGATGCAGAGGCTGTCCTGGGCGCCGCTGCGAACGAACGCAAGCCTTTGACCGTTCGGAGACCACGCAGGCTGCGATTCCTGGGCCGGACTGGAGGTCACCCGTCGAAGACCACTTCGATCGGGACGCATCGTGTAGAGGTCGAAGTCGTTCCCTCGGATTCGGGCCGAGAACAGGAGACGCCGGGCGCCGAGCCAGCCGACGTAAGTCAGATTCTCGGCGGGGCTTCTCGGGCTCGCTGTCCGGGTCCTCCGAGCCCTCAGCACGAAAATGCGAATTTCTCGCGAGCGCTGGATCAGAATCGCTTTGCTGTCAGGCGCCCAGTCTCCACTCGCCTCGCTTCCATGTCGAAGCGGGCGGCTGTGAAGGCCGCGCACGTCGAGGAGACGGACCGCCGCGTCCGAGCCGTTGATGTTGCTCCGCAGATAGGCGAGCCAGCGGCCGTCGGGCGACCACGACAGCACCGCTTGCTGATTGAGGTCGCGCGTCAGGCGCGTGTCGTGCGTGCCGTCGGGGCGGATGCGGTACAGGTCCTGCCACCTCTTGCCGAGGCGCGTGTAGGCCAGCCACTTGCCGTCGGCCGACCACGCGGGGGTGCTCATTCCCTCGGAGTTCTCGACGATCGTGTTCGATCCGGAGCCGTCGGCGTTCGCGACGACCAGCCTTCCCGGAGCACGAGCGGAGTCGATAAAGGCGAGTCGGCGCCCGTCTGGCGACCACGAGGCCACGGTCGCCTGCGCGATCCTCATCTTCCGTCGCGACCGCAGGTCGAGCACCATGAGGCCAACTGCGGCGCTCGGAGAAGGTTGTGCCGCGTACGCAAGCCGGCGCTGGTCAGGCGACCACATCGGCGGTCCGAAGTCGGAGCTGACATATGCGACAGCAATAGGTCGGGAGTGGCTGCCATTCCGGTTCATGAGCCAGATGTGATGACCTCGTCGATAGGCGATCAGCTTTCCGTCCGGTGACAGTGCGGGGTCGGCGCCGATGCCGAGCACTTTCAGGTCGCGGCCGCTCGTGTCCACCGTGAAGACGTGATCCGCGAACCAGGGCGAGCGGTTACTGCTGAACGCGATCAATGCGGTGTGAGAAGCCGCGGGCGCTGAGCTGCCAACGATGCCGGCGACGGCGAGGAGCAGGCCCGCGACCGCTGCTTTCATGGTTCGAACGTAGTTCGATCCTGTAAGAGATCGGCTAACAGTCGGTAAGCAAGTCGCGGTAGCTAGAGTCCGCCGCCGGTGGATCTGTACGAGCACCAGGGCAAGGAGCTGTTTCGGCAGTTCGGAATCCCGACGTCGGAAGGGCGACTCGCCGCGACCCCGGCCGAGGCTCGCGCTGCTGCTGAAGCGCTCGGCGGCCAGGTGGTGGTCAAGGCCCAGGTGCTGACCGGCGGTCGCGGGAAGGCCGGCGGCGTCAAGCTCGCCGATGGCCCTGAGGACGCCGTGCAGAAGGCCGAGGAGATCCTCGGGCTCGACATCAACGGCCACATCGTCCGCAAGCTGTGGATCGAGTCCGCCTCGGAGATCGCCAAGGAGTACTACCTCTCGATCACGTTCGACCGGGGCGAGAAGAAGGCGCTCTTCATGCTCACGACCGAGGGTGGAATCGAGATCGAGCAGGTCGCCGAGGAGACGCCGCAGAAGCTGGCGCGGCTCCACGTCGATCCGCTCGAGGGCTACCAGCCCTACCAGGCGCGGCGCCTGATCTACGGGGCCGGCATCGACGATCCGAGCGAACAGAAGCAGCTGCTCGACATCATCGGGAAGCTCTACGCCTGCTTCGTCGGAACGGATGCGATGCTCTGCGAGATTAACCCGCTGATCGTGACGCCGGAGGGCGAGGTGCGGGCGCTCGACTCGAAGTTCACGGTCGACGACAACGCGCTCTACAAGCACCCGAACATCGCCGCGATGCACGACCCGGAGTCGGTTCCGCCCGAGGAGCGGGCCGCGCGCGAGAAGGGCGTCACCTACGTAAAGCTGGATGGCGAGGTCGGCATCCTCGGCAACGGCGCCGGGCTCGTCATGTCGACGCTCGACGTGATCACGCTCGCCGGCGGCAGGCCCGCGAACTTCTGCGACCTCGGCGGCGGCGGCGACGCGCAGGGAGTCGTCGATGCGCTCGAGGTGATCACAGCCGATCCGCAGGTGCGATCGATCTTCTTCAACATCTTCGGTGGCATTACCCGCACAGACGAGGTCGCGCGGGGGATCCTGCGGGCGCTCGGGCAGATGGAGATCGACCACCCGATCGTCGTCCGGCTCGACGGCACGAACGCCGAGGAAGGGCGCGAGATCCTGTCCGATTCCGGTCAGGAGAACCTGTATGTCGAGCCGACCATGCTCGAGGGAGCGCAGCGAGCGGTGGAGCTTGCCAGGTGACCGATTTGTGGGGCGAGCGGGCGCAGGCCTACCGGGACTCGAAGACCCATGCGGGAGGCGACGACCTCGACCTCGTGGTCGAGTGGTGCGCGGCCGGCCCCGGCCGCAAGGTGCTCGACGTCGCGACGGGCGGCGGCCACGTCGCCCGGCGGCTGCGCGAGGCCGGGTGCGAAGTGGTGACCACCGACTCCTCGCCGGGCATGAAGCCCGACGTCGTCTCGCGCGCCGAAGACCTGCCGTTCGCGGACGGTTCGTTCGACTGCGTGGTCTCGCGGATCGCGCCGCACCATTTCAGCGACGTCCGCCACGCGGTCGAGGAGATGGCGCGCGTCTCCAACGACGTCGTCGTGATCGAGGACACGCTCTTCTCGAGCGAGCGCCACGAGCAGGCGGAGAAGCTGCGGGACCCGACCCACGTCCGCAACTACACCGAGGACGAGTGGGTCGCGCTCCTGACCGGCGCCGGGCTCGAGGTCGAGCAGCGACAACTGTTCGAGAAGGTGCATCCGCTCGAGGATTGGCTCGCCCGGACGGGTTGCGAGGGCGAGGAAGCTGAGCGGGTCAAGGAGCTGCTCGCCGACCGAATGACCGGCGACGGCACGGCCTGGACGGATGTGAAGCTCATCCTCAAGGCCAGAAAGTCACAACGCTGATGGCGATCATCGTCGACAATGACACGAAGCTCGTCGTCCAGGGCGCGACCGGCCGTGAGGGCTCCTTCCACACGCTTCGCAACCGCGCCTACGGCACCGATGTCGTCGGCGGCGTCACGCCCGGGAAGGGCGGTCAGGATCTCGAGGGGATCCCGATCTTCGACACCGTCGCCGAGGCCGTCGAGGAGACCGGGGCGAACACGTCGATGGTCTTCGTTCCTGCGCGCTTCGCCGCCGACGCGATCTACGAGGACGTCGACGCGGGCATCGAGACCGTCATCTGCATCGCAGAGGGGCTGCCCGCCCACGAGATGCTGCGGATCTTCAACTACATCAAGCCGCGCGGGATCACGATGCTCGGGCCCAACTGCCCAGGCGCGCTCTCGCCGGGGAAGGCGAACGTCGGGATCATTCCCGCGGAGATCTTCCGCAAAGGGCGGATCGGGCTCGTTTCGCGTTCGGGCACGCTGACCTACCAGATCGGCCACGAGCTGACGCAGCTCGGGCTTGGCAACTCGACGATCGTCGGCATCGGAGGCGATCCGGTCGTCGGCTCGTCCTTCATCGACGTGCTGGCGAAGTTCGAGGCCGACGACGAGACCGAGGTGGTGGTCCTGGTCGGCGAGATCGGCGGCGCGGAGGAGGAGAAGGCCGCCGAGTTCATCGGGTCCGAGATGACGAAGCCGGTCGTCGGCTACATCGCCGGCTTCTCGGCTCCGCCGGGGAAGACGATGGGCCACGCCGGCGCGATCATCTCCGGGACGGCAGGTACCGCCGAGGGCAAGAAAGAAGCCCTCGAGGCCCACGGCGTCCGCGTCGGCACCACGCCGACCGAGGCGGCCCAGCTTGCCGCCGAGGTTGCCGGCGCCGTCCGCGCCTAAGCCTCGGCTGCCAGCGCGGCGTGTGCTCGCGAGGGGAGCCAGTAGCGTCTGGCAGTCTGCGGCCGTGCGTCCGTTGGCAGCTCTTTACCGCGTCATTTTCGGTTCGGACACGGATCCGGCTCTCCGGCCGATGCTCGCGATCAACTTCGCGGGCTCACTAGCGACCTCGACCGTCTTCAGCTTCGTCGGGATTTGGGCGATCAAGAGGCTCGGCGCTGACCAGACGCTGCTGGGCGTCGCCTACCTCGTCAGCGCGCTGATCGGGGTCGGCTCCGGCTACCTCGGCGGCCACCTCTCTGACCACATCGGCCGGCGGCCATTGATCTTCGCCGGCTGGATCGGGCAGACCGCGGTCGTGCTGGGCTTCGTCGCGGCCGGCGGCAGCGCTACGGCCGGGCTGCTCGTCCTCTGTTTTGGTGGCCTCTTCTTCTCGGTCGGCAACGCCGCTTCCCAGGCGCTGGTCGCCGATCTCGTTCCAGCCGATCGGCACGAGCCCGCGTACGCAGCCGTGCGCGTCGCTTCGAACCTCGGCATCAGCTTCGGCCCTCCGCTTGGCGGGCTGCTGCTTCTGCTTGGGAGCTGGAACGCGCTCTTCATCGGCGCCGCGTGCCTTTCGGCGCTCGGGTTCGTGCTGGCGGTCCTGTTTCTCCCGGCCAGGGGCGCGTATGCGCCGGAGGAGCCGCCGAGTCGCGGCTCGTTCGCCGTCATCGCCCGCGACCGGCCGTTCCTCCTCTTCCTCGTCTCCGCGGTGTTCGCATGGCTCGTCTATGTCGCCTTCGAGACGGTTCTGCCGATCTCGCTCGTGTCCTCGCACGGCTACTCGAACTCGACCTGGGGCTTTCTCTTGATCATGAATCCGCTCCTCGTCACCTTCTTCCAGCTGAGGCTGACCCAGCGCGTCGCCGCGGTGCCGGCGGGGGTCAAGCTCGCGGTCGGGCTGCCGCTGATGGGACTTCCCTTCCTGCTGCTCTCGGTCAACGCCGCGCTTCCTGTCGTACTGCTGATCCTGTTCGTGTTCGTGATCGGCGAGATGCTCTGGGTGCCGACCTCGCAGACGGCGGTCGCGGGGCTCGCGCCACTCGACCTCCGCGGCGCGTACATGGGAGCGTTCGGCGCGACCGCAGCGGTCGGGTTTGCACTCGCCCCGTTCATTGGCCTGCAGGTGAGGCAGACCTTCGGCGACTCGGCGGTCTGGATGCTGCAGGCCGCACTGTCGCTGATTGCCGCCGGGACCGGCGCGGCTGCGATTCGGATCGCGCTCGGCCGCGCCCCCGACGAGCCGGAGCCTGCCTCGGCGATCGTCTAGCCCTGCTCGTACACTCGGAGGGGATGGAGACGATCTCGTTCGCCCGCG
>Ga0307312_10000466_pt1 | contig 18911 bp, 17 predicted proteins | sample ER_DNA_202_FD_194489 | JGI IMG/M metagenome (GOLD analysis project Ga0307312, IMG submission 194489) | Bulk soil microbial communities from the East River watershed near Crested Butte, Colorado, United States - ER_DNA_202 | ecosystem: Environmental > Terrestrial > Soil > Floodplain | place... | reverse complement strand
GCAGATCCTCGGCGGCTACGGCTACATCCAGGAGTACCCGGTCGAGCGGATGATGCGCGACGCCAAGATCACCCAGATCTACGAGGGCACGAACCAGATCCAGCGGCTCGTGATTGCGCGGGAGATGCTGAAGGAGCAGCGCGCGTCACTGCTCGCCGGCGTTGGCTAGCCGCCAGGTCAAGCTCTCGAGCGCCGACCGAGTGCTCTTCCCGGGCGACGGGATCACGAAAGGCGACCTGTTCGAGTACTACGGCGAGATCGCGCCCACGATCGTGCCGCACCTGAAGAACCGTCCGTTCACGATGAAGCGCTGGCGCGAGGGGCTCAAAGGCGGCAGCTTCTTCCAGAAGCAGGCCCCGAAGGGCATGCCCTCGTGGATCAAGACCCGGCAGTTTCGGACGTGGCCGCGCGAGGGCGGCTCGCGGCTCGTCGACTTCCCGCTCGTGAACGACCGCGAGACGCTGCTCTGGATGGTGCAGATGCACTGCATCGACATGAACGCCTGGTACTCGCAGGTCGACAAGCCGGAGCGACCCGACTACGTCGTCTTCGACCTCGACCCGCCGGAGTCGCGCAACGGCTTCACGCAGGCGATCCGGGTTGCCCACCTCGTGCGCAAGGCGCTGGAGCGGCTCGAGCTCGACTCGTACGTGAAGACGAGCGGAGCGGACGGGATCCACGTGCTCGTGCCGATCACACGCCGCTCGACATATGCGGACACGTACGAGTTCGCCGAGCGCTTGTCGCGCGCGCTCGAAGGTGAGAACCCGGGTCTCGTAACCACGGAATGGCTGAAGAAGAAGCGGCGTGGCGTGCTCGTCGACCACCGCCAGAACGGGCACGGCAAGACGATCGCGTCCCCGTACTCCGTGCGGCCGAAGGCGGGCGCGCCCGTCTCGACGCCGCTCCACTGGGAGGAGCTCGGCGAGAAGGTGCGCCCGCGCGACTTCGGCATGCGCGAGGCGCTCGCCCGCGTCGAGAAGCACGGTGACCTGTTCGAGCCTGTCCTGCAGGGCGGCCAGGCTCTCGGGCCGGCGCTACGTCAGCTGCGTACGTGACACGCGCCCTTGTGATCGGGTCGGGGCCGAACGGGCTCTCGGCGGCGATCGCGCTCCTGCAGGACGGGGTCGAGGTGGAGGTGCGGGAGGCCGCTGGTCACCTCGGCGGTGGGCTGCACACCGAGGAGTTGACGCTGCCCGGGTTCCTGCACGACATCTGCGCCACGGTGCAGCCGCTCGCCGCGGGGTCGCCGTTCTTCCGGAGCTTCGACCTCGGCGTCGAATGGGTCCACCCGGGCGCACCTGCGGCGCACCCGCTCGATGACGGGACGGCGGTCATGCTCGAGCGTGGGATCGCCGAGACCGCCGACGGTCTCGGCCGCGACGGCGCGGCCTACCGGCGGCTCGTGGAACCGCTCGTCGAGGCGTGGGACGAGCTGGCGCCGGTTCTGCTCGGCCCTCTGCCCCCACCGCCGCGGCGAACATTGCGAGCCGCACGAGCGGCCGGTTTCGGGCCGCTGGCCGCAGGTGCGCGTGCCGCGCTCGGCGACGCGCGCTCGGTGGCGGAGTCGCTGTTCCAGACTGAGCGGGCGCGGGCCTGGTTCGCGGGCCATTGCGCGCACTCGATGCTTCCGCTCGAGCGCCGCCCGAGCGCGGGCTTTGGCCTCGCGTTGGCCGTGCTGGGCCATGCGGTCGGCTGGCCGTTCGCTCGCGGCGGCTCCTCGCGGCTCGCTGACGCGCTTTCCGCACGCGTCCGCGAGCTCGGCGGCAGGATGGCCACCAACTCGCTCGTGGAGGAGCTCCCGCAGGACAGGCTCGTGCTCGCTGACGTCGTTCCGCGCGAGCTCGTCAGGCTCGCGCGCGGCCGCTTACCCGAGCGCTACGAACGGCGATTGCGGAGGTTCCGGCACGGGCCTGGGGCGTTCAAGGTGGACTGGGCGCTCGACGGGCCGATTCCGTGGAGCGCTCCGGAGTGTGGCCGTGCGGGCACGGTGCATCTCGGCGGCACGCTCGACGAGATCGCCCAATCGGAGTGGGCGGCGTGGAGCGGACGTCCGGCCCTGCGTCCGTTTGTGCTGCTCGTCCAGCAGACGCTGTTCGACGACACCCGCGCCCCCGCCGGCAAGCACAGCGCGTGGGCGTACTCCCACGTCCCGAACGGCTCGACGTTCGACATGACCGAGCGGATCGAGGCCCAGGTCGAGCGCTTCGCACCCGGTTTCCGTGACCTCGTGCTCGCGCGACACACGATCGGTCCGGCCGAGTTCGAGGCCCGCAACCGCAACCTCGTCGGTGGTGACATCAACGGCGGGGCGATGGACCTGGGCCAGCTGGTGTTCCGGCCAGCGGGTCGGCTCGCCCCCTACCGGACGCCGCTCGAAGGCGTCTACCTCTGCTCCTCGTCGACCCCGCCGGGAGGCGGCGTCCACGGGATGTGCGGCTACTGGGCGGCGCGGGCCGCCTTGCGACGTCTCTAGCTAGTTAGGGGCGCAGCGAGCGTGTCTCGACGACCTCGAAGTCCGAGCCCTTGACCCGAGCGAGCGTGTGCAACTGGTCGTTCGACCAACCCCGATTCGGCGCACCCGTGATGTACCAGTCCGAACCGTTGTCGGCGACGATCATCCCGTAGCGCTTGAGCGCGACCAGGACGATTCGCGCCTGCCGCGGAAAAGAGCGCACGTCGAAGCTCGCCTTCAGGCGCACGCGCAGGCCCATCGGCGGCAGGTTCGGCGAGGTCAGGTCGCTCGCGTAGTGCCGGGCCGGGTAGACGTACGCGCGCCGCGTGCGCTGCACTGTGAAGCGAAGGGCGTGGTCGATCACGCCGCGGCGCACTTCGTCGTACCGAGCGAGACCGGGGAAGATCGGCAGGCCGGCGGCATCGGCCGACGTCCAGCCTGCGGGGCGGACCCGGTTCGAGCGCAGGCTCCAGGTGGCCCCGGCCCAGGCGTGCCAGCGACCCTGACGGCGCTCGAGCCCGCCGAGCTCGTAAAGGCGGCACGCGCTCTTGTCGAGCAGGAGGGCGTGGTGGTCGCTGCCGCCCTCGACGTGCACGCCCTTCGGGATCGGGTAACCGACGTGGTCGCTCTCGTCGTCGTACTCGAAGGTGACGCGGGCGCGAGGCGTCGATCGCCACACCACGTCGAACGGGATTCCGATCGGCGAGCCCTCCCAGAGCCCGGAGCCGAAATCGGCGTGCAGCCCGGTGCCGGCGCCGATCGAGCCGATGATCGTGGCCGAGTTCTGCGTCACCGGCAGACTGTCGACGCGCTTGTTCCAGGGGTTGGAGGCCGGAAAGACGGGACAGCGAGGTGCGCTCGGCACGCGCAGCGCCTGGGCTGCTCCGCCGAGGCAGGCGAGGCCGATCACGACGAGGACGGCGGCTGCGCGGCTCACGCCCTCAGTATCGGCCCCGCGGCGGGCGGCCTCGATCCCTAGGCCTTGGCGGCGCGCATCGAAGCCTTGTAGGCGCGCTTCTTCGCCTGGTACGCCTCGAGCGCCTCGATCGAGTCCACATCACCGAGGGTCGGGTGCTTGGGAGCGAGCTCCTGCGCGGCGTCGACGCCGAAGCGCTTCGCCAGCACCGCGCCGAGCGCCTTCACCTTCATCTCGCCGAAGCCGGGTAGCGCTGCGATCCTCTTGCGCAGATCGGCGCCGTCGGCTGCCTCGCTCCAGACGCGCTCGGCGTCGCCGTCGTAGTCCTCTGCGACCACGGCGGCCAGGTCCTGCACGCGCCGCGCCATGTTCCCCGGGAAGCGGTGAATCGCGGGCTTCTCGCGAAACACCTCGTCGAGCCGCGACGGGTCGGCGACCGCGATCTCCGCGGGCTCGAGCGTTCCCAGCCTCTGCTTCAGCTTGAGCGGACCGGCGAACGCGGTCTGCACCGGAACCTGCTGGTCGAGGGCGAACCCGACGAGCAGCGCGAACGGCTCGCGAGCCAGCAGCTCGTCGGCTTCGTCGTTGCCGGTGAAGTGGAGCCGGTCGGGACGGGTCGCTGCCACGCCGCGATCCTACCCCTCGACGAGCTCCTCGAGCCCGCGCGCCGCGAGACCGGCGGTCGAGATCGCGGAAATGCCGGTTCGGCTGCTCTCAGTGAACCGCAGAGATCCGCAGATTTGGCTCGAGCTTCGCGTCCTCCATGGTCGCCATGACACTGTCCATCGCGTTCAGCTCGGCTTCCGAGCAGGCGTTGAGCGCCGTGATGACGCTGCCAGGAAGTTGATCGGGGCTCACTTCTCTCTTCCGTAGGTGCTTCGCAACTTGTTCTTTAGGCTGAGGCTTCCCTCCGCCCTGCGGGTGGTCGGGCATCGCTCATCCCTCCTGTCGATGCGGCCGAAATGGATGCAGCCGAATATCCAGGCTGGGCCGCCCGGCTGTCAAGACGAGGACGATGCAACGGCGAGCTCCTCCGCGACCGATCGAGCCCGTTCCAGCGCTGGAAGGTTGCCCTTCCGCTCGTACAGCCGGGCAGCCTCTTCGAGCGCGACCAGCGCCTCCTCTCGCCGGCCCGCGAGGGCGAGAACCTCTGCTAGGTCGGAGAGCGCATCCGCCTGCGTGTTCAGGAGATCTGTCCGTTCGCCCAGCTGCACTGCTTCCCGCGCCAGCGCCTCGGCTCGTTCGAGGTCTCCCTGCTGGGCCCGGATCCTCGCGCGTGAGGTCCGCCAGAGCATCTGGGAGAAGATGTCGTCCGGAGCGGCCGCCTCCTCGCTGGCACGGCTGAAGCGGGCGGCCTCCTCGTACCTGCCCTCCGCGCAAAGGCCCTGCGCGAGGAAGCCGGCGATCGTGGAGCTGAAGGCACGCTCGCCCATTCGGTCCAGGGTTGCGTAACTGCTGCGAAGCACGGTCACCGCGGCCTGCGGCGTTCCGGCGAGGCTCTCGATCAGGAACGCCTCCTGCGCTGCGTTCGCAGCCCAGACGTTGAGGCCGAGGTCGGCGAGGGAACGGGTGCCGTCCGCGAGTAGTTCCCTGGCGAGATCGAATTCGCCTCTCATCGCCTCGAGCACCGAGCGCTCGACGCAGCACCACGCTTCGATCGTCGGATCGTCGCCTGAGAGCTCCTGAAACTCCTTCGAGCGGGCGATGCCCTCGACCGCGGGAAGCGGGCCGAAGATCGTGCTGAGCAACAGCCAGCCGATGCTCTCGGCCTTCTCCGCCGCATAGCCGCCGCGCTCGGCGTAAGAGAGCGCTTGTCTCCAGGCGCGCTCGGCCGGCGCCATTGCGCCGAGCACCCCTCCTTGAACGCGGCCGAGCAGGTTCCACGCCTGGGCCAGGCTGAAGTCGTCGCCGAGCTCCTCGCAGGCACTCAGCGCGTCCTGTGCATCTGCCAGGAGATCGTGGCTGCTTCCGCTCAGGGTACGGAGCGTGCAGAGGCCGAGCAGGGCGCGCGCCGTTCCTCGTCCGCCGAGCTCGAGCGCGTCCTCAAGCGCCTTGCGTCCCTCTCCGACGAAGCCGCGCGTCGCCCAGAACCCCCACAGCGCGGTGGCGAGGCGCAACAGCAACTCGCCGTCACGCGTCTCCCGGGCATGGTCGATCGCCGCACGCAGGTTTGCGTTCTCGTCGTCGATGCGGGCGAGCAAGCTCGAGTGATCTCCCGTCCGGGACTCGAAGTCGAGCCGCTCCGCGACCCCGGCGAAGTACCCCGCATGGGCTCGCCGCGCCTCCTGGAGCTCGCCCGCGGTGTCCAGTAGCTCACACGCGTACTCGCGGATCGTCTCGAGCATCCAGAAGCGCGGCTCCCCGTCGGAGTCGGCCTTCTGGCGCAGCAGGCTCTTCTCGACCAGCGACTCGAGTCCGTCGAGCACGTTAATGCCCAGCTCGCCGTTCGGGTCGCAGAGCGCTTCAGCGGCTTCGGGGCGGCATCCGCCGACGAGCACGCCGAGGCGCTGGAACAGCGTCTTCTCCTCGTTCAGCAGCAGCTCGTAGCTCCACTCGATCGTGCCGCGCAGCGTGCGCTGGCGCTCGTCCAGGTCCTGAGCGCCGCCGGTGAGGAGTTTGAGGCGCTCGTCTAGGCGGCGCCGGAGCGCGGGCGGGGGAAGGGCGCGCACGCGGGGTGCGGCGAGCTCGATCGCGAGCGGCAGGCCCTCGAGACGCATACAGATCTCGGCGACGGCCTCCTGGTTTTCGTCGGTGACGGCAAACTCGGCAACCGCGGCATGCGCGCGCTCACCGAAGAGCCGCACCGACTCGCCCAGCGCCAGCGGCCGGACCGCGTAGGTGCGCTCGCCGGAGAGGTGGAGCGGCGTCCTGCTCGTCGCGAGCGCGTTCAGGCCCGGCGCCGATCCGAGCAGCCCTGCGAGCACCGGCGCCGCCGCGACGACCTGCTCGAAATTGTCGAGCACCAGGAGCATCTGCTTGTCGCGGAGGTACTCGGTCAGTGTCTCGACCACGGACTCGCCGGAGTGCTCGCGCAGCCCGAGCGTCTGCGCCATCGTTGGGACGACCAGCTCCCAGTCGCGGATCGATGCCAGGGAGACGAAGAAGACGCCGTTGGCGAACTGCTCGACCACCAACGCGGCCACCTGGAGCGCGAGGCGAGTCTTGCCGGCCCCTCCGGTGCCCGTGAGCGTCACGAGGCGGACGTCGTCGCGCGACAGGAGCGCCTGCAGCTCCTCGAGGTCGTCGACGCGCCCGATGAAGGCGTTTGGCTGGACCGGCAGGTTCGTCGGCCGGTTGTCGAGCGTCTTCAGCGGCGGGAACTCGGCCGGTAGCCCCTCGACGTGCAGTTGATAGAGGTGTTGTGAGCCGGAGAGGTCCTTGAGCCGGTGCTCGCCGAGGTCGCGCACCTCGAAGCGCTTGTCGAGCAGCGTCCGCGTCGACTCCGAGAGGAGCACCTGTCCGCCGTGTCCGGCGGCCATCACGCGCGCTGCCTGATGCACGTCGAGGCCGATGTACCGGCCGTCGATCGATCGCGGCTCCCCCGTGTGCAGGCCGATTCGCACCAGAATTTCGTTCTCGTCGGGCCAGGGGTGCCGCGCAAGCGCCTGCTGGGCCTCGGCGGCGGCGAAGGCCGCTTCAGCGGCGGAGGCGAAAGCGACGAAGAGCGCGTCACCCTCGCCGTCGACTACGAAGCCGTGGTGCTGTTCGCATGCCTCCCGGAGCAGGCGGTGGTGCTCAGCGAGCAGGTCGGCGTAGGCGTCTCCGGTTCGCTGCAGCAGTCGAGTTGAGCCCTCGATGTCGCTGAACAGCAGCGTGACGGTGCCGCTGGGAGGTTCGGCCATGGCTCCAGTATCGCGCTCGCGAGGGCCAGTTCAAAAGTGCTCGAGCCAGCGCTTCGCCTCCTCGACGGAGCGCAGCCGCACGAAGCGCGGGTCACCCCCGTAGCGCCTCGGATACTCGCGCTTCTGCCGAAAATGGGCGCGGATCATCCAGCAGAAGAGCGAGTCCCAGCCCCAGAGCGCGTTGCGCCAGGTCTCGCGGTTGGCGTTCCAGAGCTCGACGTCGTTGCGGATTCGGTGCTTCGTCCGCTTCCAGATCCGTCGGAGCTTCAGCCACAGAGGCAGGTCGAGCCACACGATCGTGTCGGCCTCCGCAAGCACGGTCTCGCCGAGCTTCGCCTCGTAGTTGCCGTCGGTTACCCACCCGGCCGGCGTCATCGTCTCGCGCACGCGCGCGCGAAACTCCTCGGCCGTCGCCTCGGTCCAGTTCGGCCCGTGGTGGAGCGCGTCGAGCTCGATGTAGGGCAGCTCCAGCCGGCTTGCCAGCTCCCTCGCGAAGGTCGACTTTCCCGAGCCGGAAGTGCCCTTGACGTTGATCCGTCGGGCCATGTGAGCAGGGTACTCTGGCCCTGTGGATTCGCTCTCCGTCTTCAGCCCGGAGACGCGCGCCTGGTTCGAGCAGGCCTTCGCCGGGGCGACCCCTGCGCAGGAGCGCGGCTGGCCTGCGATCGCCCGCGGCGGGAACACGCTGATCCAGGCGCCGACCGGATCGGGCAAGACGCTCGCGGCCTTCCTCTACGGGATCGACCGGCTCAACGCTGAGCCGGGGGAGGGACTGCGCCTGCTCTACGTCTCGCCGCTCAAGGCATTGAACTACGACATCGAGCGCAACCTGCGGGGGCCGCTCGCCGGCCTTCGCTCCGAGCTGCGCGTGGGCGTCCGCACCGGCGACACGCCGCAGAAGGAGCGTGCCGCGATGGTGCGCAAGCCGCCCGACATCCTGATCACCACGCCAGAATCGCTCTTCCTGCTGCTCACCTCACAGGCGCGCGAGACGCTTCGGTCGGTCGAGACGGTGATCGTGGACGAGGTGCACGCGGTCGCGGGAACCAAGCGCGGTGCGCACCTGGCGCTCTCGCTGGAGCGGCTCGACCGGCTGGTCGGCAAGCCCGTGCAGCGAATCGGCCTCTCGGCCACGCAGCTTCCGCTCGAGGAGATCGGCCGGTTCGTCTCGGGCGGCCGCGAGATCGAGCTCGTCGACGCCGGCCGCGCCAAGGAGCTCGACCTCGAGGTGGTCGTCCCGCTCGACGACATGCGCGAGCCGGAGGAGCAGCAGTCGATCTGGCCCTCGATCTACCCGGAGATCCTCGAGCTTGTCCGCGCGCACCGCTCGACGATCGTTTTCGTGAACAACCGCCGCCTGGCGGAGCGGCTGGCCCTGCGCCTCAACGAGCTGGCTGAGGAGGAGATCGCGCGGGCCCACCACGGCTCGCTCGCGCGTGAGCAACGCGTCGAGGTCGAGGAGCTGCTCAAGCTCGGGAAGATCCCGTGCCTGGTCGCGACCTCCTCGCTCGAGCTCGGGATCGACATGGGCGCGGTGGATCTCGTGATCCAGGTCGAGTCGCCGAAGTCGGTCGCGCGAGGGCTGCAGCGGATCGGGCGCGCCGGGCACGAGCTCGGCGCGGTCTCGAAGGGGCGGATTTTCCCGAAGTTCCGCGCCGACCTGCTCGAGTCGGCGGTGGTCGCGCGCCGCATGCGCGACGGCGCGATCGAGGAGACGAAGATCCCGCGCAACCCGCTCGACGTGCTGGCGCAGCAGATCGTGGCGATCTGCGCCGACGAGGAGATCGCGGTTGACGAGCTGCACTCGCTCGTCCGCGGCGCCTATCCGTTCGCCGACCTCTCGCGTGTCCAGCTCGAGAACGTGCTCGACATGCTCGACGGTCGCTACCCGTCCGACGAGTTCGCAGAGCTGCGCGCGCGCGTGATCTGGGACCGCACCGGCGGAGTCGTCCGCGGGCGCCAGGGTGCGCGGCGGCTCGCGGTCACCAACGCGGGCACGATCCCCGACCGCGGCCTCTTCGGCGTGTACCTCGTCGAAGGTGGAGGCCGGGTCGGCGAGCTCGACGAGGAGATGGTCTACGAGGCTCGCGCGGGCCAGACGTTCCTGCTCGGCGCGTCCACGTGGCGGATCGAGGAGATCACGCGTGACCGTGTGCTCGTCTCGCCGGCGCCGGGAGTTCCGGGCGCCGTGCCGTTCTGGAAGGGCGAGGGCGTCGGCCGCCCCTACGAGCTGGGCGAGGCGATCGGCGCCACCTCGCGCGAGCTGGTTGCGCTTTCGGACGAGAAGGCCATGGCGAAGCTCAAGGACGAGCACTCGCTCGACGACCGCGCGGCTCGGAACTTGATCGCGTTCCTCAGCGAGCAGCAGGCCGCGACGGGCGCCGTGCCGTCGGACCGGACGATCGTGGTCGAGCGCTTCCGCGACGAGATCGGCGACTGGCGGCTCTGCATCCTGACCCCGTTCGGCGGCCGGGTGCACGCGCCGTGGGCGCTCGCGCTGGGCGCGCGGCTGCGCGAGTCGCTCGGGCTCGAGGCACAGGCGATCTGGTCGGACGACGGGATCGCGATTCACCTGCCCGACTCGGACGCGGCGCCGCCGATCGACGACGTGCTGCTCGACCCCGACCAGGTCGAGGAGCTGGTGACGCAGGAGCTCGGCGACACCGCGCTCTTCGGCGCGCGCTTCCGGGAGAACGCGGGCCGCTCGCTGCTGATCCCGCGTCGCCGGCCCGGCGAGCGCACTCCTCTGTGGCAGCAGCGCCTGAAGGCGCAGTCGCTGCTCCAAGTGGCCCGCCGCTATCCGGCCTTCCCGGTCGTGCTGGAGACCTACCGCGAATGCCTCCAGGACGTCTTCGACCTGCCCTCGCTGAAGAAGCTCCTTCAGGGCCTGCGCACGCGGCAGATCGACCTCGTGGACGTCGAGACGGCGTCGGCCTCGCCCTACGCTGCCTCGCTGCTCTTCGACTACGTCGCCAACTACATGTACGAGGACGACACGCCGGCCGCAGAGCGCCGGGCGCAGGCGCTCTCGCTCGACCGCGACCTGCTGCGGGAGCTTCTCGGCCAGGAGGAGCTGCGCGACCTGATCGATCCAGGCGCGCTCGCCGAGGTCGAGGGGCAGCTGCGCGGCGACCCGCGCAGTCCGGACGAACTGCACGACCTGCTGCGACGTCGCGGCGACCTGCGCGAGGACGAGTACGACGCGGAGCTCGCCCAGCCGCTGCTGACCGAGCGGCGCGCGGTGCACGTGCGCGTGGCGGGCGAGCAGCGGCTGATCGCCGCCGAGGACGCGGGCCGTTACCGCGACGCGCTCGGGGCGATGCCGCCGGGCGGGCTGCCGGAGGCCTTCCTCGAGCTCGACGACGAGCCGTTGCACTCGCTCCTGCGCCGCTTTGCTCGCTCGCGCGGCCCGTTCACGACCGGCGAGGCGAACGAGCGCTTCGGCCGAGACGTCGAGCCGGTCCTGCGGGAGCTCGAGCGCGCAGACCAGCTCGTCCGAGGCGAGCTACGACCGGGCGGCAGCGAGCGCGAGTGGTGCGACCCGGAGGTTCTGCGGCGACTGCGGCGTGCCTCGCTGGCCGCGCTGCGGCGTGAGGTCGAGCCGGCCGAGCAGGCGGCCTTTGGCCGTTTCCTGCCGAGCTGGCAGGGGATCGACCGGCGCGCGACCCTGCGCGAGGCGCTCGTGCCGCTACAAGGGCTCGCGCTCCCTGTCGCGCTCTGGGAGTCCGAGGTGCTGCCCCGCCGCGTCCCGGGTTACCGGCCAGAGCAGCTCGACGCGCTTTGTGCGTCGGGCGAGGTCGTCTGGGTCGGCGCCGGCCTCGACCGCGTCGCCCTCTATTTCCGTGGGGACGCGCCGGTACTCGGTCCACCGCCCGCCGCCGACCGGCCGGAGCGCGAGGTGCACGAGCGCCTGCGCGCGGCACTCGGCCGGAGCGCGCTCTTCTGGTACGACCTGCTCGCGGACACCGGGCTGGAAGCAGAGGAGGCTCTGCCCGCGCTCTGGGACCTCGTCTGGGCGGGAGAGGCCACGAACGACGCGTGGACGCCGCTTCGTGCCGGACGCCGTTACCAGGCGCAGGGACAGCGGCAGCGTCCGCCGCGCCGCTTCTCGCGTCGCCGCGCAGGAGAGATCACCGCGACCCAGGGCCGCTGGTCGCTCACGGGCCGTCTCTTCGCCGGCCGCCCCGACCGGCGCGCGCTTGCGGAGCTGATGCTCGAACGCCAGGGCATCGTCGTCCGCGACGGAGTCCGCGCCGAGGGCGTCCCCGGCGGTTACGGCGCGGTCTACGGCGAGCTCAAGGCGCTCGAGACGCTCGGCCTCTGCCGCCGTGGCTACTTCGTCGAGGGTCTCGGCGGCGCGCAGTTCGCTCTCGGCGGCGCGGTCGAGCGGCTGCGGGAGCTGAAGCCGAAGGACGGCGAGACCAAGGAGCCGCTCGTGCTCGCGGCAGCCGACCCGGCGCAGCCGTACGGAGCAGCGCTGCCGTGGCCGAAGCGGGCCGGCGCACGGGCCGCGCGAGTCGCGGGCGCGCACGTGGTCCTGCTCGGCGGCGAGCCGGCGCTGTACGTCGAGCGGGGCGGCCGCTCACTCGTTCCGTTGCGCGAGCCCGAGGAGGAGTGGCTGCGGGAGGCGCTGACCGCTCTCGTCGCCCACGTCAAGGGCGGCGGTCGAAAGCGGCTCGCGGTCGAGCGCTTCGACAGCAAGCCCGTCGGCGACACGGAGATCATGCCGCTGCTGCTCGAGGCCGGGTTCGTCGCCGGCCCCAGGCGGGCCGTCCTCCGACCATAGATGCCTGAGGGCGATTCGCTGCACCGTGCGGCGCGCAAGCTTCAAGTGCTCGTGGGCGAGAGGGTCGGAGTCGAGACCCCGCACCCGCGCGCCGCGGTGAGTCGGGTCGCGGAGCGGCTTGACGGACGGACGCTCCTCGGCGTCGAGGCGGTGGGCAAGAACCTGCTCCTGCGCTTTGAGGGTGGGCTCGTGCTGCGCAGCCATCTGCGCATGAGCGGCCGCTGGCAGCTCGTGAAGGAGGGAGCGCGGCGCGTCGGCAACCCCTGGCTCGTCCTGCGCGGCGGCGGTCACGAGGCCGTCCTCTGGAACGGGCCTGTGCTCGAGCTCTCGGCGCGCGGCGCGCTGCGGCTCGGCCCGGATATCCTCGGCGACCCGCCAGACCTCGCACGGATGGTCGCCAACCTGCGCCGGGAGCACAAAGCCCGCGAGGTCGGCGATGCGCTGCTCGACCAGCGCCTGGTCGCGGGGATCGGGAACATCTGGAAGGCGGAGTCGCTCTGGCAGGCGCAGGTCTCGCCGTGGAGGCCGCTCGGCGACGTCCCCGACGAGGAGCTGAGGAGCGTCCTCGGCGAGGCGACGAGGCTGATGCGGGCGTCCCTCGAGCAGCGGAGCGACGAGCGCGCCGTGTATCGCCGGGCGGGCCGGCCCTGCCCTCGCTGCGCCACGCCGATCCGCTCTCGGGGCCAGGGCGACGACAACCGCACGGCCTACTGGTGCCCCGGCTGCCAAAGAGGAGAGGAGCAGCCCGGAGCGTAGGAAGGAGTCGTGGCCGTGCGCGCTCCTCACCTGTACCGCTCCCTTCGCTGCTTCTGCCTGGCCGGCTTCTCGCTGCTGGCGGCGGACGTCGAGGACGGAGCCGAGATTCCCTTCTCCTTCGAGGAGCATGCGGCGCGCGGGAGCGCCTCGCTCTACGAATACCGCCCGCTCGTCCGCTCCTACGTGGACGCGCGGGCCGAACGGCTCGGCGCGCTGGCCGACGCGAACATCGTGCTCGAGGAGCTGCGCCGCGAGCCCGCGGCCGCGATCTATGCCGCCGCCCACTCGGGCAAGGGCGAGAGCTCCCTCCTGCGCACGATCGCGCTGCCGCTCCTGGCCGATGTCGCCGAGGCCTGCGGCGGCCTCGACTGGAGCGACGAGGCCTTCGATCGGGCCTACGCCGAGCTCGAGCGCACGCTTCTGGGCGAACGTCGCACGTACGCGGCCGTGGCGCCGCTCGTCGGGGTCTCGGTCGGGACGCAGGTCGAGCTGGCCAAAGGCCTGCGGGTGCGGCTCGCCGCGACGGGCGAGCTCGCGGCGCACTGGCCTGAAGCATCGGGCCTTTTGCCGGCGGAGTTCGGCCGCGCGCCCGACCGGCTCTGCGTGCTCGAGCTGGAGCGGACGTTGGCGCCCAACGTGCCGGAGCCGCCCGATTCTCCCGGGGAGCTGGCAGATGCGGTCAGCGCGCTTCGTCTTGCGACTGCAGGGCCGATTGCGGCGGGCCCGGTGCTCTTCGAGCGGCTGGACTGGCGTCCGTTCGCGGTGAGGCCGGTGCTGCCGATCGCGGCCGCGGAGCCTCGCGGGGAGCCGACACGGCTCGACGCCTTCCGGGCACGGCTCGCTTCCGACCTGCTCGTCAGCCTCGGCCGCGCCGAGGAGGATCCGGAGCTCGCCGAGGCGCTCGACCGCTGGGAGCTCTCGCTCTTCGCGGACGAGCCGTTCCGCTCGGAGCAGCTGCGCGAGGCGCTCGCGGCGCTGCTGGGCGGCGCGGACGGGCTCTGGGCTGCTGCGGTGCGGGCGGCGGTGTTGCTCGGCGAGACCGGACCGGATCGGGCAGAGCAGCTCGAGCGGTTACGAGCCCTGGCGCGCGGCGAGCCTGCGGGGCGGGCTGCGGCAGAAGCCGTGCGCAAGGCGCTCGTGGAGGCGTTGGCCCACGGCGATCGCGCCGCACTCGTGGACTCGCTCGACGACGCGTTGATCGGGGTACGCCCGCGGCCGGCGGGCTACTTCGCCGCCCTGGCGTCCTAGTTCGGAGCTTAGATCCCCGTTTCCATGGCGGGCTCGGGCAGCACCGTCGTCCCGGGACACGGCGTCGCCTTCGAGATTCGCACGGCGAGGATGCCGCGGCCATCCAGTTGCTGATAGCCGTCGTGGACGCGCACGGGTAAGCAGACGTCGTCGCGGCCGGCACTCGAGACGTGGAACAGGTCGACGAAATCCTCGGAGGCGACGTTTGTCTCCGTCTCCTGTCCGGGCTCGAGGTCACGGTCGAGCCAGGTGTCGTCGCACGCGCGACCGAAGCAGACACGAACGGTAACGGTCTGCGGCGTGTCGTTCAGGAGCCGAAGGCTCACCGTCTTGGTGTTGGATTCGAAGAACCACGGCACGATGAACACTGCGAGCAGAAGCGCGGTGCCGAGCAGGACGCCGATGCCGACGGCCACCTTGACCCCGCGGGTCAGGACGAGGCCGGTGTGCTCCGTCGGGGCCTGGAGATCGGGATACGGGTCTGCCCAGGCCTCCTTCCGTTCCTGCGCCTGGCGCCTGCTCTCCTGACGGAGGTTCTGCTTCACCGCGTAGGCGAGGTTTTCGCGTCCGATGCGCGCGCGGTCGTCGGCGGTGTCGACCAGTTCGGCCATGTGGAGCACGTGGTCGAGGCCATCGGAGTCGCGCAGCTTTAGATACCCACGGCGAGCATGGTCGAGGCGCTTGAGGGCGGCGAGTGAGTCGCCGCGGTCGATTGCGGCCCGGGCTTCGCCGAGCTCGCGGTCGGGATTCGGGGCCACGGCGGGGACGAACCGTATCGCTTTCGACACGATCCGGACACACACGCGCGCTCGCGTCATGGCTAGCGTCGAGGCATGGACGAAGCGCGCGCCGTCTTGCGGCGACTGGCCCGGATCGAGGCGCTCGAGCGCGAGGGAGCACCTCCGCGTTCGGTACTCGCGGAGGTGCACGCGCTGCTCGGGGAAGCGGAAGCGTGGGTGGCCTCGGAGCGGGGCGGGGCCGACGAGGCGGAAGCGGCCTTGGAGCGGTGCCGTGATGCCCTAGCCGCCCCTGCCGGGGCGCTGTGAAGACGCCGTCGGTGGGCATGATGAAGCGTGTCCTCGTTCGTCTCGCGTTACCGGGACGGCGCTCGCGCAGCATCGGCGGTTGCGGCGACGGTCTGGTTTTTCGGCGCCTCGTTCGGGCTGGTCGCGCGTGCGGCGGGGATGGGCGTGCTCGCGCCGCTCGTCATGTCGGCCACCACGTTCGCCGGCTCGGCGCAGTTCGCGGTCACCTCGATTCTCGGTGCGGGAGGCGGCGGGGCGGCGGCGATCGCGGCCGCGGTGCTGCTCAACGCTCGCTACGCGCCGATCTCGATCTCGGTCGCGCCGCTCTTCCGCGGGCGCCTCCCGAGACGTCTGCTCGAGTCACAACTGATCGTGGACGAGTCCTGGGCGCTGGCAAGCCGCGGAGGCGGGCGCTTCGACAGGCGCATCCTGCTCGGCGCCGGGCTCCTCCTCTACGTCTCGTGGGTCAGCGGGACGGCGGTGGGGGTCCTCGCCGGCGACGCGCTCGGCGATCCCAAGGACCTCGGCCTCGACGGCGCGTTCCCCGCGCTGTTCCTGGCGCTGCTCGCCCCGCAGTTGCGAGCGCCTCGCGCCGCGGCGGCGGCAGCTCTGGGGGCAGTCATCGCGCTCGCGTTGATCCCGGTGACCCCGGCGGGGACGCCGATCGTCGCCGCAAGCGCCGCCTGCCTGCTCGGGTTGCGGAGGCGGCTGTGAGCACGGTCTGGCTCGTCGTGCTCGTGGTGGGCGGAGCGACGGTCGCGTTCAAGGCAACGGGCCCGGTGCTCCTAGGGGGCCGCACCTTGCCGCCGGCGATCGCAGAGGTGGTCGCGCTGCTCGCGCCCGTCCTGCTGGCTGCCCTCGTCGTGACGCAGGCCGTCGGAGGCGACGACGACCTCGTCTTGGATGCCAGGCTCGCCGGAGTCGGCGCCGGTGCCGTCGCGATCGCGGCGCGAGCGCCCCTGCCCGCGGTCGTGGTGGTCGCGGCCGCCGCCACCGCCCTGGCGCGCCTCTTTACCTAGAGGCCGTCCTACGGCGCTCGTAAATTCCCTAGTCGAAGCGAAGCCCAAAGCAAGAGCGCGGAAAATCGAACGGTTTTCCGCGGAGGTATAGCTAGCATGAGAGCGAAGAAAGGGGCTCGATGGGGCTTGCACGCCTGCTTCCGCGACCGGGAATCCGGACTGAAACGGCCAAAGGGGCGCCGATGGGCCGCGTGATCTCGTTTGCCAACCAGAAGGGCGGCGTGGCCAAGACGACGACGACGCTCAACCTCGGCGTCGCGCTCTCGGAGAAGGGCTTCAAGGTGCTGCTCGTCGACCTGGATCCGCAGGGAAACCTGACCATGAGCCAGGGGCTGAATCCGGACACGATCGAGCGCTCGATGTTCGACGTGCTCGTGCATCGCCTTCCCATCAACGAGGTGATCCATCATCAGGAGGTCGACCTTGCGGTTTCGTCGATCGATCTGGCCGGCGCCGAACTCGCGCTCTCGAGCATGATCGGACGCGAGCGCGCATTGGAAAAGGCAATCGCGCCGGTCAAGGACACCTACGACTACATCCTGATCGACACGCCGCCGTCGCTGGGACTGCTCACCATCAATGCGCTTGTCGCCTCGAACGGCGTAATCGTCCCCGTGCAGTGCGAGTACCTCTCGCTTCGCGGGCTCGTCCAGCTCGAGAACACGCTCTCGATGATCCGCGAGAACCTGAATCCCGAGGTCGGGATCGAGGGGATCCTCCCGACCATGTACGACAGCCGCACGCTGCACGCGCGCGAGGCGGTGGAGATCCTCCAGGAGAATTTCGGCGACCTCGTCTTCAACACGAAGATCCGCAAGACCGTGCGCTACGCGGAGGCCCCGGTGAAGGGCAACTCCGTTCTCAAGTACGACCCCAGCGGCGCCGCCGCGGAGGCCTACCGAGACCTTGCAAAGGAGGTGCTCGATGCCGCGAAGGCGCGCGAGCATGCGTGAGGGCCCGCTTGCAGAGCTGTTCCGGGCGACCGAGGCGGCACAGCGACAGGCCGAGAAGGAAGGCAAGCCCGACGAGCCGGCGGCTCCGGTCGAAGAGGCCAAGGCCGCGCCGACCCCTGTCGAGCCGCCCGAGAAGACCGTCGAGCACGTCCCCGACTGGGAGGAAGAGGCGGCACCGACTCCACCTCCGCCGCCGTCCGAGCCCGTCCGCCTGCCGGAGCGCGCGCCGGAGCCCGAGCGTGAGCGCTCGCGGCCGAAGCTCGAGCCGCTTCCGGAGCCGCCGCCGCGGCTGCACCGCGTGCCAGAGCCAGGCGCTTACATCGCCGTCATCCGCGTCGTCGGGGTCGGAGGGGCCGGTCTCAACGCGGTCAATCGCATGATCGACGCCGACATCTCGCAGGTCGAGTTCGTCGCCGTCAACACCGACATCCAGCAGCTCCAGACGAGCGACGCGCCGGTGAAGATCCATATCGGCCGCGAGTTGACCGAGGGCCTGGGCTCCGGTGCCGACCCCGATCTGGGCCGCCGCGCCGCCGAGGAGTCCTACGACCAGATCAAGCGCGCGCTACGCGGCTCGGACATGGTGTTCGTCACCGCAGGCGAAGGCGGCGGCACCGGCTCAGGCGCGGCACCCGTCGTGGCGCGAATCGCGAAGGAGCTCGGCGCCCTGACCGTCGGGATCGTTACGACCCCGTTCAAGTTCGAGGGCACGCGCCGGCTCCACCAGGCGACGGACGGCGTCGACATGCTCCGAAGCAGCTGCGACACGGTGATCGTCGTCCCGAATGAGAAGCTCCTCGAGGTGCTCGACCGGGAGACCTCGATGCTGGACGCGTTCCGTATCGCCGACGACGTGCTGCGCCAGGGTGTCCAGGGGATCTGCGACCTGATCACCCTGCCCGGCTTGATCAACCTCGACTTCGCAGACGTGCGCACGATCATGAAGGACGCCGGAACCGCGCTGATGGGCATCGGCTTCTCCGCGAGCGGCGAGAACCGCGCCCGCGACGCGGCCGAGCGCGCGCTGCGCTCGCCGCTGATCGAGACCGACGTCGGCGGCGCGAAGGGCATCCTGCTCTCGATCGCCGGAGGCGACGACCTCTCGCTCTACGAGGTTAACGAGGCCGCGGAGGTGGTCCGCGGTGCGGCGACAGACGACACGAACATCATCTTCGGCGCCACGATCGACGACCGCCTCACGGGTCAGGTCTGGGTGACGGTGGTCGCGACCGGCTTCGGCTCGCGCGGCGCCCAGCGCCGGATCACCATGCGCGCGGAAGCGGACAACGACGAAGGCTCGCTCGAGCCGCCGAGCTTCCTGCAGAGCTAGGAGTTAGCTGGAGTACGGGCCCTGCTGGACAGCCCCGGGGCCGCGGGCGACGTCCCGCACCGCCTCCTGGGCATCTTGCCCCTGCAGTGCCTTCTGCCGTTCGCGCTCCTGTACGTAGCGCCGATGCGCCTTTTGCCGCCGGCGTGCGACGAATAGGTCCCTGAGCTTCATCAGTCGCAGACTCGCGAGCGCTCGCCGACCACGGCGGCCGCGAGGGCGCTCGCCGGGTGCACCTTGAACGCGAGCTCGAGCCGTCCCGGCTCCCGCGCCGCGATCGTCGTCATACCGTCGTCGCGCCGGATCAGGCAGGCGCCGCTGGCGTCCCAGTAGGGCGAGTAGCGAACCGCGAGGCGATAGTCGCCCGCGCGAGGCAGGTCGACAACGATCCGGGTCCCGGTGAGCTGCAGCACGCGAGCGGGCGCGGGCCCGGTGAGGATCGGCCGGGGATTCGGAACCTCGAGCACCGTCAGGTTCCTCGTTCGGAGGACCGGTCGCAGCCCGGAGTGGCCACTCCGCAGCAGCGCGGCCTCGTCGCGGGCGCTGTAGTCGGGCGGCGCCTTCGTAAGCACGACGTAACGGAC
>Ga0307312_10000463_pt1 | contig 19015 bp, 20 predicted proteins | sample ER_DNA_202_FD_194489 | JGI IMG/M metagenome (GOLD analysis project Ga0307312, IMG submission 194489) | Bulk soil microbial communities from the East River watershed near Crested Butte, Colorado, United States - ER_DNA_202 | ecosystem: Environmental > Terrestrial > Soil > Floodplain | place... | reverse complement strand
CGGCAATGGCACCAGAAATCGGAGCAGCCTGCCGAACCAGCTTCCGTCCGGCGACAGCAGCCAGCTCGGAAGGGCAGACTGAACTACAGGCGGTAGGCGGTAGGCGGTGGCGACTACGGAAGGCGCAATGAATTCGCGGTCGATGGCTTACGCCATCGACCGCGATTCCTTGTCGGTAGTGCAGTTCCTACCGCCTACCGCCCACCGCCTGTCGTTCTAGCGTACGTCAGCGAAGAGCCGTTAGGCTGCGTCACCCGCAGTCGTACGACCCGACCGCCCTCGCGCTCGAAGGCAAACCTCGCCGCGCCGACGCCGAACGTGCCGTCGGCGAGCGGTACGAGCTCGTCACCCGGTGCGCCCTCACGCCGGCTGTAGAGCAGCTGGCCGATCTGCGCGGCCACCGAGCGACCACCCTCGTATCTGCCGGGTGCCGCGCGCAGGAGGTCGCCCGGCACCGGGCGCGCCGCGCGCTGCGCCTCGACCACTTCGCGCGTCAGCGTGAGCTCACGCTTCCACCGGTCGTCAGTCGACGCATCGGCAATCGTCTTCAACGCGAGCGCATGAGCGGCGTCGAGCGCCTGCGCCGGGTCTACCACGACGTTAGGCTGCACGCCGACGCGCTCCCACTCGGCGCCCGTCTTCGGGTCCGTGACGCGCGTGAAGGAGATCGACGTCGCGAAGCCATGCCCGGTGTTGATCATCGCGTTGTTGTGGCCCGCGCCGGCCGACGGCGCGCCGACGATGGTCGCGCGCCCGAGGTTCTTGAGCACGAAGGCGAAGTCCTCTCCGGCCGACGCCGTGAATCCGCTCGTCAATACATAGAGCGGCACGGTCGGACGGCGCGGCCCGGGCACCGTCGCCAGCGTGTAGCGGGTGAACTTCTCGCCGCCGGAGCGGTTGGTCACGGTGAGCGATGGAAGCGTGTCGGCACCGGTGAAGTGACTGATGATGAGGTTCACCGACTCGGGGCTGCCGCCACCATTGCGCCGCAGGTCGAAGATGATCGCGTCGGTGAACTGCAGATATTTGAGCGCGCTGACCACGGCCTCTTCCGTTTCCGGTCCCTCCATGAAGCCGCGGATGTCGAGATAACCGACGTTGCCGGGCAGTATGTCGATCCTTCGCAGTCCGAAGTGCTCACGGTGTGCAAAGGCGATCATCTCCGGCGACGGCTGCCGGCGTCCCGGCCGATCGCCTGCCGGCGGACTGCCGCCCGGCGGTGGGCCGAACATCCGGATTCCTTCCGGACCGACGCGCATGCCCGGCTGCGAGGCCGCGTCATACACGACGAGGAGGTGCCTATCGCCATTGATCGCGCGCAGCTCCTCGCTCAGCACCTCGGCGAAGCGATAGGGGTCGGTGATCTTGTCGAACGCGCCCGCGGCGCGCCTCGACTGCAGGCGGTCGGCGATCAGGCGGCCGGTGTCGGCATCGACGTAGTTCCGTCGCAGCGCGGCGCTGATTGTGTCGACCACGTCGCGGCGAGTCGCGGCATCGAGCGTGATCGGAGCGGCGGACCGCGACGAGACCTGGGTCGACTGCGCGGGACACGCCAGCGGCTTGGCGACGATCAGCGCGGCGACGGCGGCGCGAGTGAACAGGGAGAGCAGAGACACGTGAACCATCCGGTGAGGGGAGACGCCACGGCAACCTGCCGCCGACATTGATCTGACAACCGGCGTCCACGACAGGGTTGCCACCGGCCCCAAAAAGGTATACGTTATAGGTATACCTTTTGTGCCAGATTAGCCATGCCCCCCTCGGCTACTCCAACCGCTCCACCCTCCGACGACGCCGGCTCGGCGGTCGCCCGACGCGCGTACTCGCGTCTGCGCCACCTCGTCGTGCGGGGGAGTCTCGCGCCCTCGTCGCGGATCGCCGAGGACGATCTCGCCAGCCGGCTGGGAGTGAGCCGCACGCCGGCGCGCGAAGCGATGCGCCGGCTGCTCGCCGAAGGTCTGCTCGTTCGCGACGGTGGCGGCGAGCGGCCGCGGCTCGCCGTGGCGCCCGTCGGACCGGCGGACGTGGTCGAGATCTACGACGCCGCTGGAGCGCTGGAGGGTGTCGCCGCACGCAGCGTCTCGTCGTTCGCGGCGCCGGAGCGTCGGGCGCTCGTCGCTCGCCTGCGCGAGCGCGAGGCTGCCTTCAGGCGCGCGACCACCAAGCGGCCGCTCGACTATGACGAGCTCTTCGAGCGGCACAACGCCTTTCACGACGCGTTGATGGACGCCTGCGCCGGTCCCGCGACCCGCGCCTTGCTCGACGCCCTCCGACCGCGCCTCGACCGCTACGAGTGGCTCTATGCGCCGGTGATCGGCCCGGATTTCTCGGACACCTTCGCCGAACACGCCGCGGTCATGGCCGCGGTGCGGTCGGGGAACGCCGCCGCCAGCGAGCGTGCGCTACGGAAGAACTGGATGCGCGGCGGCCGGCGCCTCGCCGCCGCGCTGAGCGCCCGCGTAGCGATCGGACGTTAGGCAGCGCTCACGACGGTTTCTCCTCCGGGCCGCCGGGATGGAGCGGCTCCCAACTCGGTGGGTCGCTCGCCGGGAAACTCTCCTCCGACGCTTCGTCGATGCGATCGTCCTCGTCCGACTGCAGCGAATCGTCCTCGATGCGCGCCGGCTCTTCATCCTCGTCCCGCTCTCGCTCCGTCATCATCTCTCCCGCGTCCGCATCTCGCTTGCCACAATGTTTAAGCGAGCATCTATGACAAGGTTCAAACGGATCCTCGCGGATCAAACGGATTAGTCGGATACTGCGTTGAAAAGCCAAACTGCAAGCAAACTGCAACTGCTATTACCACAGAGGCACAGAGGACACAGAGAACTGCATTCGGCTTGTAGTGACTCGACCGAGGCCGTTTCCAAAATCAGTCGAAGGCTTCGATTGTTTTTGAAACTGCGCCTGCCTCTGTTGGCTCCGATGGATGTGCCGTTTTCAAGACGCCTTTCCGACCTGATCCGTTGGATCCGCGAGGATCCGTTTGAACCTTCGTCATAGAAGCCCACCGAGGCCTTGTCGTTCGCATCACGAATCCAGTAGCCTGACGACCAATAGATGGCTGACCCGCATCGACACCGCTTCTGCGGCTCGATCGGTCGTTAGGCGCCTCATTCCTTCTTCCGCCGTGGCCGAATCACGAGCTCGCCGCCGCAGTTCGGACAGACGTGTTTCATCGCCGTGCTGCAGTCCGGGCAGAAAGTGCACTCGAAGCTGCAAATGAACGCCGGCCCGTCGGCGACGAGCGTGATACCGCATTTCTCGCACTTCACCTTCATCTCGAGCATCGAGGCCGTTACGTGAGAAGCGTTTGATGACTCCGTGAACTACACGGTGCAGCCGACATCGGGTCCGGCGCGCGTTAGCTCGTCGTCACTCTTCGGGTACCAGCGCCCAGAGGAGCAGATAGACGAGCAGACCAGGAAAGGCCGCGGATAGAACTGAAATCACGACGTAGCCGGCACGAGCCAGCGTCGGGTCGATGCTGAAGTAGCGCGCCAGCCCACCGACCACGCCGGCGATCATGCGGTCGTTGCGGGAGCGTCGCAGGGGAGCGCGGACATTGGTCATTGCGCCTCGCGGTGTGCGTTCTTGTCCGGGCCGCCGGAATGGAGCGGCTGCGAGCTCGGCGGATCGCTCGCCGGAAAGCTCTCATCCGACGCCTCGTCCACGCCCTCGTCGTCGCCCTCGTCATCGACCGATTCCGCGGCTGGCGCCTTGGGGCGCTTCAGCTTCTCACCTTTCAGGTCCTTCTGGTCTTTCCTCGTCTTGCCCATTGTCCCTCCCGCGTCTCTCGTTTCAAGCTCTACGCACCCAGCGCGCCACCTCACGCAGCGTTGGCCGCTTCCCGTACATCAGCAGGCCAACTCGATAGATCCTCGACGCCAGCCAGATCGCGACGACGATCATTACCAACATCGACGCGAGCGACGCCGCGAGCTGCCACCATGGCACCGACATCAGGCTTAGCCTGACCGGCATCAGGATTGGCGCCGAGAAGGGAAAGATGGAAGCTCCGATGGCGAGCTTCGTCGTCGGATTCAGGAGCACCGGTTGAATGAGGATCACCGTCGCGACGAGCAGCAGCATGAAAGGCTGTTGCGCCTGCTGCGCCTCCTGATCGGTGTTCACCATCGCCCCGACGGCCGCGAACAGCGCCGAATACAGAATGAAGCCGAGGAAGAAGAACAGCATCAGCAACGCCAGCACAAATGGCGAGATGCTCGGAATCTCGATTGGCGTTGATGGCAGGTGCATCGCCCGCATGACCGGCTCGCGCGCCTTCGTCAGCACGAGCGTCATGATGACCCACAGGATTTGCTGAGTAAGCCCCACCGCTCCGACGCCGAGCACCTTTCCCGCCAGCAGTGTGTCCGTCGAGATACTGGAGATGACCACCTCCGCGACGCGCGTCTGCTTCTCCTCGAGAACGCTGCGCAGCACGGTCTGCCCGTAGACAAGGATGGATGTGTAGAGAAGAAACGCGATCGCGAAGGAGAAGAAATACTTCACCATGCCCGAGCCTTCTCGGCCGCGGTCGCCGATCTGTTCGGTCTGCAGATCGAGTCGCTTGGCGCGCGTCAGGCTGATGACCTTCTCGGCATCTACCCCCACCTGTTCCAGGCGCATCGCGAGGACCTCGCGCCGCACGGCTTCGCCGACGCGCTGCACGTCGATCAGCGCCGACGCATTGCGTCCCGCATAGCGCGCGATGGTGTCGTCGAGGATGCGCGGGCCGAGTACCAGATAACCGTTCGTTTCCTTGCGCATCACCGCGTGCGTCGACGTGCTCTCCGCTTGCGCCAGTTTCGCGGGGGACACGACGACGACCTGCGCGTGCGACGTATCGGCTGCCATCAGCCCACCGGACAGCTCCGAGCGCACTCGCGCGCCCAGCCCGACACCCGACGCATCGAGAATCCAGATGCGCGAGAGATCGCTCGTCCCGCCGCTCTTCCCGATCAGCCAGATCGGGAGGATGAGCAGCGCCGTCATCAGCAGCGGCGCGAACACCGTCGCAAAGATGAACCATTTCGTGCGAACGCGCTCCAGGTATTCCCGCTTGATGACAGCCCAGAGTCTAGCCATGCCCGACCATCCCGGCTTCGACTCCGGGTGTCCACGTGTCCTCGCCGGGCGCGCGCGCACCAGCGCCAACCCGATCGAGGAAGATCTGGTGCAGCGACGGCTGCACGCGCTCGAAGCGCCGAATCGGCGCGCCCGCTTCGACGAGTCGCCGCAACAGGGCGTGCGAGTCGGCACCGGGCGTCAGCTCCAGCTCGTAATAGCGGTTCGAGTCGTCGATCCGCGTCACGAGCGAGCGGTCGGCGAGAACGGCTCTCACGGCAGGCGTCATGTCGCCGTCGAGAGCCAGCGCGACCGAGCGCTCGCCGTGCGATGCCTTCACATCACTCACCTTGCCATCGAGCACCTTCTCGCCGCGCGCGATGATGCACACGGAGTCGCAGAGGCGTTCGGCATTGTCCATCAGATGCGTGCTGAAGATGACCGTCTTGTTGCGCTTCTTCAGGTCGACGACGGTGTCCTTCATCGCCTGAGCATTCACCGGATCGAGGCCGCTGAACGGCTCGTCGAGGATGACAAGATCGGGATCGTGCAGCAGCGCGCCGATGAACTGGACCTTCTGCTGCATGCCGCGCGACAGCTCGTCGACCTTCGACAATCCCCAGTCCTTCTCCGGCGTGCGGAGCGCGAGCCGTTCCATCCACTCGACGATCCGGCGGTCGGCATCGGAGCCTCGTACGCCCTTCAACTCGGCGAGAAACTTGAGTATCCGGCGCACCTGCATCTTGCGGTAAAGTCCGCGCTCTTCCGGCAAGTAGCCGACACGATCGAGAACGCGCCGATCGCGGGTCGAGCCGCCGAGCACGGAAATCGTCCCGGTGTCCGGCTCGATGATGTCGAGCAACATCCGGATAGTCGTCGTCTTGCCAGCGCCGTTGGGACCGAGCAGTCCGTAGACGGCTCCGCGCGGAACCAACAACGACAGATCGCGGACCGCTACGTGTCCCGCGTAGCGCTTGGAGACGTTCCGGATCTCGATGGCGTTTTCAGTCATGAACTCGGCGGAAGAGGCGCGTGCAACTTACCACCGCTCACCGTCCAACGCCTACCGCCTGCCGCCCGCTGTCCACCGCCTACCGCCCACCGCCTACCGCCTGCTATTCTCTCGCTCATGCGCCGCGCTCGCCTGACGTTCGTGACCACACTACTCGCGGTATCGCTGGCATCGGCCGCCGGCTGTCGCGACGCGCCCGCCGACGCGCCGACGGTCGTCGTGTCGTACGCAGGAAGTCTGGCGCATCCGTTCGGGCCCGCACTCGCCGAATACACCAGGCGCACCGGCGTCCGGGTCGTCACGCAGAGCGCCGGCAGCCTCGAGGCGGCGCGGCGCATCACTGAGCTTGGCGACGTTCCCGACCTCATCGCGCTCGCCGACGAGGAGGTCTTCGCGCGCCTGCTCGTGCCGGAGCACGTGACCACGTACACGGTCTTCGCGCGGAATCGGATGGTCATCGCCTACACGCCGTCCTCGCGTCATGCCGACGCGCTCGATTCGGCGACCTGGTGGCAGACCCTCTCGCAGCCGGACGTCGAAGTAGGACGCTCCGATCCTGCACTCGACCCCAACGGCTATCGCACACTGCTCGTCTTGCGGCTCGCCGAACGGCAGTACGCCGAGCCGGGTCTCGAGCAGGCGGTGCTCGCGCGGTCGCCCGCACGGAACGTTCGCCCCAAGTCGTCGGACCTCGTGGCGCTCCTCCAGACGGGGGCGCTCGACTACGCCTTCGCCTACGAGTCCGTCGCCCGATCGGCCGGACTGCGCTGGCTATCGCTGCCGTCGTCGATCGACCTCGGCGACGAGACGCATGCGGCGGAGTACGCGCGCGTCGCCGTGCAAGTTCCCGGCGCGTCGCCCAGCGACACCATCACCATGCGCGGCGCGCCGATCCATTTCGCCCTCGCCATACCGCGTCGCGCCCCGCATGCCGCGGAAGGAGAGCGTCTGCGCGACTTCCTGCTCTCACCGATAGGCCGACGGCTGCTCACCAAGGGCGGCCTCGACGTCGTAAACGCGCCCGCCTCATCCGCGCAACGTCAGGCACCATGAGAGAGTGCGACCCGGCCGTCCGGCAGCGTGCGTGGCTAACCGAGCGTGTGTTGTCCCACGTCCCTCGTCGCAGTGTTGAAGCCAGTGACGGCGCACTATGAGACAGCGCATCGCTACAATTGTAGGAGCTTTGGGCGCGTCGCTCCTCCTGCTCTTTCTCGCCGGGCCGACGGCGCTTCTCGTCGCGCGCGGCGGCTCGGCAGGGATTCGCGGCGTCTTCAGCGATGGCGAGCTGCGTGGCGCTCTCACGATCACGGCCCTCACGGCGACGACGGCAACCCTGCTCGCGGTGGTCCTCGGTACGCCGCTTGCCTGGGCGCTGGCGCGGCGGCGAATGCGTGGCGCAGCGCTGATCGACGCGATACTCGACCTGCCGCTGCTCATTCCCCATCCCGTCGCCGGCATCGCGCTCCTGATCGCGTTCGGCCGGGATTCGCCACTCGGTGGCGCTCTCCTCGCGCTCGGCGTGCGCGTCGTGAGCTCACCGCTGGGAATCGTCTGCGCGATGATCTTCGTCGCCGCGCCGCTGTACGTCAGTGCCGCGCGCGAAGCCATCGCCCGGGTGGAACCGCGCTTCGAGGCCGTAGCCCGCACGTTAGGCGACTCGGCGTGGCGGAGCTTTCGCCGTGTGACGCTCCCGCTGGCGAGTCGCGGGCTGCTCGCCGGGGCCGTCGTGACATGGGCGCGAGCGGTGAGTGAGTTTGGCGCGATCGTGATCCTCGCCTATCAGCCGCGTGTTGCCAGCGTACTCGCCTACGACCGCTTCACGTCAGCCGGCCTGCGCGGCGCGCTGCCGGTCGCCGCCGCGCTCGTGCTGTTCGCGCTCGTACCGCTGATAGTCTTGCGCGCGCTCAGCGCCAGCGGCGCGCGCGCGCCGCGTCGTGCCGACGCCGCATGATCGAGTTGCGAGGGGTGGAGGTCACGGCGGGCGAGTTCGCGCTTCGCGATGCGTCGATGATCGTGCCCGACGGCCAATACGGTGTCATCGTCGGTACCGCAGGGGCAGGGAAGACGACGCTCCTCGAGGCGATTGCCGGAATCCGCGTTCCGCGCGCCGGAACGGTGATGCTGGGTGATCGCAACGTGACCACGCTCGCGCCCGAGGATCGCGGCGTCGGCATGGTCTACCAGCACGACTATCTCTTTCCCCACCTCGACGCCGGCGACAACGTCCGCTATGGCGCGGCGAGCGAAACGGCGAGTCGTGAGGCCGCGGCCCTGACCGGTGTCGAGTCCCTGCTTGGACGAGACGTGCGCACGCTCAGCGGCGGCGAGCGCCAGCTGGTCTCGCTCGCCCGTGCGCTCGCGACGCAGCCACGGTTCCTGCTGCTCGATGAACCGTTCGTCGCGCTCGATCCGCCGCGCCGTGCCGCGACGCGGCGGATGGTGCGAACGCTCCAGCGCGAGCGTGGGATCACCGTCCTCCACGTCACCCACGACGTCGCCGAAGGTGCATTGCTGGGCGACGTCATCGCCGTGCTCGACGCGGGGCGGGTCCTCCAGTCCGGAACCGCTCCGGCCGTCTTCGCCCGGCCGGCGTCGCCGCGCGTCGCCGAGCTCCTTGGCGCCGAGAACGTGATCGCCGGGAAGGCGTCGGCAACGAGCGACGGCCTGGTCGCCATAACGGCGGGTGCGCTCACGATCTTCGCCGTCGCCGACGACGTCATGCAGCGCGGCGAGGGTGGGCCCCGGACCGTCAGCACTTCCGGCCCTGTCCACGCCGTCGTCCGCGCCGATGAGATCGTTCTGTCGCGATCGCCGTCGCCGACCTCGGCGCGCAACAGCTTCTCCGCGACCATCACCGCCATCGGCGCCGGTGTCGCGTTGCGCCGGATCGAGCTCGATGTCTCGGGCACCCCATTGGTCGCGATTGTCACCGCAAGTGCAGTGGCCGATCTACAGCTCTCCGTCGGTTCTCACATTACGGCCTCGTTCAAAGCCACCGCCGTTCACATCTGCTGAACGCCGTACGCGATCATCTCAGTGCACTGCTCGCCAGCAGATCATGCGGCCATTGATCCCGGTGCCCTGCCTGACGAAGCAGCATCGCGACCTGCGCCCAGTGACGCATTCCATGCGGGACGAGGTTGAACAGAATCTTCCTCTTCGTCGCCGTCACGGTTCCCGCGGTCAGCGTCAGGAAGGAGAGCTCGACGTCGAGTGAGGCGTCGTCGGCGGTCTCCAGGTAGCCGTCGATCAGCGCTCGGGCCACGTCGCCGACGGCGAACGTCTCGTCGAGCGTTTGCGGGACGATCTCGCTCCAGTCGCTCACCGGCTGATCGACGAGCCGCTGCGCGAAGCGCAGCTCGACGGCGAAGATGTGTACGAGCACGCCGTGCAGCGTCGCCATGCGCCCCTCGCCTGCCGGAATGAACAGCGTCTCCTGTGGATGCGAACGGAACCAGTCGTGCCAACGCCGAGTCTCGACGTCGCGCCAGGCGAGCAGGATGGAAATCGGAATTGCCGCAGAGTTATCCGTCATGTCTCATGTGCCCGGAGTTCGAAGTGAAGCCGCGCCGGCGATCGAGCTCGTGATGCGCGCGGCAGCCGCGCGCACTCGGCCGTCGCCGTCGTACGCCGGATCGTATGCCGTAAGCGCGGCGGCACGGATGGCGAAGCGGCGGCCGATGTCTTCGATCGCGCTCACCACCTCATCGATGCGCAGGCCGTCAGGCGCAGCGTAGACGTTCACGCGTCCTTCCGCTGGGTCGAGGACGTCGAGATCGACGTGCAGATTGACCTCGCTCACGCGCGACGCGAGGTCGTCGAGCGCACTCCCGAACAGCGCGCGGAACCGCGGCGGTGGCAGCTGCGTGACGTCACTCGCGTCGAGCAACTTCCTCTCCGCGGGGTCGAGATCGCGCGCGCCGACGAGCAGCACGCACGGCTCGGGCACGGGCCGAAAGCCGGGGATCGTCGCCGCGACCGATGTCCAGCAGCGGCCGGTCGCGACAGCGAGAGCCATCCCGTCGAGAAATCCGCCGATCGTGGTCTCCGGCGTGTTGAAGTCGCCGTGCGCGTCGAACCAGATGATGCCGATGCGGCCGTGAGCGACTCCACCGAGCGTGCCGACGGACGAAATGCAGTTGCCGGAGAGAACGATCGGCAGCGCGCCCGCGGCCACTGAATCCCTGACACGCTCGGCGATCAAGCGGTCGAGCGCGAATGCCGACTGCGCTTCTGCCGGAAACGCGGTCGCAGGAAGAAGGATCTCGACGCACCGAACGTCGTGGCCGTTCTCGCTCAGCCGTGCGGGCAAACCGGAGGCGATCAACGCGTCGGGGCCGCCGCCCATGCGCGTGCCGTAGTGGCCCGAGTCGTATGGAACCGTGAGGAGCTGGATCCGCATCGGTCAGAACGTGGCGACCGCGCGGCACGTCGCGCAACTGTCGCTTCGCGAGAACGGCGGACACCTTCCTGGAGCCCAGTGTGACGAATTTCGCGGACCCCACAGTTATCTGAGCGTGCCTCTTTCCGACGCAGCGATTGCCGGGCGCGTACTTGCCGGTGATACCGAAGCCTTTGCCGTGCTCGTGGAGCGCTACTATGAGCGCTGCGCGCGCTACGCCGTGCGCGTCATCGGCAATCGCGAGGACGCCGAGGAGGCCGTGCAGGATACGCTCCTTCGCGCGTTTCGGTCGCTACACCGCTACGAAGAACGTGGCCAGTTCGCGTCGTGGCTCTTCCGCATTCTCGCCAACCAGTGCCGGAGCACCGTCGCGCGTGTCGCACGCCGCGAGCGGAAGTTTCCCGACCTCTATGCCGACGACGCACTTCCGGTCGACGTTGGCCCTAACGGCGACGGCGAGACGCTGGCGCTCCACGACTCGTCCGGCGAGCGCCTCGACACGGCGCTCGCCCAGCTGCCGCCCGACCAGCGCGAGGCGTTGGCGCTGCGTTTCGGGGAGTCGCTGAGCTATGAGGACATGTCGGCCATCACCGGCGCGGGTGTCTCCGCGCTCAAGATGCGCGTCTCGCGCGCCACAGCGCGCCTGCGTGTGCTGCTCATGGAGGTGCACCATGTCTGACTCCGAACATCGCCGCCGTTTCGAGACCTGGCTTGCCGCCGAATTCCGGCGTCCGGTGGCAATCAGCGCTGACGGGCCGGAGCGCGTCATGGCACTCGTGCGAGGCTCGGCAGGCCCCGCGCGTCGTCGGCGTCGCGGCGCCACTCCGGCGGCGGCGTTCGCGTTTGCCGCATGCGTACTCGGCGTGATCGCATTCCGGATGGCCACGCTGCTCGTGCCGACGTCCGACGATAGACTCGTCGGAGCCGACGCCGGGCTGCGCGACACCATCTCCGCATTCCGTGACAGCATGGAAGGCACAGCGCGCCTGGTCGGCGTCGCCGTGATCGCGCCAGCCGCGGCACGAATCGCTGTCGTGCATGATTTCCACGGCTGGGATCTCCGTATCACCCCAGTCGCTCAGCGCGATGAGCGCGCCGTGCGCAACGCGGCAGTCAGTATTGCGCCCGGGCTGCATCTATCGCCCGTGACACGTGGCGCCGCACTGGACTTTGCTGACACGGTGCAGAGCAACTCGACCGCGGACAGCGTTCCCGAGCGCCGATGATCGCCGTCCTGGCCCCGACGCGTCGTGCGTCGATCGTTCGCTATGCGCTCGCCACGATCGCGCTCGGGGCCGGCTACGGGGATCTCGCCGTTGGCGGAACGACGCTCGCCTCCTTTCTGCTCGTCGCCGCCTACGCGCTGCTCATCCCGATCGCGATACTCGGCACGCCGGGCATGAACGGCGAGCGGGTGCCCACCCGCGCGTCGCGTACACGCGGAGCGCCCGTGCCGAAGGAGCACCGGCCATCCTACGGCGCAGCCGCGGTAGCGAGCCTCGTCGTCTTCGCGCTCTACCTCGCCACGCTCGCCCCATCGACCGCGCTCTGGGACGCCAGCGAATACATCACGGCCGCCTACGTTCTGGGCATCCCACATCCGCCTGGCAATCCATTCTTTGTGCTGTTAGGCAACCTCTTCACGCACCTGCCGGTGGGCGGCAACGTCGCGCAGCGCGTCAACCTGCTCGCCGCCGTGTGCAGCTCAGTGTCCGCGGGACTGTGGTTCCTGGTCGCGGAACGCGTGCTCGCGGGCTGGCTCGCTGCGCGGTGGGAGCGCTGGATCGGCGGCGCGCTCGCGGCATTCGTCGGCGCGACGGCGTTCACCGTCTGGAATCAGTCGGTGGTCAACGAAAAGGTCTACACCGTATCGCTCCTCTTCTTCGCCGTTGTCAGCTGGCTGATGGTGCTGTGGTGCGACGAACCGGCTGGGCGGCGCGCGGATCGGCTGCTCGTGCTCGTCGCCTATCTGCTCGGACTCGGCTACTCGAACCATCCAGCGGGGTTTCTCGTTGGGCCAGCGGTGGCGATCGCCGTGCTCGCGCGACGCTGGACGACGCTGCTCCGCTGGCGACTCTTGCTCGCCGGCGCGGCCGCACTGGTGATCGGGCTGACGCCGTTCGCCCAGGAGCCGATCCGAGCCGCGCACTTTCCGGCGATCAACGAAGGCGAGCCGACGGCGTGCACGGCGGGATTCAAGCTCGACTGCACGCTCAGCGCCGAGACGTGGACGCGTCTGCGCGCGAACATCGAGCGCGCGCAGTATGGCGGCCACTCGGTGCTCGACCGTCAGGCGTCGTTCCCGGCGCAGATGCAGATGTGGTGGCTCTACTTCAGGTGGCAGTGGTTGCGCGACGCGCACGGCAGCCAGCCGGCGCTGCAGACGCTGCTCGCACTCGTCTTCCTCGCGTTAGGCGCAGCTGGCGGGATCGTCCACTGGCGGCGGGACAGGCGGAGCTTCTGGTTCTACGGTCCGCTCGTCTTCTCGGTGACCGTTGCCCTCGTGTTCTACATGAACTTCAAGTACGGCTACTCGCAGGCACCGGAGCTCGGCGCGATGGTGGAGCGCGAGGTGCGCGACCGCGACTACTTCTACATCTGGAGCTTCTCGACGTGGAGCGTCTGGATCGCGCTCGGTATCGTCGGACTCTGGCAGTGGCTTGCCGGGCGAATCGCCGTGGGTGCGGAGTTGCCTGTCGGCCGGCGCGACCTCGTGCGGCGCGCGATCACCGCTCCCGTCCTCGCCCTCGCGCTCATTCCGCTGATCGCCAACTGGAAGCAGGCATCGCGCGCCCGCGACACGATCGCCCGCGATCTCGCCTACGACCTCCTCAGCTCCGTCGAGCCATACGGCGTTCTCGTCACCTACGGCGACAACGACACGTTTCCGCTCTGGTATCTCCAGCACGTCGAGGGCGTACGGAAGGATGTTACGGTCGCCGTGCTCTCGCTCCTCAACACCGATTGGTATGCGCGTCAGGAGCTGATCCGCAAACCACACTACGAGTTCGAGCCTGATACCGGGCCGTCCGTCTACCGTGGCCGCGCGTGGCCGCGGCCTCCGGGCAATCCGATCAGCCTGACGATCGCGGAGGCGGACTCGATCCCTGCCTATGTCGCCCTCGACGGCCCGCGCCGCCTCGTCGCGGGTGGCCTCACGATCACGATCGATCCACGGCGGCTCGAGTACGGCGTGCTCCAGCGCTCGGACATGCTCGTCCTGCGCATGATCCGCGAGGCGGCTGACACCGGCCGGCCGTTCTACTTCAGCCGCACCACCGGCGGGTACGCGGAATCGCTCGGCTTCGACAGCAATCTCCTCACGCAGGGACTCGCGCGGAAAGTGCTCTACACGCCGACGGTCCCTGGCCGTGACACTGTGCTCGTCGTCGGCGCGGGCCTCATCGACGTCGCGCGCAGCAACGCGCTATGGAAGGAGTTCCGGGGACCGGCGGCGATCGTCAGGCGCGGGGACTGGGTCGATCGTGCATCGGCCGACCTCGCGCGCCTCTATCTGAGCACGGGGATCACCCTCGGCGGCGCGCTCGACCAGCTCGGCGACGCACGGGACGTTGCGCGGACTGAACAGACAACCCGATCGATCGCCGCCGTCGTCTGGCCAAACACGAGCCTCGAAGAGATCTTCGGCGTGCGCGAGCCTAACGTCACCGCGCCAGCGGGTGACGCCGTGCGGCTTCCTGCCGCGCCCTGACGTCGGCGCAGCGCCGCTAATATGTTTTTGCTTTGACTGCGCGAGGTGAGATTGTCTCGCCGGCGCACCACAAAAATGCTATTTCAAATGGTCTGGGTCCCCAGCGCGGCATCGAGCGCGCGCCACGCCATGAGCGCGCACGGGAGTCGTGCCGGAAAGCGCGCCACGCCGCCCAGGGCACGCAGGTCGCCAAGCCGATCGGCGTCCACCGTCTCGCCCCTGAGCATCGCGCCGAAGTGATGTGCGGTGTCGCGCAGCTCGTCACGTGTGCGACCCTGCGCCGCGCTCGTCATCATCGACGCCGATGCCTGCGAGATGGAGCATCCTCGCCCGGTGAAGCGCACCGCGCGCACGACGTCTCCGTCCACCACCACCTCGACGGCGATCTCGTCGCCGCACGTCGGGTTGACGACCGCACCGCGCGCCGTGGCGCCGGCCAGCTCGCCCTTGTTCCGCGGACGCCGGTAATGGTCGAGAATCAGGTCGTGGAACAGCGCTTCGAGCTCGGGCGTCGGCGCCTCAGGCCGCGTCATTGCCGAACACCTGCTGCGCGGCCAACACGCCTTCGCACAGCGCTTCGACGTCGGACTCGTCATTATAGACGTAGAACGACGCGCGCGCCGTCGCCGCGACATCGAGTCGGCGCATCAGCGGCTGCGCGCAGTGGTGGCCGGCGCGGATGCACACACCGCGCTCGTCGAGAATCGTCGCCAGATCGTGGGGGTGGATCCCGTCGACGGTGAAGCTCACGACGCCGCTCCGGTACTCGGGGCGCGGTCCGTGGATGACCACGCCCGACATCGCACGCAACCGCTCGTCCGCGAGCGCGACGAGCGCACGCTCGTGGCGCGACACCTCGTCCATGCCGATGCGCTCGAGGTACGCGACAGCCGCCGCCAGCCCGACCGCGTCGGCGACGTTCGGCGTCCCCGCCTCGAACTTGTGCGGCAGCGCGTTCCACGTGGTCGCGAAGTCGCCGACGACCTCGATCATGTCACCGCCCATCTGGTAGGGCGGCATCGCCTCGAGCAGGCTGCGTTTGCCGAGCAGCGCGCCGATGCCCATCGGACCGCACATCTTGTGGCCGCTGAAGGCGTAGAAGTCGACGCCTAACGCGTCGAAGTCGACCGGCATGTGCGGGGCGCCCTGCGCGCCGTCGCAGACGATCAGAGCGCTGGTATGCTGGCGGGCGAGCGCGGCGATCTCGCGCACGGGATTGATCGTCCCGAGGGCGTTCGAGACATGCGGGAAGGCGACGATCCGCGTCTTCGCAGACAGCACCGACGCGAGCCGCTCCTGGTCGATGCGTCCGTCCGACGTCAACGGCACAATGTGCAGCTGCGCGCCCACGCCCAGCGCGAGCTGCTGCCAGGGGACGAAGTTCGCGTGGTGCTCCATCGCCGTGACGACTATCTCGTCGCCGCGCTGCACGTTCGTCCGGCCCCACGCCGTCGCCACGAGGTTGAGCGCCTCGGTCGTCCCGCGCGTGAAAATCAGGCAATCGGCGTCGCGCAGGCCGACGAACCGCGCGACGGCGCGCCGCGCCTCGTGATAGCGCTCCGTCGCGCGCACTGAGAGCGCGTAGGCGCCGCGATGCGGATTGGCGTTGTCGTGCTCATAGTACGAGCGTATCGCGTCGAGCACTGCCGACGGCTTCTGCGAGGTCGCCGCCGAGTCGAGGTAGTGCAGCGACGGGTTTGCCACGAGCAGTGGAAAGTCGGCGCGGTGTGAGCCGGCGGCGCTTGGCGCCGGAGCAGCGCGCGAAGTCTGCGCTGCTCGCGTCGACGCCGACACCGCGCCACCGATCGTCCTCCGGGTCGAGGTCATCGCACGACCGGCCCGAGCAGCACGCCGCCGTTCTCGACACGCACTTCGTACCGCAGAAGTGGGGAATCGGCAGGGCCGCGCGTCGGCTCGCCGCTCCTGCAGTCGAAGCGCGCGCCGTGCCACACGCATTCGATCTCGCCATTCGGTGTCAGCTCGCCGGCGGAAAGCGAGAACCCCTGATGCGGGCACTCGTCACCGATGGCGCGGATCTCGCCGCCGCAGCTGGCGAGGCAGACGCGCTCGCCGTCTGGCCCGGTGACGCCGAGCAGCGTGCCCTCAGGGAGCTCGGTGAGCGACGCGACGCGGACGAACGCAGTCGTGTCGCTCATTCGGTGCTCACGCCAGTGTCAGCACCGTGGAGAGCGGCGCGCATCGCGTGCCACGACAGGGACGCGCACTTCACGCGCGCCGGGAAGCGCGACACACCGCCGAACGCGGCCAGCTTGCCTAACGCCGCGCGCGTCGAGTCGTCGAGGGGCTTGCCCGTGACGAGGTCGTGGAAGCGGTCGAACATGAGCTCCGCTTCGGCGCGCGTCTTTCCCTTGACGACGGTTGTCATCAGCGACGCCGACGCCTGCGAGATCGCGCACCCTTTGCCGAGGAAGGCGACATCGGCGATGCGGTCCCCGTCGACCTTCAGCCACACGCGCAGCTGGTCGCCGCACATCGGATTGCGCCCCTCGGCGACGCGGTTCGCTCCGGCCAGCTCACCGTTGTTGCGCGGCGACCGATTGTGGTCAAGGATCAGGCTCTGATAGAGCTCCGAAAGTTCCATTTGGCTGACGAGCTATGACACTACGGGAATGATGTAACCGACGAACCCAACTACCAACTACCGTCCACCGGCTACCGGCTACCGGCTGCAGTCCCGTCGTCCTGCTCCTCGCCGGTAAAGCGGAACATCGCGATCGCTTCCAGCGTGTCGCGGATCGGCTCGAGCTCGATCTTCTCCAGCACGTCGGCGGCGAAGGCGTAGGTGAGGAGCTGTCGTGCCCGCGCCGCGCCGACGCCGCGGCTCTTCATGTAGAAGAGCGCCGCCTTGTCGATGCGGCCGATCGTCGCACCGTGCGTGCACTTGACGTCGTCGGCGAAGATCTCCAGCTGCGGCTTCGTGTCGATGACCGCGCGGTCGGAGAGGAGCAGCGTATGGTTCTCCTGCTTGCCGTCCGTCTTCTGCGCCTCCGGATGCACGTAGACCTTGCCGTTCCACACGCCGTGCGCCGTGTCGTCGAGAATTCCCTTGTAGACCTCGCGGCTGTAGCAGTTCTCCGCCTGGTGCTCGATGCGCGTCTGGTGATCGACGTGCTGCGTACCCGTGCCGAGGTAGAGACCGTTCAGCGTCGCGCCACAGCCCTCACCGGCGAGCGTCGTGTAGATGTTGGTCCGCGACAACGCGGCACCGGTCGCGAACGAGAACTGCACGAGGTGGCTGTCCCGTCCCTGGCGCACGTCGACCGTGCCGACGTGGTACGAGCGCGGGCTCTCGCGCTGGATCTTGTAGTGCGCCACCGTCGCGCCGTCGCCGAGTGAGATCTCGGTGACGGCGTTCGTGAAGTACGTCGCCTCGCCTAACGACACGTAGCTCTCGACGACGGTCGCCTTCGAGTTGCGTTCGGCGACGATCAGGACGCGCGGCTGTGCCGACCCTTTGGCGAGATTGGCGTCGGAGACGAAGAGCAGGTGGATCGGCGCGGCGGCGGCCATGTCGCGCCCGACGTGGATCACCGCGCCGTCGAGATGCAGCGCCGTGTTGAGCGCCGTGAAGGCGTTCTGCTCGTACGACGTGATCGTGCCGAGGTTGTCGCGAACCAGATCCTCCATCTCGTCGATCGCGCGCGCGTATGGAAGCACGGTCACGCCCGGCGACTCGACACCGGCCGACGACAGCGCGTCGTCGTAGCGTCCGTTGACGAAGACGAGCGTCGTCCACCCGCCAGCGCCGAAGTGGAAGGGCGTCAGATCGGCCGCCTCGACGTCGCCGCCCGGCTCGCGCAGCGCGCGGAAATCCAGCTCGGCGATCGATGAGGTGCTCGTGTAGCGCCAGTCCTCACCGCGTGTGCTCGGGAAGCCGAGCGCCTCGAAGCGCCGCGCCGCGCGAGTGCGCATGTCGCGCAGCCATCGCGGCTCGTCGTCGCGCGAGCCGGCGGCGCGCGCGTCCTCGAGGATCGTCTGACTCGTCACGCGGCGGCCCCGGTCAACCAATCGTAGCCCTTTGCCTCGAGCTCGACCGCGAGGTCCTTTCCGCCCGACTTCACGATCCGGCCGTTGGCCAGCACGTGCACATAGTCGGGGATGATGAAGTTCAGGAGCCGCTGATAGTGGGTGACGACGATCGTCGCGTTGTCCTTGCGGCGCAGCGTGTTCACACCGTTGGCGACGACGCGCAGCGCGTCGATATCGAGGCCCGAATCCGTCTCGTCGAGGATGGCGAGCCTCGGGTCGAGGACCGCCATCTGGAGGATCTCGTTGCGCTTCTTCTCACCGCCGGAGAAGCCCGTGTTGACGGAGCGCTGCAGCATCGCCGCGTCCATGTCGACGAGCTCGAGCTTCTTCTCCATGATGTCGAGGAAGTCCATCGGATCGACCTCCTCCTCGCCACGCGCTTTGCGGATCTCGTTGTACGCGGTGCGGAGGAAGTAGGCGTTGGACACGCCGGGGATCTCGACCGGATACTGGAAGGCCATGAAGAGGCCCTTCTGCGCGCGAACCTCCGGATCCATGTCCAGCAGATCCTCGCCGTCATAGCGCACGGTCCCACCGGTGACCTGATACGCCGGATGTCCCGCGAGGACCTGGGCGAGCGTGCTCTTGCCAGAGCCGTTAGGCCCCATGACCGCATGGACTTCACCCGCGTTGACGGTGAGGTCGATTCCCTTCAGGATCTCTTTATCTGAAGCAGTGGCCCGCAGGCCCTTGATCTCGAGCATGGAGTTCAGTAAGTGAAAAACGTTTCTGTCCTTCGTGAACTGCAACTGCAACTGCAACTGCTTAT
>Ga0307312_10000460_pt1 | contig 19024 bp, 16 predicted proteins | sample ER_DNA_202_FD_194489 | JGI IMG/M metagenome (GOLD analysis project Ga0307312, IMG submission 194489) | Bulk soil microbial communities from the East River watershed near Crested Butte, Colorado, United States - ER_DNA_202 | ecosystem: Environmental > Terrestrial > Soil > Floodplain | place... | reverse complement strand
TTTCCTCCAAGGCGAGGAGCTCGCCTACCTCGGTACTGAGCCGGCTCGGGATGCGCAGACCGCACCGCTCCCGGACGAGCTCCACCCCCGCGTGCGTGAAGCCCTCGCGGCGCAGGGAATCGACGGCCTCTACACACACCAGGCCGAAGCGTGGGAAGCCGCGTCCCGCGGCGAGCACCTGGTCGTCACGACCGGCACCGCGAGCGGGAAGACCCTCGCGTTCAACCTCCCGGTCCTGGACGCGCTTGCGCGGGAGCCGAAGCAGCGCGCCCTCTACCTCTACCCGACCAAGGCGCTCGCGCAGGACCAGCTGCGCGCGCTCAACTCGTACCGCCTACCACGTCTCCGCGCCGCGATCTACGACGGCGACACCGCGGCCGAGCGCCGCTGGCAGGTGCGCAAATGGGCGAACGTGATCCTCTCCAACCCGGACATGCTCCACGTCGGCGTGCTCCCGCACCACGATCGCTGGGGCGACGTCCTGACGAACCTCGCCTACGTGATCGTCGACGAGGCGCACGTCTACCGGGGGGTCTTCGGCTCGCACGTCGCGAACGTCCTTCGGCGACTGCGGCGGCTCGCTCGGGTCTACGGCGCCGAGCCGCAGTTCCTGCTCGCCTCGGCGACGATCGCGAACCCCGGTGACCTCGCGCACTCCCTGACCGGGGCCGAGACGACCGTCATCGGCGACGATGGCGCACCCCGGGCCGAGCGAACGGTCGCGCTCTGGAACCCGCCGCTCACCGACGAAGAGTTGGGTCTCCGCGCCAGCCCGCTCGGCGAGGCGTCGCGCCTGATGGCCGACCTCGTCACGCGCGGGCTCCGGACGCTCTGCTTCGCCAAGAGCCGCCGCGCAGCGGAGCTGATCCACCGCTTCACGGCCGACCGGCTCGGCGACGACTCTCGCCTCTCGCCGTACCGCGCCGGCTATACCCCGGCCCAGCGGCGCGAGATCGAGCGGCGGCTGCTCGAGGGCGAGCTTCTGGGAGTCTCCGCGACGAACGCGCTCGAGCTCGGAATCGACATCGGCCTGCTCGACTGCGTCCTCTCGGTCGGCTTCCCTGGAACCGTCGCATCGCTACGGCAGCAATGGGGCCGCGCGGGCCGGCGCGGCCACGGCCTCGCGGTGCTCGTCGCCAGCGAGGACGCGCTCGACCAGTACTTCATGCGCGAGCCCGAGACGCTGCTCGAGCGCCGCGTCGAGGCGGCGATCCTCGACCACGAGAACCCACGCGTGCTCGACGGCCACGTCCTCGCAGCCGCCTTCGAAGCGCCGCTCGACGATGCCGACCGCGAGCTCCTCGGCGACGCCGCGCTCGAGCGAGCCGCGCAGCTACCGGAGCTGCAGCTGACCAAGGCCGGCTACGTCTGGGCAGGCCGCGACTACCCGGCCGCGCGCGTGTCGCTCCGCTCGACCGGCCCGGAGTCGTTCACGATCGTCGAGGGATCGACCGGCACGATCCTCGGGATCGTCGAGCAGGAGCGCGCCTACTCGACCGTGCACGAAGGCGCCGTCTACCTCCACCTCGGCGCGAGCTACCGCGTCGGCGAGCTCGACCTCGAGTCGCGCACCGCGGTCGTCGAGAAGTTCCGCGGTGACTACTACACGCAGGCGAAGAAGGAGACTTCGACGGCGATCCTCGAGGCCACCCGCGCCGGCCGCCGCGCCGGAGTGGAGCTGAACTTCGGCCGAGTCGTCGTCACCGAGCAGGTCGTCGGCTACCAGAAGAAGTCGATCCAGACGCAGGAGAGCATCAAGCTCGTCGCGCTCGAGCTGCCGCAGACGGAGTTCGAGACCGAGGCGATCTGGTTCGTCCCGGGGCCGTGGATGCTGGAAGGGCTCGAGCGAGAGCCGCGGCTGCTCGGCTCGCTACACGCGGCAGAGCACTCGCTCATCGCGCTCTTGCCGCTCTGGGCGATGTGCGACCGCTGGGACATCGGCGGCCTTTCGACGAACCTCCACTTCCAGACCGGCGCCCCGACGATTTTCGTCTACGACGGCCACGCCGGCGGCGTCGGGATCACCGAGCGCGGCTTCGAGGCCTTCGAAGGCTGGGTCGAGGACACGGCCAAGCTGCTCGACGGCTGTCCCTGCGACCGCGGCTGCCCGTCCTGCGTGCAGAGCCCGAAGTGCGGCAACCTGAACGAGCCGCTCGACAAGGCCGGCGCCCTAACGCTCCTGGAACGGATGCTCTCGAGGGCTTAACATCCGCCACGTGGCGATCCTCCTCATCCTCCTCGCGCTCCTCGGCGTTTGGGGGAGCAGCACGGGGTCGAGCAAGCCGAGCCATGCGACGACGCAAAGCTCGTCAACATCGGTCGTCACTACCAGCCAGCATGTGACGGCCGCGAGTTGCGTCGTCGTGACCTGGAAGCGCGGCTCTCGGCCGCATCAGCATCCGTGCCGCAGAGCAACGACGACGCGCTTCACGATGCGGTGCACCGCGCGCGTCAAGGTCCAGGACGGCACGGTGGAGAGCCGCCGCGGATGCAGCGGCTCTCCTATGAAGCCCTAGCCGTCCGGCGTCCTACTGCTTGAACGGCTCGGTGTCGGTCCAGCCTTCCTTCACGAGCGACCAGAAGTCGACCGCGAGGCGGTGCGTCACGTAGTCGTACGGCAGGTAGCCGTAGCCGTGGTCGCCCCAGGTCGTTCCCCATGAGTTGCGTGTGATGAACGCGCCCGTGGTGGTCGCTCCGTTGGTCGTGTTCGTGATCGTCATCTGGTCGTCGTAGCCGACGAGGAGGTTTGCGTGACCGCCGATTACCCTGTCGGTCTGAGCGGGGTACGGGATCTTCCCGTTCGTCGCGGCCTGCGAGATCGAGTTGTAGACCGTGAACCCGTAGACCGGCGGCAGGCCCTTGGCCAGGTTCGCCTTGATGCGCGTCAACAGCGTCGCCGGCGGCGTGCCGGTCGGATCGAGCCGGAAGTACTTGATCGCCTTGAAGTTCGCGGCGAACGAGAACAGGAACGACGACGGCTCGACTTCGAACTGCGCGACGTTGTACGGCCAGTACTCCTCGGGCGGCACGCCAAAGAGCGCCAGCGCTCCCATCGTCGACCGCAGGTATGCGCCCGTGTCGCCGGTCCAGTGGAGCAGGTCGCGCGTTGCCTTGTAGATGAAGAGCCGCGACGCGTCGATGAAACGGCCGTGCGCGCGCCGCTCGAAGTACTCCACGAGCCCGGCTGCCGCGTTCGCCGTGCACGAACCGAGCGAGAGCTGGTTCTCGATCGGGGAGCAGTACTGCCGCAGGTCGACGGTGGCCGGGAGCTGGACCGCCTCGGCGTCGGCGGCGCCGATCGCCTCGAGCTGCGGCTTGACCGTTTCGTTCTCGGCCGTGTAGTCGCGGAAGTCCGGAAGGTCGCGCAGCCAGCCCATTCCGAGCGGCTCGCCGCTTTCGGTGATTCCCGTCGGCTGCGCGCGGATCATCGGAAGCAGCTCTTCGATGATCTCCTCGCGCGTGGCAATGCCGACGCCCTCGACGTCGTTCGTCTCGATGGTTGCCATGGTTACTCCTCTCCTTCTGAACCGGTCCTGCCTCTGACGAAGCGGGCGGGCGGAGGGCGAGGGGCGTCCCATCGGCGGGTGGCGCCGGGGTTTGCCGCAGCAACACGTCTCGGAACGAGCAGCATGTTGCCTTGCTCCGACCCTGGCACCGCTGAAGCCGCCTGTCAATGGGTGTCGATCGGGACCCTTGCCGTTCGTCGTACTCTCGTAAGCGACCGAAGGAGGCACACGTGCAGTACGCGCTTTTGATCTACGGCGAGCCCGGCCGCTGGGATCAGCTCAGCGAAGAGGAGCGCCAGACGCAGATGCGGGAGTACATGGAGCTCGGCGGGCGGCCGGAAACCCGCGGCGGCGCCGACCTCGGCGAGCTGTCGAGCGCGACCACCGTTCGCGTCAACGACGGCGAGACCCTCACCACCGACGGCCCCTTCGCGGAGACGAAGGAGTACCTCGGCGGTCTCTACCTGATCGAGTGCGACAACCTCGACGGAGCGATCGAGTTCGCGTCGAAGATCCCGGCCGCGCGGACCGGCGGAGCCATCGAAGTCAGGCCGGTGATCGAGCACTGACGGACCTCGAGAGCGTCTTCCGCGCCGAGTGGGGGCGCGTTCTCGCAAGCCTGATCGGCGTCCTCGGCGATTTCGATCTCGCCGAGGACGCTCTTCAGGACGCGGTGGCGACCGCGCTCGAGCGCTGGCCGCGCGAGGGCACGCCGGCGAATCCCGGCGCCTGGTTGACGACGACGGCCAGGAACCGGGCGATCGACCGGATCCGGCGTGACCAGACGCTGGCCCGGAAGACGGAGCTGCTCGCGGCAGCTACGGCCATGGGTGACGACGTGGATACTGAGAGCCGTAGGCTTGATGAACGCCTGAGCCTGATCTTCGCCTGCTGCCACCCGGCCTTGGCGACGGATGCGCAGATCGCGTTGACGCTGCGCTCGCTCGGCGGCCTGAGGACCGAGGAGATCGCGCGCGCGTTCCTCGTCCCGGAGCCGACGATGGCGCAGCGGCTCGTGCGGGCAAAGCGGAAGATCCGCGAGGCCGGCATTCCCTTCCGCGTGCCGCCCGACCACCTGCTGCCCGAGCGGCTGCGCGCTGTGCTGGCCGTCGTCTACCTGATCTTCAACGAGGGCTACGGGCCGCCTCCGCGGGTCGAGCTCTGCGAGGAGGCGATCCGGCTCGGGAAGGTGCTCGCGGTGCTGATGCCCGACGAGCCCGAGGGTCACGGGTTGCTTGCGCTGATGCTGCTGCACGATGCGCGGCGGGAAGCCCGGCTCGACTCGGGAGGCGTGCTGGTCTTGCTCGCCGACCAGGACCGGTCGCTGTGGGACCGCGGCCGGATCGAGGAGGGGCGACGGGTGCTGGATCGCGCGCTGCGCCTGCGGCGGCCGGGGCCGTACCAGTTGCAGGCCGCGATCGCCTCGCTGCACTTCGAGAAGGAGACCGACTGGCTCGAGATCGAAGCGTTGTACGTGCGTCTCGGGTCGCTGACGCCGTCTCCGGTCGTGGACCTGAACCGTGCCGTCGCGGTTGCGATGGCGAAGGGGCCCGAGGAGGGTCTGACGCTGATCGACCGGATCGAGGGGCTCGACGACTACCGCCACCTGCACTCGGCACGCGCAGACCTCCTGCGGCGCCTCGGCCGCTCCGGCGAGGCAGCGGAGGCCTACCGGCGAGCGCTGGAGCTCGCGGCGCAACCCGCCGAGCGCGCGTTCCTCGAGCGGCGACTGGCCGAAGTTACGCTCAGCGCGTGACTGTCCAGTCGATGACCGCACCGCTGCGGCGCGTGCTGGTGCGGGCACCGCGCGCGGAGGACCTGCACGGCTGGGAAACGTGCGGCTGGCGGGCCGAGCCGGACGCGGCCGCGATCGCGCGCGAGCACGAGGCCTTCTGCGCCCTGCTCGAGGAAGCGGGCGCCGAGGTGCTCTTTGCCCAGTCTGGGGCCGATGGCAACCCGGACGCGATCTACACGTACGACCCCGCACTCGTCTCGGAGGAGGGTGCCTTGCTGCTCAACCCGGGCAAGGAGATCCGCCGCACCGAGCCTGCAGCACTGGGCGAGGATCTCGAGCGAGCCGGGATCCCGATCGCAGGCCGGCTCTCCGGGAACGAGTGGGCCGAGGGCGGCGACTGCTGCTGGCTCGACGAAAGGACGCTTCTCGTGGGCCGCGGCTACCGCACGAACGACGAGGGCATCTCCGCGCTACGCGTGCTCTTGCCCGGAGTCGAGGTGCTGGTCTTCGACCTTCCCCACTGGCACGGCCGGGACGAGGTCATGCACCTGCTCTCGCTCCTGAGCCCGCTCGCCCCGGATCTCGTCGTCGCGTACCCGCCGCTCCTTCCGGTGCGGCTGGCGCAGCTTCTCGAGGAGCGCGGCATCGACATCGTCCCCGTTCCCGACGAGGAGTTCGACTCCATGGGCACGAATGTCCTTGCCCTCTCGCCTCGCATAGCCCTCGCGGTGGACGGCAATCCGCAGACGAGACGCCGCCTGGAGGAGGACGGCGTAGAGGTACTGGTCTACGAGGGCAAAGAGCTCTCGAAAGGCGACGGCGGCCCGACTTGCCTCACCCGCCCGATCCTTCGCGCGTAGTTATCAGACGTCAACCCGCCCACGTCCTACGCCCTACGCGCGCGGGAGCACGTAGAACGCGACTACCACGTACTCGCACGCCACCGCGGCGACCGTAAGCACATGAAAGAGCTCGTGATACCCGAAGACCTGCGGGTGCGGGTCGGGACGGCGCCGCGCGTAGACGACGGCACCTGCGGTATAGAGGATCCCGCTGACGGCGACGAGCACGATGGCCACCGGGGAGAGCTTCAGCAGCTGCGGGAAAGCCACGACTCCGACCCAGCCGAGCGTCAGACCGATCGCAGCCGACAGCCACTTCGGCGCTTGCAGCCAGCACAGCTTCAACACGATCGCGAGGAGCGCGCCGCCCCAGATGATCGCGAGGATCGGGATCGCCCATCCCCTCGACATGATGATCAACCCGAACGGCGCGTAGCTGCCGGCGATCAGCAAGTAGACGCCGGCATGGTCGAGTCGCGCGAGCCAGGCGCGCGCCCGCGGGCGCCAGGTCGGTCGGTGGTAGACGGCGCTTGCGCCGAAGCAGACGGCGACGCAGCTAGCGAAGATCACGCCGGCCATCCGTGCTCTTCCCGGTTCGGCCGTGACGCCCACCACGACACCGGCCGCGACGGCAGCGTAGAAGCCAAGCTCGTGAAAGACGCCCCGTAGTTTCGGCTTCACGAGCCGTTGCGGCGTTTCCACACTTCGATCATAAGCTCAGGAGGTCTCGGCCTCGACTGACCCGAGAGCAAGGTCGACCGCCTCTGCCGGCGAGGTGGCGCGGGGAATGGCTTCGACGGACAAACCCGGCTCGAGGATGACCACCTTCCGTCCCAGCCGAGACGCGAAGCCGATCTCGGCCAGCGTGCCCCAGCTGCCGCCGACTGCGATCACGGCATCGCCTGACGCGACCACGGCCAGGTTGCGGGCGTGGCCGACCCCGGTCACGACGACGTGGTCGATCCACTCGTTGGCGTCTTCGCGCCGCTCGCCCGGGAGGATGCCGATCGTCGTGCCGCCCGCCTCCTTCGCGCCACGCGACGCCGCGGCCATCACCTCGCCCAAGCCGCCCGTGACGACGGTGCAGCCGCGCTCAGCCAGCAGGCGCCCTACCTCCTCCGCGCGGCCCTCGTGCTCGCGTCCGCTGCCGATCACCGCGACCTGAACCCTCGCCACCGCGCGATAGTAGAGCTGTGAGGGAGGCGCGAGGCGGGACGCTGATCGTGGGTGGAGGCTTCGCCGGCTCGACCGTCGCGCGCCTGCTCGGCGAGCGCGGCGCGACGCTCGTCGGCCCCGAGAACTTCATGCTCTTCACGCCCCTGCTGCCCGAGGCGGCATCGGGGACGCTCGAGCCGCGCCACGCAGTCGTGCCGCTGCGAGTCATGTGCCGGCACGCGGAGCTCATCCTCGGCCGCGCAACGGCGATCGACTTCGACCGGCAACGCGTCCAGGTCAAAGCGCTGGAGGGCTCCGTGGACGTCCGGTACCGCGACCTCGTGATCGCCCTGGGCTCGATCTCGCGCGCGCTGCCCGTCCCCGGCCTTGCCGACCACGCGATGGGCTTCAAGGATCTCGCCGATGCAATCGCGCTCCGCAACCACGTCCTGCGCAGGCTCGAGGCCGCCGACGCCGCGCCCGACGAGAGCCGGCGCGCGCGCGAGCTGACGTTCGTGTTCGTCGGCGCGGGCTACGCGGGGGTCGAGGCGCTGGCCGAGCTCTCGGACCTCGTGCGCGACGCCCTGCGCTACTACCCCGGCCTGGGCGAGGCGCCGCAGCGCTGGGTCCTCGTCGACGCGGCTCCGAAGATCCTGCCCGAGATCCCGACCCGCCTCGGCGAGTACGCCGCGAAGCAGCTCACGAAACGCGGGGTCGAAATCCACGTCGAGACGACGCTCGATTCCGTCGACTCCAACGTCGCCCAGCTTTCGAACGGCGAGCGGATTCCGGCGCACACCGTCGTGTGGACGGCGGGAGTCCAGGCACATCCGGTGCTCGCGCAGCTCGGCCTGCCGCTCGACGATCGCGGGCGCGTTCGCACTGACGAGACCCTGCGCGTCGAAGGCCACGAGCACGTCTGGGCCCTCGGCGACTGCGCCCGCGTCCCGAACCAGGCGAGCCCCGATCCCGATCCGCCGACCTCGCAGCACGCGCTGCGCCAGGCGCGGCGGCTCGCGAAGAACCTCCGCGGCGATCCCAAGCCCTACCGCTACCGGATGCTCGGGCAGGTCGCGACGCTCGGCCGGTACAAGGGGATCGCCGACGTCCTCGGCCTGCGCCTCACAGGCTTCCCCGGCTGGTTCGTCACTCGCACCTATCACCTCTACCAACTGCCGCTCTTCTCCAGAAAGCTCCGCGTCGTGGTCGACTGGACGACTTCGCTCTTCTTCCGGCGCGACATCGCGGAGCTCGGGATGCTCGGCCACCCGCAGAGGCTCGGCGATGGATAGCGACCTGGCACGGGCTTACGCCTTCCTCGAGCGCGCGGACATGGCGGGCGAGCGGACGGAGAACACGCCCGTCGGCGAGGCGGTCTTCGACGACGCGGTGCCCAGACGGCTCGACTCGAACTACCTCCACGTCAAGCGCAAGGCGGACGGCAAGACCGTTCAGGCGGAGGCCAAGCGATTGCAGCGCCGGATGATCCACGTCTCGGACTCGGAGCTCGGGGAGCAGCTCGCCCCTCACTTCACGAAGAAGGGCTGGCTCGTCCGCCGCCACGTGGTCATGGCCCAGCTGCGCGAGCCCGAGCGCGAGGCCGACCTGAGCCTCGTCAGCGAGGTCGAGGAGCCGATGCTGCGTGCCGCCCGCTACCAGGTCGTGACCGGCCAGCCGTGGGCCAAGCCCGAGGTGATGGAGCAGCTCTTTGCGGCCAAGGAGCTCATCGGGCAACGGGTCACGGCGCGCTACTTCGCGGTCGTCCTAGACGGCAAGGTCGCCAGCTACTCGGATCTCTACCAGGACGGCGCCGATGCCCAGGTTGAGGACGTCGGCACGCTCCACGAGCACCGGAAGCGCGGCTACGCGAGCGCCGTCGTGCTGGCCGCGATCGCCGAGGCCCGCAAGGCGGGCGCGGAGTTCGTTTTCCTCGTTGCCGACCTCGAGGACTGGCCCAAAGGGCTCTATCGCCGGCTCGGCTTCGACGAGCTCGGCTACTACGTCAAGTTCATCGCGCCGCACACGTAGGGCTCAGCGGCGGCGGCCGACGACCAGCTTGACCGGGGCTCCGAAGCGCTTGACGACTCCGGGCCTCGGGCTCTGGCGGATGACGCGGCCCACTCGCCTGGAATGAACACGCCGGATCCGGCCGACCGAGCAGTGCCTGGCCTTGATGCGCCTGCGGGCCGGCGCGAGCCTGAGGCCGATCACCCTCGGCACCTTGCAGCGCACCCGAGGTGGCGGAGGCGGCGGAGGTGGAGAAGGCGGCGGAGGCGGAGGTGGTGGGGGCGGTGGAGGTGGAGGAGCCACCGAGATCAGGATCCCACTCGGATCGAGCACTGCGCCGGCCGCGCTCAGCCGTGCGCCGTAGATCCGATGGTCGCCCAGGCGACGGTCCTCCCAGGCGGCGAGGTAGTTCGCACCGTCGAACGCAAGCGCAGGCGTCGCTTGCTCTCCTGATTCCGTCGATATCGCGATCCCAGAGGGGTCGACCACTCCGCCGGCCGGGCTCATGCGCGCCCCGTAGGTATCCCAGCTCGTTCCCGAGCGAGAGTCCTGCCAGGCGACGAGATGGTTCGTGCCGTCGGAGGCGACGCTGGGAGCTTGCTGATGGTATCCCGCTGTCGAGATCGCGAGTCCGGCCGGGTCGAGCACGGTGCCGGCGGCCGTGACGCGGGCCCCGTAGATGTCGTTGGTACCCGAGCGGTTGGCCTGCCAGGCGACGAGGTAGTTCGTGCCGTCGAAGGCAAGCGCAGGCGATTCCTGGAACTGGAAGCCCACAGCTGTCGAGATCGCGATTCCACTCGGGTCGAGCACCGTGCCCGCTGGGCTCATACGCGCGCCGAAGATGTCGTAGCCGCGATCGCCCCAAGCGACGAGGTAGTTCGTGCCGTCGAAGGCGACGGTCGAGTCGTCGTGTGCGTTGGTCGTCGAGATCGGGATCCCCGCCGGGTCGAGCACTGCGCCGGCAGTACTCACGCGAGTGCCGTAGACGCGGTCCCTGTACCAAGTGACGAGGTAGTTCGTGCCGTCGAAAGCGAGCGCCGGGGAACCCTCGTAGCCCGCCCCCGTCGAGATCGCAATACCAGCCGGGTCTAGCACTGCGCCGGCCCGGCTCACTCGGGCCCCGTAGACGTCGCTGTTCGTCTCAGACCGGTAGTCCGTCCAGGTGACGAAGTAGTTCGTGCCGTCGAAAGCGACCGCGGGCATGCGCTGTTCGCGCGTCGCCGTCGAGATCGCGAAACCCCCGGGGTCGAGGACTACGCCGGCGCGGCTCACGCGGGCGCCGTAGATGTCGTCGTAGGTGCCCCGGCCGTCCTGCCAGACGACGAGGTAGTTCGTACCGTCGAAGGCGACCGAGGGCGCATAGTGGCTTTCGAAGGCGGGGCTCGAGGCAACGTTCGCCCCCGTGAAGGTGAGCGCGAATGCCGAGGCCACGGCCGCGACCGCCCCTCTTCTTGCCGCACGAAGCGCCTGCACGCAGTGAGCCCCTCTCTCGGGAGGCTTACGACTCTAGTACTGGGCGAGGCGTCCTCCAAGCGCACGCGTAACGTTCCATTCGATGAGTGCTCTCGTCGTGCGAGGGCTCGCGAAGCGCTACGGGGCCGTCGAGGCGCTCGCCGGGGTCGACCTGGAAGTTCGCGAGGGCGAGCTCGTCGGTTTGCTCGGGCCCAACGGCGCCGGCAAATCGACGCTCGTCAAGATCGCGTGCGGGCTCGTCCGCGCGTCCCGGGGCTCGGCCGAGATCTGCGGGCATCGCGCCGGTTCCTACGAGGCTCGGAGGTCGATGGGCTACCTCGCGGAGCTGTTCCGGTTCCCGGGCTGGTACTCGGGCGACGAGGTGCTGGAGCTGCACCAGAAGCTGGCCGGCTCCAACGGCGGCGAGCGCGAGCGGCACGAGCTGCTCGAGCTGGTGGGCCTCGCCGATGCGCGCACGCGTCGCGTCGAAGAGATGTCGAAGGGGATGCAGCAGCGCCTTGGTGTCGCCCAGGCGCTGGTCGGCTCGCCGCCGCTCCTGCTCCTCGACGAGCCGACGAGCGCGCTCGATCCCGTAGGCCGGCGCACCGTACGCGTGCTGCTCGCGGAGCTCCGCAGCCGCGGCGTCTCGGTGCTGCTCAACTCGCACCTGCTGAGCGAGATCGAGCTCGTCTGCGACCGGGTCGCAATCCTCCTGCGCGGGCGGCTCGTTGCCGAGGGCTCGCCCGCCCAGCTGGCACGTTCCCGCGGCGTCGAGATCGAGACCGACGAGGGCACGCGGCTCTTCGAGGGCGCATCGCGTGAGGACACACCGCGGCTCGTGGCGGAGCTCGTCGCGGCCCGCCGCAAGGTCTACGGCGTGCGCGTCCTGACCTCGACCCTCGAGGAGACCTACCTCGAGGCAGTCGGCGGAGAGACGTCGTGAGCTCGATCCTGACGATCGCCGCCTACGGCCTGCGCGAGGCGCTGCGGCGGAAGGTCTTCGTCGTCGTCCTGCTCCTAACCGCCGCCTTCCTCGGCCTGTTCTGGCTCGCGAACCACTTCCTGTTCGAGAACCTCGCGAACGTCGGGCCGCCGGTCGGTGTCGACGCAAAGACCTTCGCGGGCGCGACGATCTTCGGGCTGGCGATGTTCGGGACGCTCTTCCTCGGAGTTGTCCTAGCGATCTTCCTGACGCTCGGAGTGGTCAGCGGCGACGCGGAGCGCGGGCTGCTGCAGCCGCTAATCGTTCGGCCGGTCGGACGCGTGACGCTGCTCGTCGCCCGCTGGCTGGGCGCAGTTGCGGTCTGTGCGCCGTACGTCCTCGCGGTCTATGTCGCCACGATGCTGATCACCGGCCTGACCGGGCACTGGTGGCCCGACCACCTCGTCGTGCCGGGCCTCGAGCTCGCGGCCGGGGTGGCTGTGGTCGCTGCGCTGTCGTTGCTCGGGTCGGTCTTCCTGACGTCGACGGCCAACGGAATCGCGATCTTCATGATCTTCGGCGCCGGCCTCGTCGCCGGCCTGGTCGGAACGATCGGCCACGGCCTCAACTCGCACCAGCTCGAGCACGGCGCCAAGATCGCTGCATGGCTGCTGCCATTCGAGGCCCTCTACCAGGACGGCCTCCGGGAGCTCACGTCGAAGACGACCGGCCTGACGGGCTTCCTCCTCGAGCTCGGCCCCTTCGGCGGCGCGTACACCGGCGGCCTGACCTTGCGTCTTTGGGCGTTCGCCTACCTGCTGATCATCGGCGCGCTGGCGGCAATCGGCTTCACGCGACGAGACCTGTGACGAGGCGCGGTGGCTGCGGCGTCCTGCCGTTGAACCTAAGCCCAGTGTCAGGTCTTGCAATCACGCAAAACAACACGGGTGCGTGGAGGTTTGTCGGAATGCAAGACCTGACACCGGGTGAGCGCTAGCAGCTCGCCCGCATTACGTGGAGTCGCGGGACTGATCGGGGATCGATGAGCTGCACGCCGGCAGGACCGATCCAGCGCACGTTCAGATCGTGGCACCTGGCGGTAAAGAACTACTGAAGCGCCTTGAGCGCCTTCGCGAGCGACTGGCGAGTCTTGAGCACGCCCTCGAAGAGGTCGCCGTGCTCCGCGATTCGCTCGCGCACCACGTCCATCGTGAACGTCGCTGGATCGAGCGATTCGTCGACCTCCTCCCAGCGCAGCGGTGTCGAGACCGGCGCGCCTTCCTTCGGGCGCACCGAGTAGACGGACGCGATCGTTTTGCCTTCGCCGTTCTGGTTCGCATCGATCAGGACTCCGCGGCGCTTCGACTTCGACCACTCCGTCGTCACGAGGCCGCGGTGCGTCACGGCCAGCGCCCCCGCGATGATCTCCGCGAACTGACGCGTGTCGTCGTACGTGTGCCTCCGCTCGACGGGAACGAGCACATGGATCCCGTCCGCGCCGCTCGTCTTGCAGAACGATTCGAGGTCGAGCGCGTCTAACGCTTCCTTCACCAAGAGCGCGACCTGCACGGTCTCGCGAAAGCCGACGTCCGGTGACGGGTCGAGGTCGAAGAGCACGAAGTCCGGGCGGTCGAGCTTGTCGACCCGCGAGTACCACGTGTTCAGGTCGATGGAGGCCATATTCACCATCCACAGCAGCGCCAGCTCGTCGTTCACCAAAGGCGCGTCGATCCGCCGCCGCTGCCGAGGGCGCTCGCGGGTCGAGACCTCGATGTTCACGGTCTCGATCCAGTCGGGCATCCCGGCCGGCTTGTCCTTCTGAAAGAAGAACTTGCCCTGCCAGCCGTCGGGATAGCGCTTCATCGTGAACGGCCGGTCGCGGATGTGCGGCACCGCGACCGAGGCGACGTCACGGTAGTACGCGAGCAGGTCGCCCTTCGTGATCCCCTCCTCCGGCCAGAACGGCTTGTCCAAATTCGAAAGCCGCAGCTCGCGCTTGCCCTTCTTGATCACCGGCGAGATCGGCGTCGGCAGCTCGCGGTGGACCTCGGTCGCGTCCTTGTCCTCGCGCAGCCCGTGGTAGACCGGCGCGCGCAGCCGCCCGTCGTGCGTCCACTCCGCGAACGCGACCTCGGCGACGAGCTTCGGCTCGACCCAGACGACCTCGCCCTTGCGGACGCGCGGCATCTTCGGCGGCTCCGGGAACGGCGCGGTCTTCCGCTCCAAAGGCCGCAGCTTCTTCAGAAGCCGCTCGATCTCGTCGTCGTCGAACCCCGTGCCGACGTTGCCGACCCAGCGCAGGCGTCCGTCCGTCTCGTACGCGCCGAGGACGAGCGAGCCGAACGACCACTCCCGCCTGCCCTTGCCCTTCGTGTAGCCGCAGATCACAAGCTCCTGCTCGCCGTGTGTCTTGAACTTGAGCCAGTCGCGCGAGCGCCTGCCCGGCAGGTACCGGGAGTCGAGCTTCTTGGCCATGATCCCCTCGAGCCGCCGCTCCTTCGCGGCTTCGTAGAGCGCTCGGCCGTCGTCGAACGACTCAGAGAACTTGACCGTGCGATTGCGCTTGTCGAGGAGCTTCTCCAGCCGTTGGCGCCGCTCCGTGAGGGGGAGTTCGATGACCGGCTCACCCTCGACCTCGAGCAGGTCGAAGACGTAGTAGACGATCGGCGTCCCCGGCTTGCCCTGCTGCATCGCCGAGAAGCTCGGCCGACCCTCCTCATCGAGCGCGCAGACCTCGCCGTCGACCACCGCATCCGGGGTCTTGAGCGCCTTCACGAGCTCCTTCGCCACGTTCGCGAAGCGCTCGGTGTAGTCCTGGTCCTTCCGCGTTAGAAGCCGGGCCTCGCCGCCCGCGACGCGCGAGACGATGCGATAGCCATCCCACTTGATCTCGAACTCGAAGCCCTCGCGCGGGATGTTCTTCTCGTCCTCGAGCGTCGCGAGCATCCCCTTGTAGTCCCGCCGTGCAGTGGCGTCGGCCCCGTCCTCGCGCTTCCGCAGGATCAGCCAGTTCTTCGGGTCGCCCGAGAGCTTGGCCGGGACCAACGCCCAGATGCCGTCGAGCTTCTCGCCGTGCAGGCGGACCGTGAGCCCGCCGCCGCGCTTCTCCTCGAGCAGCTCGTAGGTGCCCTTGTCCCAGATCTCGACCGTGCCCGCGCCGTAGGAGCCCTGCGGAATCTCGCCCTCGAAGGTCGCGTAGTCGAGCGGGTGGTCCTCGACGTGGACGGCGAGGTGCTGCTGTCCTGGCTCCAAAGGCACGCCCTTCGGCACGGCCCAGCTCGCAAGCGCCCCGTCGCGCTCGAGGCGGAAGTCGTAGTGAAGCCGCCGCGCGTCGTGCCGCTGGACGACGAAGATCGGCTGCTTGCCCTTCCCCTTGCCGCTGAAGGGTTCGGGTGTGTTCTTCCGGTCGCGTTTTCGCTCGTACTCGCGAAGGCTCACGACGCCTTTTTAGCGCGTGAGCGTGAACGGCTCTTCTTCTGCGTGCGCTCGACCGACTCGCGGAGGGCCGACATCAGGTCGACGACCTCGCCTTCCTCCTCGGGCTCCGGCTCCGGCAATGCCACACCCTTGGCCTTGGCGCGCAACAGGTCGAGCAGCTCCTTGCGGTACGTGTCGTCGTACTTCTTCGGGTCGAAGGACTCGCTCAGGTTCTCGACGAGCGACTTCGCCATCTCGACCTCGGGCTTCTGCAGCCGTGCCTGCCCGTCCACCTTCTCCGGCTGCCTCACTTCGTCGGCGTAGTACATCGTCTCGAGCACGAGCACGCCGTTCCACGGCCGCAGTGCGGCGAGATGCTGCTTGTTGCGAATCACGACCTTCGCGACCCCGACCTTGCCCGTCTCGTCGAGCGCACGGACGAGAAGCCGGTACGGCTTCTCCCCGCCTTTCTGCGGCGAGAGGTAGTAGGCCTTGCGGAAATAGATCGGGTCGATCTCGTCCAGGTCGACGAAGTCGCAGATGTCGATCGTCTTCGTCAGCTCGATGTCGAGGCGATCGAGGTCTTCGTCCTCGAGCGTCACGTAGCGGCCCTTCTCGACCTCGAAGCCGCGGACGATGTCGTCCGGGTCGACGGTCTTGCCGGTGTCGCGGCGGACCTTCTCGTAGCCGATCGGCTGCAGATCGTCCTTGTCGAGGAAGTGGAACCGGAGCTCCTTCGACTCGGTCGCGCTGAACATCCACACGGGCACGCTGACGAGGCCGAACGAAATCGTGCCGCTCCAGATCGGGCGGGCCATGGGGGCCCTGTACCCGGCCCGAGCCGGCCCGAAAACCGTCCAGTGTTTAGATGCGTTGCAAGCCGGATATGTCCTGGTTACAAAGCTTCTCCACATAACGGGGGGTTAGCGTCGGGGCCGGCTACAAGTCGGCCCCGACTTGTGTAAGGGCAGGGGATAAGCCTGTGGAAGATGTGGAAAAGGGCCGCTCAGCCCGCGATTTCTAGCGGGTCGCGGAGACCTGGCCGATTGTGCGGAAACGCACACGCCGCTGGCGGCACAGGTCCTCACCCGACACGCCCTCGAAAATCTCCAAAGACTCGGCCAAAGCGTCTCCAAGCAGCCTCGCAGCCTCGTCGTAAGCGGCATGCGCGCCGGGCTCGGGCTCGGGCACGACCGCATCGATGACGCCCAGCTCGAGGCAGTGCGCCGCGTCCGGCTTGAACGCCGCGGCCGCTTTCCGGGCCTCGCCCGCGTCGCGCCAGAGGATCGCGGCACAGCCCTCGGGCGAGATCACCGTGTAGATCGCGTTCTCCTGCATGAGCACGCGGTCCGCGAGCGCCGTCGCGATCGCGCCGCCGGAGCCGCCCTCGCCGATCACGCAGGTGACGACCGGGACGCGGAGGCGCGCCATGAGCGACTGGGCGCGTGCGATCGCGCCGCCTTGCCCGTGCTGCTCGGCCGTGACGCCCGGGTAGGCGCCCGGGATGTCGACGAGCGAGAGCAGCGGAAAACCGTGCCCGTCGGCGAGCTCCATCGCTCGCATCGCCTTCCCGTAGCCCTCGGGGTAGGCCATGCCGAAGTTGCGCCGCGTGCGCTCTTTCACATCGCGGCCCTTCTGATTGCCCACGAGCACGATCGTGCGACCGCGGAAGCGTCCGAGGCCCGCGACAAGCGCGGCGTCGTCCCCGTGATGGCGGTCGCCGTGCAGCTCGAACCAGTCCTCCAGCAGCCGCTCGACGTAGTCCAGCGTGTACGGCCGGTCCTCGTGCCGCGCCAGCTCGACGGAGTGCCAGATCTCGTCGTCGGTGGGCTCGGCGACGAGGTGGTCGAGCTGCCGCTGGAGCCGCTCGAGGTCGCCCTCGAGCCGCGCGCCGCGGAGCAGCGGCAGGCTCTTGAGCTTGCTCAACTGCTCGCGGAGCCGAAGTTCGGCCTCACGCGCCATTCGCGAAGAGCCTCAGCAGCTTGCCGACGGTCGGCCGCAGCTCGGGTCGGGGGACGATGGCGTCGACATGCCCGTGACGGAAGTTGGCCTCGGCGCGGCCGAAGTCCTCCGGCAGCTTCTCGCGCGTGGTCTGCTGCACGACGCGCGGGCCCGTGAACGAGAGCAGCGCGCCCGGCTCGGCCACGATCACGTCGCCGAGGCTCGCGAAGCTGGCCAGCACCCCCGCGGTGGTCGGGTGCGCCATGACGCTGATCAGCGTGCCGCCGGAGTCGTGGAGGTCTTCGACCGCGCACACCGTCTTCGGGAGCTGCATCAGCGACAGGATCCCCTCCTGCATCCGCGCGCCGCCCGACGCCGTCACCGAGACGAGCGGCACGCCTCGCTCGGCCGCGCTCTCGCAGGCGCGCGCGAACTTCTCGCCGACGACGCGGCCCATCGAGCCGCCCATGAACCCGAACTCCATCACCGCGAGCTCGCAGGGCTGCTCCTCGATCGCGGCGCGGCCGATCACCATCGCCTCGCCGAGGCCGGTCGAGAGCTCGGCCTCCGCGAGCCGCTCGGTGTATGGACGCAGGTCGAAGAAGCCCAGCGGGTCGTCCGAGCGCAGCTCCGCAGCCTCCTCGGCGAAGCTGTTGTCGTCGGCTAGCTGGAGGATCCGATCGCGCGCGTGGACGGGGAAATGGTGGCCGCAGTGCGGGCACACGCGCAGGTTGGCTTCGAGCTCGTCGTCCCGGTAGTGGGAGCCGCAATCCGGGCACGTGTTGGGGTGCGGGCGGCCTCCGTCCTCCGCCGGCGCGTGCTTGTGCTCGATCGAGACGTCGATCCGCTCGGACATCCGAGGTGTGAGTCTAGAGGCCGAGGGCCGCGCAGAGGCGGGCGAGAGGCCCAACGTTCGACGGCTCCGCAGCGAGGCCGCTCAGGCCGGCGCCGAGAACCGGGGCGCGCTGTGCGATCTCGACGAACAAGGCTTCCGTCTGGTCGACGGAGTAGCCACCCGGCTCCGGCATGAACGAGCGGACCCCGTTCGGCTCGAAGACGTCGCAGTCCAGGGCGACGTAGACGCCGTCGGTTCCCTCGAGGACGCGGTCGAGGTCGCTCTGCTCCGTCGCGAGGCCGATCGCGGCGATGAACTCGCGCTCGGGCGGGTCGAGGTTCCGCGCGCCGAGGAGCAGGACGTCGGCCGGCTCGACCGACCCGGAGTCGAGCAGCATCCGCAGCGGCATTCCCCAGAGGTTCCCGGACGGCGAGGACTCGGGCGTGTTCAGGTCGCCGTGCGCGTCGAGCCAGACGAGCGCGAGCCGGCCGTGGCGGGTCGAGAGGCCTTCGACCGCGCCGATGTGGGAGCAGCAGCAGCCGCCGAGGATCAACGGCCGCTCCGGAAGCTCGGTCGCGATCGCGAGGTTCTGCTCGCCGAGGGTCTCCTCCTTGACGACGGCCGTCTCGGGATAGGGGAGCGGCAGGCGCGCAGCCTCGGCCATCGACTCGCCGCCCTCGCCCCAGGCCTGCGGGACACGCACCAGCCCAGCGGCGAACTCCCGCCCGCAGGCGTGGCACTCGTAGCCCGGCCCGAGCGCGACCGCGGTGAAGGTGCCGCAGTCGGGACAACGGGCCCGGAGCCGCGACACTAGGCAGCCGCCTTCTCGTACCAGAGCATCCGGCTCACGATGCGCATGCCGACGCGCTCGTAGAGGCGTACCGCTCCGGTCGCGTTGTCAGCGCGCACGCCCAAGCCGACCCGCTTCTTGCCGCGCGCGCGCAACTCCCGAAACGAATGGAGGAGCAGCGCCGAGCCGAGGCCTTTGCGGCGCCACGGCCTTCGCACGCCGAGGATCGAGACCCAGCCGAAGTCCTCGTCGCCGGTCCACTCGCCGCGGCAGAGCGAGATGCCGGCGAGCTCGTCGCCCTCGAAGGCTAGGAACCAGAGGGTCGAGTCGAACGGTTCTCGCTTCATCCAGTGGAGCCAGTCCTGGAACCGCTCCGGGACGAAGTCGTCGCCTTGATCCGCGAACGTCTCCTGCTCCACCTC
>Ga0307312_10000459_pt1 | contig 19031 bp, 20 predicted proteins | sample ER_DNA_202_FD_194489 | JGI IMG/M metagenome (GOLD analysis project Ga0307312, IMG submission 194489) | Bulk soil microbial communities from the East River watershed near Crested Butte, Colorado, United States - ER_DNA_202 | ecosystem: Environmental > Terrestrial > Soil > Floodplain | place... | reverse complement strand
CAATTTGTTCTCCAGATGCGGGTGTCGCCGGCCGTTCGGGTTAAGGGGCGTATCGCGCGTGAAGTGTCGGGGTTCCGCAAACCCAAACGACCGCTCGTTGCGAAGATCGCAAGAGCGGGCCGGCAGCATGCCTGCACGTTCGATACGTTGAATTTTGTCCGGACTTTGAGGTTATCGATCTCAATAAATCGAGTTCGAGATACCGACATTCAAGGCCTGGAGCGGGCTTTCCTCCAATGACGGTACGGGTTCAAACCCGCTGCCGGCCCGCTCGGACGGCCTCGACAATGTCGATGGCGGCCCGGACGCCGCCTTCTATATCCAAATGGGTGTTATCGAGCAAGTGAGCATCCGGTGCCGGTTTCAGGGGTGCAACGGCCCGGTTCTGGTCACGTTCGTCCCGTTTGAGGATGTCCGCCAGCACCGCGGCCTCGTCGGCGTCCTCGCCCCGCGCCCTCGCCTCCAGGGTCCGGCGCCGGGCGCGGACCTTTGGGTCGGCGACGACGAAGATCTTCACGTCGGCATGCGGGCAGATCACGGTTCCGATGTCGCGGCCGTCGAGCACCGCTCCGGGCGGATCGGCGGCGAATTGGCGCTGAAAATTCAGCAAAACCTCCCGCACCCTGGGAAACGCCGAGACGACTGACGCGGCGTCGCCCACGATTTGGGTCTTGAGGGCAGGATTTCCGAACTTTTCGGGATCGAGCTCAAGCGCCGCTGAAACCGCGAGCGTTTCGTTGGTCAGGTCGGCGCCGGCATCCATCAGCGCCTTGGCGACCGCGCGGTAAATCACGCCGGTATCGAGGTGACGATAACCGTAGTGATGGGCGAGCCGCTTGCCGAGCGTGCCCTTGCCTGATGCGGCCGGTCCGTCAATGGCGATGATCATGTTTGGTCCAGGATTTGACGCGCTAACGGGCTACGGGCACGGCGCAGCGGTCGCTCTTCGGTGAAGATATTGCGCGACGCGAATTCGGCTGGACTCGCGAACGTCAGATACTCGCGCATCCCGTCATCCGCAAAGGGCCAAGTATGCCATGCGCGATCGAGGTAGCGTACCGGTCCGGAAACCCAAGGCGGTACACGGCCCAGCCTGTGCTGCTTGGCCAAATATTCGGCGATGGCCCCAACCAGCGCATTGAGCCTTTTATCGTTCGTCAATGCCGGCTCCTTGTCGATAGTCGCGTAGCGCGCGGCAATTGTCGACGCAAGGTCGAACGTATCGATGAATTCCGCCAGCGTTACATCTCGCGAAGCGCCTAGGCGAATTCTTTCGACGGCCTCAGCGAGCGTATTTGGACGCATCGGGTTTTTCCTTGCGCTCGACACTGTTCAGCTAAGCAAACTCCGCCCCCAATGATCGCATCATCGGGATGAAATCCGGAAACGAGGTGGCGATAAAGGCGGTGTCGTCGACTTTCACGGGCTTGACGGCGGCAAGCCCCATCACCAAGGCCGACATCGCGATGCGATGATCCATGTGGGTGGCGACCAAGCCATCGCCCGGCACATGAGCCTTGCCTTCGACGATCAGATCGTCGCCCGATATCTCGACCTTGACGCCGTTGACGCGCAGCATGGCGGCGGTGGCCTCCAGCCGGTCGGATTCCTTGACCCGCAATTCCCTTAAACCGCGCATGATGGTGGTGCCTTCGGCAAAGCTCGCCGCCACCGCCAGCACCAGATATTCGTCGATCATCGAGGGCGCGCGCTCCGGGGGCACCTCGACGCCGCGCAGTTTCGAGGCGCGGACCCGCAATTGTGTCATCGGCTCTCCTGCGTCGCCACGCTGCTGGCTCTCCTCGATCGAGGCCCCCATCTCGCGCAACGTCGTCAACAGCCCGGTGCGCAGCGGGTTGGTCATGACGTCCGACAGCACAATGTCGGAGCCCTCGACAATCAATGCGGCGACGATCGGGAACGCGGCCGATGATGGATCGGCCGGCACCACGACGTCCGCGCCATGCAGTTCGGGCTGGCCGGTGAGCGCGATTCTGCGGCCATGGGCGCCCTCGCGCGTCGAGACGATCTCCGCACCAAAATGCTTCAGCATCAGTTCGGTGTGGTCGCGGCTCGCCTCGGACTCGATCACCGTGGTGGTGCCCGGCGCGGCCAGCCCGGCCAGCAGCACCGCGGATTTGATCTGGGCCGATGCCACCGGCGTGCGATAGAGGATCGGCAGCGGATCGCGGGCGCCATTGAGCGTCAGCGGCAGGCGGCCGCCTTCTCCGCTGGCGCCGACCCGCGCGCCCATCAGTTCCAGCGGATCGAGCACCCGCCGCATCGGCCTGCCGCGCAGCGAGGCATCGCCGTCGAAAACCGCCGTAATCGGGCAGCCGGCGACAGCTCCCATCACCAGCCGGCATCCGGTACCGGAATTGCCGAAATCGAGCGGCGACTGCGGCTGCGCGAACCCGCCTACACCGACCCCGCGCACCGACCAGGCGAATTCACCGGTCCGCTCGACTTGTGCACCCAGCGCCCGCATCGCCTTGGCGGTATTGAGCACGTCCTCGCCCTCGAGCAGGCCCGAAACCCGGGTTCGGCCGACCGCCAGTGCGCCCAAAATCAGGGCACGGTGCGAAATCGACTTGTCGCCGGGAACGCGGACTTTGCCGATCAGGGGTCCGCTCGAACGTGCCTCAAGCGGCGTCGGGTCGGCGACGTGATCTGAATGAGTCAAGATTGTGTCCTTTACCCGGGCGGCAGGTAACACATGCGCCGCGCTGCGTCACGCAGGCATCCGGCTCCTGCAAAGCGCTATTGACAGCGGCCCGGCAACTAGCCAAGTGAAGCACCGTTTTTCGAAAAATTTCCAGGATTGCACCGTGGCCAAATCCGATCTCGGAACTAAACGTATTTGCCCGACGACAGGCAAGAAATTCTACGACCTCAACAAGAATCCGGTGATCTCACCCTATACCGGCGAGGTGGTGCCGATTGCGCCTGTGCCCCCGCCGCGGACCCGCGCCGACGCCGCGGCGCGCGCCAGTGCCGCCGCGGCTGCCACTGCCGCCGAAGCCGTGCCGGAGCCGATCGAGGCTGAAGAGCTGGTGCCGCTCGAGGAAGCTGACGCTGAGGAGAGCACCGGCAAGGTCAAGGCCGTCGTTCCGGAGTCGGAAGACGACATCGAGATCGACGAGACCATCGAAGACGACGACGATGACGATTCCACCTTCATCCCCGACGAGGAAGAAGGCGATGAGGACGTGACCGATATCATCGGCGACGTCGGCGGCGACGAGGAGACTTGAGATCGGCCCTGAACTGTGTTCAGGATTTTGCGAAACCGCACGTCGCCCAAGGCGCGCGGGCCAGTCTAAGGGGCCATAGCTCAGCTGGGAGAGCGCTTGCATGGCATGCAAGAGGTCGGCGGTTCGATCCCGCCTGGCTCCACCAGCCTTCGCTCGCTTCGCGAGCTTCGGCTCGGCAAGCCCTTTCGTAGCGAAGGCTGCAAGCCCTATCGCAGGAAAGGCCCCACGTTGTAGCCTCTTTGGCGAAGTGGGGCAGCGCCATGAAATACGTCTACATTCTCGAAAGCCACGATTCCGAACATTTCTATGCCGGTATTACCGACGACCTCCGCGCGCGATTTAGCGAAGCACAATGCGGGCGAGGTCCCCCATACTTCGAAATACAGGCCTTGGCGGTTGAAAACCTATATTGCGTTCAGCGACGAAAGGCAGGCCATCGCCTTCGAGAAATACTTGAAGTCAGGCTCCGGCCGGGCATTTGCGAAGAAGCGTCTGTGATGCTTAATGGCTTCGACGACGGCTCTTTTGAACTTCGCAAGAAACGCCCATGACGACTGAAAACACTGCCGGCGCGATGAGCGGGTTGCGCGTGATCGATCTCACGCGCGTGCTCGGCGGACCCTTTTGCACGCAGATCCTCGCCGACCACGGCGCCGACGTGATCAAGGTCGAGCCGCCCGCCGGCGACGAGGTGCGCGACTGGGGACCGCCTTTCCACGACGATGACGCGGCTTATTTCGTCGGCATCAACCGCAACAAGCGCTCGATCGGGCTCGACCTCGCCTCCGAAGGCGGGCGCGCCGTGCTGATGAAGATGCTGGAAGGCGCCGACGTCCTGATCGAGAATTTCAAGCCGGGCACGCTCAATAGGTGGGGCATCGGCAACGACGTGCTGCGCGCCAAATTCCCCAAACTCGTCCACTGCCGGATTTCCGGCTTCGGCGGCGACGGCCCGCGCGGCGGCAATCCCGGCTATGACGCCATCATCCAGGCCATGACCGGAATGATCGCCGCGACCGGCTCGCCGCAAAGCGGCCCGATGCGCATCGGCGTGCCGCTGGTCGACATCTCTACCGGGCTTTACGCGGCGATCGGCATTCTGATGGCGCTGTCGGAGCGGCAAAAATCCGGCGTCGGGCAGTTTCTCGAAACCACGCTGTATGAAACCGGCCTTGCCATCATGCATCCGCACGCCGCGAACTATTTCATGCATGGCAAGCCGCCGCAGCTCACCGGCAACGAGCATCCCAACCTCGTGCCCTACGCGATTTTCCCGACCCGCACCGCCGATATTTTTATCGGCGTCGGCAATGACGGCACCTTCCGCAAGCTCTGCAAGGAGATCGGCAAACCCGAGCTCGGCAGCGACGTTCGTTTTGCGCGCAACAAGGACCGTATCGCCAACCGCGAGGCGCTGCGCGCCGAGCTCGCCGCGGTGTTCAGTCAGCACGACGCCGAGCCGCTGTGCGACCGCCTGCTGGCGGCGGGTCTGCCGGCCGGGCCGGTGCAGGCGATCGACACCGCGCTGACCAACGCCCATACCGTCCACCGCGGCGACGTCATCGAAAAGGACTGGTACAAGGGGGTTGCCTCCCCGATCCGCCTCGAACGCACCAAGGCGCGGCTGCGCAACGCCCCGCCGAAATTCAGCGAGCACGCAGCTGAAGTGTTGACGGAATTCGGATATTCCAGGGGCGAGATCGAAGCCTTGGTCGCCAGCGGCGTGGTCTGCGGTCCCGAACGGAAGCGCTGAGTTCTCGTGCGCCGGATACTGTGCAACGCGCCGCCCGCGCGGCGTGGTGGCCGCTGATCCGGGGCCTGGCAAGGCCGGCGCCCTCATCGGTCCCGGCTCTGCGGAGCAGCGCAAGCGCGCTGCACCGCGTCCGGGACACGTCGTCTCGCCTCCGCCCATTTTTCCGCTTCCCTCGGCCGCCGCTTCCCCCCGAACATCCTTTCGCTTATACGGTCATTTGCACGTCATCCGGCGCTGTTAGCGCGTAACGATGATGACGGTCCAACGGGAGGAATTTGAATGGCTTTTCGAAAATTCGGCGCGGCCGCGGCAGTCGCTGTCACGCTTGCGCTCGCCGCCACACCCGCACATGCGGTGATCGAAATCCAGTGGTGGCACGCCATGACCGGCGGCAACAACGACATCGTCAACAAGCTCGCCGAGGAATTCAACGCCAGCCAGCCCGACTACAAGGTTGTCCCGTCCTTCAAGGGCAGCTACCCCGACACCATGAATGCCGGCATCGCTGCGTTCCGTGCCGGCAACGCGCCGCACATCATGCAGGTGTTCGAAGTGGGCACCGCGACCATGATGAGCGCTACCGGCGCCATCAAGCCGGTCTACCAGTTGATGAAGGATGCGGGCGAACCGTTCGATCCGAAGGCCTATCTTCCGACCATCACCGGTTACTATTCAACCTCGAAGGGCGACATGCTTTCGTTTCCCTTCAACTCGTCGTCGATGGTGATGTGGCTCAACAAGGATGAGCTGAAGAAGGCCGGCGTCGCCGAGATTCCGAAGACCTGGCCGGAAGTCTTCGATGCCGCCAAGAAGCTAAAGGCGGCGGGTCACACGACCTGCGGCTTCTCCAATGCCTGGGCGTCATGGGCGCATATCGAACAGTTTTCTGCGTGGCATAATGCGCCGATCGGCACCAAGGCGAACGGGCTTGACGGCTTCGACACCGAACTGAAGTTCAACTCGCCGCTGCACATCAAACACCTGCAGAACCTGATCGATCTGCAGAAGGACAAGACTTACGACTATTCCGGCCGCGCAAGCGCCAGCGAAGGCCGTTTTGGCTCCGGAGAATGCGCGATCTTCCTGACCTCCTCGGGCTATTACGCGACTGCAAAAGGCACCGCCAAGTTCGATTTCACATCGGCGCCGATGCCCTATTATCCCGATGTCACCGGCGCTCCGCAGAACTCGATCATCGGCGGCGCGTCGCTGTGGGTGATGGGCGGCAAGAAGCCCGAGGAATACAAGGGCGTCGCCAAGTTCTTCGCCTTCCTGTCCGACACCAACCGTCAGGCCAGGCTGCACCAGGAATCCGGCTACCTGCCGATCACCAAGGCGGCCTATGAAAAGACCAAGGCGGACGGCTTCTACGAAAAGAACCCGATTCCGCAGACCCCGCTCAAGGAGCTCACCAACAAGGAGCCGACCGAGAATTCGCGCGGCCTGCGCTTCGGCAACATGGTGCAGATGCGCGACATCTGGGCCGAAGAAATCGAGGCGGCGCTCGCCGGGCAGAAAACCGCGAAGGAAGCGCTCGATGCGGCGGTGGCGCGTGGCAATACTGTGTTGCGCACGTTTGAAAAGACCGCAAAGTAGGCCACCTTCTGAAGACTTCCTCTCCGTTCAGGAGAGGAAGTCTCGCATCACACCAAGGCCCCGACGCCTAAATGGAAAAGTCTGCTTTCTTCAACAACAAGCTGCTCCCCTATCTGCTGCTCGTGCCGCAGCTCGTCATCACATTCGTATTCTTCTATTGGCCCGCCAGCCAGGCGCTCTGGCAATCGTTCCTGCGCGAGGATGCGTTCGGGCTATCCTCGGAATTCATCGGCCTGGAGAATTACCAAGCACTGTTCGCCGAGCCCCAATATTACAAGGCCGTGCTGACGACGGTGGTGTTCTCGACGCTGGTCGCGGCGTTGTCGCTGTCGATCGCGCTGTTGTTTGCCACCCAGGCCGACAAGAATCTGAAAGCGGCGCCGGCCTACAAGACCTTCATGATCTGGCCCTATGCGGTGGCGCCGGCGGTGGCTGGCGTGCTCTGGATCTTCATGTTTCAGCCTTCGCTCGGCACGCTCGCGCGGCCCTTGCGCGCGATGGGCTTCGACTGGAATCCGCTTTTGAACGGCAACCATGCGCTCATCCTGGTGGTGATGGCCGCGGTGTGGAAGCAGATTTCCTACAATTTCCTGTTCTTTCTCGCAGGGCTGCAGTCGATCCCCAAAAGCGTGATCGAAGCCGGCGCGATCGACGGCGCGGGCCCAATGCGCCGGTTCTGGACAATCGTGTTTCCGCTGCTGTCGCCGACCACTTTCTTCCTGCTGGTCGTGAACGTCGTCTACGTGTTCTTCGATACGTTCGGCATCATCGATGCGGTGACGGGCGGGGGTCCTGCCGGCGCGACCACGACCATGGTCTACAAGGTCTATGCGGATGGACGGCTCGGCGGCGATCTCGGCGGCTCGGCCGCGCAATCGGTCGTGCTGATGGTCATCGTCATCGCGTTGACTGCGATCCAGTTCCGCTATGTCGAGCGCAAGGTGCAATACTGATGGTCGAGCACCGCCCGTGGAATGACATCATCGCCTACGCCATCCTCACCCTCGGCGTTTTCATCGTCGCCTTTCCGGTCTATGTCGCCCTGATCGCCTCGACCCATGACGCCGCCACCGTGATCGGTGGCAACATGCCGCTCTCGCCCGGCGGCCGCACGCTGGAAAACTACTACCGCGCCATCTTTGTCGGGGGCTCGCGCACCAGCCGCGAGCCGGTCGGCCATATGCTGACGAATTCGTTCGTCTCCGCGATCGGCATCGCGGTGGGCAAGATCTTCATTTCGATCCTGTCCGCCTATGCCGTGGTGTATTTCCGTTTTCCGTTCCGCAAGACGGCGTTCTGGATCATCTTTGTCACGCTGATGCTGCCGGTCGAGGTGCGCATCTATCCGACCTACAAGGTGGTGTCGGACCTGCAGATGCTCGACACCTATGCCGGACTGATCCTGCCGTTGATCGCATCCGCGACCGGCACGCTGCTGTTTCGGCAATTCTTCATGACCGTGCCCGACGAGTTGCTGGAAGCCTCGCGCATCGACGGCGCCGGTCCGTTCCGTTTCTTCTGGGATACGCTATTGCCGTTGTCGCGCACCACGATCGCCGCGCTGTTCGTGATCCAGTTCATCTATGGCTGGAACCAATATTTGTGGCCGCTGCTGATCACCACACAGGATTCGATGCAGACCATCGTTACCGGCATCAAGAAGATGCTCGTCACCACGGACGAACTGGCCGAATGGCAGCTGGCGATGGCAACGGCCGTTCTCGCGATGTTGCCCCCCGTCGCGGTGGTAGTGTTCATGCAACGGCTATTCGTGCGCGGGCTGGTCGAGACGGAGAAATAGGACGGAGATGGCTAACGTCGCCCTGCGCAACGTCCACAAGATCTATCCCGGTGGCGTCGAGGCCATCAAGGGGATCAACTTCGAGGTCGGCGACGGCCAGTTCTGCGTGCTGGTCGGCCCCTCTGGCTGCGGCAAGTCCACACTGCTGCGGATGGTGGCGGGGCTCGAGACCATCACCGGCGGCGACATCGACATCGGCGGGCGCATCGTCAACCAGATCGAGCCGGCCGATCGCGACATCGCCATGGTGTTCCAGAACTACGCGCTCTATCCGCATATGAGCGTCTACAACAACATGGCCTATGGCCTGCGCAACCGCGGCATGCCGAAGCCCGAGATCGACACCCGCGTCCAGGAAGCCGCCCGCATTCTCGAAATCGGCTCGATGCTTGACCGCAAGCCGCGGCAGCTCTCCGGCGGACAGCGCCAGCGCGTCGCGATGGGCCGGGCCATCGTGCGGCAGCCGAAAGTATTTCTGTTCGACGAGCCCTTGTCCAACCTCGACGCCAAGCTGCGCATCGCCATGCGCGTCGAAATCCGGAAATTGCAGCGCCGGCTAAACACCACGTCGATCTATGTGACCCACGACCAGCTCGAGGCGATGACGCTCGCCGATATTCTGGTGGTGATGAATGGCGGCCAAGTGGAGCAGATCGGCAACCCGCTCGCGATCTATCAGAAGCCCGCGACGACCTTCGTCGCCTCGTTTATCGGCGCGCCGCCGATGAATCTGATGCCGCTGCGGTCAGACGAAACAGAAACGCAATTCGCCGGCGACGGCCGCGCCACCGGTGAAGCCGCCGTTCTGGGAATCCGGCCCGAGGATTTTGTGATTTCGAGCGAGCCTATCGCAGGCGGCATTGCGCTCGACCTCACGGTAGAGGCGATCGAGCGCGTCGGGGCCGAGACCTTCCTTTACGGCACCCGGCAGCATGAGGTGCAAGGCGTTGCCGCCAATCCCGGAGAGTTGCCGCCAGGCGAGGTGATTGTGCGGATCCCGGGTGCGATAGCGCCCGCGATCGGCGAGCGGATCAGGGCAATTGCGCCGCGTCAAAAGCTGCATTTGTTCACCGCCGATGGCCGCAAGCGGATCGATCTTTAAAAACCCACCCTCGTCATTCCGGGGCGCGCGCCAGCGCGAGCCCGGAATCTCGTGCTGACCTCGGGATTTTCGGGCTCGCTCGTTTCACTCGCGCCCCGGAATAACGCCTGCGGGAGCGGGTTCCAGGCCGGTTCCGCGAGGTGCTTGAACGCCTGTAGAATCATGCCCATATTGGCTGTTGACCGGAGGGCAAGTCCGCCAAACGGTTACCAGGGGCGCCGCAAGGGCCCTGAAATTTCAAAGTCGCTTCGAGAGGACTTTGTAAAAATATGTCTCGTGTTCCCTCGTTATCCAGCCCGTTCCTGCTTGGATTCGACGAAATCGAGCGTGCGCTCGATCGCGTCGTCAAGGGCGCCGACGGTTACCCTCCCTACAATATCGAGAGGTGCGACCGCGCTAACGGCCAACCCGAACGGTTACGAATCACGCTGGCGGTGGCAGGTTTTACCCGCGACCAACTCGATGTAACCATTGAGGAAAACCAGCTCGTGATCCGGGGCCGCCAGCAGGACGACAAGGCCCGGCAATACGTCCATCGCGGCATCGCCGCGCGCCACTTCCAGCGCACTTTCGTGCTGGCGGAGGGGATGCAGGTGCTGGGCGCCGACCTGAAAAACGGGCTGTTGGCGATCGATCTGGCCCGGCCTGAGCCGGAAAGGATCGTTAAGACAATTGCTATCAATGAACACGAATAATGGAACGAGTAGCGGACTCGACCGCTTAGTCTGACAGAGGAGTCGAGACCATGACTGAAGGTAATGTTGAGTTTGAGCCGAAGAGCGTCTCGCGGGAGGCGCTGGCGACCCTGGGTGAGGGCCATATCGCCTATGTGAAGCAGATCCGTTCCGAGGACGTGCCGGGCTTGTTCCCCCAAGCACCTGCGATCGCGCCGGGATTGAAGCTGTTCGCGCTACACGCTGCCGACGGCACGCCGATCATGCTGACCGATAGCCGGGAAGCCGCGATCGCGAACGCCTGGAGCAACGAGTTGCAGGCCGTCAGCGTTCACTGAGCGCAGCTATGGACGGTGTAGCGGACGCGGTGATTGCTGCTGTCACTGTAGCTGCCGTGATTTCACCGAAAGCAGCGGAATCTCACGACGGTGTCATGCGCGGGCTTTGACCCGCGTATCCATCGATCTCCGTCATAACACTTTCAAAGAAAATGGATTGCCGGTTTCACCGGGCCGCACCTTGCGCGGAACGGTTGGAGCGCTTTGCCCGGCGCCCCACGGCGATCGCTACACGTCGATCTTGAAGCCGAGGTCGATTTCGGAAGCCGGCAATCCGCCGCGGATGCCCCAGTTTTCCGGCGGGGTCTCGATGAGCGTGATCTTGATGTCGGATGGCGGAACATCGAACCCGGCGAGATTGCGGACGATGGCCTGATAAAGCGCTCGCTTGGCGCTCATCGATCGGCCGGAAAACATCGTGACCTCGACGAGCGTGAATTTTTCGCCGCGGCCGGGCGGGACGGCAACGTGCGACGCCCGATGCTCGATCAGACGCAGCGTTCGATCGCCTTCGGGAATTTTCAAAGCTTCTCGAAGGGCGGATTGAACCGCATCGATCACAGCGCCGGGATCGGTGATCCAGCCCGCGCGCGTAGCGATCAGAGTGTAGCGATCAGAGTGTTGGGCATTCGCGCCTTAAGCCGCGCTCGCGGGCGGCAGCGCCAGCACCGAATAGATCGCCTGCGCATCGCGCGAGGCGCGCAGCTTCTTGGCGACGTCCTGGTCGCGCAAAAGCCGCGCGATGCGCGCCAGCGCTTTCAAGTGATCGGCGCCCGCGCCTTCCGGCGCCAGCAGCAGGAACACCAGATCGACGGGCTGGCCGTCCATCGCCTCGAAATCGATCGGGCGTTCGAGACGCGCAAACAGCCCGAACAGCTTTTCGAGTTTCGGAAGCTTGCCGTGCGGGATGGCGACGCCATAGCCGACCGCGGTGGTCCCCAGTTTCTCCCGTTGTAGCAGAACCTCGAAAATCGCGCGTTCATTCTGCCCGGTAAGGCTGGCTGCCCGCGCCGCCAGCTCCTGCAGCGCCTGCTTCTTGCTGTTGACCTTCAAAGCTGGGAGAACCGCCTCGGGTGCGACCAGATCGGTAATCGTCATGGGGCGTTCCGAGGTGAATTTAACCGACAGGTTGCGAAATAGGCTCTAGCGGGGTGGCGTCAAGAAGGTGGGGTGGGGGGCGGGCTTATACCCGGGTTCTAATTGGGGGGCTTCTACTCCAACGCAAGACCGGTGCCAACTCCTTGCGACATTGTTTCCAACCTTCCCTCAAAGGCGGCGGACCATAGGGAGGGTCCTCATGGGCGTCAATGCCGGTTGGCATCTACTTCCCGGGGTTGATCACGGGGGGATCGATCCAACCCACATTGCCGTCGGCCCGCCGATAAATGATGTTCACGCGTCCGCTACCGCCGTGCTGGAACACGATGCAGGCGGCGCCGGTCAGATCCAGCTCCATCACGGCCTCGCTGACCGAAAGCCGCTTCAGCGGCGTGGTCGCTTCCGCAATGATGACCGGGCTGTAGCCGGTGACATCGTCGTCGCCCTCGCCAGGCGCCTCGATGACGTAGCTTGGCGCATCGAGTGCCGGGGCGTTCATCTCGGCAAGCGCCGCGGAGGCCGCGTGTGCCTTGCGCGCCGAACGGTCCTTGAGGCGGCTCTTGTAGCGGCGCAGGCGCTTTTCGATCATCAGCAGCGCCTGGTCGGCGCTGGCATAGGCGTCAGCCGCGTTGGAATCGGCCTCGAGCGTAATTCCGGAATCCAGATGCAGCGCGCAGTCGGTGCGGAAACCGAAACCATCCTTGCTCAGCGTGATGTGGCCGGAATAATTGCCATCGAAATACTTGCGCAGGACTTCATCGGTGCGCTCGCTGACGCGCCCGCGGAGGGCCTCGCCGACGTTGATGCTTTTTCCCGAGATCCGGAGAGTCATTTTGATGCCTCGATTGGACTGGTGCTGCGAGGTATGGCGAAGTTCGGATTTGGGGCCCTGGTTCCGGAACCGACACTATCCCGATTTAACCGGGATGCAATCAAGCAGGCTGAGTGTCGCGGGAGCGGTCGGAGGATGCGGCCGGCGCCGAGAGAGCGTTACCGAGCATGCTTTGCTTGTCGCGGCGGCGCTGTACCGAGGACGGGATTCGCATCGCTTCGCGATACTTCGCGACGGTGCGACGGGCGATATCAATGCCGGATTCGCGCAACCGTTCCACGATGGTGTCGTCGGAGAGGATCACCGCCGGATCCTCGGCGTCGATCAGCTGCTTGATGTGGTGACGGACGGCCTCCGCCGAATGGGCTTCGCCGCCAGAGGCGGAGGCGATCGAGGCGGTGAAGAAATACTTCAATTCGAAACTGCCGCGATTGGTCGCCATGTATTTGTTGGCAGTGACCCGCGACACCGTCGATTCATGCATCTGGATCGCGTCCGCCACCGCCTTGAGATTGAGCGGCCGCAGATGCGCGACGCCGTGGGTGAAGAAGCCGTCCTGCTGGCGCACGATCTCGGTTGCGACCTTGAGAATGGTGCGGGCGCGCTGATCGAGCGCGCGCACCAGCCAGGTCGCGTTCTGCAGACAGTCGGTGAAATAGGATTTGTCGCCGTCCTTGCGGATCGTCTTCGACAATTCGGTATAATAGGTCTGATTGACCAGCACGCGCGGCAACGTGTCGCTGTTGAGCTCGACATGCCAGCCGCCGTCCGGCCCTGGCCGCACATAGACGTCCGGCACCATGGTCTGCATCTTCGCCGAGCCGAATTTCAAACCCGGCTTCGGATCGAGACGGCGAATTTCGCCGATCATGTCAGTGATGTCCTCGTCATCGACACCGCAGAATTTTCTTAAAGACGCGATGTCGCGCTTCGCCAGAAGATCCAGATGTTCGACCAGCGCCTGCATCGCAGGGTCATAGCGATTGAGCTCGCGCAGCTGGATTGCAAGGCACTCGCTCAAGTTTCGCGCGCAGACCCCGGGTGGATCGAATTTTTGCAGCGTGGCGAGAACCGCTTCGACGTCCTGTTGCGACGCCCCTAACCTCTCGGCCGCCTGCCCCAGATCCGGCGGCAGGTAGCCGGCCTCGTCGACGAGATCGATCAGGTATTGGCCGATCATGCGCTGTGCCGGCGCGGTGAAAGCCACCGCCAGCTGTTCGGCGAGATGGCTGCCAAGCGTGACCTCGGCGGCGACGAAGGCTTCAAGATTGTAGGCCTCGTCGTTGGAGGCTCCGCCGCCCCACTCGGTATACGCGGTCGGCGCCGCATCCTGGGCATTGCGCGCGGCGGCTTCGGCGGGCTCTTCGGAGAAGACGTTATCCAGGCCGGTATCAAGGGTCTGCTCGATCTCGGTGCGGCTGCCGAGGTCGCGATTCAACCACTCCTCCTGGGCCGGCTCGAAACCGTCGCCGGCGCCGTTGGTCATCTCGGAATGCTCGGCGGCAGCGCCGTCGCCATAGGTGGAACCGGCGTCCTCGTGGTCGGAAAACTCGGCCTGCTCCGGCACGGGTTCACCGGCGACCGGCGGCTCGGTGCCGTCGCTGGCACGCTCGAGCAGCGGATTTCGCTCCAGTTCCTCCTCGACGAAGGCCGAAAGGTCGAGATTGGACAGCTGCAGCAGCTTGATCGCCTGCATCAGCTGCGGCGTCATCACCAGCGACTGCGACTGGCGGAACTCTAATCTCTGCGTCAGCGCCATGGAGGCAAGAACCGATCCCTAAAAGTTGGTCCGATTCTTGCTTAAACCAGTCCAAAGCCGATGTACACGGCTTGACGAATAAGAAAAAACGGCTAGAGGCGGAATTCCTCGCCAAGGTAAAGACGCCGGACATCCGGATTATTGACGATCTCGTCCGGATTGCCCTCCGTCAGGATCTCGCCGGCATAGACGATGTAGGCGCGGTCGGTCAGTCCCAGGGTTTCCCGGACATTGTGGTCGGTAATCAGCACGCCGATGCCGCGATTGGTGAGGTGCCGGACCAGATCCTGAATGTCCCCGACCGCGATCGGATCGATGCCGGCGAACGGTTCGTCGAGCAGCATGTAATTGGGGCGAGTGGCAAGGGCACGGGCGATCTCGACCCGCCGCCGCTCGCCGCCCGACAGCGCAATCGACGGCGTTTTGCGCAGTCGCGCGATGTTGAATTCCTCGAGCAGGGAATTGAGCTCGGCCTCGCGCTTCTTCTTCGAGGGTTCGACGACCTCCAGCACCGCGCGGATATTCTGCTCCACCGTGAGACCGCGAAAGATCGAGGCTTCCTGCGGCAGATAACCTATGCCTAATCGGGCGCGCTGATACATCGGCAGCTTGGTGACGTCGTGGCCATCGAGCTCGATCGCGCCGCGATCCGCCTTGATCAGGCCAGTGATCATGTAGAATACGGTGGTTTTGCCGGCGCCGTTCGGACCCAGCAAACCCACGGCCTCGCCGCGTCGGACGTATATGCTGACGCCGCGCACGACCTGGCGGGTGCCGAAACTCTTTTCCACGCTATGCACAGCCAGATAGCCCGTCCGCGGCGCCAACTGCGGGGCGCCCCCGCCATTGGTCCTGGCACGAGGGCGGGGTTTCTCGGTCCGGGGCGCGTGCGGTTTCGGCAGCGGCGCATCGCGGGCAATCGGAGGCGCGTCGCGCACCGGGCTGGTCAGCATCTCGCCGATGGCATCGCCGAGCGCGGTGATATCCGCGCGCGTGCGCGCAAATCCTGGCGCATTGCGTTTCGCCGGGCGTCGACGGAACATGCCGAGTAAATCCACCATCCCTGCTTCGCTTAAGCCTTTCACGGTGATTTCGCGATCCGCCGCGGCGATTCGATTCGCCCGCGCAACATGAATGAACGGATGTCCCTTGCCCAGCGAAACACCCTCCATTCGAGGGATGGATCGCGCCGCTGGCCGTGCCCGTAAATACAGGCTTGCGCCGCTGGCTTCAACCTCGCGGCGCGAGCACAGCACACAAGTAATTGATATTATTTTGGTTTATTTGAGGTGCCGGAGCCCGAAGGAGTGGCTGGGGGCGGTGTGCCAGGTATTGTCGGCCCGCCCTGGCCGGATGATTGAAACAGGCCCTGCACGCGGCCTGAGCCGGATTCCACCTTCGACACACCGGTCGTCATGTCCACCATCAGCCGGTCGCCGCGCAGCACGTTCTTGCCCTGGGTCAAAACCACCCCGCCAAGCATGGTGATCAGGTTGGTCTTGGTCTCGAACACCGCGATCTCCCCGGTCACCACCTGATCCTTCTGCGTCACGACCACGCCGCCTCGCGCCTCCAGCCGGCGTATCGACGAACTACCGCCGGGACCGGGCGTTGCGGACTGGATCGGAGTGGATTTTGCGGATTTCGAACTGGCAGCCGGCGCCGCGGCAGGCGCCGGTGTCGAATCGTAGAACACCACCAGCGTCTTCGAGGTCATGGTGGTGTCGCCCTGCACCACCTTGACATTGCCGGCAAACGTCGCCTCCTTTTTCTTGTCGCGCATCTCAAGCGAAGCGGCTTCGATCTGGATCGGCTGGTCGCGATTCTGCGAAAAGCCCTGCATCGCGTTGGGCACGCCCTGCATCGTGCTTTGCGCACCGGCTTTGCTTGCGGCGATCGTCGCGAGCGCCAGGGCGGCGGCACAGACGCACGAGGCGATCCGACGGATCCGGATGCTGGGCGGGGAAAACATCATCCTGAAAATCATCTTGAGTTGGCGGACTTGCCCGAGATGGATCGCGTCCCGGCGGGCTGGGCGGGCTCCGCCGATTCGGCGGGCGCATTCGCGGGTTGCTGATCCGACGCCTCGCCCGATTGCAGATGATCCAAATTCATCACGACGTTGCCTTCGAACCTCACGACCTCGCCGGCGCCGGTGATCCTGAGCCTGTCGGCGGTGAGCGTCCCGTTCAGCAATTTGACGTCGACATGTTCATCCGACGTCACCGTGCCCTTGCCCATGTCGACAAATGCCCGCGTCAGGCGCGCCTCGTAGCCGGTCGAGGATTGCAACAGGATATCCTTGCGCAACTCCAGCAACTGCTCCTTGGTATCGAATAACCCGTTGCGCGCGTCCAGCGTCACGGTCGTCCGATCTTCCATCAAGAACTTCGCCCGTAACGTCTTGAGATCGAGATGATCCGGATCGGTCAGATCCTGGGTCGCGGTATTGGCCCAGAGTTCGTATGGCCGCCGATCGGGCGTGTAGCCGGACAGATGCGGCGATTCCATCGTGATCTTGGTGCCGGAGACGACCAGGTTACCCACGTCGAGCGGCAGCTTGGGCAGTAACAGCCGGAACGGATTGAAGATCGAGACAGCGATGATGGCCGTCATCGCCAGGATCACAGCCGTCGGGACCGCGATGCGGAGCACGCGCACCATCCGGCTGTGGCGCGCAGCGATGGCAAAGCGCACCTCCATTCCGGCTTGGTAGGCTGGATTCTGAATTGAGTTCACTGCTGTTCCAACGTGCTCCCGATCACCGCATTCTAGCGGGAATTGCCGGATTATTCACCCCGGACGTCGCGTTACGAGTGTGACCGAAACGGGGCGGCAACCGCGGCAAAGCGCCGTCGTTCAAGAATGCGCAAAAATGTCTTCGGTATCCCAGCCCTGCAGATCGAGCCTGGCCCGCGTCGGCAGGAATTCAAAGCAGGCTTGCGCCAGCGCGGTGCGGCCCTCGCGTGCGAGCATGGCATCGAGGCGTTCGCGCAAGGCATGCAGATGCAGCACGTCCGACGCCGCATAGGCCAGTTGTGCCTCGCTCAGGGTTTGCGAGCCCCAATCGCTCGATTGCTGCTGCTTCGAAAGGTCGATGTTGAGCACCTCGCGCACCAGATCCTTCAGGCCATGGCGATCGGTATAGGTGCGGGAAAGCCGCGAGGCGATCTTGGTACAATACACCGGCTGCGGCATCACACCGAACGCATTGTAGAGCGCGGCGAGATCGAACCGCGCAAAATGGAAGATTTTCATGATCTGCGGATTGGTCAGCAGGGCCTTCAGGTTCGGCGCCCCGGCATGATCCTTCGGGATCTGTACCACATCGGCGCTGCCGTCGCCGTTCGACATCTGCACCACGCAGAGCCGGTCGCGATGTGGATGCAGCCCCATGGTCTCGGTGTCGATCGCCACCGAATCGGTGTAGCGGGTGAGATCAGGCAGATCGCCGCGATGCAGGCGTACGGTCATGGCGTTTACGAACCTCGTCGAATCGATCCGGACTAAACTAACGTTGAAATCCTCAACAAACGAGGGGCGCGCCCCGGCCTCGCCTGCTTCCGGGATCGATCACCTTCCACCAATCTGCTGGGCACCGCCTGATTTCCATCATAAACCACTGAAAGATAACAGTTTTTACTGGTCTTGAACGCGGGAGATTCCCGTATCGTATTTTCAACGTGCTTTTCCCGGAATCAACAGAATTGCGCCAGTATGCAATGACCGCCGCCACAACCGAAGGTGCCGTATGAAAGCCGAACAAGAACGATTGCCCCGTTTTGCCGTGCTCATCGATGCCGACAATACCTCGCCGCAAATCGTGGGCGGCCTTTTCGAGGAAGTGGCGAAGTTCGGCGAGGCCAGCGTTCGGCGAATCTACGGGGATTTTTCCGGCCAGCAACTCAGATCATGGGTCGACATCCTGCAAAAGCACGCCATCGACCCCTATCAGCAGTTTTGCCTACACCAAGGGCAAGAACGCCTCCGACATTGCGCTGGTCATCGACGCGATGGACCTCTTGCACAGCGGACGGTTCGACGGCTTCTGCCTCGTGTCTTCCGACAGCGATTTCACGCGGCTCGCCTCGCGGCTGCGCGAACAGGGCGCCGACGTCTACGGCTTCGGCGCACAGAAAACCCCGGAGAGTTTCCGGCAGGCGTGCCGCCGCTTCATCTACACCGAGAACCTGCTTCCGGAAGCTGCAACTTCCGGTGCGGATACGCCTTCGAAATCAAAATCATTGCAGCCACCGAGTGCCGCGATTCCGATTCTGGAAAAGGCCATTTCACAAATCGAGAGCGAGGACGGTTGGGTGATGCTCGGAGAAGTCGGTGGACAGATCTCAAACCTGTTCTCGGATTTCGACGTGCGTTCTTACGGCCAGAGGAAGCTCAGCGATCTCGTGCGGAAAACAGGTGCGTTCGACGTCGAAAAGATCGCTGGCGACATGCGCATCAGGGCCAAGCCCGCCGACGGCAGCGCGAAGGGGAAGACAAGGTGAGCTGCGGCAGGTGTGCCCGTTAGAGCAAGAAATGATCGATGTCTCACGTCCCAGCATTCGCCTGCGAGGCGTCGCAGATGGGCGCGACAATCGTCGCAGCCGCTCATTCAAACGATACGCCAGTCAGTTGTTGTGACACATCCCAGAGTTTACCCGCGGCAGCCTTGTCCCTGGCTTGCGGCATGATCCGGGCCGGAGCCGGCGGCCCCCTTAACTCATTAAGGCCGTTGGGACCATAATATCGTCAGGGCCGCCGGGCGCGCCGCCAGCTAGTCCAGTCGCGCAAGTAATTGAGGCGCATGAGCATGCCGCCGCAGAA
>Ga0307312_10000457_pt1 | contig 19043 bp, 25 predicted proteins | sample ER_DNA_202_FD_194489 | JGI IMG/M metagenome (GOLD analysis project Ga0307312, IMG submission 194489) | Bulk soil microbial communities from the East River watershed near Crested Butte, Colorado, United States - ER_DNA_202 | ecosystem: Environmental > Terrestrial > Soil > Floodplain | place... | reverse complement strand
CAGGCGCAGCACGGCTCGAAGACCGGTAACCCCTGAAGGGGCGGGAGCGTGTCGCAGGGATGCCCTGGCGGGCGTGGTGCCTCGCGGTCCCGGCTCGGCTCTGATCTGGGCGGGATCTGGTCTCGACACGATGCCCGGGAGGCCATTAGGAGGAGTTCGTCAAGGCGATCCGCTCCGGACGGCGATAAGCGCGCGAGGATTCCTGAAGACCCAGAAGTACTCCAGATGCGGCAGTTCGATCGCGGGAAGAATATCTTCCGGACGCCCCGGCCCATGGCGGCCGTGTGACCTAGCCTGCGCGGAGGTGCCCGGTTCGAGTGTGAGGTGGCCAATGTTCGGATCGCTGGACTACATCTACATGCCCGCGGCTGACGTCGACGGCGAGACTCAGCGCTATGTCGAGACGCTGGGTGCGGAGCTGGTCTGGAAGGTCCGCGGCATGGGAACCACCGTGGCCTGTTTGCGTCTGGGCGAGCCCGGACCGGCGATCCTGCTGTCCGGTCACCTGGAGGGTGCAGGCGCGATCCTGGTCTACCGGGTACCGGATTACGCTGCCACGCTCGCGCAGCTACGCGAACGAAACGTCTCTGTCCGGGAACTGGAGATACCGCATGGCCCGTGCGCGACATTCACGATGGAAGGAGGGCAGCGGTACGCGGTGTACCAGCTCACGCGGCCCGGCGCGGTTCACCATTTCGATGGCCGTATCGACTCATAGCGGCGAGTGTGCTGCTGTTCTCCGATGGCCGGGGCGGATGTTTGCCGAGTCAGCGCGCTGCCCCAATCGGCTCCCGGGGTCCTCTTAGCCAGACCCGGGACTGCGTGCGGAAAGTCAGTCATCGGATGGGCGGCGTTCATCCGAGGCCGCCCGGGGCCGCGCGACGATGACGGTTCCCGCGTGCGCCCGGGCGGCGGAATCGCGCCGGGACTTGATCAGGCTGGCCACTGTGGTGGCGGTCAGCACGACTCCTATGACGGTCAGGGACAGGGGAGTGCTGATCTCGGGTACCCGGGGATCGAGCCCGTGACCCCAGTGCAGGATCAGCTTCACGCCGATGAACGCCAGAATCAGCGCAAGCCCGCTCGACAGGTACACCAGCCGGTCGAGCAGACCGGTCACCAGGAAGAACAGCGCCCGCAGGCCCAGCAGGGCGAACGCGTTGGCCGCGAAGACGATGTAGGGCTGGTCAGTGACGCCGAACACGGCCGGGATCGAATCCAGCGCGAACAAGATGTCCGTGCCGCCGATGGTGACGAACACGATGAACAGCGGCGTGACTACCCGCCGTCCGCCTACGCGGGCGATCAGTTTGCCGTCGTCGTAGGTATCGCTGGTCGGCAATATCCGGCGTGTCGCACGGACCAGCGGGTTGTCCTGGATATCGGGGTCTTCGTCACGGTGACGGTACAGCCGCACGGCCGTCCAGATCAGCAGCAACCCGAAAACCAGGAACATGAACGATAGCAGCGACAGCAGCGTCGCCCCCAGCGCGATGAAGACCGCTCGCATGGCCAGGGCGGCGATAATGCCGAAGCCGAGTACCCGCTGCTGGTGCTCGGGGGGCACCGCGAACGTCGCCATTATGATCACGAAGACGAAGAGGTTGTCGACGGACAGGCTCTTCTCCACGATGTAGCCGGCGAAGTACTGGCTGCCGTATCCCCATCCGACCTGGCTGGCGAAGACCAGGCCGAAGATTACGGCCACCGTGATGTAGAACGCCGACCAGACGGCCGCCTCCCGGTAGCCGACAGCGTGCGGACGTATCGTGGCCAGTACCAGGTCAAGGGAGAACAGCGCCAGGACCACGCCGACCGTCAAGGCCCAGCCGGCAACGGTGACCCCCACTCCCCACCTCCCGATCGCACCGATCCCTGGCTGGCTGCCATGGCCGCCCGAGACAGGCCTGTGCGTCAATACATCAGCACGGCTTCGACCTGGCGCCCCCACCATCATGTCCCAGGACCAGGGGATCTGTGCACCACCATCGACCTGGGCCGTGCCTGAACCTCCCGGGGTCCGGCTCGCCCGGCCCGAAGCAGCCGGACGGCGTGTCGCTCAGGTGGGAATCTCAGCCAGCAGAGCGGGGAGATCCAGGATGAGCGTCAATAGCCGCGAGCCGGCCTTGCCCGGCGGCTCTAGCCTGTCATCAGGACACGGCCATCAGCGGGCCGCCAGAACGGAGGCGCCATGCCCAGCACCCCGCCGGGCTGCCGCGAATACCGGGCCGGCGGTGCCCGGCCGCCGTGGTTCACCCGGCTTAGCGGGTGAATACCGGTGGACAGCTATCTGGCGCGTCCAGATGCGCAGCAAGTCCGATCTTCACGCCGCGATCCGGCAGCGGGGCCGCGCCGCACCGGTAGTTAACACCCGGTCCCGCCGCGGCCTGCGTCTGTACCGGGCCGCCAGCTGCAAGCCGCCGGGGATCGATTCTGCTCGGCTCATTTCCGGTCCACCGGCCCGGCCAGCTGGAGGCCAGCCTCGCGGCCGCGCTGGACCTGCGGCCCGGCCTGCTGATTGCCGGCGGCGGTGACGGTACTTTGAGCCTGGCGGCACGGCACCTGGCCTACCGCGACATAGCCCTGGGCGTCCTGCCGCTCGGCACCACCAAGTACTTCGCCCGGACCCTGGGCATCCCGCTGAATGTGGCGGCAGCGGTGGGCGTGCTGGCCGGCGGGAAAGTCGCTGACACCGGGTTCCGGAGCTGGAGATACCAGCCAGCGCAGCTGCTCCGTGCCGTCCAGCAGGTCAAGGCGGCGTGTCAGCTGGGGCAATGCGTCTGACTGGCTGGCGTGCGCGGCCGCGGCGGATTTCTGGATGGCGCGGGCGACGGCGGCTTCGGTGTCCAGATCGATCATCCAGCTGCCGCGGGCAGGCGGCGCTGTGCGCGCCATGGTCGGCACGCCGGCCAGCCTGGCGGCAGCGCAGGCAGCCGTGGCTACGGCGGTGTCGTCCGGGTCGTCCGCCGCCGGGTCGATGACCAGTAGCAGGTCCGCCGAGTGCTGGTGGATCGCGCGCCGTACCCGGTCGGTGAGTTCTGCCGCCGGATACCGGCAGAGTGCGCCGTCGGGGTAGCTGGCCACCGTGACCCGGGAGATGCCCAGGATGCTGGCCGCCAGCTGCAGCTCCCACGGCCGGATGGCCTCAAGCCGCGCGGAGGTCGAGTTCAGCGGGGACGCCTCGCCGCGGGTCAGGCACAGCAGCGCCAGGCTGGCGCCGGTGCGGCGGAAGGCATACAGCAGCCCGCCCAGGTCCGCCGACTCCTGCCCCGGCCGGGCCGTCACCGCCAGGACGTTGCCGGCCGGGGGCAGCGGCGCGTCGGCGGGCGCCTCAGGCACCATCAGCGAAGCTGCGGCTGAAGTAGAGATCATCGGGTGCTCCTTTGTCTCGGGCTAACCGGGAGGCGGCGGGGGCGGCGATGGCATCCCGGCCATGACGGCGCCTGCGCTGGGGCGGCGCCTGACGGCGCCCGCCGGGCAGCCGGCGGGCGCCGTCGTCGCTGGGGGAACGGTCTGGCTGACGGGTCAGGCGGCCCGGTTAGCGCGTTCCGCGGCGCTGCCCGGGTGAGCTTCCGCGTCCGCGGGCACAGATGCCTGCGGGCGGGGCCGCGGTACGCGGGCGGAGCGGATTATGGCTTCCGATGCGCGCATGAGCTCGTCGTTGACGTACCGCAGGACGCGGATCGCCCGGCGCGGGGCGGTGATGGCCTGGCCGGGACGCGCACTGCGTGCGGCTGTCGTGGCGGTCACCTCCTTCGTGGTGCCGGACCTGGATGCCAGGCCGTGGCTGCGGGAGGGGCCACCAGGTTCGTGGTGGCGGCTCTGGTGGTGGTCCTCGCGGATATGCAGCTCCAGCAGCGGCCTGTTCTCGTAGCGGAGACCGCACAGCGGGCAGGTCGGGGTTAGCGTGCCGGTCATCTCATCACTCCTTATGTTCTGATGAAAGCCGGCCGCGGTGGTGCCGCGGTGCGCTTGCCGTGGTGGTGCGGTGGAGATCCGGCCTCACTCGTCTAGACGACCTATTCCAACGGGTGCTGGCGGCGAAGGGATGAGGGTGTCCAGGATCAGGTGGTAACGACTGACATGGCCCGGTGGCGCGGTACGCGCACGCCCACTTGCGGCGCCTGTTCCCGTACCTGCCGCAGCAGCCCGGGTACAAAAAGCGGCTGCATGGCGCCGCGGCGCTGATCCGGCACTGCATCCGCGTCCTGGCCGCCGGCACCACGCTGTGGACCGAAGACGTCTGGGTGGTGGATTCCACCCCGGTGGAGTGCGGCCGCTCCCGCGGCACCGCAAGGCGCTCTGACCTGGCCGGGTGGTGGGCCGAGTACGGGTACTGCGCTTCCCATCCGCGGTACTTCTGGGGGTTGCGGCCGCACCTGGTCTGCACCCTGCACGGCCTGCCCGTGGCCTTCGCCCTGACCGGCGCCAAGGCTGACGAGCGCGAGGTCCTGCTCGCCATGTTTCACCGCCGAGGCCGTCCTGGCGGCGGCCCGGCTGCGCCCGCTGCGCCCGGCCCGCCAAGGCGAGCCCGAGCCAGGCCGGCACCCGGTTCTTCAGCCGCTGCGCCAGGTCATCGAGTCGGTCAACGACACCTTCAAGGGCCAGCTCGATCTCGAACGCCACGGCGGCCACAACCCAGGCGGGGTGACCGTCCGCGTCCTGCAGCGCCTCCTGGCCTTGACCGCCGCCATCTGGCACAACGACACCACTGGCCAGCCGGTCATGCGATCCCTGATCTCTTACGACCACTGACCCCTTGGTATGGGTCGTCTAGGTGATGAGTCGAGAGTCGCCAAGTGACATCCACTCAGGCGATGGCGCTCGGCGGTGGTGCGGGGTCGGGCTGCGTTGCTGTCCTCCGGTGGTGCGCAGCGGCCCCTCAGGTGCCGGCGAGCGGGGATGAAGCGATGCCGGCGACATCGCGCTCAGCTGTGTATGGGCTGGCGAGCATGACACCGATCATGTCGGCCCCGGCGTCAGCATCAGGCAGTTTTGCTCCTGCAACTGATGCGGTGGTGCCGCAGAGACACCAGTGGTCCACCAATTTCCTTGGTGGGGTCCAGCCCCGCAGCCGGCCCGGCAACGGCGTCGTCGGGACATGCCCCGGACGCCGCCCCGGGCCCGGGCAGCCCTGGCCGCCTTCTGCCACATGGCCGTCATCTCGCCGCTCCTCTCCGGACCGGTCACAAGCTTCAGTACATATGTACTATTTCATTTGTCAAAACTGGGATGCTCCGGGTCGGCCGGCGATTTCACGGGCCCCGGCGCTCCCCGGTTCGGCCTTCCGTCAGGCGGGCTCGCCAGTTCCAGGACGTCACCGCAGCCCAGGCTGCGCTCACGAGGCCTGGGCTCATGCCGGCCGCCCTCGCGCCGCAACCTTCCCCGCGCCGTGCCGTCGTGCCCCCGGGCCAGGCCAGCCTGCTCTGGCCGACTCGTTGACAGGCCGCGATTTATTTATTACAATACAACTAGTAATAAAGAAAGCTGAGGAGGGTCATCATGACTACGGTGAGCCAAGCGCCGGGGTACGCGCAAACCTCAGGATCCGCTGACTCGCCTGCAGGGCCGCCGCTGAACCTGGCCGATCAGCACGTGCTCCTGCTGCGGCAGGTCACGGAGCGCGCTGAGCAACTCCTGAACGCGGCCGCGCGAGGCCGGTGGCCAGATACCGAGCTGGCGGCGCTGGCTGGCTACGCCCAGGCTGAGGTGCTGCGCCAGACGTCTGACGAGGAGGCGCTGCTGTTCCCACGCATCTCCTCCCAGGCCACCGCCGGGCTCGCCCGGGACCACGCCCGGCTGCGCTCCGGCGCTGAGCTGCTCGCCCGGGCGGCCGACGGGGAGCAGCACTTGTCCCCTGGCCAGCTCGCCGCTGCTACCCGCGACTTCGTCACCCAGCTCGAGCGCCACCTGAGTGCCGAGGAGAAGCTGCTGGCATCGGAACGCGCGCCGCAAGGGGTGCCGGCCACCGTCGCGCTCGGGGCTCACCCGCACAGGTGGTACCCGCTCACCGAGGGACCCGTGGTCGACCTCGACGCGCTCCCCCAGGGCCAAGCTGTCCCAGCCGCCATGGACCGGCTGCTGCGGATGCGCCGCGGCGAGCAGGTCGAACTGCAGTCCGGCACGGACCTGGACCCGGTATGGCGGGAGATGGACGAGCTCAGCCCCGGCCGCTACTGGTTCGTCAGCCTGCAGGACGGGCCGGGCCGGTGGCGGATGCGGGTCACCCGCCGCCAGGCTGCAGGCTGACCGGGTCTCGCAGCGCGTATTCCGCGTGCCCGCCCGCTGTCATGAGCGGCGCGAGCGATCAGGCATGCGCAGAAGCAGGAGGCATCCATGGCAATCGCAGCACGGATGGCGGAGACCACGGGGGGAGGCCCGCTGGCAAGCGGTGCCGGGCTGATATGCCTCGGCAGCGGCGCGGTCGGCGAGCTGGCCGTGACCTGGGCATCCCGGACCGGGGGGCAGGACGGCAAGACCAGCCCGGAGGAACTGGCGGCCGCAGCTCACTAGCGTGCCCCTGGTGATCCGCACCCCGGGCGGCGGCGGGCAGCAGCTGTCGGCCACCCACTCGCAGAACCTGGAGGTGTGGTACGCCCACGTGCCCGGGCTGAAGGTGGTCACCCCGGCCACATGCGCCGACGCCGAGGGTCTGCTGCCTGCGGCGATCCGCGACGACGACCCGGTCCTCGTGCTGGAGAACCTGGCCCTGCGCAACACCAAGGGGGAGGTGCCCGACGGAGAGCAGGTGGCGGAGATCGGCCGCGCCGCCGTGCTCAAGCCGGGCCGGGACATCACGGTCGTCGGCTCTCGCGGGCCGCGGTGATCGCCCTTGACGTGGCCCGCAGGCTGGGAAAACGACGGGATCTCCGCCGAGGTCATCGACCTGCGCAGCCTCTGACCAAGGCCCCTGGACATCGCGCTCTCAGCGTTACCGGACGTTTTAATGATTTTTTTAGTAAAAACTAACCATATCGGCTATACTGAGGAAGAGAAGAAGAGGGAGTGCCTGATGGTCGTCACCTATGAAGGCGCCACCGGGCAGGTCAGGCAGATCGTCCACCATCATGCGGTGCTGCGCCGGGGCGTGGAGCGGCGCGCCGGCGCCCTCTGCGAGGCAGCGCAGACCGGCGTCCCGTTCCAGCGGCAGCTGGCGACACTACGCGACTACCTGGAAAAAGAGATCCTGCCCCATGCCAAGGCGGAGGAACGCATCTTCTACCGGGCGGCGGCCACTCAGGCCCGCGGCAGCGACCTGGTCCGCGCGCTGACCGCCGAGCACCACGCACTGGCGTACCTGGCCGGCCGGCTCGCACCTGGCACGGACGGCCACACCGCCGCCACCGTCGCGGAATGGATCGCGACACTGTTCGCCGGGCACGTGGCGAAGGAGAACGACCTGTTGCTCCCTGCGCTCACCAGTTGCGGCGCGGACCTGGCGGCCCTGCTCGCGGACATGCACGAGCCGCAGGCGGGCTAGCAGCATGGTGGCGTGCATGCCACCGTCATCGTCCCCGAAGGGGAGATCATCATGTATCCGGATTCGGCGCTTTCAGCGGGGCCGCCCGCCATCATGGCGGTGGTCGCCGTCGTCTCGATGGCAGCGTGGCTCATCCTGGTGTTCCTCGCCGCCCGAGAACCACGCGGCATGTCTGCGGCCGTGAATGCTCCGCGCCGCGACGAGGAAACGTCCGCAACCGTGACGCAGGTTCCTTCTAGTGGCAGGCCGTCGGGAAAGGCGGCGGCCTGATGACGGACTCGATCGCCAGGCTGCGAGCCGCAGGGGTGTCAGTCTGGCTGGATGACCTGAGCCGGGAGCGGCTGACCAGCGGCAGCCTCGCCGCGCTTCGCGGCCGGGGAGTGTCAAGGGTGACGACCAACCCGGCGATCTTCGCCCGCGCCATCACCGACAGCAACAGCTATGCGGACCAGGTCACGGGACCTGAAGCTGCGCAAGACCTCCGGGGATCAGGCGCTGCGGGAGCTGACCACGTTCGACGTGCGGTGGGCGTGCGATGTGCTGCGCCCGGGGGGATCAGCATCAACGTCACGCTGATCTTCTCGCTGGCCCGATACGGCGAGGTGATCGAGGCGTTCCTCACCGGCATGGAACAGGCTCGCGCCGCGGGACGGGATCTGTCCGGCATCGCCTCGGTCGCGTCGTTCTTCGTGTCCAGGGGTGGACACCGAGGTGGACCGGCGGCTGGATAAGATCGGCACCGGGCAGGCGGCGGCGCTGCGCGGCAAGGCCGCCATCGCCAACGCCCGGCTCGATATGGGAGGCATTGGATAAGGCCGCCTACTACCGGCTGGGCAGCCTGACCGCGATCGTGGACGTGAACCGGCTCGGCCGGCCCGGCCCTAGAGAGCTGGGCAGGCGTCACCGTGCACCAGTGCCTGCGCGCCGCGGACGAACTCGCCGCCGACGGCATCTCTGCCCGGATCATCGACCCGTACTCGGTCAAGCCCGCCGACCAGGCCACCCTGCAGGCGGCAGCTTCGGCGGCCGGCGGGCGGCTGGTCATCGCCGAAGGCCGCTACCCCCAGGGCGGCCTCGGCGCCGCCGTGCTCGAGGTCCTCGCCGGGACCGGCCTGCCGCTGCGAGTCCGGCAGTGCGCGGCCGGCGGCCTGCCCGGCTCCGGAACACCCGACGTGCTCCTGGAAGCCGCCGGAATGTCCGCGTCCCGAATCGCTGACGCCGCCCGGGCACTGGTGAAGGACTGAAGGAAGGAGCCCCTGATGGGTGCCGAAATCCGGGTCCGCCGCGTCTACGATGCCCCTTCTCCGGAGGACAGGGCTCGTGTGCTGGTGGACCGGGTATGGCCGCGAGGATTGCGCAAGGACGCCGCCCGGCTGGACGAGTGGGCGAAGGATGTCGCACCGTCCACAGAGCTGCGGATCTGGTACCGGCACGACCCGGCCAAGTTCGATGAGTTCCGGCAGCGCTATACGGCCGAACTGGCCCAGCCCGGGCCGCGGGGAGGCTATCGGCCGGCTCCGTGCCCTGGCAGGGAACCAGCCGGTAACGCTGCTGACCGCGACAAGGGAACTGAACCTCAGCCAGGCCGCCGTACTCGCCGGGTTGCTGAGAGAGGCCGGGTAACCCCAGGTACGGCGAACTACCGGGTTTCGTCCGCCGCTGGCTGGCGGGCGCCGGGGTCCTTCCGGGCTGTCAGGCGGGCGACGCACAAGCTGGGCTCCACGAACGGATCCAGCCGTTCTGCCGTGACCGGGGCCCGCATACGGGCCAGCGCGCCGCGCATCAGCCCGAGGTGCAGCGAGCAGATGACGTCCTGATGGTGCTGGGCCACCTCGCGGAACGGGCACTGGCGCAGGCACAGCCGGTGCTGCCCATCGGCGTCGGTCTCCGCCTGCGGGGAGAAGCCCAGCTCCTCCATGATCGCCGTGAGCTTCGCGACGGCCTCCGCGGCACTCAGCCGCTGGTACGGCGGCGGCTGCTCAGTAAGATAAGCCCCCCACTCACGCCCAGCCTCCTCCGCAGCCTTGCCCGGCTCCGGCATGGTCCCGGCGATCAGGCTGGTGAGCATCTCCGCGAGCAGCCGGTAGCGCCGTCGCCCGCCGGGACCATCCGCCACCGCCCGGTACCCGACCCTGGGCCTGCCGGGCGTCTCCCGGTCTTCCGTCTCGCGGACGGCCAGGCCCGCCTCCGCCAGCGCCTCGAGGTGGAACCGTGCCGTGTTCGGATGCAGCCCCATCCGCTGCGCGACCTCGCGGACGCCGAGCGGGCCGTCCGCGGCGCGCAGCATGTCCAGCACGTCTGCGCGGCTGCGGCCGAGCGGGGAACTGTCCTCGGGTGCGAGGAGCTGCTCTGTATCCATACGCTTATTTTATATTAGTAGTCGTAGTAGAAATTAATTGCGCAGTGCGGTGCCGGCTGGTCTTGTCGCCAGCACCGTCGCTGCCGACGGCGCGAATGTGCAAGGACCTGGCAATAACCGGAGCCCGTCCAGCGGTCCGGGCACAGCCATCGGATGACGTGCCGCGCTGCCCAACCCGCTGCATCTCGTGCCAGTGCTGGCTGCCTGGTCAGGCCGCCCGGGCAGCTGCCAGGGCCCGGCGGTCTCGGTCCGGCGCCGTTGCCGCTCCCGCGCGCACGCGTCGGCACGCCGGCGGAGGCGGCGAGGCCCGCCAGGTAGCGGAGCCCGTCGATGCCGGATCGCACGACCTGATCCGGGCTGGCGACCGCAGGGGTCACCTGGCCGGGCAGCGCCAGCCACTCCTGCCGCCACCGCCGGATCCGCCGCCAGCCGGCCGCAGTCAGCGCGCCGCCGTCCGGCGCGATCGTCCCCCCGACCGGCGCACGATCCGGGCAAGATCCGGTCCCGGTCAAGCAGGCTCGGGCTGTCCGGCTAGCCGGTCAGTGATGTCCTCCTGCGGCCACATCAGCCCGGCGACCACTCGGCGCACCTCGCAGGCGCTGCTGACGTGCTGCCCCTGCACCCAGATGACGGAACAGGCGGCGGCTCGGCTCATCCGCCACATCGTCGCTGACCGCCTCGGCGTAGGCACCACCGCAGCCCGGATGTTGCTGATCAGAAGCGGCGCTCCGTCCGGTACATGCTCGCCAGGCATGGCCAGCGACGCCACCTCCGCAAGCTCCCGACCCCACGCGGCCTGGTCACTGTCCGAGCGGCTGCCCGCTCACCGGCAGGTCGCGGTCATGCTGAACGGCCCTCCAGTCAACCGCAACACCCGCCCGGATCAGCAGGGCCGCCCGCTGGCTGGCCAGGTAAGAATACGGGCAGTTGAAATCCCCGTAAATGATCACCGTCATCACGGCCTCCTCCGGATCTGCGGCGCCCAGGCCTACCCTGCGAGGGCCGGTGCGCTGATCATGCCGCATGCTCGTACCCCCTTGATCAGCCAGCCGGGACCCGGCGGCGCCGTATCTGCGGTGTCGCGAGATCGGTGATCACGGCCGGGGTCATGTCACAAGCGGGCGGGGGTTCCAGCCCCAGCGGGCGTGGCGGAGCGCGAGCTCGTCCTGCAAGGTTCCCGCGCCGGTCGCCGCCGAGGCGCTCGGTTTCCACCACACCACCACACCACCCAGCGCCAGCGCGCCGCCGCCGGCGGAACCGGGAGCCGGTACGCGACCCGCTGGTAAGGCCGGATCGTCGTGTGGGTGGCTGGCAGTGAGGTCGCGCAGGGGGAGTCGGCCGTCTAAGCCAGGAACCGGTCGGTGACACGGTCATAGCCGGACCTCGGGGAGCAGGACCTGGTTCCCCTCAGCTGTTTGTGCTGACTGCGCTTGGGGCCTCCCGGGCCGGCTCTACCGTCCGAGGAATTGGAGAGCTTTGGGGACGAATTGTGCGTGGAACTGGAAGATGCCGCCGTGGCCGGCGTCGGGGTAGGTCACCAGCTCGCTGTCCGGCAGGCGGCGGGCCAGGTCGGCTGAGTTCGTCGTCGGCACCATCTTGTCGCTCTCGCCGTTTGCGACGAGCACGGGCTGGTGTATGGCGGAGAGGTCGGAGGGCTGCTCCAGGCCCCAGCGGTGGATGGCCTTGAGCTGGGCGGCATAGGACCTGAGCGAGATCGCCTTGTCCCGGTTCTGCGCGCGTTCCTTCAGGCGTGCCAGGAATTCCCTGCCGGCCTGGCGCCCGTTGGGTGTCCTGGTGAAGAAGAGGAACTGTTTCGGGTCCTGGAAGGTGAGCAGTCCCCGGATGGTGTCCAGATGCGAGATCCTGGTCACGTTCTTGATGCCCTGGCCTCCGGCGGGCCCGGTGCCGGCGAGGATCAGCTTGCGGACGAGATGTGGTTCATCCTGCGCGATTACCTGGGCGATCATGCCGCCCATGGAGAAGCCGAGCAGGTCGACCTGGCCGGGGCCCAGCGCCCGGATGAAGGTGACCGCGTCCTTCGCCATCGCCGCGATGGTGTCCGGCGTCGAACCGGTGGAAGCGCCGACGCCCCGGTTGTCGAAGGTGATGACGCGGTGTTTCGCGGCGATGCCGTCGACGACCCGGGGGTCCCAGTTGTCCAGGACCGCGGCCAGGTGGGTGAGGAAGATCACCGGGACCCCGGTCTTCGGGCCGAGCTCGCGGTAGGCGAAATTCACTCCGCCGGCGGCGATGGTGCGGGTCGGTGCGTCCGTGTACGACGTCACCACGTGGTGCGTTTCTTGGTCGTTAGTCATGGCCGTGCCCTTCTGCGAACGGGATTTGCGTGGGTGTTGCTGGCGTATGGGCGGCAGGCGGCGTGACCGGGTGAGTCAGCGGCAGGTCAGCCATCGTGACGACGACCTTGCCCTTGGCCCGCCCGCTCTCGGCGTAGGCCATGGCGTCCTTGGTCGACTCGAAGGGGAAGACCCGGTCGATGACCGGCCTGATCGTGCCGGCGTCGGCCAGGGCGGCGATCGCGCGGAGCTGCTCGCCGCTGGCCTTCATGAACAGGAACGAGTACCGCACGTGGCGTCGCCGGGCCCGTAGCCTGGTCCGGCCGCTGAGCAGCACCGTCGCGAGGCGGACAACCCGATTCGCGTCGATCTCCCGGGCGAAGCCGGGGTCGGGCGGCCCGGCGATGCTGATGGCGATGCCGCCTGGTCTGAGCACGCGGAGGGACTTTTCGAGCGTCTGCCCGCCGAGGCTGTCCAGGACCACGTCGTAGTCGCGCAGGACCTCTTCGAAGTCGTCGCGCTTGTAGTCGATGACCACGTCAGCGCCGAGGTCCTTGACCCATCCGGTGCTGGCCGTGCCCGTCGTCGTCGCGACGTGCGCGCCGAGGTGCCTGGCGAGCTGGATCGCGATCGTCCCCACGCCACCGGACCCCGCGTGGATGAGGATGTTCTGGCCGGGCTGCAGGTTCGCCCGCTCGACGAGCGCCTGCCAGGCGGTCAGCGCCACCAGGGGCAGCGCTGCGGATTCCTCCATGGTCAAGGTGGCCGGCTTGAGGGCGAGATCGTCCTGGTGGACGGCGGCCAGCTCAGCGAAGGTGCCGATGGCATCCGTGCCGGGCCGGGCGTAGACCTCGTCGCCGGGCGCGAACGATCGCACCGCCGGGCCCACCCGCACGACCACGCCTGCCATGTCGTTACCGAGCACGAAGGGCACGCGGTAGGGCAGGATCCGCTTGAACTCGCCGTCCCTGATCTTGGCGTCCAGCAGGTTGACGCTCGCCGCCCGCACCTCCACCAAGACGTCATGCTCGCCGATACCGGGCTCGGGCACCTCCCGCATCTGCAAGCCGTCTTTGCTGCCGTACCGGCCGACTGCGAACGCTTTCACTACCTCTCATCTCCGTCCTCGCGCGGGCGCGCTGCCGTCCCGGTACCTGAGCAGGCGGCCCCTGACCAGCGCAGCCGGCCGAGTTGCCATCATCCCGGACCCCGATCTATTAGATTACGATCGTATTACCATAGGATGAGACGGGACCCGGCGGCAAGAGTCTTCCGGTAATTAAATTATGATCATACTATCATGGGTGCGGGCTGGCGGAGGACAAGCGGTCCTCCTGGCGGTGAAGGAGCGCGTGGTGCGGTACGGCACGGAGCACAAGCAGGCGACAAGGCGGCGGATCATCGAGACGGCCGGCCGCCGGCTCAAGCGCGACGGCATCCACAGCTCCGGGGTCGCCACCCTCATGGCCGACGCGGGGCTGACCAACGGCGCCTTCTACGCCCACTTCACATCCAAGGACGACCTGGTCGCCGCCGCGGTCGCCGACCAGCTCCGCGAACAGCGGGCGAGCTTCAGCGAGCGGGCGCCCGGCCGCGCCGGAGTCGAGCAGTACGTGCGTGAATACCTTTCGGTCCAGCACCGCGACAACCCCGTTGACGGCTGCCCCTCCGCCGCCCTGCTGGATGAGATCGGGCGCTGCACGGACGCAACCAGGCGGGCATACACCGACGGCCTGCTGGCCGTCATCGACGACATCACCGCCCGCCTGGCACCCGGCGACCCGCCCTCGGCACGCGCCAAGACGCTCAGCGTCTTCGCCCTGATGGCCGGGACGCTGCAGCTCTCCCGCGCCCTGGCCGACACCCAGCTTGCCGACGAGGTCCTCGAGCAGGGCCTTCAGAACGCCCTCACCCTGCTGGACGCCGGGCAACAGCGTGACGCGCCGATAACCGGACTATGAAACGCCCCGCGCCAATCGCCCGCGCCGCCGTGTCCTGCCCGGGTACCGTCGCGGCCTACGTGGCGCCCGGGCTCACGAGGTACGCACATAGATGACTGCATCGTCCGGCCCGGCTGTGACGGTCAGTAATCTCGCGGGGACGCCCTGGTCGAATGCGCCATGCCGGAATACACCACCCTGCCAGTCGCAAGCGCCGACCATTCTCACGACCAGCGGCATGAAGCCACCACGCACATAACCGGCGCATATGGCCGTCGGCGACCAGCGTGTTAGCCGGTAGACCACGCGCGCGTAATCGGCGATCTGAAATTGTTCGAGTCAAAGACAATGTGCCCGCTTATAGCGGTGCGTGACCGCGAGGAACGCTAGCCGGGCCTGGTTTGGCCATGTGGACCGGGGTCGATGTGACCTGCCGGTTACAAGATGGCAGGTGCGCCTGAGACCATGGCGCCAGAAGTCGTTGAGACGGGACAGGCCGCAGGCGTCGCGTAGCCGCCATCGCCGGGCAGGCAGGCCTGTTCTGATTTCCCGCCGCCCGCCTCTGGACCGATGTGCGTTTCCGGCATCCGCCAGCCTGCCAGCTGGTTTACCGCACATGCCGAATTGAGGATGTTCGATCTACGCATGTTCATGCGCCCGCCAGCATGATCATTCGTCATTAGGTAACTCGGCGAAAGTATTCAGGCGAAGGCTGTTACTTACTTCCGTGCGGGCAGGCCCTGCCGATTCTGAGCGCATGAGAGCTGCGCCGGCCGGGCGAAGCGGCCGCCCGCATATCATCGGGTTCTGGCGTCGGCGGCTCTGGGCGCGGCGGGAGTGGCAGGCGAGAGCGACTTCGCCAAGCTGTGGAATCCACCATGACACTCCGGCGCGATCGCCGACCTCGGCTCGACCTCCCGGCGCCGCCGTATCGCGGTTGATGTGCAAGCGCCAATCGCTCCAGGAGGCGGAACCGTCCAGGTCTGTCTCGCTCCGGCTCACTGATCAGAGGTGAACACCCTCTCCTGCCGCGGGGCCGTTGGCAGGCAGCCGGCGCACGAGCCCTCCGGCGGCCGTGGATACTGGACGTGGATGCGTGACCTCAGCGTAAACGGCCGGCGACCGGGAGGCAGGCTTCGTGACAGCGACCGCCCGCGGCACCGGAGACCGCATGCCCGCCGGCGGGGCCAGGCGAGCCTTCCCGCTTTGTACCGGCAGCGCAGAACCTGGTGCGGCTCAACCGGGCCGCCGGCTACGACGTGGAGGAACAAGCTCTGCGCGCTCTGCACACCGAGCATCTGCGCCACCGGATCCGTGAGGTCCTCGCCGCGCTGCCCGACGAGCAGCGGCGTGCGATCCGGCTCCGCCTGTTCGAGGCCCGCAGCGATGCGGAGATCGCTCCACTACTGGGCGTTACGCCGCAGCGGGTGTCCCCGCTGCGGAATAGCGGCTTCACCACTTTGCGGTCAGCGCTACGCGCCGACCCCGCTGTCTGGTGGGGGACGAGGAAGGATCAGCCGGCCGCTCACCATGATCGTGAGCTCCGCGGGAGCCGCGCCGAACGCCGATGATTGCTCGGGCAGCCGTGCGCGGAGCCGGTCTCCTGGCGCTTGCAGGGCAAAGCGCTCCTCCTTCCCGCGGACCATTTCGAGGACTCCGAGTGGCTGTATATGAAGCCCATTACCCGGACGGGACGCTCACGGCCGGGCCATGCCACCCTCGTCGCCCCTGGTCCGGCACCAGGGTGTCGCTGCACCGGCCGTCCCGCCGCCGATATGGACCGGCGCGAGATGCGCACGAGCGCATTGCTGCCAAAGTTGTGGGTCGCGCCCGCGGCGCAGCTTTCCGGCGCGGCGAGCAGCCGCGCTTCTGCGGCATCCGCGTCGATGATCCTTATCGTCACCCCCATGAGTCAGCCAAGCGCGTCAGCCGCGCACCAGCGACCCATCGCCCGAGGTCCTGGGCGCCGGGGACGCCGCGAGGATCTCCGGGGTCAGCGCACACGCCACAACTGCACGGTCTTATCGGGGCTGCCGGCGGCCAGCAGCCGCCCGTCCGGGCTGAAAGCCACCGTGTGGACCGCACCGCCCTGGCCGGCGAGAGTGGTGGCCCGAGCCGGGCGCGCGCTGTCGGAGACATCCCACAAGATCACGGTCTGGTCGTCGCTGCCGGTGGCCAGCAGCCGCCCGTCGGGACTGAACGCCACGGCGTGCACCGACGGGCCCAGCCAGTAGTGGGAACTGATCGCCAGGGTGGCGGTCTCGGCCGGGCGTCCCGGGTCGGTCACGTCCCACAGGGTCACAGCCTGGTCGCTGCTGACGGCGGCCAGCAGCCGACCGTCGGGACTGAACACCACCGCGCACGCGAAAGCCCAGAGATTGCCACGACTATGGGTGAGGGTGGCGGCCGGCGCCGGGTGCGCCGGGGCCGCGACATCCCACAAGATCACGGCCACGTGGAACAGGGAGATACCAGACATCCCCCCGGTGCTGGAGTACTCGCGTTCGGCGCTGGAGGTGGCCAGCAGTCGCCCGCCTGGACTGAACCCCACCGCCCGCACCGCACCGCGGTCGGTGAACGCACCGGCCCGGGCCGGGTGCGCCGGGTCGGTGACATCCCACAAGATCACCGTCTTGCGGGCGCTGCCGGTGGCCAGCAGCCGCCCGTCCGGGCTGAACCCCAATCCGTGCACCGCACCCCGGTGGCCGGCGAGGGTGGCGGCGCGGGCCGGGTGCGCCGGGTCGGTGACATCCCACAAGATCGCGGTCTTGTCGGCGCTGCCGGTGGCCAGCAGCCGCCCGTCCGGGCTGAACCCCACGCCGTGCACCGCGCGAGAGTGACCAAGAAGAGCTGCCGTCGGTCCCGGTGCGCCAGGTATCCGCGTCGCGTCAGCGAGGCGGCGGGCCCGAGCATTCCCGTCGATGACCAAGCCGGCAACGCCTACTGTGATCGCGGCGATGCTGGCAACGGCACCGGCAGCGCCGAAAAGGACAGCGGCATCATAAACAACAGCGGCACAGACACCGAGGGCGAGGGCGGCCTCTCTGGTGATGTCAGGGCCGCGGCCCAGGACAGCGGCGCCGGCGAAGCCCACGGCGGCCATGAAGGCGGTAAACAGGAACGCTTCGCTGTCGACCCCGGAATCGACGGCAACCAAAACGGCGGTCCCGACGGCGGCCAGCACCACGATAACAACGGCCACGCGGCGGATCGCCGAGGGCCCACCGCGCGGGCGGCTGGCAGTCACGCTGCTCCCACCCGGCACCGACGGGAGGCAGCCGGGAGGACCCCGAGGAGGCACGCGGCGGGGTATCGGCTACTCCCCCTGCCAGCGCGGCCGAAGTGGTGAGCGTGTGCGTGATACCGACTGGGTGCAGCACCGCGGGTCATGTGAAGCATTTCAGCACGACACTGGCAGGGTGGTCGACCCCGGTGGCCGCCGGGCCGCTGGCCCCGGTCTGATGGCACGGAGTCAGCGGAAGCACGACCATGCGGTCTCGCATCCTTTCTACGGCGGCAGACGTCCGATTCTCGGCATGTGGAGTCGACTGAAACGCGCGCGGCGGCTCGCTCATGCGCAGAACGACCCAATCTATGCGGCCAGCCGTGTCCATCACCGAACCGCTGATTCCGACCATAAGGCGGGTAGGCGCGCAGTTATTAGCCGGGCAGGCGTCCTATATGCAAAGGGTGCTCCCAACAGACCCGTCGGCTCAGCCTTAAATTTTATGCACGGCTGTGCAACCACGACAACGCACGGATCTGCCGCGTTGCGAGCACGGACTGGCGGCCGGGCCGGGTCTACTTCCTGACGCTTCTTGAACCCCTCGCGGGGACAACCGGTGTCCATTCACGGGTATCGGCGGCCACGGGGGTCTACCCAGTAGCGGTGCCGGTTCCCGGATCGGGCTCCGGTGGCCCGGGGCTGGGTTCAGCACGGGGCTGGACCGATCGGGACGGTGACGGTCGCTTCTCGCGCGCGTGGCGAGGAGATCTGGAAGGTGATGCAGGCCGGCCCGGTGACGATGATGCCGCCGGTGAAGCCGGTGAAGCGCGGCCCGCATACAGGCAGCCGGACCGTGTTCCGCGAAGCCGCGAGGAGAGCCTGGCCTGACCGGGTGCTGAACAACTCGCCGATGCGCGATGGTGAGCCGTACACGAGCCTGGCGCCTGCGGGCCGGGTTATGGAGACCGTGGCGAAGGGTGCTGCGGACGCGGAAACGGCAAGGAAGGCCTTGTAGATGAAGTAGCGCTTGCCGCTTGTGGTTGTGCCGATCGGGTACAGGCCGGCGGGATCGCCTGATCCGGGGGCCAGGCCTTCGACGCCCCCGATCACGGTCTCGTGGTCTCTTCCCTGCTGGCCGGCTGAGTCAGAACAGCTCAGCAAGAGCAGAGAGGATGTGGCCGGGCCAGGCGCGGGATGTTCCGGGCGTGCCGGCGCGCCCGAGCATGCCGTGAGGCTGGCACCGATGAGTGCCGTGGTCAGGAGGGTCACGGCTCGCCTCACAAGCCCAGGGTAACCCGGGGCGCTGAGTCAGGCCCTGGCTGCCAGCCCCGGTGTCCGTCACGGGGGCGAGGTCGGCGTGACACACCGCGCACGGTGCTTGAGCCTGTAGTTGAGGTTGAGCATGATCGGGGCTTGTGCCCGATGTGCCTGATCCGTCTGCCGGTGCCGTGGAGCAGCGTGTGCTGCTGGCCCGGCTGCGGGCTGTGGTGGCGGCGAAGGACGCTGAGAACGCGATGCTGCGGGCGGAGCTGGATGCTGCGCTGGAGCGGTACCGGCGGCTGGAGCTGCGGGTCGCGGAGCTGGAACGCCGGCTGGGCCAGGACAGCACGAACTCCGCGACGCCGCCGTCGAAAGAGCCGATCGGGGCGAAGGAACGGCGCAAGGCCGGACGCCGGCAGCGGCAGGAATCGGAGCGGGAGCGGCGCCAGGACCGCAAGCGGGGCGGGCAGCCCGGCCATCGGGG
>Ga0307312_10000455_pt1 | contig 19068 bp, 17 predicted proteins | sample ER_DNA_202_FD_194489 | JGI IMG/M metagenome (GOLD analysis project Ga0307312, IMG submission 194489) | Bulk soil microbial communities from the East River watershed near Crested Butte, Colorado, United States - ER_DNA_202 | ecosystem: Environmental > Terrestrial > Soil > Floodplain | place... | reverse complement strand
TGAGGACTCCTCAACCATGGCATTGTGGTCAACCTTGAATCGCCGATTCAACAGCCCAGTCGTGCTTCGCGGATTGCTTTGGGCTTTTGTCGTGACGGCGACAGTCTTTTCCGTGCTTCCGCTCCTGCGGTACCTCCGCGGCCACAGCATCTTTGATTACGAACTCTGGTACACGACAGGCAAGCATGTGCTGGCGGGTGATGAGATCTATTTCTTTCGTGCTGGGAAATACGATTTCATGTATCCGCCGCCGTGCGCGCTTTTTCTGGCGGGTGCGAGCGTGCTTGGTCAGGAAGCATTGATTTTTCTTCTCGTCGCGATCAATTCGGTCGTCTGGTTTTACAGTGCGAAGCTGAGTGCCGTTCTCGCTCGAGGCAACCGAGGCACAACAAACTGGTGGCTATACCTCATTCCGAGTCTGCTGGTGATTGTTTATATCTGGTCCAGTTACCACCTCGGTCAGCCGAACCTTGTTTTGCTCGCTCTGATGCTGGGCGCTTTTGTTACGTTGCGAGCAAAACGCGAAGTCGTGGCCGGCAGCCTGATTGCAGTTGCCACCGCGATCAAAGCATTTCCGGTACTTGCCATCATTTATCTGGTTTACCGGCGTTGCTGGAAAGCAGCCGTTAGTCTTGTCGCGACACTTGTATTTCTGATTCTCATTTTACCTGCGCCGTTCCGAGGATTCGAACGAGCCTGGCACGATCTCGAGAAGTGGAGCGCCGGAATGTTGAAATACAGCGAAGTCACCGTTGGGCAACGCCCGATGCGCAGTTACACGTGGAAGAATCAATCTCTTATTGGTGTAAGCAATCGCTTGCTTCGCCACGTCGATGCCGATGCTGCTTCGGCTCCCCACACATCAGTTTATGTAAATGTCGCGAATCTTAACTTTCGAATCGTCAACGTGATCATCATCAGCGTAGCGCTCGCACTCGGCATCTTGTTTATCGCGGTGATGCCTCGACGCGATATGCGAACGGCGGAGAGCGATGCCATCGAATTTGCTCTGCTCCTTTTGCTAATGCTAATGATCACGCCGCTTTCGTTTGGCTACTTTTACTCCTGGCTCATGCTGCCATTCGCGGTAATAACCCAACATGTGCTCGCTGAAAGAGTGTCGTCCATTCTGTGGTGGTGTGTGCCCGCGCTGGCGTTGCTCGCTGTAGGCATTCCGTTCCCCCGCAGCGCGCAGCTCTACGGCAATACATTTTTCGCCACGTTGCTGCTGTTTGTCGGGCTGTCGATTGAGCTTTTGCGTTTCAAACGCCCCGGCCAGCTGGTTGCGCCACCGCTTCGTTAGATTTCATTCGCAAAGCTGAAGGGACTCGCTGACTGCTTCGAATGTAGCGCGGTAGTGCTCAAAATTTTTTTCAGGAGCCACCATCGTTAGCAACACGGCCGTTGAGCCACGACGCGCCGTCACGCCAAGCCAACGTTTGGTGTGCTTTGCGTTCGTGTACTCGCGTCGCAGACCATCCCATCCCTTGCTGCGGATGCGCTTTATAGGCGCCAGTCCGCGCTCGTTTGGGAATGCGAGTTCTAGTACGTCCTCTGGCAGAACATCGGGCAAGTTAAGATGGTAAGTGGCCGAGACGCGAACTTCTGACTGCCCATCTGGCGATGTGAACGCGTCACTAGAGCCAGTAGCCGTCTTTGACTCACTGTGCTTCCAGCCGGTGGGTGGAACAATGGAGTAGAACTTATCGGGCGACCACCAACGCTCCGCTGCGAAAGCGGTCGCGACCACAAAAATGCCGAGCAAAAGAACGCACGTCTTCATTTCGCTGCTTGTTTTCGATTCCGAAGGCGAACCATCAATTTTAATCCAGACCAGGTTTCATCGATCGCGCACACCTTTACATCGACGAATCCTAGCGGCAGCGCGACAGCGCGCACCACGTCTTCCGTCACATCAGTGAGAACGCCAGACGATCTTTTTGGCCAGGAAATCCAAACTGTTCCAGTGTCCGCGATTTTCTCGCGTAAGACGGCCAATCTGTTCGCCAATTCGCTGCGCTTCTTGACAAAAACGTGGACAAAACTCGAATCCGGCTTCAAGCGATCGGAAAAAGTTACGTCTTCGGGAATTGTACCGAGCAATCGAGGATAATTTGTCGGCGCCTTAATTGTGACGGCGGTCAACCCCGGTTTGATTCCGAGCTTTTGTGGTAACGGTGTTCCTGAGTAACCGGCCATTTCGCACTTTACGGTTGCCTGAGTAAAAAGTGATAGATCAAAATATCGGCAGTCGACTATGGAAACTAAATATACTGGATTAGTTTCCACACTGTGATAACGCTACCATGGATATGAAACGGGCATACAAACGGCGGCCGCGAAGCCGAAAACGCGATCCGAACCGGCAGCGAATTGTCGATGCTGCGCGGGTCCACTTTTTCAGTCATGGATTCCGCAGTGTGACCATGGATGATCTGGCGGAGGAGCTGGGCATTAGCAAGAAAACGCTCTACGCGAATTTCCCGGGCAAGATCGATCTGCTCGAGGCTGTGCTGGCCGATAAGTTCGCAGGCGTCGAAGCGACGTTGAAGGAAGTTACGCGCGCGCACGCGCACGATTTCCCAGCAGCTTTGCAGGACTTGTTGGCCGGTACGCACCGCGAATTGGATGAGATCAAGCCGCCGTTCGTGCGCGATATGCGCCAGAAAGCGCCGGACGTCTTCAAACTCGTCGAACGCCGTCGGGCGGCCCTAATTCAGCGCTACTTCGGAAAATTTTTCGTCGAGGGCCAACGGGCGGGAATGGTACGCAAGGATGTTCCGGCCAAACTGATCATCGAAATTTTGCTGGCGATGGTTCAATCGATCATGAATCCGCCGAAGATGGAGGAGCTTGGGATGATGCCGAAAGAAGGCTTCGCCGGGATTCTTAAGATTGTTCTCGAAGGCGCGCTGACAGCAAAAGGACGGAAAGCGTGAATGCGTCATTCGTTATGGAAGATCGATCCGCCCGCCGTACAGCGGGACGCGAACAACCCCGAAAGAATCGGGGCTTACGAAGACTTTCGGAGTTGATGCGCGCAACGGGAGCTTTGACATTGCTTCTCTTGCTTGCCGGTTGCGGCGGTCGTGGGAAGGCGGTTTCGGGAACCATCGAAGTCGACGAAGCGCATGTTGGTCCGCGCATGGGTGGACGCGTTGAAAAGATTTTAGCCTGGGAAGGCAATCACCTGCGGGAAGGCCAACTGATCGCACAACTGGATGCCTCAGAACTGCGAGCGCGTCGCGGTCTTGCCACTGCGCAAATCGATACTGCACTCCACGACGCGGACGCACAGGAAGCGCAATTGGTCTTCCTGCGCGATGAAGCAGGGCGCCAGCAGGATTTACTTAGGCGGAGAGTCGTTTCTTCAAGTGACGCTGAGCGGGCCGACAGCTCGGCGAAAACGCAGGAGAAAAACCTCGCGGCGGCCAAAATGCGTGTCGCGCAGGCGCGTGCACAACTCGCCGATATCGATGCGCAGTTAGCGGAAATGCAGGTCGTTGCACCGGCCGATTCCGTTCTGGAGGTGCTCAGTGTGAAAGTGGGCGATGTGCTGCCAGCGAATCGTGAAGCCGCCACCCTGCTCCTGACGGGACATCTCTGGGTGCGGGTTTATGTTCCGGAATCATGGCTGGGTTTGATCAAGCTCGGCGAGAATGTTCGCGTCCGTGTCGATTCGTTTCCCGGCAAAGATTTCGACGGCGTCGTCGAGCAGATAAATCGTCAGGCCGAGTTTACCCCGCGCAATGTGCAAACTGTGGCGGACCGTATCAAACAGGTGTTTGGAGTGAAAATTCGTCTGCCTCCCGACGACGATCGTTTACGCGCCGGGATGGCTGCGGATGTTTATTTTCCGAACGTGAAGTGAACAACCACGAATGGACACGAATGAGGAGAAACTACTGTTCAAGGACGAAGTCTTTCAAATCATTGGCGGCGCGATCGAGGTCCTTAACACACTTGGCCACGGAATCGTTGAAAAGCCGTACGAAAATGCACTGGTCGTGGAGTTTGGGCTGCGCCAAATTCCATTCAAGCAGCAGCCCGCATTTGACGTTCTCTACAAAGGCCAGCGAGTCGGCGCCTTTGTCCCAGACCTTATCGTCTTCAACTCCATTGTCGTGGACACCAAAGTGATCGATCGAATCACCGATCATGAACGTGGGTTGATGTTAAATTATCTGCGCATTACCAACCTGCGTGTCGGAGTGATTCTTAATTTCAAACACCGGAAACTAGAATGGGAGCGAATTGTCTTATGAATTGGTGTCCATTCGTGTCCATTCGTGGTTGCTGATTCCATGAGTGAGTCGATGATCGAGGTTGAGGGGTTGACGAAACGCTTCGGCACGTTCACGGCCGTCGATCACGTTTCATTCTCGGTCGGAAAAGGATCGATCTTCGGGTTTCTAGGCCCGAACGGCTCCGGGAAAACAACCGTGATCCGGATGTTGTGCGGGATTCTCGAGCCCACCGACGGCACGGCTTGCATCGGGGGCCACGATGTTGTGCGAGATACCGAGCCGATCAAGGAAATGATCGGCTACATGTCACAAAAATTTTCGCTCTATGACGAGCTGACCGTGAATGAGAACCTCATCTTCGCAGGAAAACTTTATGGCTTGAGCGGTCGCGAATTGGATCAACGGCGCGACGAAATGATCGCAACAACGCATCTTCAGCCGTACATCGGCAGGCGCGCCTCGCAGCTCTCCGGTGGCTGGCGTCAACGTCTGGCAATGGCTTGCTCGCTCATGCACAGGCCGACCGTTCTGTTTCTCGATGAACCAACGGCTGGCATTGATCCGGTCGCCCGGCGCGAACTGTGGGATTTGCTTTTCGAGTTCGCCGGTAAAGGCATGACGCTTTTCGTGACGACCCATTACATGGACGAGGCGGAGCGCTGCGACCACGTGGGTTACATTTACATGTCGAAGTTGATTGTATGTGGTGAGCCGGACGAGCTAAAAAAACTACCGGATGTAAATCCGCCCGGAACGCGCCGGCTCGATGTGACTTGCGATCATGTGACCACGGCGCTGCGTGCGATGCACGAGATGCACGGAGTGCGCAGCGCAACGGTGTTCGGTCAATCAATGCATTTGCTGGTCGATGAAAGCGTCAAGCGCGCACAGATTGACGAACAACTGCGCAAAGTCGGCGTCGGTCATTCGGAGATTCACGAAATAGGCCCTTCGCTCGAAGACGTGTTTGTCGAGCTTTCGGCCAAACATGCTGCTGAACAACAGAAGGCGGCTTAATGAAACACAAATTCTTTCGCGGGCTCGGCGCAATTCTGTTCAAGGAATTCATCATCGTTTGGCGCGATCCGATGACGCTTTTCTTCATGTTTTTTCCGCCGCTGATCGAGATGGTCGCGTTCGGTTACGCGCTCGACAACGACGTAAAACATATGGCGATGCTTATTCTGAACGAAGACCGCACGGCTGAGAGTCGCCAGTTGATCGATCGCTTCGTGAACACGGAGACGTTTCGCGTGGTGGGCGAAGTGCAAAGCTTGGAGCAGCTGAAGAGCGAAATGCGCAAGGGCCGCGCCTATGCCGCGTTGGACATTCCGCCGAACTTTACCCGCGACCTTAACGCAGGCCACTCCGCGCAAGTGCAATTGCTTGTCGACGGATCCAATTCCACGACGGCGCTGCAGGCTCTTAACACAGGACTAGGCGTGGCGTTGACCCAATCAGTGGAGTCGCTTCTGCGTGAGACCGGCCGGCAGGGAGTGCCGATCGATATTCGCCCCCAGATGCTTTACAACCCGGCAATGCGCGCCCCGAATTTTTATGTGCCGGGTGTGATCGGGATCGTCTTGCAAATCGGAACGACGGTCGCTACCGCCATGGCCCTGGTACGCGAACGAGAGCGCGGCACGCTCGAGCAATTACTCGTTAGTCCCTTGAGCAGCGCGGGCCTGATGCTCGGTAAGCTCGTGCCGTATTTGTGCATCGGAATGGCCATGGCGGTGGTCCTCTTTCTTGTTATGCGGTTTGTGTTTTTCGTCCCGATCGAAGGCAATATCGTAGCGATGCTGTTTTCAACACTGGTCTATGTCTTTGCGTTGCTCAGTCTCGGTTTGCTCGTCGGGACCTATGCTGAAAACCAAATGCAAGCGCTGCAAATGTCGATGGTGTTTCTGTTGCCGAGCGTTTTCTTTTCCGGTTTTATTTTTCCGCGTGAAACCATGCCGTGGATTTTTTATGCGCTCGGCACGCTCTTTCCCACGACTTATTTTATCGCACTCATGCGCGCCATCATTTTGCGAGGAGCAAATCTCTTCGAATACTGGCCGAATCTTGTCGTTCTCATTCTGATGTCGAACTTGCTTTTTGCTCTCTGCGCTTTGCGATTTCGAAAAAAGATCGCGTGATCTTCAAACGCATTCTTTTCAGCGCTCTTCGTGTTCTTATCGCCGTCGTTGCCGTTGTTGCGTTACTCTGGTGGTTCGGAATGAGGATGCCCGGCAAAAATATTTCGAAGGCTGCGTCGCTCTCGCCTGATGAAGGTGCCTTACGTGAAGAGCTCCGTGCCGATGTGCAAAAGCTTGCTGCAGAGATCGGCGAGCGAAACATGTGGCACTACCCACAGCTCAACGCAGCTGCCGATTTCATCGAAGATTCTTTTTCACGCGCCGGTCTTCATCCGCGACGCGACAGTTACGAAGTGAACGGGCAAGCCTGTCACAATATCGAGACGGAAATCGCTGGCGCTCGTCCGGAGGTCATTCTGATCGGCGCACATTACGATTCAGTGTTTGGCTCGCCGGGCGCTAATGATAACGGCACCGGCGTGGCTGCGATGCTCGCTTTGGCGCGACGATTTGCGGGCAGAAAAACAGAGCATACGTTGCGCTTCGTCGCATTTGTGAACGAGGAGCCGCCTTATTTTTTGTCAGGTGAAATGGGAAGCTTTGTTTATGCCGGCAGATGCAAAGCGCGCGGCGACAAAATCTCCGCGATGATCAGCCTCGAAACGATCGGCTATTTTTCCGATGCGCCGGGCTCGCAGACTTACCCAGCGCCTGGCCTTGGTGTTTTTTATCCCAAGGTCGGCAACTTTATCGGATTCGTGAGCAATGTTCAGTCGCGGGCGCTGCTTCGTCGCGTGGTCGCACTCTTTCGCACACATGCAAAGATTCCCTCCGAAGGCGCGGCGCTTCCCGCGTTCATTCCCGGTGTGAGTTGGTCGGATCAATGGTCATTCTGGCGGAACGGCTATCCTGGCATCATGATCACAGACACCGCGCCATTTCGTTATCCGCATTATCATTCAGCCAGCGACACACCAGACAAACTCGATTACGATCGGTTTACGCTCGTGGTCAGTGGCATGGAGAAAGTGATCGAAGATCTCGATAGATCGTAGACGGCTTTGCCCCCATTCGGCGCGTGCAACGGTTGCGATTAAGAAGTAGCTATTGCCATTCGCTCTACAATTCGGATAGATGGAATAATTCAGTTTAAACCTTGTTAGTCGCTTACGTCTGTGAGATAGAGCATGAGACGCAGAGACTTCTTGAAACAAACTGCTCTCGCCGCGGCGGCGATCTCTGCGTCCTCATTGGACTCTTTCGCTTTCGATCGAAAGAAATTGGAACGTAGCGGCGCTCCTAAAAAGGTTATTATCATCGGGGCAGGGCTGGCAGGGCTGTCGGCGGCTTACGAGCTGACACAGGCAGGTCACGACGTCACTGTTCTCGAAGCCCGCACGCGGCCAGGCGGTCGCGTCCTTACCTTACGCGATCCCTTCGCCGAGGGGCTTTATGCGGAGGCCGGCGCTACTCGAGTTCCAGATCACCATCACTTCACGCTCAAATACGCCGAACTTTTCAGCCTCACACTCGATCCCTTCGAGCCGCCCGATTTGTCGTCCGTTTACTACGTGCGCGGGAAGAGGATCCAGGTAACACCGGGCCAGAAGGTGGAGTGGCCGTATGAGCTGACGCCAGAGGAGCGGGCGCTTGGCGTGAGCGGCATGCGCCAGAAATACATCTGGTCCATGTTGGGCGAAGTGGGTGACGTCACCGACTCGAGTTGGCCGCCGCCCGAGGTGCTGGAAAAATATGACCGGATGAACCGATCCGACTTCTGGCGCAGCCGGGGGGCGTCGCCGGAGGCCATCGCGCTGCTTGGCTTGGGGGGAATTGACGACCGAGTCGAGACTTGGTCAGCCCTGTACATGCTGCGCAACCACGCGCTTAATCGGAAGCTCAACCACTATTACAAAATCAGAGGTGGAAACGATCTCCTGCCGAAAGCCTTTGCCGCGCGGCTAGCCGAGAAGATTCGCTACGCCTCGCCGGTCGTGAGAATCGAACATAGTGCACAGGGCGTCAAAGCTGTTTTCCAGCACGCCGGTTCGTATCAGACTCTGACTGCGGGTTATTTGATCTGCGCCGTCCCGTTCGCCGTCCAGAAAAATATCGAGGTCTCCCCCGCCTTCTCGGTCGAGAAGCAAAGAGCCATCGAGCAGTTGCCGTACCTCTCAGCATCGAAAATATTTTTGCAGTCGAGAAAGAGGTTCTGGGTCAGCGAGGGTCTCAGCGGCTTCGGCACGACCGACCTGCCCATCAGCCAAGTGTGGGACGTGACCTATAAGCAGCCGGGCACGCGCGGCATTTTACAGGCCTTCCCGATCAGCCTGCACTCGCGGCGCGTGACAGGGATGGCTGAGAGGGAGCGCATCAACTTCGCGCTCGCACAAGTGGAGATGATCTACCCAGGCATGCAGGAGCACTTCGAGGGTGGCGTGACGAAATGCTGGGATGAGGACGAATGGGCGCGCGGCGCCACTTCCTTCTACAAGCCGGGCCAATTCAGCTCATTGCTGCCGCACGTCGCGCGGCCCGAAGGCAAAATTTATTTCGCGGGTGAGCACACATCAGTGTGGATTGACGGATGGATGCAAGGAGCGCTCGAATCTGGCAACCGCGTGGCACGTGAAGTGAACGCTGCAGTGTGAAGTTGCCTTATATGTCTGCCGCCGCATCTAACAACGGAATGCTACGGTTGTGTCGGGGTTTGAAGCACCAGGAATTGCAGACGAGATATGCGGAGGTATGGGTCGCGATTCGAAGTTAATCAAAGGGCCGCCGCCGCGCGCTCAAGCGCGTAACCAATCAGTCCGCTTGCCGGCAGAGTGAAAAGCCAGGCCCAGATGATTCGCTCGACCACGGTCCATCTCATTCCGCTGAAACGTTTCACGACGCCTACGCCCATAATCGACGTTGTAATTACGTGCGTAGTTGAGAGCGGAATGCCGTAGTAGCTTGCGGCCTGGATAATCAACGCGGCGGTGGTTTCGGCAGCGAAGCCGTTCACCGGTTGCAATTTCACCATGCGATGACCGAGCGTGCGAATGATGCGCCAACCGCCCGCGGCGGTCCCAACGGCCATGGTTAGCGCGCAGAGAACGACGACCCAGACAGGCAGGACGAAACTAGGAGTCTTAAGAAAAGCGAGTGAGCCGGGCAAGTGATCGAAGCTACCGGCTTTGGTGCCGGTGAAAAGCGCAAGCGCAATGATACCCATCGTCTTTTGCGCGTCATTTGAGCCGTGGCTATGAGCCATCCATGCTGCGCTGAAGATTTGCAGTTTGCCAAACAGCGTGTTCACGAAGTGTGGCGTGAAGCGATGAAGCGCTGCGAAAAGCAAGAACATCAGTAGCCCGCCAAAAATAAATCCAGCGAGCGGCGACGTGATCATTGGGACAACGACTTTCGGCCAGATGCCAGCGTTCCACTTTATTACTGACCAATCGCCGCGCGCCGTCGCAAGCGCCGCCCCGCAAAGTCCGCCGATGAGCGCGTGACTCGAGCTCGAAGGCAAACCGAACCACCACGTGGTGATGTTCCACACGAACGCCGCGACGACAGCGGCAAGCACTGTGGGCATTGTGACAACGTTCGTGTCCACAAGGCCTTTGCCGATCGTCGAGGCCACCGCGCCGCCAAGGAGCGCGCCTGTGAGATTAAAGAAAGCCGCCATCGCAATGGCCTGGCGCGGCGTGAGTACTTTGGTCGAGACCACCGTTGCAATCGCGTTGGCGGCATCATGAAAGCCGTTGCTGTATTCGAAGATGATCGCTGCGACTACGACGGTGAGAAACGTAAACATAGCCGCAGTGGGCAGCGGGCTACGAATACTTCAGCGCCACTTCAAGGACGATGTTTCCTGCATCCCGGCAACGGTCGATGACCTTTTCGATCAATGCGAACAGATCGCGCAGAAAAATCACCTGCTTCGCTTCGTAATCGCCCTGGTAAAGATCGCGCAACAGATCGAGCTCGAGTTTATCGGCCTCGCCCTCAATCGACTGGAGCTTTGCATTCATCTCGCGCGCGGTCGCCGCGTCCGTGCCCTTGCGTAATTGTTTTACCATGGCCATGACTGTTTCCGCCGCTTGATCGAGGAGCTCGACCTGTTTGCGAAAATCGCGGCCATGCAAGTCTTCCGGGCAGATCAAAACGCGCTCGCCAATCTTCTCCACGGTCTTCGGTATCTTATACAGGGCGCCGGCCAGTGCCTGAATGTCTTCGCGTTCCAAAGGTGTGATGAACGTTTTGCAAAGCTGCTCGGTGAGTTCCTGAGTGATTTCCTTGTCTTTGCGCCGGCTGAGAATGAATTGTTCCAGGCTCTGTGGCGACTCGTGTTGCTCGAGGCGTTCCAGCAACGCGATCAAATGATGCACGCTCGCGTCTGCCTCTTCGGCGCTCTTCTCCAATAAATCGTAGAACTTTTCGTCGCGCCCGAAGATTTTCTGGATCGACAACATACGTCGTTCCTTTTGTAGCCGAGGGCGTTGACCTCGGCAATCCCAGAGCTTGCCGTGCGCTGGCCGCGGTTCGGGTATTGGCGCCAATGGGCGCAGCATCATTGCCAGCCTGAGGCAGCGCCCCAGGGCGTTATGGAGCCAAAGACGTGTCAGCGCTAAAAGCGCGACTCATTTACGCGTTGGAATCGCGCTTTCAGCGCTTGGATGTTGGTCTGATTCGAATTCCTGGGGCGCTGCCCCAGGCTCAATGTGAGGAAAGCGCCGATGGCGCTAAACACACATGCGGTCAGCGCTCGCGGCTACAGCAGGGTGCCGCGAAGAATAAACAGCGCCACGTTGAAATAAATTACCAGCCCTGTTACATCGACCAACGTCGCGACGAATGGTGCCGATGACGCCGCCGGATCGAGTCCGCAACGGCGCAGCAAGAAAGGAAGCATCGCGCCGCTCAGGGTTCCCCACAGCACCACTCCGACAAGAGCAGCCCCGACAGTTAATGCAACCAGCCAGTGATATTTTCCGTAATCAAAAATGTGCAGGTATTGCCACAGCGAGATTCGGAAAAAACCGATGGTTCCAAGAATTAATCCGAGCGAAAGTCCGGACAGCAATTCCTTGCGGACGACGCGAAACCAATCGCGCAGACGCAATTCGCCGAGAGCCATCGCGCGAATGACCAGCGTCGTCGCCTGCGATCCGGAGTTGCCGCCACTAGAGATGATCAAGGGCAAAAACATCGCTAGAATGGCCGCCTTCTCGATCTCGCTGTTATAACCCTGCATTGCGGTTGCCGTCAGCATTTCGCCGAGGAACAGAACGATCAGCCAGGTTGCACGTTTCTTTACCATCCGCAGAAACGGAATGGTTGTGTACGGCTCGTCCAACGCCTCCATACCGCCGAGTTTCTGGATGTCTTCGGTCGCTTCCTCTTCCGCTACGTCGAGCATGTCGTCGCTTGTGACGATTCCGACCAGCACACCATTTGAATCGACTACCGGTAACGCGGCGCGATCGTACTTGCGGAAAACATTCAGCGCGTCCTGCCGCGAATCAGTCACATTCAACGCCACGAAGGTCTGATCGCGAATGTCGCTCACCTTCGCCGTGAGCGGCCGGAGCAGGAACTCACGCATCCGCACGTCGTCGATTAATTTACCGCGCTCATCGACCACATAGACGAAGTTTAGCGTCTCAGTGTCGCGGCCATACTCGCGCACGTAGTCGAGCACATGTTGCACTGTCCAATCCTCCTTCACCTGGATAAAGTCCGGCGTCATCAAACGACCAACGCTGTCTTCCGGATAACCGAGCAGTGCTGTGGCCACTCGGCGTTCTTCCGGCGTGAGCAGACGGATCAGCTGCCGCGCCGCGGCGCTTGGCAATTCCTCCAGAAGCGCCGTGCGATCGTCCGGCGACATCTCGTTGAGGATGGCCCCGACCTGCTCGTGTGCCATCGCGCGTAACAATTTCTGCTGTTCTTCGACTCCGATGTATTCGAAGACGTCCGCCGCCAGCGCTGCTGGCAGGACGCGAAAGATGATCACCTGTTCGTCTTCAGGAAGATCGAGAATTACGTCCGCGACGTCCGCTGGCGGCCATTCGCGAAACAGCTCACGCAGCGCGCCGAAATTTCGGGCGTCAATCAAGCTCTTGATTTCTGGCGCAAGAAGTTTGCCGACCATGTCGCGTTTTTAACATTCGCGTTGGCCTAAAGCAACGGAGCAACAATGGAATAATGGAGTGGTGGAATTATGGAGTAATTTCACGAACGCATTGGTCGTATTTGCCCCATTAGTCCGGTTACTCCATTACTCCGCTACTCCAGTGCTTCTCCACTTGGCATTTGGCGGAAACCTGCCCTTGTCATTCCTCGCGAAGTCGAGGAATCTCTAGATATTGTTTTGGCTGTGGCAATTTCGTCTCCGCTTGGAATTGCCCGAAAAAGAACCAAGATATTCTCTATGCCTGCAGTTGCTACAGGTCCAATGATCCGGCGCGAGACCGGCGACGATCACGTTTGCCTGCTTGTCTTCGATCGCCCTGAATCCGGCGCGAACATCTTCGACGCGGCTACGCTCGACGAGTTGAATGAACATCTCGATGCTGTTGAGAATGATGGCTCGTTGAGTGGCCTGATCATCGCGTCGGCGAAAAAATCCATTTTCGTGGCAGGGGCTGATTTAAAGACGCTGCTACAACAAGCGCAAAGCGGCGACATGCGGGCCTTCATTGCTCACGGGCAACGGGTTTTGAATCGTCTGGCAGAATTGAAAATTCCGACTGTCGCCGCAATTCACGGCGCATCCGCTGGTGGCGGCTACGAAGTAACACTGGCGTGCGACTATCGGATGGCTTCGGATGATCCGGCGACGCGGATCGGACTTCCCGAGACGACGCTGGGCCTTATTCCCGCCTGGGGCGGTTGTACCCGTCTGCCACGGTTGATTGGCGTCGAGAAAGCGGCGGAAGTGATTGCAAAGGGGAAACTTTATTCGGCACAGGAAGCCAGGAAGCTGGGCTTGGTCGACGGGGTCGCTCCACGCGATAAACTTCTTGATCTAGCGCGAAAAAAATTGCGCGACGGAAAGCGCAAATTGGAGGGGCGAGCTCCCGCGAGCCCGGCGTCGCAGGAGCTCCGCCCTCCAAAACAACACGGAAACGCAGCACCAGAACGTGCCTGGGAAATCATCAATAAGACATTGTCGCTTTCACCCAACGAATCGCTGCGGATGGAGCTGGATGCGATTGTCGATCTTGGCAAATCGGAATCGACGCAAAACTTGATTCGCAATTTCTTCCTGGCTGAAAAGTACAAGAAAGGAACTTCGAAACCGGCGACGGAGAAGGTCGTGCACGCCGCAGTGATTGGCGCGGGCGTAATGGGCTCAGGCATCGCGCAATGGCTTAGTTCGCGCGGCGTGACCGTCATTCTGCGCGACATCGCGCGTGAGCAGGTCGATCGTGGCCTCGCGAATATTGAGAAAACCTACGCAGATGCGGTAAAGCGTGGTTTGATGACTGAGGAGAAGGCAAAAGCAGGCCGCGCGCGGATTGTCGCTTCCACTGCGCCGATGGAATTGCGCGATGTGCAATTCATCATCGAGGCTGCCTCCGAAAAATTTGAGGTAAAGAAAGAAATCTTTCGTGAGCTGGGGATGCAGGCCGGCCCGAAAACGATCGTTGCCACAAATACGTCGGCCCTTCCGGTCGGCAGGCTCGCCGACACGACGGTTTCCCCTGAGCACGTGATTGGCCTTCATTTTTTCAATCCGGTCAGTCGAATGAAACTGGTTGAAGTCGTGATTGCGAAACAAACGTCAGAGGACACGCGCGACCGGAGCCTGGCCTTTGTACGACAAATTGGAAAACTGCCGGTGATTGTGCGCGACAGCCCCGGTTTTCTGGTTAACCGCGTTTTGTTTCCGTATTTGCTTGATGCTGCCGAGCTTTTCGAGAGCGGCGCGGATGCTGCCAGGATCGACAATGCGCTGGTGCAATGGGGCATGCCGATGGGACCACTGCGATTGATCGATGAAATCGGCGTCGATATTACCATCGATATCGGTAACACGCTGGAAAATGCGTACGGCCGGCGCGATCACGTTTCCTCGGTTTTGCTCTGGCTGCGCGATGGCAAGATGCTTGGCCGCAAAGCGGGCGCCGGTTTTTACAAATACGAGGGTAAAGCGCAGGCGCCTAACGAATCGCTCGCGCAGTGGCGTCGCGCTCCCGTTGTAGCCGGGGGCGGTGACCCCGGCAGTAATGAGGGTAGCGCGACAACCCAGCCGGTGTCACCGCCGCCGGCTACAGCTGATGATCTTCCAAACCGTCTTGTCTTCCTGATGGTCAACGAAGCCGCGCGCTGTGTGGAGGAGAACGTTGTCGATTTGCCGGAGGACGCGGACTACGGAATGATTTTGGGAACCGGTCTCGCGCCGTTTCGAGGTGGACCATTACGTTTCGCGGAACATTTTGGCCTGAAGAAAGTCGTCGATGAACTGGAACGGCTGGCGCAGAGTGAGGAGAAATTTTCGCCGTGCGAGATATTGAAGAAGCACGCTCGCGAGGGAACGAAATTTTATAAGGAATGAAATCCCCGCTCGAAGCGCCCGAAAAACAAATCGCTGAGGAAACCAGCGCGAAGTCCGCCAGTCGGACGGACTCGTCCGGTGGCGAGCCAGAAAAGCCGGCTGCCGCCGTTATTGACACGTCGAAGATGGCGAAAGGTCAACGGGAAGCGCTCGAGCTGGCGGAAGCGGCGCGTGATCCGCTCGAAGACCGCGGCAGTTTCGCTAGCAACCTTTTTGTCGGCCGTTACGATTTCGATCGGATTTACCCGTATCCTGCGCAGAGCGCGGAAGATCGCGGGGCGGGCGAAGAATTTTTGCAGAAGCTGGAAACGTATTTGCGCGAACATGTCGATCCGGACGAGATCGATCGCACCGGTGAAATTCCACCGGAGAATTTCAAGGGACTTGCGGAAATCGGGGCGTTTGGAATCAAAGTGCCGAAGAAATATGGCGGACTCGGTTTGTCGCAGTGCAATTACGGACGGGCCGCAGTGTTGCTTGGGAGTTGGGACGAAAACGTGGCCGCGCTTGTTTCCGCACATCAATCGATCGGAGTCGCGCAACCGCTGCTCTTGTTCGGCACAGAAGAGCAGAAACAAAAATATCTGCCACGCGTTGTATCCGGCGAAATTTCCGCCTTCGCTCTGACGGAGCGGCACGCCGGATCTGATCCGGCTACGATGAGCCTGCGCGCCGAGCCCAGTCCCGACGGCTCCGAGTTCATCCTAAATGGCGAGAAGCTCTGGTGCACCAACGGTGTGAAAGCGGGCGTGCTGGTAGTCATGGCGCGCACGCCATCGAAGATGGTAGGAGGGAAAGAGCGCAAGCAAATCACGGCATTCATTGTCGATGTCGATACGCCAGGACTGGAGATCATTTATCGTTGCCGGTTCATGGGATTGCGCGCTCTTTACAACGCAGTGGTGAAGTTTACCGACGTGCAAGTGCCGCGCGAGAACATCATCTCGAAGGAAGGGGCCGGGTTAAAGGTTGCCCTCACGACGCTGAACACGGGGCGACTCACATTGCCCGCGGCGTGCGTTGGCCTTTCCAAGCGGTTGCTCGAAATCTCGCGCAAATGGGCGAGCGAACGCGTCCAATGGGGCGTGCCTATTGGCAAACACGCGGCGATTGCTGGAAAGATCGCGGAAATGGCTGGCAACGTTTTCGCCATGGAAGCGATGACCTTTCTCACATCATCGCTGCTCGATCGTAAAGCGGGCGATCTGCGCATCGAAACAGCCATGTGCAAAATGTGGGCGACCGAAACGACCTGGAGAATCGCCGATGACGCGATGCAAGTGCGCGGTGGTCGCGGATACGAAACTGCGCAATCGCTTGCGGGACGAGGCGAGCCGCCGATCGCAGTGGAGAGATTTCTTCGAGATTGCCGCGTCAATACGATTTTCGAGGGTTCGAGCGAAATCATGCGGTTGTTCATCGCGCGTGAAGCGCTTGATCCGCATTTGAAAGTCGGTGGCGCAATTTTCAATACGCAATTGCCGATGTCCGAGCGCGCGAAGGCTATTTTGAGTTCCGGAAAATTTTATGCCGGCTGGTATCCGCGTCAGTGGTTACTGAACGGTGCTGGCAAGGTTGACGATTTGCATGCGACGTTGCGCGGCCGTGTCGATTATGCCGCGCGCACCAGTAAGCGACTCGCGCGCGGTCTGTTTCACGCCATGGCACGATTTGGTCCGAAACTGGACCGGGAGCAACTGCTCCTTTCCAGATTTGTTGGGATCGCGACGGAATTATTTGCCATCAGCGCGACCTGCTCTTATGCCCAGTGGTTGCTCGGACAGGGTAAACCCGCAGATGAAATTCTCACGATCGCAGACTATTTCTGTCGTTCGGCTCGGATGAGAATCGATCATCATTTCGCGGGCACGATGTGGAACGTGGACAGACGCGGCTACGCTCTGGTGCAAGATTTGCTCGCCGGAAAACACGAGCTCCTGCGCGACGGCATTGTTTAGTTGTGGCCACGGCGCTGTGTCGCCGTGTTTCTCGCGGACGCCTCGACACAGCGAGGCGGCTACGACTACCTTGGTTGACCGAGCCTTTCGACACGGCTAATCTCAACAATGAGTATGCCGTCCGTGCTCAGGGAGGCGGCTTCATCTCGAAGCCGCACCACAAAGAGCGAAGAACAAAAAGCAATAGTGCCGTCGAAAGTCCTCGAAACAATCGAGCAACACGTACTGCTCGATGGCTTCAAGGTCGTCGTCGATCTCGACAAAAGTCGGGGCCCCTACTTATACAACGCCGTCACTAACAAGCGGCTCATCGATCTCTACGGATTCTTCGGCTCGATGCCGGTAGGATTTAATCATCCGCATTTTGATGATCCCGATGTTCAGCGCGATCTTCTTCGTGCAGCGAAAGTTAAAATCGCCAACTCGGACGTTTATTCGGAGGACTACGCGGAGTTTGTGGAGACCTTCGAGCGTGTGGTCGGTTTGCCCCCATTGGAGCGTTACCTTTTTATCGAGGGCGGCGCGCTGGCAGTCGAGAATTGTTTAAAGGCAGCGATGGATTGGAAGGTGCGCAAGAACATGGCCGCGGGGCATGGCGAACGCGGCACACAGGTTTTACATTTCCGCCGGGCTTTTCACGGGCGCAGCGGTTACACCATGAGCCTCACGAACACCGATCCGCGCAAGACCGATTTGTTCGCCAAGTTCGATTGGCCGCGCGTCTCGTGTCCATACATCGATTTTTCGCTGTCGGAATCGGAGCGCGAAGCTGATGTGATTGCGCGCGAACAGAAAGCCGAGCGCGAGATCAGGGACTTCATCGACCAGCGCAACATCGACATCTGCGCGATTATCATCGAGCCGATCCAGGGTGAAGGCGGTGACAATCATTTCCGCGGCGAATGGCTGCAGAAATTGCGACAGATTTGTGACGAGAACGATATTCTTCTCATCTTTGATGAAGTGCAATGCGGCATGGGCGCGACGGGACGCAACTGGTGCTGCGAACATTTCGACGTTGTGCCAGATCTGCTGGCGTTTGGGAAGAAAGCACAGGTGTGCGGAGTGATGGCCGGGCCGCGCATTGATGAAGTGAAGGATAACGCGTTTCGGTTATCCAGCCGATTGAACTCAACGTGGGGCGGAAATTTCACCGATATGGTGCGCTCGACTCATTTTCTGCGCATTATCGAGAAAGAACATTTGGTCGAAAACGCTGCAAAGGTGGGCGGATATTTTTTGGATCAACTGCGCGATCTGCAAAAGGAAGAGCCGCTAATTTCAGCAGCAAGGGGCCGGGGATTGTTTCTCGCTTTCGATCTTCCCGACGCAAAAACACGCGAGCAGTTTTGGAAAGGCTTTTTTGATCTCGGTGTGCTGACGCTTCGCTCGGGTGAGAATTCAATTCGATTTCGCCCGCCACTCGACATCGCGACTGAGGTGATCGACGAAGCGATGGATGCGATGCGGAAATATTGTCGGCAGCGAAAATAATTTTGGTAGGGCGCGACCGCCGGGCGCGCCGACGATTGACGGACGGCCTCCCGCAACAGCGGGATCCCACCATTTAAATTATGCAACCTGTTCTCGAAAAGCTTGGTCTTACTGAGGTAAACGATGGCGTCTTCGACGGCGAATGGCGCAGCGGAGGCACGAAGATCGACAAGATTTCGCCGATTGACGGGCGCCGAGTCGCCAGCGTGCGTACTGCATCGGACGACGATTACAATAAGGCGATTGCGCGTGCGCACGAAGCGTTCCTGAAATGGCGTGCAACCCCGGGTCCGGTGCGCGGTGAGACCGTTCGCCGTCTTGGCAACGCGTTGCGCGATCTGAAACAGGAGCTCGGCCAGCTTGTCACTCTCGAGACTGGTAAGATCATCGCGGAAGGAGAAGGTGAAGTGCAGGAGATGATCGACATCTGCGATTTCGCCGTTGGCCAATCGCGCATGCTTTATGGCCTGACAATTCAATCGGAACGACCAAGTCATCGGCTCATGGAGCAATGGCATCCGCTGGGGGTCATCGCAGTGATTACCGCTTTTAATTTCCCAGTCGCGGTTTGGTCATGGAACGCTGCGCTGGCCGCAGTCTGTGGTGACGCAACGGTCTGGAAACCTTCCGAAAAGACGCCGCTCACAGCGATTGCTGTGACAAAAATTTGCGAGCGCGTTTGCCGCGAAACGGGAGTCGATCCAGCGATTTTTACTCTGCTGATGGGCGACCGC
>Ga0307312_10000454_pt1 | contig 19090 bp, 17 predicted proteins | sample ER_DNA_202_FD_194489 | JGI IMG/M metagenome (GOLD analysis project Ga0307312, IMG submission 194489) | Bulk soil microbial communities from the East River watershed near Crested Butte, Colorado, United States - ER_DNA_202 | ecosystem: Environmental > Terrestrial > Soil > Floodplain | place... | reverse complement strand
TCCCATGCAGCTGCGAGGTCGAATCTCCGTCGTGCCCGGTGGACAGGACTCACCTGGTTTGATTGACGTCGCGCGGTCGGCGCCGGGTTGCGCGGAGAGTGCGCGGCCAAAGAAAGCAGCGCCTAAGGCGGCGAGGAACAGGGCCCGAAAGGCGTAAATATAGTTGGACATGACTTAACTCTAATTCGCGCCCCGGTGATGACGCCAACGAGTTAAAACAAAACGGGGCCGGCTTGGAAGCCGGCCCCGCCTTGTAACCAGATCTCGTCGAACTTAGACGCAGGTGATAACGCCGTTCACCATGGTGCAAACCTTCGCTGACTGCGAGTGCGTTGCGGTGCCGCTCCACGAAGGCGGCGGGCCGGCGACGTTCACGATCACGACGGTCACGTTCTGCGACGGGCTGAAGCCCTGTAGAGGAGCCGCTGACGTCGCGGTTCCACCGAAGTAGGCACCACCGTTGTCGGCGGCATACTGCTCTTCATAGGTCGCCATGTTGCGCAGGTCAGACTTCATCGCTGCGACGTACGCCTTGTCCTTGGTATTTGCAAACTTCGGAATCGCAATCGCGGCAAGAATGCCGATGATGACGACCACGATCAGAAGCTCGATAAGCGTAAACCCCTTTTTATTGCGCGACATCAATATCTCCTTTGTCAGTTAGCGACGGCCAGGCACACTGCCGTCAACGCTAGAGAGACTGGAGCATTCGCATTGCGGCAACGGACCAGTATTGCACGCAAGCAGCCAAACTGGCGCGAGTGCTAACTCGTGATGGCATAAGAGCTTGTGGTGTTGGCTGAAGAGCGCTTTGAGGCGAAACCGCCGCAAATTGCGAAAGCAAGGCAATGTGCGGCGGCGACGATCTCCTCAATCCTGCGGACTGAAACTGTACGTCCCGTCCCAGGCCCAGTTTCTCTCTGCGGGAAGACCAATGCGCGAGACAACGGCATTGGCCTCGAAGTGAGTGAACTTCCCAGTTCCCCCTGAGAACGTGCAAAGCCCGACACCGGTTGCAAAAACGAGGTGGCAATGCCCGAACGCGGTGTTGTTGCCTGGCCCCGGCAAATCGAGGATCACGTCACTATCCAGCTCGGTAGCCCCACGGATGACCGCGTAGATGACCTTCGAGCCGACCTCGATCTGGTCGAGGTCAGACGATGTGATCGAGCAGAAACCGCCGGCGAGGCCAGTGTACTCCAGGCAATTCTTTGTCACATGAAGCGCTCCGCTTCGCGGGAAGGACACGGACGAAGCCGGAGCGGGCGCGTCTCGGATCGCAGCGGTAGCGTTGGGACCCACTGGGTCGGTCGCATCTGTTACAACACACCCACTCACCATCGCCAACGCCAGCAGAGGAAAAGCATTTCGGTACGTCATCACGGGCCTCCATTCAATTTGGGATCCGCCCGTCCGAGCGCACTCGCGCTTGACCCGGGCGACTTCGTTCCCCATGATAGACAGACCCCCTCAGCAGAATCTCACAGAAAAATCAAAGAGCTCGCTCAGAGGAAAAATGTTCGTCCTCGAGCTATTGGGAACGCTCTCCCTGCGGAGCGACACGCTTCAGGTCCCTGTATCCGCGCAACAAAAGCGGTCGTTGGGCCTGCTCGCAGTCCTCGCCCTGGGCGGAAGGCAAGGTGTCCCGCGCGAGCGGATCGAGGCATACCTCTGGCCGGAAAGCTCGGCCGAGCTCGCCAGGCACTCGCTCGATCAGGCGGTCTACGCGATCCGACGCGCCCTCGGAAGCGATTCCGTCCTGTCGACAGGCAGGGAGCTCCGACTCAATCCGGAATTCCTCCAAACAGATCTGTGGGAATTCGAAGAAGCGATACGTGCCGGTCAGTGGGGTGCGGCGATCGGCAGCTACAAAGGGTCGCTGCTCGATGGATTTCATTTTGGCGACACCCACGAGCTCGAGTTCTGGGTAACGACCGAGCGGGCACGGCTGCGCACGGAGTATCAGGCAGCCCTCGCGCATCTTGCCAGCGCGTCGGCCGAGGCCGGCGACCATTTGCAGAGCGTTGCGTGGTGTCGCAGGCTTGCGAACTCCGATCCGCTTTCAGCTGATGCGACCAAGAAGCTGATGCGCGCTCTCGCGGCCGCGGGTGACCGCGCCAGCGCGGTGAAACAAGCGCGATTTTACCAGGAGCTCATACGACAAGAGCTCGAGATGGAGCCGGATTCCGAGATCGAAAGTCTCGCTACCACTTTCAGTCGTCCCGTTGATATCGCAACGGTCGCCACGGTGCCGCCACGGAAGGCACCGAGCGTTGCAGCAGTCCCTTTCTCACGAAACCCGACGCGAACAACGCATTCGAGAGTGGCCGCAGCTTTATCCTTTTCAATTCTGACCGTGTCACTGATCGGTGCCGCGACGGTGGAGAGCCGCCAAAGCCAGAATCGTAGCGTCAACCTCGGCCCAAACGGTGCTCGACGCGAATCGACGATCACGTTGCCGGCGGCCCACGACTCATACGTCCGCGGGCTCCATGCGTGGAGCGACGGATCTAAAGCAGGACTGGACACTGCGGTTGTCTACTTTCGTCGTGCAACCCAGCTCGATCCCGAATACGCTGAGGCGTACGCCGGACTCGCTGACGCGTACGTCATGCTCGGTTATTTCGGGTATCGACAGAAAGAAGCAACGTTTCCCAACGCCAAGGCAGCTGCGCTTCGCAGCCTGGAGTTGGACAGCACTCTTGCCTCGGCACGCCCGGCCCTGGCGTACGTGCTCACCTGGGAGCGGGACTTCGTGGGCGCAGATTTAGAATTCCGTAAAGCTGTCGCCCTCGATCCTACATACGTGACGGCGAAGACAAGCGACTCGGATCCCACATACGGGACAGCGCATCAGTGGTATCCCACCCTACTGATGATTCTCGGTCGGGAGCCCCAGGCCGGCGTGCCGAGCCAGCGACCCGTCAACCGGAACCCTTTTGCGCTCAACGCCCCGGTCATCGAAGTCCCTTTCACGAAATGGATTTCGACTTACCCCGCCTTTACAGGGTTTACGAGTTATGGCCCCGGCACTATTGCGGTCGAGATGCTCAGCCGAATCGACGACGGAGTCTTCACTCATTTCAGCGCTCGTTACGAGCTTACAGACCCGGGCGGAACACGCTCGTTCAAGACCGTCGTTCAGGGCAAGATGAACAACCGGTCAGGGCAGTACGATCTCAACGGCATCGTGACTTGGGGATTCATGCTCGGAGCGCGCGTCCATGCGACTTTCCGGCGGGTCACGCCGTGCGAATTCGGCAAGCTCAATGTGTGTTTTCAGGGCACCCTCCAGCTTCAGCGGGAGTAGTGCCCGTTTGGCGTAGATCCGCTTTCTAATCGCCGTCTTTGGGCGGGGCCACCGTGCGCAAGTCGAGCATTCGACCCTGCCCGAGATACGCCACCGGCTGCAGATCTTTTATTCCTCTCAAACGTCTCAGCGTGAACGCGATGCGGCGGGCCGCGTTGAATATCACCTGCGCCGAGTCGGAGATCTCACCGGTCTTTGACTGCTCGACGATCAGCTGGGTGTTGACCATCAGCGGTGTGAGGGTATTGCCGATCTCGTGCACTGCTTCGCCCACGTAATGGGCCAGGGCATCAGGCGCGGCACGATCCCCGATCGAAACATGTTGGCCGGCGTTCTCTGCCTGAACAACGTAGTACTCCGGGAATCCTGAAGCGCGGCGACACACAGAAACGGACAACAGAACCCAGGCTGCCGCTCCGTCCTTGCGGATCAGGCGCTCGACGAGTTGGTAGCGGTCGATCTCGCTGCTGCGGAGTCGTTTGCGTTGTTCGGCTTCGGTCTCGGCGTCGTCGGAGTGCGTGATTTCACTCAAGCCCAGACCGGCGAGCTCGCTCCTCCTGTATCCGAGGATGTCGCAGAAGGCGCTGCTTGCGTGGTGAATCGTTCCGTCTCTGTCGAGTAGCGCCATGCCATTCGGCGCATGCTCGAACGCATCAGCGAGAAGCCACTCGACTGAGTTGTGGCCCTGACTGAAGTGGAGGACTTTTCCTGCTGGATTTGTTGCCAAGTCCGTCCCTCTCTGTTGGAAGCCGTCGGAATTGGGCGTCCAAAAGGAGAGACTGCGCGCTTTCGCATTTAGGTCACACCACACGCGCCGAGATTGTCATGTGACGTACTGTTGGCATTTATGCTAGGCGGCCGGTCGCGAGGCTTGCTCCGGCTCCGGCGTTCTTCCAGTGACGCCGGTGAGTGCCTCAATGAGGACAAACAGCTCCTCGGCGTTTATCGGCTTCGGGAGGTACTCGTCCATGCCGGCGGCGATGCAGATCTCGCGGTCGCCTTTCATCGCGTGCGCCGTGAGAGCGATGATCGGCACATGGGCGCCCGTCATTCCTTCCGCTTTCCGAATCGCCGCAGTGGCCTTGAGTCCGTCCATTTCCGGCATCTGCACATCCATTAGGACGAGATCAAATACGCTTTCGCCGATTGCAGCGACGGCGTCGCGTCCATTGGTGACGCTGACCGTGGTGTGACCACGCTTCTCGAGGAGCGCGGTTACCAGCATTCTGTTCACGGCGTTGTCTTCCGCCACGAGGATGCGCAACGATCGACGCGCTTCGTTGATGGTGTGCCGTGCCGCGAGGAGCTCACCGCGACCTGAATGATCTTCATCGGCTGCGGCTCGGATCTCGAACGGGAGAGTGACGTAAACCGTGGTTCCACGCTCGACCTCACTCTCCATCCGGATCGCTCCACCCATCAGCTCGACAAGACGGGCCGAGATTGTGAGCCCAAGGCCGGTTCCTCCAAATCGACGCGTGGTTGATCCGTCCGCTTGCGCGAAGGGCTCAAAGATCGTCGCGTGCTTCTCCTTCGGTATGCCAATGCCGGTATCACTGACGGTGAAGGTTACCGACACATGCTCGGCATCGATGGGCTTGCATTCCACCCGCACCAGTACCTCTCCTGTCTCGGTGAACTTCACAGCGTTGCCAATCAGATTGACCAGGATCTGACGCAGCCGCGACGGATCGCCACCGAGCGCCGGCGGAACGTCCGGGGCGATCTGGCAGGCGAGCTCGAGACCCTTGGAATGGGCCCGCAGCGCCAGTGTGCGGAGGGTGGCCTCAATTGTGTACCGCGGATCGAAGTCGATCATGTCGATGTCGAGCTTGCGCGCTTCGATCTTCGAGAAGTCGAGGATGTCGTCGATGATGCCGAGCAGCGCATCGGCGGACGACCGGACCGTCTCGAGGTACTCGCGCTGTTCCGGCGTCACCTCCGTCCCTAGCGCGAGCTCGGTCATGCCGATGATGCCGTTCATCGGAGTGCGGATTTCGTGGCTCATATTCGCCAGGAACTCGCTTTTCGCCTGACTCGCGGCCTCGGCGGCATCGCGCCCCTGCCGTGCCTCGGCGGCTTCGCGAAGGGCTCGCTCGGTCGCCGCCTGTTCTGCGTGAAGGCGCTGCAATTTCGCACTCATGTCGATGAAGCTCGCCTGCAGCTCGCCGATCTCGCCCGCGCCCATGCGACGAATCTTCGTTTGAAAATTGCCCGATCCGATTTCACGCGCAACACGAGTTAGAAATGCGACCGGACGAATGAGAAACCGCGAGAGCATTATGGGGCCGCTGATGCCGAGCGCGAGCACAAGCAACGTGATGATCACCAGCCAGGCATTGAGCATCTCGGCGCGCGATCTGACTGCGTCGAGGCCTGCGTCGAAGGCAGCAATTTGCCGGTGCGCCATTGCGTTCAGCCCTGGGAAAACCATGTCGTCCAGATGTTGGTCGAGCGGACCACTAACGATGGCCGCGGCTTGGTCGCGACGATGGTTGAGAAGGAGGGCCTCGGCGGAATCGGTGAGCGATATTGCGCGATTGATCCCGGCTTGGAGGGCGAGCATGTTGGAACGACTCTGGGAGTTGCCCGATCCGTCGAGCAGCTTGGCTACTGCGTCGCGTACGGCCGCCGACGTCTCGTGGTGCTGCGTCACGTCGCTTTCGCTGACGCCTGCCGTGCGAGCGGCGAGCTGCGTCACCAGTCGATGAAAGGCGCGGGCGAGCGCCATTTCACCCTCGAGCCGTGCGAGCGCAGCCTTAATGGTGCCCAGTTGAACGCGCGCACCGCCCAGCGCGAGGCGGTTGAACGGATCACCCGTTCCGAGCGAGGTAAGTGCATCCTGAAGCTCGATTTTGTCGACTTGGAACCGAGTTACGAGCTCGCCCGTCAGTAAATCCTCATTGATGTATTCGAGTCGTACGAAGGCGCGACGGGCTTCCTGATGTCTGCTCTCGCTCGAGAACTTCACCACGGCGTTCTCAACCTCGCGCATCGTGTCCACGAGTGCCCGAAGTGCTACTGGGTCAGTCGCCGTTTCTTTAGTACCGTGCTTGGAACGATCTGCCGCCAGGCTCGCCATACTGCGCGCGAAATCGCTGTCCGTCGTCTTCCGCGCGGCGGCCAGCTGCGTCAGCGTTTCCTGCGCTTCGCTCGCTCCGGCGCCGTCGGAGGCGAGGGAAGCGGCCGTTTCGCGCAGCTCCACCGCGAGCGCCATGGTGAGGCGCTCCAGACCCGCGATCGAAACACCGTCTTGCTTGAGCTGTTCCAGTTCCTTGACCCGCTGGCGAGTCCCCCACACCGCGCCCCCGAGCAATACCATCAGAATGGTCGTCGTCGGCAATGCCAGCAGAAAAAACCACGTCCGCAGCCGCACGTTGGAGCCGAGCGCGGCCTTCGGCGCTCTCGAGCTCGGTGCGTCTGAACGCGGGAGTGGCTTTGTTAGCAAGGCGATGCCGTATGGGTAGCGTCGCCAGCAGCGCGGAAGGAGATCAGCCGAGCATCTGGCGTCGTATAGCTCGGCTATTCACAATACGACGGTCAGGAACGAAAGCAACCAAGGTAAATACCCTATGATTCCCTCAGCACCCGATACCTGACGTGCGTCGCGAGTGGACCATCAGATGCCGAAGTTTTTTCGAGACGCACCGGGCCGCCCAAATGGTCGAACAGCCGGACGCCGTCGCCGAGCAGGTGGGGCGCAAGATGAATCAGTATCTCGTCGCAGAGTCCAGCTTTTAGTGCCTGCTGTCCGGGCGACGCTCCCCCAAGCTTGATGTCCTTGCCAGCCGCCACTGCGCGCGCCTGTCGGATGGCGCTCGCGATGCCGTCGGTGACGAAGGTCAGATTCGACGGCCCCTTCGGCACTGTGTCGGCTGGCGGCGGATTGTGCGTGAGAACGAACACCGGCACTCCGTTAACCGGATGCGCGCCGCCCCAGCCGTTGGTGATCTCGTAGGTCCGCCGTCCGAAGATGAAAGCGCCGGACTCCTCGTACATCAGCTTCACCTGATCGAGATTTGGTCCAGGCTCGGGCCGGAACAGCTTGTGACGGTAGGAGTCCTTCCCAGAAAAATACCAATCGAAGATGCGCATGCCGTCGTTCTTCCCGAGCGGATAGTCCTTGCCGTCGCCAGGCCCAGCGACAAAACCGTCCAGTGACATGGTCATATCGATCACCACTTTGGTCATAACGAACTCCCCTTATTGACGCGCCATCGAGAATTCAACATTCTTGCGGCCCCAACTCTCTGGAGACATATGCACTTCCGCTCGCCAACCACTCGGGATCTGTCCTGCCTGTTGTTCGCTGTCGCAGTCTCACTCGTCGTCTCGCCCAGTGCGTCGCAAGGTCAGGCCAAGATGGCAGCGGCTCCAACCGCAATGTCTCCTGACCTAGATGCAGCGCGAACCGCCCTCGCGAAATACAGCGACCCATTCGTCGCTGTAAGAGACGGGTTTTTCTCCACGCTGGCGTGCATCGATTTTCCGGCCGGCATGACGGACGGCTCAGTCGAGTATCCGCCGGGAGCGATGGGCGTGCATCTCCTGAACCCGGCGAACATTGGGCCCAAGCTCGACCCCACCAAGCCGCAGGTGCTCATATATGAGCCGGCTGGAGACAAGCTCGTACTCGCCGGCGCAGAATGGTTCGTTCCGGTTCAGGCTGCGGGTGGAGTTGTGCCGACGATCTTCGGTCAGACGCTCGCGGGGCCGATGGATGGACACGAGCCGATCATGCCCACGAGCCTGCGCCACTACGATCTTCACGTATGGCTTTGGAAAGACAATCCGCGTGGTATGTTCACGTCGACAAACGCGGCGCTAAAATGCACTCCCGGAGCGGCGTACACGATCGCGATCGGGGCGACGCACCACCACTAAAGCGTCATCGCGAAGATGAACCAACCGCAGCGCGGACCCCTTGCCGCGCTGCGTCGCGCAACGCACCGATGAAGGCCTGCTCGTTTGCCCACGACCCGTCGTAGCGAATTCCGTTCACGAAGAAGGTCGGCGTGCCGTTCACGCCACTCCGCACGCCGCTCCGAAAGTCATCGCGCACTCGCTTGACGTAGGTTCCAGCCTCCAGGTCGCGCGCGAGCTGTGCGACGTCCAGCCCCAACGACTTGGCGTAACCGATGATGTCCTCGGGTTCCAGCGCATCCTGGTGCTCGAAGATCATGTCATGCATTTCCCAGAAGCGTCCTTGCGCGCCGGCCGCTTCGGCGGCCTGCGCCGCGAGCTGGGCATGCCGATGCGCTTCGGCGAGCGGGAAGTGACGGAACACGAAACGGAGCTGTTCTCCGAGCTCGCGTTGCGCCCTCTTCACAATCGGGTGCGCCATTCCGCAGTACGGGCACTCGTAGTCACCGTACTCGACGAGAGTGACAGGAGCGTCTTCGGGACCCGCGACGTGATCGCGCTCGCTCACGGGCGGCGTCAGTGTGCCATCGCTCATGGTCGCGCCTCCGCGGCATTTTCGAATGATTCAGTCCTGGCCGGCGCCGACTTGCCGGTGATCGACTCGAGAGCGCTCAGAATTCCGTCCGCTCCCGGATTCACGGCAATCGGGGAACAGTAGCTCCAGCGAATGATCCCCTCGCGGTCGAGCACGAACAGCGCCCGCTCGCTGGTTCCATCTTCCTGGCGGTAAGCACCGTACGCGCGTGCCACGGCGCCCTTCGGCTCGAAGTCGGCCAGCAGCGGGAAATGCAGTTTTCGATCACGGGCGAACGCGGCGTGGCACCAGACGCCGTCCACGGAGATTCCAAGGATCTCGGCGCCGTACTCTCGAAACTCCGGAAGAATCTCGTTGTAGAGCGCCACCTGGTCGCCGCAGACTGGACTCCAGTCCGCTGGATAGAACACGAGTATGACCGGGCGTCCGCGAAGCTCGCTCAGGCGGAGCACTTGATCGGGAGTGGCGTTGAGCGCGAAGTCGGGCGCCGGAACGCCGGCGGGAAGGATATTTGGAGCGAGTCGATCGAAGTCGGACTCCGACATTTGTGCCTCCTCGGGTACTACTCATCTTAGTCGGGGCTTTTCTCCAGCGCTACACACCCCCAACGGCGTAGTAAACTTCACAGATGAAACTGGAAGAGCTGGTACGCGTTTCAGTCGCTGTAGCAGCAACGCCTGGTCGCCTGGAGAAGATCTCGAAGCTGGCAGCTCTGTTCGCGGCACTCCCACCGGACGATGTTCCGATCGCGATCGGTTTCCTCACCGGCTGGCCGCGGCAGGGCCGGCTTGGCGTCGGGTGGGCGACCGTTGCCTCCGCGCGAGATCGCGAGGCGGCAACGACGTCCACGCTCGAGCTCCACGATGTCGACATTGAATTCGACCAACTGTTGTCAGTGGGTGGGAAAAACTCAGGAAAAGAGCGCGCGCGGCTGATCGGCGATCTGTTCTCCCGCGCGACCATCGAGGAACAACATTTCCTGGCCGCTCTCATGATTGGCGAAGTGCGCCAGGGAGCGCTCGAAGGTGTCATGCTCGAGGCAATTGCAAAAGCGGGCGGCCTCAAGGCGGAAAGCGTGCGCCGAGCGGTGATGATGGCTGGAGATCTCGGAGCTGTCGCGCGTGACGTTCTTGGGGGTCGTGATGGGGGCCTGGCGGAGTATCAGCTCGAGCTGTTCCGACCCGTGCAGCCTATGCTCGCCGATTCAGCCCCGACCGTCGCAGACGCTTTGAGCACCGGGACTCCGGTGGATGTGGAATGGAAGCTCGACGGAGCACGAATTCAGGTGCATCGCCGGGACGATCGCGTGGCGGTGTACACCCGCAACCTCAACGATGTCACGGCTGCCGTGCCCGAAGTCGTCGAGGTCGTGAGAGCGCTGCCAGCACGAGAGCTGATTCTGGATGGCGAAGTAATCGCGCTCGCCCCCGACGGAAGGCCACACTCCTTTCAAACCACCATGCGCCGCTTTGGCCGGCGTTTGGACGTCGCGGCACTTCGAGCCGAGCTGCCGCTAACGGCGCTCTATTTCGATGTCCTGTTGCACGATGGTGAGAGCCTCGTGGACAACCCGCTCTCCTCGCGATTGGAGCGCCTCGATGTGGTGGCGCCAGATTCGCTGCGTGTGCCGCGGATCGTGACCGCGGATCTGGAAGAGGCATCGCGATTTCAGGCGGACGCCCTGGCGCGCGGGCACGAGGGCATCATGGTCAAGTCGCTTTCAGCGCCATACGCAGCGGGCCGGCGGGGCTCCGCGTGGCTCAAGGTAAAGGAGGCTCGCACGCTGGATCTGGTCGTGCTCGCGGTGGAGTGGGGCTCGGGTAGGCGGAAGGGCTGGCTCAGCAATCTCCACCTCGGCGCCCGCGATCCGGCGACCGGCGGCTTCGTGATGCTGGGAAAGACGTTCAAGGGAATGACCGACAAGATCCTGGAGTGGCAGACGAAAGAACTGCTTGCTCGCGAAGTCCGCCGCGACGGTCACATCGTGTACGTGCGTCCCGAGCTCGTGGTGGAGATCGCGTTCAACGAAGTTCAGCGTAGTACGCAGTATCCGGGCGGCGTGACGCTGAGGTTCGCCCGCGTCAAGGGATATCGGCCGGACAAGAGTGCAGGGGAGGCGGACACGATCGACGCGATAAGAGCGTTCCTACCAGCATGAAGAATGTCGCGCCCAAAGGACTTCATCGCGGCATCCACGATGTCGTGTCGCGGATTCCGCGCGGGCGGGTGGCCACCTACGGTCAGATAGCGCGCCTCGCCGGGCTACCGGGGCAGGCACGCCTGGTGGGTTACGCACTTCACGCGCTTCCCGCCGGCACGCCTGTGCCCTGGCAACGCGTCGTAAATGCGCAGGGGGCGATCAGCGTTCGATCGGGGCACGAGACGAATCAACGACGCCTCCTCGAGCGGGAAGGCGTTCGCTTCGATTCGCGGGGTCGGATATCCCTCGCTTCGTTTCAATGGCGACCGAAGCGGTCGCGTTTGCTAACGTGACTGATCCGCGCCGGCGCCGATGGATAGCGCCGGCGCTTCTTCCCGGCCACGCAGCGGGGGTGGCTTCTTTTTCAGGCCGGCGGGGGTGAGACCTCGGTCTCACGCGAGTCGCTTCGCGCTCTGGTCGCGGCCGCGGCGTCCCGCGATTCCGGGCGTGCGAACTCCAGCAGGTCAGCGTTGAACTGCTCCTTGTGGGTGGTCATCAATCCGTGGGGCGCGCCTTTGTAGACTTTGAGTGTCGCGTTCTTGATCATTTTCGCTGAGCGAAGACCGCCGACGTTGATCGGCACGATTTGGTCGTCGTCGCCGTGGATGACGAGCGTTGGGACGTCGAATTTCCCGAGGTCCTCGCTGAATTCGCTCTCCGAGAAGGCTTTGATGCACTCATAGGCAGCCGGGAAGCCCGCCTGCATGCTGAGCAGCCAGAACGCGTCACGAACTCCCTGTGAAACCGTGGAACCCGGACGGTTGGCGCCATAGAACGGCGCGCTCAGATCCTTGTAGAACTGTGACCTGTCGCCTTTAACTCCGGCGCGAATCTGGTCAAAGGCCTCGATCGGTACCCCGTCGGGATTCTTCGCCGTCTTCAGCATGCCCGGTGGCACGGCGCCGACGAGAACCGCTTTCGCCACCCGCTCCGTACCGTGACGTCCGATGTATCGCGCAACTTCGCCACCGCCGGTGGAATGGCCGATATGGATCGCATCCGTCAGGTCGAGCTCTTCGACGAGCGCCGCGAGATCATCGGCGTAGGTGTCCATGTCGTTGCCCTTCCAGGTCTGGCTCGAGCGTCCGTGCCCGCGGCGATCATGGGCGATAGCGCGATAGCCGTTCGACGCGAAGAAGAAGAGCTGGTCGTCCCACGCGTCGGCGTTGAGCGGCCAGCCGTGGCTGAAGACGACAGGTTGGCCCGATCCCCAATCCTTGTAAAAGATCTTGGTCCCGTCTTTGGTGGTGATCGTTGGCATGGGGCCTCCTTACGGCATGGATGGTTGCTGCGAAAGCAAAAGCCTGAAGATGCTGAGAATTATCCTGGACGGGTCGAGATGGAAAGCTGAGCAACGAGCTGTTACCCTATTGATTCACACCACTCGCCAGAAAGCCGCCATCCACCGCGAGGAGGTGTCCCGTCACGAAGCTCGCCGCCTCGGACGCCAGAAAAACCGCCGCGCCAGCGACCTCCTCCGGCTGCCCAAAGCGCCGCATCGGTGTGCGGACGAGGAGCTCGCGACCGCGGTCGGTACCGTCGAGCAGGCCCTCATTGAGCGCCGTTCGGAACACACCGGGCAGGATCGCGTTCACGCACACGCCGTGCGGCGCCCACTCGACGGCCAGCGATTTCGTCAGCGCGGCAACGCCCGCTTTGCTCGCCCCGTAGGCAGCGACTTCATACAGTGCGACAACCGACGTCAGCGAGCCGATGTTGATGATTCGTCCGTAACGTCGCTCGATCATGTGCCGACCAAAGACGCGGCAGGCGCGCAGCATCCCGGTGAGGTTCGTGTCCATTATCGCGTTCCACTCCTCGTCCGAGACCTCGAGCGTTGGGCGTCGCACAGTACGGCCGGCGGCGTTCACCAGGATGTCGACCTTGCCGAACTTCTCTACGACTGTGTCAGCGAGCTCTTGGATCGAATTCGTATCCGCCACGTCCGCGGCTATCGCGAGCGAGCGGCGTCCGCGCGCTTCGATGTCGCGCGCCGCCTCCGCCGCCAGCTTGGCCCGACGGCCGGTTGGAACTACGTCAGCGCCGGCGTCGGCTAGCCCGAGTGCGATCGCTTTACCTATCCCCGACGTCGCGCCGATGACGACGGCGATTCGGTTGGTCAGATCGAGCCCGGGGAAGGACATGATACGTAGAATCTGGTGATGAGGTCCGAGCGAACGTAAGATTGCGCATGGATCTCGTGACTTTCGGCGAAGCGATGGTCCGGCTCACGCCCCCTGCTTTTCAGAGGCTCGAGCAGGCCCACAGCTTCGACGCCTACGTCGGTGGGGGCGAGCTGAATGTCGCCGTCGCCGCCGCACGGCTCGGCGTCGCATCTCGGTGGGTGTCGCGCCTTCCTGACAACGCGCTCGGCTATATGATCGCCAACCGCGCCCGCGAACAAGGCGTTCAGCTCCACGTCGGGTGGACTGCGGACGATCGCGCGGGCCTTTACTTCGCGGAGCTTGGAGCCGCTCCCCGCGCGAGCAGCGTACTGTATGATCGCGCGCAGTCGGCTATGAGCAGGATCGCACCGGGTAGCATCGATTGGCCAGCCGTGTTTGACGGAGCGCGCTGGTTCCACGTCAGCGGAATCACGCCAGCTTTGAGCGAATCCGCCGCGAGGGTAACCACAGAATCATTGATTGCGGCGAAAAAGGCAGGGCTGACGGTCAGCTACGATCTGAACTATCGCAGCAAGCTGTGGAGCGCCGAGCAAGCGCGCGCGGTACAGGAGCCGCTGATGCGACACGTGGATGTCCTCATGACGACGGAGGAGGACACGCGAGTGGTGTTCGGCATCGGCGCCGAGGCGAAGGACAGTTACGAGCGTGTCGACGCCGAATCGTACGAGCAGGTTGCGCGAACGCTCGAGAATCAGTTCGATCTACGCGCGGTGGCGATCACCGTGCGCGAGAACCCGCGGGTGCTGTTGAACACCTGGAGCGCGATTGTCGTGGCCGGTGGAGCGGTCCACCGGTCACCGCGTTACGAGGTGGAGGTAATCGATCGCATCGGTGCCGGCGACGCGTTCAGCGCTGGCCTGATCGTGAGCCGCCTGGAGAACCGCGGGTGGGACGAGGCGGTCCGCTTTGCAACAGCGGCGTCCGCACTCAAGCACAGCATCCCCGGTGATTTCTGTCTGGTGACGCGGGGCGAAGTCGAGCAGCTGCTGCGCGGGGCAAGCCTCCGCGTGTCGAGGTGATCACGTTCAGATGGTTCGGGCCGCGCGATCCGATTCCACTGACGCACATCCGACAGGTTCCAGCGGTCCGTGGCATCGTCAGCTCACTCTTCGACATCCCCGTCGGCGAGCCGTGGCCACTCGACCGAATCAAGGCGCTCCGCGCCGAAGTGGAGCGGCACGGCATGTCTCTCACTGTTATCGAGAGCATTCCAGTCCACGAGGACATAAAGCTCGGGCTCCCCACGCGGGACCGGTTCATCGACAACTACTGCGAGAGCGTCCGGAACATGGGGCGCGCCGGCGTCCCGGTGTTGTGCTACAACTTCATGCCGGTCTTCGACTGGATGCGAACCGACCTTGCCCGGCGTCTCGACGACGGCTCGACCGCGCTGGCGTACGACGACGTGGCGCTCGCGAAGATAGACCTCTCGCGTGGCACTGCCGACCTTCCGGGCTGGGCCACCACGTATACGGCGGAGGCGCTGAAGAAGCTTCTCGATGCGTATTGGTCGGTGAGCGAGGACAAGCTCTGGGAAAACCTTGCCTACTTTCTGGAGCAAGTGGTTCCCGTCGCCGCAGCGGCTGGCGTTCGCATGGCGCTCCATCCCGATGACCCGCCGTGGTCGATCTTCGGACTTCCGCGCATCATCACCAGTGGTGCGGCGCTAGAGCGCGTGACGGGCATCGTCGACGATCCCGCGAACGGCATCACCTTCTGCGCCGGCTCGCTCGCCGCCGACCCAAAGAATAACCTTCCTTCCATCATTCGCGACCTTGGATCGAAGAGCCGCATCCACTTCGTGCATCTGCGCAACATCAAGCGGATCGGACCGCGCTCGTTTCAGGAGACGGCGCATCCGTCCGAGCTGGGCGACATCGACATGCGCTCGATGCTCACGACTCTGCATGAGACCGGATTCGAGGGACCGATACGATCCGATCACGGTCGCATGATCTGGGGCGAGACGGGCCAGCCCGGCTACGGCCTGCATGATCGCGCGCTGGGTGCGATGTACCTCCACGGCCTGTGGGAAGGAATCACCGGTGGATAATCTCGAGCGCCCGTCGTCGTACAGATGGACGATCTGCGCTCTGCTCTTCGTCGCGACGACGATCAACTACGTCGACCGTCAGGTGCTGGGAATCCTCGCGCCGACACTCCAGCGCGAGCTCCATTGGACCGAGGCGGACTACGGCGACATCGTCTCGTGGTTCAGCTTCGCCTACGCGTTCGGATTCCTTGTCGCGGGGCGCGCGATCGACTGGATCGGCACGCGTCGAGGATTGGCCGCGGCCGTGGTCGCGTGGAGCGTCGCCGCGATTGGCACCGCCTTCGCCCGTACGACCGCGGGATTCTCGTTCGCGCGCGCTATGCTTGGGCTCAGCGAATCGGCGATCTTCCCGGGGTCGATCAAGACGATCGCCGAGTGGTTCCCCCAAAAAGAACGCGCGCTGGCGACCGGGATTTTCAACGCTGGCACCAACATGGGCGCGATCCTCACGCCGCTCCTCGTGCCGTGGATTGCGCTCACGTGGGGTTGGCAATGGGCGTTCGTCGCGACGGGCGCGCTGGGCTTCGTCTGGCTGCTGCTCTGGATTCCGCTATACCGGGAGCCTGAGGCGGCGGGCGACACATCGGTCGCCGCCGCGAGGGTGCCGTGGATCAGCCTGTTCGGGCATCGGCAGACGTGGGCGTTCATCGTCGGCAAGCTGATGGCCGACCCGGTCTGGTGGTTCTATTTGTACTGGCTGCCGAAATTCCTGGACGCGAAATACGGCGTGAAGCTCGCGCAAGTCGCGGCGCCGATCATCGTCGTGTATCTGATCGCCGATGTTGGTTCCGTGGGTGGCGGCTGGATCTCGAGTGCGTTGATCGAGCGCGGCTGGACGGTGAATCGGGCGCGGAAGGCGACGATGCTCGCCATGGCGCTTCTCATCGTACCAACTGCGCTCGTTTCACGGGCGCCGAGTATGTGGGCCGCAGTGCTAATCGTCGGCGTCGCGGCAGCCGCGCATCAGGCGTGGTCGGCGAACGTCTACACGCTGGCAAGCGACATGTTTCCCAAGTCGGCGGTTGGCTCGGTTGTCGGCATCGGCGCGTTCGCGGGTGCCATGGGCGGCGTGGTTTTTCAGCGAGCAACGGGCCGCGTTCTGCAGGCCAACGGAAGCGACTACGCGCCGATCTTCGTCGTCTGCGGTCTTGCGTACGTGACGGCGTGGGTGATTATACATCTGCTCGCGCCGAGTCTGGAGCCGGCGCGCCTCCCAACCCAGTTATGACGCCCTACTATAGAATGCAGTCCGCCAGAATGCTGTCCGCCGGTGCCGGGACAACCAGCACGCCGATCGCCGCAACGTGGCTCTTCAGAACGGGATTCATCTTCGCGATTGTTCTAACTGCATGCGGGCCCCGCAGAGCTCCCGACCTCGCGGGAGTTCAGTGCCCGGGAGCGGAGTATGGTGTTACCAGCAGTGGCTTGCTGGGTCGAACCCGATCCGATTCAAGCGTGGCGGCTCAGCCCAGCGTGGTTGTCTTTTGCCCGAATACGTTAACGGATGACGAGCGGCGCGCGGGATGGCGTCTCCTCTTCGACGGCAAGACGTTCACCGGCTGGCGCGGACTCGGCTACGATAGCGTTCCGACCGCTCACTGGAAGATCGAAAACGGCGCGATCAGAAAAATCGCCGACGGCCAGGTTCCGCGACTCCCTGACGGACAGCCGGCTGCCGGCGGCGATCTCATGACCCGCGACAGCTTCCGCGACTTCGAGCTCAAGTGGGAATGGAAGATCAGTCGAGCGGGAAACAGCGGTGTGAAGTACAACGTATCCGAGGAGATTTCGATGGCGGCTGCGCCCAACCATGCCGCGCTCGGCTTCGAGTATCAGATGCTCGATGACAGTCTTCACGAGGACAACAAGGTTCCGTCCCACCGCGCCGGCGCTCTCTACGATCTCATTCCGCCGAACGCAAGCAAGATCGTCGCACCGGTAGGCGAATGGAACGCGTCGACGATAGTGTTTCGCGGAAATCACGGCGAGCATTGGCTGAACGGAAGGAAAGTCGTCGAGTTCGAGCTCGGCACGCCGCAGATGAACTCGCTTCTCGCGAAAAGCAAATACCGCGACATCAAGGGCTTCGCCGACAAGCGCGCGGGCCATATCGTGCTGCAGGATCACGTCGACGAGGTGTCTTTCAAAAGCATCAAGATTCGCATTTTGTGACTCGGGGAGTTTTGCCATGAATCCGAAAGAACCGTTGGACCGCCGCGATTTTCTGAAGAAAGCCTCCGCCGCCGGGGTGGGCGCCTTCGCCATGTCACGCGGAGCGGGTCCGTTGTTCGCGTTCGAGGGATCACCGGCGGAGAAGATGTCCATTGGTGTGATGGGACTGAACGGCCGAGGAATGGTGCCGGCGCGCGGGTTCGCGCGGGGCGTCAATACCACCGTCGCCTATCTCTGCGATGTCGACTCCAACGTGCTCGCGAAAGCTGCCGCTGAGGTCGCGCCACTGCAGGCAACGCCGCCGAAAGCCGTGGGCGACTTCCGACGAATGCTCGACGACAAGAGTGTCGATGCCATCGTCATCGCCACACCGGATCATTGGCACGCGCCCGCCACGATTCTTGCCCTCAACGCCGGAAAGCACGTCTACGTCGAGAAACCCAGCGGGCACGACGCCCGCGAGGACGAGCTGATCGTCGCGGCCGCGCGCAAGTATCCGAAGCTGCACGTTCAGCTCGGAACGCAGGCGCGCTCGGGTCCGCATTTCGTCGAGGTGTTGCAGGCGGTTCGCGAAGGAGTGATCGGCATGCCGTACCTCGCCCGCGCCTGGTATGCGAATACGCGAACGGGAATTGGGAAGGGCAAAGTTGTTCCCGTGCCGGCAAATCTCGACTACGAGCTGTGGCAAGGGCCGGCGCCCCGCACTCCTTATCGCGACAACGTCATCCACTACAACTGGCATTGGTTCACCAACTGGGGAACCGGAGAGATCTGCAACAATGGAACGCACGAGATTGACGTCGGCCGCTGGATCCTCGGCGTCGACTATCCCTCGAGCGTCATCTCTACGGGTGGACGCTTCCACTACGCCGACGACTGGCAGTTCCCCGACACACAAGAAGCGACCTTCGTGTTCGATGGTGACAAGAGCATCATCTGGCAGGGGCAGAGCTGCAACGGACTCGATCTCTACGGGCGATCGCGTGGGACCGCTGTCCTCGGAACCAATGGCAGCGTCGTAGTCGATCGGGACGGCTACGTCATTTACGATCTCAAGAACAAGATTGTCAAAGAGGTGAAGGCCGCACCGAAGGGCGATGCGCTCAACACTGTCGGCGACGACTGGCTGACGCAGCTCCATCTGGACAACTTCACGAGCGCCGTTCGTACCGGAACGAAGCTCAGCGCGCCAATCGAGGACGGAGCGAAGACGGGAATGCTTTGTCACCTCGGCACCATCTCGCATCAGGTGGGTCGGAAGCTGAGAACTGATCCCACGAGCGGACACATCATCGGCGACCCGGACGCCGCCAGGCTCTGGTCGCGCGAGTACGACCCACGGTGGAAGCCCGTGGTGTGACGGGACTCCACGAGGATCGCTACTTCGATCCCGATCCGACAATTCGGCGATATGCCCGCGCGCTGTATGACGAGACGCGTGCGCTGCCGATCGTATCACCGCACGGCCACGTCGATCCAGCCATCCTCGCAAACAACGATGCTTTCGCCGATCCCGCATCGCTGCTGATCACGCCGGATCACTACATCCTGAGAATGTTGTACTCACGCGGAGTCGCGCTCGAGGGCCTCGGTATCGCGGCGATCGACGGATCGCCGCCAGTCGCCGAGAGGGATCCGCGCAAGATCTGGCAGACGTTCGCGGATCATTGGCACCTCTTTCGTGCAACACCGACCCGTGCATGGCTCGAGT
>Ga0307312_10000452_pt1 | contig 19170 bp, 22 predicted proteins | sample ER_DNA_202_FD_194489 | JGI IMG/M metagenome (GOLD analysis project Ga0307312, IMG submission 194489) | Bulk soil microbial communities from the East River watershed near Crested Butte, Colorado, United States - ER_DNA_202 | ecosystem: Environmental > Terrestrial > Soil > Floodplain | place... | reverse complement strand
ACACGATCCTCCGGCGCCGGCAATGTGCGCGCCGGGAACCGCATTCGGCATCATCAAGGCTTGCGCGATTCATTTACAGCGTCGGCCATCGCGCCATTCGCCTGGGCATTGCACCGAAATCGGTGGTGGCCATTCAGGTGAAAGACGACATCTTTCACACGACTCTTGCGTTGGGTTTGATGCATATCGGCGCCGCTACGGTGTCGATTGGTCCCGTGTTTCCTCCTGGTCTGCGCGTGGATGTCGTTCTCACCGATACGCCTGAAGCATTCGCCAATGGACGAGCCGCGAAAGTCGTCGCGGTGGATCTTTCCTGGATGGCGGGCAAGGGCGTGCCGGTCGATGAACGTCGGGTGTACAATGGCAGCCGGCGACGACATTTGCCGCATCGCGTTGACGTCAGGCTCCACGGGCGAAGCGAAAGTCGTTGCGTTCACGCACAACAACCAGCTGGCGCGGCTTGCACGCTACAATCACGTGTTCGGAAAAACATTTCCTGAATGCTCGCGATTTTTCAGCGATTATAGGCTCGGTTCAAGCGGGGCTTCCGGCACATTCTTTATGTGCTGTCACGTGGCGGTACGATGTTTTTTCCCGGCGCTTCGCCGATGGAAACTCTGCAAACGTTCGAGCTGTACAAGGTGCAGGGGCTGATCGCCTCGCCGGGCGGCCTCAGCGGATTTTTACGATTTTACGAGGACAATGCCGATTTCCGATCCGGCTTCCAGGTCATCATCTCGGCCGGAAGGCCGCTCCCCAAATCGTTGTCCGAACGGGTGCGGGCAAGTCTCATCCGCGCCCGCCCACGCGCTAACCGGCGTCGCGGGGGCCGTGGGATATATCGCGCCCGATGTATCGGTGCGGGTCGTCGATGACAATGGGACAATTTTCGAGCCCGGCCGCGAAGGATCGGTGCTCGTTCGGACCCCGGTCAGTGTTCACGGGTATTTCGAAGAGTTGGCGGAGACAGAAACGCCGTTCCGCGATGGATATTTCGACACTGGAGACATCGGTTATGTCACCCCGGAAAAAATGCTGGTCATTACTGGACGCAAGAAAGAGATTTTGAATCTTGGCGGAGACAAGGTCAGCCCGCGCCTCATCGAGGAAACGCTCACCGACCATGACGGTGTGCGTGAAGCACTTGCGTTTTCGGTGCCGAGCGAACTTGGCGTAGACGAAGTCTGGGCGCTTGTTGTTCCTACAGACTCATTGGAAGAGGAGGCATTACAAAAGCATTGCGGGAAAAGCTCCCTCAGACGCAAGTTCCGGTTCGCTTCATCAACGTGGCCGAACTGCCCCGCACTGAGAACGGCAAGGTCGATCGCCGTCGACTGGACGCAATGGTGCAGGGGCTGGCGGGCTCGTGCGGGTGAGCGCACCGGCGGCGGGCTATTGAGGGCGCATGGCCCAGGTTGCTACTGGGCCTTACCCACCTTGAAATAACACCCCCGACTTATGACCTGTGTAGTGCTCATCCGCACGGTTGAGGCGGCCCGTGGTGGATGCTAGGTCAGGTCGTCGAGACCGGAATCGCTTGAAAAACCGCTATGAAAGCCCGAGTAACCGTCACCTTGAAATCCGGCATCCTCGACCCCCAGGGCAAGGCAATTGAGGGCGCGCTGCGCACGCTGGGCCTTGCTGGCGTGTCCAGTGTCCGTCAAGGCAAGGTGTTTGACGTCGAAATCGAGGGCGGCGACCGCGCCGAGGCGGAGGCACTGCTCAAACAGGCTGCCGACAAGCTCCTGGCCAATACTGTTATCGAGAACTATCGCGTGGACGTATTGGGATGAAAGCGGCCGTTCTTGTCTTTCCAGGGATCAACCGCGAGCGCGATATGGCTCGCACGCTGCGGCTCGTATCAGGGCGTGAGCCCGCTATGGTTTGGCACGCGGATACGGAGCTTCCAACCGGAACCGATCTGGTCGTTATTCCCGGCGGGTTTTCCTACGGCGACTATTTGCGCTGCGGCGCCATTGCCGCACGCAGTCCAATCATGGAGGCCGTGCGCGCATATGCGGGGAAGGGTGGGCTGGTGCTTGGCGTGTGCAACGGATTTCAGATCTTGTGCGAAGCGAGCCTGCTGCCGGGCGTGCTCATGCGCAACGAAAATCTACGGTTCATCTGCCGCGACGTGTATCTGCGCGTGGAGCGCTCCGACACACCTTTTACCCGCGGCTACAATGCCGGTCAGGTAGTCCGCGTACCGGTCGCCCATGGCGAAGGCAATTACATTGCCGACGGCGCGACGATCGCGAAACTTGAGGGCGATGGTCGTGTGCTGTTCCGCTATTCCTCCCCAGACGGCATGATCGATCCAAACTGGAATCACAACGGCGCGATCAATGCCATTGCCGGGATTGTCAACGAACGAGGCAATGTGCTCGGCATGATGCCGCATCCCGAAAACCACGTAGAGGCGGCGATCGGCCCCACCGACGGGCGCGGGTTGTTTGCCGGCCTGGTCGAGGCGCTCGATCGGGCGGCGTAGACTGTGATTCGCAACGAGCCTCGCATAACGCCCGAACTGGTCGCCGAGCACGGGCTCAAGCCCGACGAATACGACCGCATTCTAAAGCTGATCGGACGCGAGCCGTCTCTCACTGAGCTCGGCATTTTCTCGGCGATGTGGAACGAGCACTGCTCGTACAAGTCCTCCAAGGTCCACTTGCGAACGCTCCCAACCAAGGGCCCCTGGGTGATTCAGGGGCCGGGCGAGAATGCCGGCGTCATCGACATCGGCGACGGGCTCGCCTGCGTGTTCAAAATGGAGAGCCACAATCACCCGAGCTACATCGAGCCGTATCAGGGTGCGGCAACCGGCGTCGGTGGCATCTTGCGCGACGTGTTCACCATGGGCGCGCGGCCGATCGCGTGCCTGAATGCGCTGTCGTTTGGCGCGCCGTCACATCCGAAAACTCGGCATCTGGTATCCGGCGTAGTTGCCGGAATTGGCGGATACGGCAATTCCTTCGGCGTGCCTACGGTTGGCGGCTCTGTACGCTTCCATCAGCGTTATGATGGCAATTGCCTCGTCAATGCGATGGCGGTCGGGATCGCGCGCAAAGATCAGATCTTTTACGCGGCTGCGTCGGGCGTGGGCATGCCGATTGTCTATCTTGGATCCAAAACCGGACGCGATGGCATTCACGGCGCGTCGATGGCATCGGCAGAGTTTGACGAGGACTCCGAGGGCAAACGTCCGACCGTACAGGTGGGCGATCCGTTTTCAGAAAAGCTATTGCTGGAGGCCTGCCTCGAAATCATGCAGAAGGATTGCGTCATCGCCATTCAGGACATGGGAGCGGCCGGTTTGACCTGCTCGGCCGTGGAAATGGGCGCAAAGGGCGATCTCGGCGTTACACTCGATCTCGACAAGGTGCCTTGCCGCGAAGAGAGCATGAGCGCCTACGAGATGATGCTGTCCGAAAGCCAGGAGCGCATGCTCATGGTGCTCAAGCCCGAAAAAGAAAAAGAAGCCGAAGCCATTTTTCAGAAGTGGGGACTCGATTTCGCGGTGGTGGGAGAGACGACTCCAACCAAGCGCTTTGTCGTACGTCACCGCGGCGATGTGATGGCCGACTTGCCCATCAAGGAGCTCGGCGATCAGGCGCCAGAATACAAACGGCCTTTCGTCAATGTTGCAAAGCTGGAGGAAGTCCGCGCCGAGAGCGTGCATGCGCCGGTGGGGACTATCGAGGCATTGGAAAAATTGCTGGCGGCGCCCGATCTTTGCTCGAAGCGCTGGGTTTGGGAGCAATACGATCACGTCATTCTTGGCAACACGGTGCAACGGCCGGGCGGCGACGCCGCCGTGGTCCGTGTCGAGGATGGCCCGAAAGGCCTTGCACTGACCGCCGACGTAACGCCTCGATACTGTGAAGCCGATCCATTCGAGGGCGGCAAGCAGGCTGTGGCCGAATGCTGGCGCAACTTGACCGCGGTCGGCGCGAAGCCGCTCGCCATTACCGATAATCTCAATTTTGGCAATCCCGAGCGACCGGAGATCATGGGCCAGTTTGTCGGCTGTATTCGTGGCATAGCAGAAGCCTGCAAGGCGCTCGACTTCCCGGTCGTGTCCGGCAATGTCTCGCTCTACAACGAAACGAACGGCCGCGCGATTTTGCCGACACCTTCAATCGGCGGTGTGGGCCTCGTTGAGGATTTCAAGATATCTGCGACCATTGCCTTCAAGAGCGCTGACGAGGCCATTCTGCTGGTCGGGGAGACGACCGGCTGGCTCGGCCAGTCGATGTACCTACGGGAGATCTGCGGGCGAGAAGAAGGGGCGCCTCCACCGGTCGATCTTACGGAAGAGCGCGAGAACGGCGATCTTGTGCGCGCGCTGATCCTTGATGGCATCGCGACGGCCGCCCATGACGTTTCCGACGGCGGTCTCTTGGTGGCCATTGCGGAAATGGCAATGGCCTCCGGCATCGGAGCCGAATTATCAGCGGCGCCGTCAGACATCCCTGCCCATGCCCATTGGTTCGGCGAAGACCAGGCGCGCTATCTCGTCACAGTGCCCGCAGCGAGGGCAGAAACCGTACTGACGCGCGCTCGGGCCGCCAGCGTACCCGTGTGGACTATCGGGAAGACGGGGGGCGACGCATTGACGCTCGCGGGCGAGCGTCCCATCCTAGTCACGATTCTGCGCAAGCGTTTCGAATCCTGGCTCGCGGCTTATATGGCTGGTGAGCTGTAGTGATCTGCGAGGTCCGGCGATGGCTATGCAAGCCGGTGAAATCGAGCGGTTGATCAAGGCGCATATTCCGGATGCGCAGGTGACGATCCGCGACCTCGCCGGCGACGGCGATCACTACGCCGCGACTGTTATTTCTGCCTCGTTCAAAGGCAAGTCGCGGGTGCAACAGCATCAACTGGTCTATGAGGCACTCCGAGGCCAAATGGGTGGCGTGCTGCATGCGCTCGCCCTGCAGACCGGCACACCTTGATGAGTCTGGGGAAGGGCGTTCGGGTTCTCACGCCCAAGGGTGCAATCTCACCAACCGGCACCTGGAGCCTAGGCGCGCGCGCTGGCGACTTCGTATTTGTCGCCGGCATGCGTGGCATCAATCCCGCGAATAACAGGTTGGTTGACGGCGATGAGGCTCGGGTTCGCCAAGCTTTCGTGAACATGAAAGTGATTGCAGACTCCGAAGGCGCCGGACTCGAGGACTGCGTCCGGTTGACCGTCTTCGTCACCGATATGGCGCGATTGCGACCTCTCGTGAACAAGGTACAGGAAGAGCTTTGGTCAGGACGACCATATCCACCGCGAACAATTGTCGAAATCTCCGCTCTCAACCAGGACGACTTTTTCGAGGTGGAAGGCACTTTCTACTCACCAAAAAGTCGATAAATCCACCAATGCCCCTTGGGTTGGCGGTGTCTTCTGGGATACATATATCCGCAACGGGGCGGCCTGTGCCGCCCAACAGGATGGGATTCCATGGGCATCGAGCAATTCATCGACAATGAGGTCAAGGCGAACGACGTGGTGCTGTTCATGAAGGGCACACCGCAGTTTCCGATGTGCGGATTTTCGGGGCAGGTGGTTCAGATCCTCGATCATCTCGGCGTCGCCTACAAAGGCATCAACGTGCTTGAGTCCGACGAAATCCGAAATGGGATCAAGAGCTATTCGAACTGGCCGACGATTCCGCAGCTTTACGTAAAAGGCGAGTTTGTCGGTGGCTGCGATATCGTGCGTGAGATGTTTCAGGCCGGCGAGCTCCAGCAGGCTCTGAAAGATAAAGGCGTTTCGGTTCGCCAGACCGCCTGATCCCGCGTTGCGCGCGTGGTGAAATTTCTTCTGGTTGTTGCGACAGTCGTTGACGGCGCGCTTACGGCGTTGCTGATCGGCGTCTCCGGTTTCTGGTTCGGCAAGCATGCACGCGGGCGCGCTTGCGGCTGTTGTCTTCATTGTGGCCGTGATCGCCTGCCTTGCGGCTCCGGTCGCCGGATTTTTCCTGAACAGGAGAGGAAAAGCGGGGCTCGGTCTGTCCGTGGCCTTGCTGCCCGCCGCGGGGGCCTTGCTGGCGCTGATAATTCCGGCCCCGTACTAGGTCAGAGGCACGAATCGATATGCGCCGTCCTTGCGCTCGACCGTTCCCACGCCCGGATAGGGCAGGTGGAATCCGATAAATTTCGAATGATCGGTAGCAAGGCGGTCCAACAGCTTGCGCCGTGTCGCAATCGCCTGATCCGGCACATGATCCGCGATAGGCCTCCATTCGGGATGCTGGAATGGAATCAGCGGGTGGGTCAGTACGTCGCCCCCCACAATCAGACCGTCTCCGCCTGCGAGCTCGAGCGAGACATGGCCTTGCGTTTGGCCCGGCGTATCGATGATGCGCATGCCGGCGACAATCTCGTCGCGGGCATTCACCATTTTGACCTTTCCCTTGATTGCCGTGTAGTTGCGTCGCGCGCCGGTAACGAACCCCGCCCGTTCGGCGGGCAGCCCACGCGTTGCATTTTCGCCATTCCAGAAATTCAGCGCTTGCCACGAAAAACGTCGCATCCGGCGTCACCAGGTCGTCGAGTTCGTCGACTGTGCCCCAAAGGTGATCAGGATGGCCATGAGTGAAAATCACTTTTGTAATCTTCGTCCTATCGACGCCGGCGGATTTGAGATTCTCCCACAGTTTGCCCGCAGTCGGCATGAAGCGGTCGCCCGAACCCATATCAACAAGAATGAGCTCCTGCCCGATTGCGATCAATGTCACGTTGGTTGGTGAATTATATTGCTCGCCGGTTTGTCCAGCCGACTTAAGCAGCGTTTCGCGGTCAGCCTGCGGCGCATCGGGTGCAAGAAAGCTCGTCGGCAATACAAGGTGGCCGTCGCTGACGACCGTCACGCTGAACGGGCCATGATATAATGCGAAAGGCGATGCCGCGAAGGTGGGCAGGGCGCCTGTCGCGATGCTTGCGGCAGTTGAGGAAAGAAGCGTGCGGCGGTTCAGCATTGTGACGGCTTCTCGAAGGCTTGCGCCTTCTACGCCAAAGCCGCAAGTCCCGCTACCCGGGGCGGGACGGTTGTTTGCCGCGAGACGTTTTCGACTAACGCGTGCGATTCAGGCGGTTCATGATCAGATAAATGACGCCCAGAACCAGCGCCAGTCCGATCAAGCTCTGCGTTGGCACACCGTTCGCGAACTTCGTGACGTTATCGGCAACTGATGTCACGAACACCCCGGAGCCTTGCCCCAGGATCAGGTAGATCAGCATGATCGCGAGAATGGTGACGAAGCCGAGCTCGACGAACTCCCACAGGACCACTTTTGCATTGGCCATGAATTTGAGCATGGCAGAACCCCTTGGTGACACATACGGCTTAAAGGTGGGGAGCTCCGCCCCCCCGATTGCGCCAGCAAAGCTGATCAGGCTAGCCGCACGCGGGCGTCAGGCCATTTTCCTATTCGAGAACAGCCAGAGGACAATCCCGAGAGTGATCAGACCGACGAGACCGTTCCCGCCCATGTCCTTCACCCAGCCCATGATGTTCGCTGTTACGGCGCCGAAGAACGGCAGGTTGGCGCCGACCAGCAACGACAGCACGATCGCCAGTGCCAGCAGCATTAGAGCTAATTCCGTCAACGCCCCGACCCACTCTTTAATGGTATCGATCCCTTTCATTGCGGAGTCTCCCTAGGCGTGCCCTCTGATTCGAGGACCGCGCGATGTTATTAGCGCGTTTTGCCCACTAAATGTAGTGAATTGTCGAACCCTAGCCACAAAATAAGCTGTGCACTAGTCAGGGGGATAACTATCCGGGCGCGCCAAGTCTGGCACGGCCAAAACGAATCAGGGCGTGGAGGACGTTGCTAGCCGCCGCCGGTGGCCGGCGCGATTGCGCCGGCCACCGCAGAATGGGGTCACCGCGAGTAATACTCAACCACTAGATGCGGCTCCATCTGGACCGCATAGGGGACATCCGTGAGCACCGGAATGCGCGAGAGTTTGGCGGTCAATTTCGAGCCGTCAACCTCGAGATAGTCAGGCACATCGCGCTCGGCCAAAGCTTGGGCTTCAAGGACCAGCGCCAACTGCTTCGACTTTTCCTTGACGTCGACCACATCGCCGACCTTTACGCGATAGCTGGGGATGGTCACGCGCTTGCCGTTCACACGGATATGGCCGTGGCTGATGAATTGGCGTGCAGCAAATACAGTCGGAACGAACTTGGCGCGAAAGATGAGAGCATCCAACCGACGCTCCAAAAGGCCGATCATATGGGCGCCACTGTCGCCTTTAAGGCGTCGAGCTTCTTGATAAATTCCCCGGAACTGCCGCTCGGAGATGTTCCCGTAATAGCCACGCAACTTCTGCTTGGCCTTGAGCTGCACGCCGTAATCGGAGAGCTTGCTTTTGCGCCGCTGGCCATGTTGGCCCGGGCCATACTCACGCCGGTTCACTGGGCTTTTCGGTCGACCCCAGATGTTCTCGCCCATCCGTCGGTCGATCTTGTACTTGGACTCCATGCGCTTGGTCATTCGCGTCCTCGATTGTCATTGCTGTTGTTGAGGATCGCGCCCTCCTCTGTCCAGGGCCTGAACCGACAGGCAAAACCTCGTAAGCGCAAGGCCCTACCGCGGGTCGCGAAACGCCCGGCGAACCTGAAACCCGCCGGGCGCGCGCGTTTTAGGAGTGATCGTCGCGCCTGTCAAACCCTATGGCCGGTGGTACCAAATTACGGCTGAGCCGCTTGGTCGCAGGCCGATCCTTGCGAAACGATCGGCTATGTGGCTGCGATGTCGGACTGATACGATCCGCAGTAGGGCCCAATGCGCCGAGCAGTCTTCTCCCGAAGATCTCCCCCCAAAGCACCGTACGGTGAGAACTCGCGCTTTGCGATCCTAATTTTCGTCGCAAGCGTAACGGTCGCAATGGTTGCGTTGGTTGCTATTTTCCCGCGGCCGGTCGTGTTGCCTGCCTTCAGCATTTGCGCGCTCGCGGCAGCGGCCTGTGTGGCGCTTGCGGCTTGCGTGCAAAAGCACGAAGGCGCGCGACTTCCGCCGTCTGCCTGGAATCTGGCCGGTGCATTTACCCTCGTTGGTTGCGCCGCCGCCATACTCGGCGAGATTGAGGCCATCGTCGAATATACGCGGCTAGCGCCACCAAGGAGCAGAGCGGATGATTGACCTCGATATATTTTCGCAAGGCGCGATCGCCGCTCTTTTCCAGGTGATCATGATCGACCTGGTGCTCGCTGGCGACAATGCCGTCGTGATTGGCCTTGCTGCGGCGGGTCTGCCTCCGGAGCGCCGCTCGCACGCTATTCTCGTTGGCATCATTGTCGCCACGGTTTTGCGAATCGTTTTTGCCGGAATTGCGGTCGAGTTGCTGGAGATCGTGGGCTTACTCCTTGCCGGCGGCATTCTGCTGCTTTGGGTGTGTTGGAAGATGTGGCGTGAGCTGCGCGGCCCCGACCGGAAGGAGACCGAAGCCGCGCTATCCGCAGGGGAGAGCCAAGTCCCACACAAAACATTCGCACAAGCGGCCTGGCAGATCGTGATCGCGGATATTTCCATGTCGCTCGACAACGTTTTGGCGGTGGCCGGCGCCGCTCGCGATCATCCGGCAGCCATGATCTTTGGTCTTGTGCTCTCGATTGTCCTGATGGGCGTGGCTGCCAGCTTCATCGCGCGGCTGCTCAACCGTCATCGCTGGATCGCTTACGTCGGCCTTGCGATCATTCTCTACGTTGCTTGCGACATGATCTTGCGCGGCACGCTTGAAGTGTGGCCGCATGTCCTGGGTTAGAAACCGAACGAGACAAGTGCGCGCGCAAGCGCCGCTGACGGCGTCCGGCCGGACGTGAATTCGATCGCTTGGGCGCTGGGCGTCGAGCACGAGGGCTGCTCGCGAAGCAGCCCGGCGACTCGGCGGGCGATGGCCGGGGCTGGGTCCAGCCAATCGACGCTCCACGGTGCAACGGCGCGGAACCGTTCGAGCAGCAACGGATAGTGCGTGCAGGCTAGGACGATTGTGTCGGTGCGGCGGGCATCGATATCAATGAAGCAGCCCGCCGTCTCAGCCTTGATAGCTGCATCGTCGACCGCTTCACCGGCGAGCTCCGCCTCCGCATAAGAGGCAAGCCGGGGTGAACCGACCAGGTGGACGTCGCAACCGCCGGCGAATTCACGGATTAGTGCGCGGGTATACTCGCGCCCAACGGTAGCCTGTGTGCCCAGCACGGCGACGCGTTTGCTTTTTGATCGGGCGCAAGCCGGCTTGATAGCGGGCACGGTCCCCACGAAAGGTACCGTAAAGCGCGACCGCAATTGAGCGAGCGCAAGCGTGGACGCTGTATTGCAGGCTATGACTACCAGGTCGGGTTTGTACCTCCCGATGGCGTCACCCAGCACCGCGATCACGCGAGCCACGAGTTTTTCCTCGGTCAGATCACCGTAGGGGAACCCCGCGTCGTCCGCCAGGTAAACGAAGCGTGCGTCCGCGCGCGCGATCTTCGTCGCGCGGAATACCGTAAGGCCACCGAGCCCTGAATCGAAAACCAGAATGTTCGGGGATTGCGACATTGCGCTGGCGGTTCAGACAGCTCCGAACACCCGCTTGAAGATGGTGTTGACGTGCTTGAAATGGTGGTCGAGATCGAAGTTGGCCTCGAGTTCTTTATCTGAAAGTTTTGCTCGCACGTCTTTGTCTGCCTTGAGCAGCGACAGGAAGTCGCCGCTCTCGCCGCCCCAGACCTTCATGGCATTGCGCTGGACGAGACGATAGGCGTCCTCGCGCGCGACACCTTTTTGTGTGAGCGCGATCAATATGCGTTGCGAATGAATAAGTCCGCCAAGCCTGTCGAGGTTCTTTTGCATCGCGGCAGGGTACACAACAAGTTTCTCGATAATTGAAGCAAGGCGCGCCAGCGCGAAATCGAGCGTGACCGTGGCATCAGGGCCGATCATGCGCTCGACCGAGGAATGCGAAATGTCGCGTTCATGCCACAGCGCGACATTCTCCATCGCTGGCAGGGCGTAGGCGCGGACCATACGCGCCAGCCCAGTGACATTTTCCGAGAGGACCGGATTTCGCTTGTGTGGCATCGCCGAGGAGCCTTTCTGCTTCTCAGAGAAAAATTCTTCCGCCTCGAGAACTTCGGTGCGCTGCAGATGACGGATTTCAGTGGCAAGCCGCTCGATCGAAGATGCAACAACACCCAGGGTCGCGAAGTACATCGCGTGGCGGTCGCGCGGGATGATCTGGGTCGAAACGGGCTCTACGGCGAGACCCATGGCCTTGGCCACATGCGCTTCGACGCGCGGGTCGACCTGCGCAAAGGTTCCGACCGCCCCGGAGATGGCACAGGTCGCGACCTCCTTCCGTGCGGCAATAAGGCGCTCGCGCGCGCGCAAAAACTCGGCATAGGCGTACGCCAGCTTGAGTCCGAAGGTGGTCGGCTCCGCGTGAATGCCGTGCGATCGCCCCACGGTTGGCGTCAATTTATGTTCAAGCGCGCGCCGTTTTAGCGCTGCGAGAAGTGTATCGACATCGGTGATCAGGATGTCGGCTGCTCGCACGAGTTGCACGTTGAAGCAAGTATCGAGCACATCCGACGAGGTCATGCCCGCGTGGACGAAACGCGCTTCTGGTCCGACGATCTCCGATAGATGAGTCAGGAAAGCGATGACGTCATGCTTGACCTCCGCTTCGATCGCATCAATGCGGGCGACGTCAAACTTCGCAGCTTTGCCTTTGTCCCAGATTCTCTTTGCGGCATCTTTCGGAATAGTGCCGAGCTCCGCCATGGCGTCTGCGGCGTGAGCTTCGATCTCGAACCAAATGCGGAATTTCGTTTCCGGCGACCAGATCGCGGTCATTTCCGGGCGGGAGTAACGCGCGATGGTCACGCTGCTTCCCCGCGGGCCAACGCCGCCGCGTTGCGGATCGCAGCGATATTGCCCTTGTAGTTCCCGCCCTTGAAGACAGCGGACCCGGCGACCAGCACATTCGCACCGGCCTGTACAACGCGCGCGGTGTTTTCTGGAGTAATCCCGCCGTCGATCTCTATGTCAATCGGGCGCGCGCCGACGAGTGTGCGTACCTCGCGCAGCTTGTCGATGGCGGCGGGAATGAAAGCTTGCCCCCCGAAACCCGGGTTGACCGACATTATGAGAATGAGATCGACCAGATCGATCACATGCTCGATACTCGACACAGGCGTGGCAGGGTTCATGGTGACGCCGGCCTTCTTGCCAAGGCTGCGGATCGCTTGCAGCGAGCGATGAATGTGAGGGCCGGCTTCGACGTGCACTGTAATGATGTCCGATCCGGCTTTCGCGAAAGCCTCAAGGTATGGATCGCACGGGGCGATCATTAAGTGGACATCGAGCGCCTTCCTGGTGATCGGCCGGATCGCCTGAACGACCGCCGGACCGATCGATATATTGGGTACGAAGTGCCCGTCCATGACGTCGACATGAATCCAGTCGGCACCGGCGACCTCGATTGCGCGGATCTCGTCCCCCAACTTGGCGAAATCGGCGGAAAGGATCGACGGCGCAATGACTAACGGACGGGGCATAGGGGCCTCCAGACGCCGTTCGGGTAACACGAGGCGGGTAAACGAGCAACGTCGCAGCCGGGGCCAATGCACCGCCTTTGTTAACGATCGGTCGACAGGCGCTTCGCTAGCGGCTTCAGCAAGTGCGGCAATAGATAGATGGGAAATTGCGCCAAAGCGAAATATAGCCACGCGATATCGGGAACAGCGAAGCCGGTCGCAGCCAGCATCAGGCCCACATTGCGATTTCCGGCAATCAGACCAATTGCAAAGGCTCGCGCTCGGCCGGCCCGTTTGAACACGATCGCGGTGATCGCTATCAAGGCGAGCGCTAGCAAAAATGCGAGTGCTGTTAGTTTGATCACGAGTAGAGGATCGGCGCGGAAATGGTCGAAAACACCTTCCATGGCGGCAGTGGCGAAGGTCGACATCGCGATGACGCTCAAGCCGTCGATGGCCTCCTTCTGTGCCTCGACAAAGCTCTGCCCGAAGATGAACCGAATAATGGCGGCGGCGAGCGCGCAGCCCGCGATGATCAAAAACAATTTGAAACCGAAAATGACCGGAGAGGCGAGAGCGGTCCCTAGAAAAACGTGAGTGAACAGGCTTGCCGTGAATGGAGTTACCGCTGTGGCCACGATAAGTGTGGCGAGCGTGAGTGCGACATCGAGGCCAAGCAATGCTGCGAGGGCCGGAGACGACATCAGGCCGGGTGCCGACATTTGCAGCACCAGCATTAGGTACAATCCAGGCATCTTCTGTTCGAAATCAAGCGCCATAAATACCGTGCCGAGCACGGCGGGAACGATGAGCATCGTCCAAACTGTCGCGGTGGCGATCAGGCCGGGTTGCGTCCAATGACGACGGAGCTCGTCCGGATCGACGCGTAGAAAGGCAAGTGTAAGCATCGCGACGATTGCCTCGCCGAGATGCGGTTTGAGCGCCGCAGCGAGCGCTGGTACCGCCAGGCCGATAAAGATTGAAGCGGCTGCTATAAGCGTCCCATGGCGGCCGCAGAGGGCGAGCGCGGCCGCGAAGGCGCTGATCAACTTCATGTGGGGGAAACTCCGGCCGCGATGAGGATCGATGTTTGATAGCGCTCCTCGTGGCTGCAATCCATATATAAGAACAAGTTTGCGGGAGGTCGGGCGTGGCACGTACTGATGCAATGGTTCTCGGTGCTGGTATTGTCGGCACATCGGTGGCGCTACATCTCGCGAAGCGCGGGCTCAGCGTTGCCTTGGTCGACCGCGCGGAGATCGGCGAACAGACCTCCTATGGCAATGCCGGTATTATCGAAGGCAACACGATATTTCCGCCCGCATTTCCCTCGCATTTTGCGGCGCTGTTGCGTATCGCCTTCAAGCGCGCCAGCGAGGCCAACTATCATTTTTCTTTTTTACCGCACGTTCTGCCGTGGCTGTTGGCATTCCGTGCGGCCTCACGGCCGGATCGCCTCATAGAAACTGCGCGCCTCATTCGCCCATTATTTTCGCACGCAGTTGCCGAGCATGAAGCACTGATGATCGAAAGCGGTGCAATGCACTACCTGCGCAAGACCGGCTGGCTCAAAGTTTACCGCGGTGAAAAGAGCTTTGCAGCGCTGGCACCTGAATTCGACCTCGCCGCGAAATTTGGCTTGCCACTAAACGCGCTCGACACCTCTGGGGCACAGGCGCTCGAGCCCACGCTCAATCCGGTATTCGCGAAGGCGGTGTTTTGGCCGGAGGCGGCGAGCGTCAGCAATCCGCTCGGGGTTACGCGGGCCTATGCCGCGCGTTTGGCCGCGTTCGGGGGCGTGCTGGTATCGGGCGATGCGCGATCACTCCATCGGACGGGCACCCGCTGGCGCGTGGATACCGCGGAGGGCGCAATTGACGCCCAGGAGTGCGTGGTGGCACTGGGGCCTTGGGCACCGGACCTGCTCGATGCGCTCGGTATGCGCCTGCCGCTTGCAGTCAAGCGCGGCTATCACCGGCATTTCCGTCCGCAGGGGAATGCGAGCTTGTCGCGGCCGGTACTCGATGCCGACGTGGGCTATCTGATCACGCCGATGGAACAGGGAATTCGCATTACGACCGGTGCCGAGTTTGCAGCGCGGGACGCAGCGCCGTCACCGGCACAGTTCCTCCGTATTGTGCCGCGGGCACGCGAATTATTCCCATTGGGAGAGCAAGCCGAGGCGAGAACGTGGCTTGGCAGCCGGCCCTGCTTTCCGGATTCGCGTCCCGTGATCGGTCGCGCCCCGGGGCATGCTGGTCTGTGGCTGGCCATCGGACATGCCCACTGGGGCCTCACACTGGGTCCTGCCACCGGACGCATGGTCGCGCAACTGATGGCCGGCGAGCCGCCGTTTTGCGATCCGGCACCCTACCGGGCCGAACGATTTAACTAGTGAGCGGGCACAGTTTCCCGGAAATCGTATCGATCACGAATATAGCCGTTGAAGAACAAGTCTTTTGAGAAGGCGGACTGAAACGAAGCCGCCACTTCGGGAGGAACATCGACGTATTCGTAGATTCGGCCGGTTACGAATGTAACCGTAAGCCGCTCGCTTTGTTGATCGTAATGGATATCAGCGATGGCGGTCGACATACCGAGACAACGCGCAGCCCGCCCTTTGGGTTCTGTCTTTCAACCGAACCGATCGCGCCAACTTGGAACCGCGCCTGGGTACGACAATGCTGTCGCTTCGTAGACTCCACGTGCGATGGCACGAGCGAGCACATAGGCGGCGAGCGTGCCGAGCTCACTCAATGCGAACACAGGATCGGGCAGGGGCCTTGTACCCATGCCTGCTGCGAATACGACATCACCGTCGAGCGGCGTGTGTACGGGATGGACTGCACGCGATAAACCGCTTTGCGCCATTACGGCCACGCGCTTGGCTTGTGCCTTCGTAAGCTTGGCGTCGGTGGCGATGACCGCAAGTGTCGTGTTTTCGCCCAGATACCCCTTGCTGCGAAACGTCAAGGCGTCGGCGGGCAGCGAAGCCGGCCAGCCGCGCCCGCCGAACTCCGCGTCCTGCTCGAACGGTGCGGCCCAGAAATGCGGGGTGTCGCCAATTGTCATACTCCCTGCGGCATTGGCCGCGGCAAGCGCGCCGACTGTAATCCCGCCGCGCGTCTTTGCGCTTGCCGAACCGATACCACCCTTGAGGTTGGCGGTTGTGGCGCCAAGGCCCGCGCCAACGCTTCCAAGCGAGAAACCAGCGTCGGCGTTTTTTGCAGCTTCGTAGCCGAGCTCGCGATAGGGGGGATAGCGTCCCCAATTCTTGTCGCCGCCCGACAACAAATCGAACAAGATTGCGCCCGGCACGATGGGGACACGTGCGTCGCGAACCTGAAAACCGCGGCCCTGTTCGCGCAGCCATGCCTGTACGCCCGACGCGGCGTCGAGCCCGAAAGCCGATCCGCCGGACAGCACGATGGCGTCGATGCCTTCCACGGTTTGCGCCGGGTCGAGGAGGGCCGTTTCACGGGTACCTGGCCCGCCGCCACGAACGTCCACACTCGCGGTCACGGCGCTTTCGAATACGACAGCCGTGACGCCGGAGCCGAGCTTGGCATCCCCGGCATGGCCCACCTGGACGCCCGGAACGTCGGTAATCAAATTCCGCGCCATACTGCCTCCAAGCGGCGACTCTATCACGTCAAATCACGTTCCAGAGAAGCGATCATAGGGACTTGCAAGCGGACACATTGCGTCGCATCTAGTGGCACCATGCATAGCGAAGTTACTTTCCTGGCCGCTCTAATCGCGGGACTCGTCAGTTTCCTTTCACCCTGTGTGCTGCCGCTTGTACCGCCCTATCTCGTGTTTATGGCAGGCACCTCGCTCGAACGCCTTGCGGACAAGGAAGCGGAGCCGCAGGTCAGACGCGACACGGTGGCTGCAGCGGCTCTGTTCGTCCTGGGCTTCTCCACGGTGTTTGTGGCGCTCGGAGCGAGCGCCAGTGTCGTCGGGGCGCTCATCCGCGCTTATTCGGGACCACTCGCAACCATTGCCGGCATCGTTATCATCATCATGGGTCTGCATTTCCTCGGCCTGACACCAATCGCCTTGCTGCATCGGCAGAAGCGACTCGAAGTCGCCAAACCGGTCGGACTCTGGGGCGCCTATGTCATCGGACTCGCATTCGCATTCGGCTGGACGCCATGCATTGGACCTATCCTGGCCGCGATTCTGGCCGTTGCGGCGTCCGAACAGACCGTAAGCAGAGGCGCGAGCTTGCTAGCGGTCTATTCGCTTGGCCTTGGTATTCCGTTTGTTGTTGCCGCCTTTGCGATAGAGCCCTTCGCGGCATTTCTGTCCCGCTTCCGCAGCTATCTTCATCGCGTGGAGCAAGTGATGGGTGGTCTGCTCGTGTTGACTGGAGTCGCCTTCCTGACCGGAAGCATCAACCAGGCGAGTGTGTGGCTTCTCGAAACTTTTCCGGTTCTTGGAAAAATTGGGTGAAAAAAGCCCGCCGAATCGGCGGGCTTTTTGTCGTCCTGCGCGATCGACTACTTGACCTTGCTGCAATCCGAGCCCGGGCACTCAGCGTACGTGATCTTTCCGCTTGGGTCCTTCTTCCAGATGTACATCACATAGTCGAGCTTCGTGATATCGCCCTTCTTGTCGTAGGAGATATCGCCAAGCACCGACTTGAACTGCATGCCGGAGTGCATTTTCTCGGCGACCTTCTTGGGGTCGAGCGACTTTGCGGCCTCTGCGGCCTGCTTGATGATCTGCACGCCGGCGTAGCTGTAAAGCGTGTAGGCCTCCGGCTCGAATTTCTTGGCGCGGAATTCCTCGACCACCTTCTTAGCTTCCGGCTTGTTGCGTGGGTCGGGGCCGTAGGTCATCAGCGTACCTTCGACACCGGGCCCGCCGATGGAGGCAAATTCATCGGACGTGATGCCGTCGCCGCCCATCAGCGGCGCCTTCACGCCTTGATCGCGCATCTGGCGAACGATCAGGCCGCCTTCGGTATAGAGGCCGCCCCAATAGATCAGGTCGGCGCCGGATTGTTTGATTTTAGATACCAACGCCGAGAAATCCTTTTCACCGGTGTTCACACCCTCGTACAGAACTTCCTTCATGCCGCCTTTGTTGATTGTTTTCTTCGTCTCGTCGGCGAGACCTTTGCCGTAGGTGGTCTTGTCGTGCACGATTGCAATTTTCTTGCCTTTGAAGTGCTTCACGATGTATTCGCCGGCGACTTGCCCTTGCTGGTCGTCACGGCCGCAGACGCGGAAGATGTTCCACATCTTGCGCTCGGTCACCGTCGGATTCGTCGAGGCCGGCGTAATCTGCAGGATGCCGTTTTCCTGATAGACCTCCGATGACGGAATAGTGACGCCTGAATTGTAGTGGCCGATGACGAACTTCACCCCATCGGCAGCAAACTTGTTGGCAACAGAAACGCCTTGTTTCGGATCGGACGCATCGTCGCCATAAGAAACGCTGATTTTCTGGCCGAGAATTCCGCCAGTCGCGTTGATGTCGGTGGCGGCCTGATCGACGCCATTTTTCATTTGAGCTCCGGTCGCTGCGCTCGGCCCTGTAATTGGCCCGCCGACGCCGAATTTAACTTGGGCTGCAGCAGTTCCCGCGGCGGCGACCGCGATGCTCAGTGCGAAGCCGAACGTGGTGATCATTTTCATTTGTATTCCCCCTCGAACTAAAGCCGGCAGTGTTCTCCCGGCAATATTACGTCAGGCCACTTTACGGCGCCAGCGCATCGGACCGTCAGGTTCATTGAGCCAGCGATATTGGGTGATCATTTGGCTCGTGCGCGCGGCTCGGAAACCAAGGAACCCGAAGAAAACGCAGAAAGCCGCGTCGACAAAATAGTAGTGGGCGGACAGAAAAGTGCCACCATAAAGGCTGAAATGAATGAAACGAACCGCGCCGGCCATTACAAAGCCATACGCGACAACTTGCCACCATGGCCGCCAGGTTGCGGCAATGGCTCGACCCGCCAGTGTTGCTGCTCCACCGCCAAGAATGAGGGTGACCAGCACGAAAACGCCAAATGAGCCTTCTTCGTAAAGAAACTCGGGTATCGAGAAGCTCGCGGCAACTTCAGTCAATGCCGGCCTCCCTCGAGGTAGGCAGACTTGATTTCCGGACGCTCCAGCAGCTCGCGCCCCGTGCCGGACATCGTGATGAAACCATTCACCATGACGTAGCCGCGGTGTGCGAGCTTGAGAGCATGGTAGGCATTCTGCTCGACGAGAAATACAGTCAGACCATCCTCGGCATTGAGCGTCTTGATGGCATCGAAGATCTGCCGCACGACCAGCGGTGCCAGGCCCAGCGACGGCTCGTCGAGGAGAAGCAAACGCGGTTGCGCCATCAAGGCGCGGGCGATCGCCAGCATTTGCTGTTCGCCGCCCGACAACGTTCCGCCGCGTTGCGCGATGCGTTGTTGCAACCGCGGAAATAGCGTCAGCACCCGGTCGAGGTCGCTTTTGAAGTGCAAGGGGTCTGCGGTTGTGGCACCCATCTGCAGATTCTCGAGAACTGTCATCCGGGAAAAAATGCGTCGGCCTTCCGGCGATTGTGCGAGTTTGAGGCGCGCTATCTCGTGTGTTGGCAGGCGGGTGATATCTTGGCCGGCGAAGTCGATCGTACCCTCGCGCGCGCGAGGATTGCCGCAC
>Ga0307312_10000450_pt1 | contig 19220 bp, 20 predicted proteins | sample ER_DNA_202_FD_194489 | JGI IMG/M metagenome (GOLD analysis project Ga0307312, IMG submission 194489) | Bulk soil microbial communities from the East River watershed near Crested Butte, Colorado, United States - ER_DNA_202 | ecosystem: Environmental > Terrestrial > Soil > Floodplain | place... | reverse complement strand
GCCGGTGACACGCGCGGAGATCGAGGAAATCCGTGGGGTCATCACCTCCAAGGGCACGCTGGACGTGCTGTTGGAAACCGGGTGGATACGTCCGCGCGGTCGCCGCAAGACGCCGGGCCGGCCGCTGACCTTCGGTACCACGGAAGCCTTTCTGTCGCAGTTCAGCCTCGAGGCGCTGAGCGACCTTCCGGGGCTCGAGGAACTGAGGGGGACGGGCCTGTTGGATTCGCGGCTGCCATCCGGCTTCAGCGTTCCAACGCCATCGGATGACCCGGCCCTGCGCGATGACGAAGATCCCCTGGAGATCGGCGATTTGGAACTCGCGCTGGCGCCTGCCGCGGAGCCGGAAAGCGGGGGCGAAAACTAAATTCGCCGTTAGCTTCGACACCCCGGCGGTGCCCGGTTAACGGTAGCGGCAAGGCATCGCGTTAACAGCGATTTGACGCTGCTTAAGTCCTTGTTTTTGACACCTCCCGCGCCTAGTTTCCGGTAAAGATTAGGCCGGGTCGCCGGCCTCCGGTGTTTGGAGGGTTGCAGGATGGGTTCGCTTAGCATTTGGCACTGGATCGTTGTGATCGCAGTCGTCCTGCTGTTGTTCGGGCGCGGCAAGATCTCCGATCTGATGGGCGATGTCGCGCAGGGCATCAAGGCCTTCAAGAAGGGCATGCAGGACGACGACAAGACTGCGGAAAAGCCCGAGCCCGTGAAGACGATCGATCATACCGCCACAACGCCGCCCACGGCGGCGCGGTCGGACGTCGGCAGCAAGGTTGTCTGATCGCAGCGCATTGATGGTGCGACAGACGCGCGGCAAGGCCGGTTGAGCAAGACCGGCTGAGGGAGACGCGGGCGGCCCAAATCTTGTTCAGCAAGTATTGGGGTGAAATCGCCTCGCGTGAGCGGATTTTTTCATGTTCGACATCGGGTGGAGTGAACTGGTCGTCATCGCGGTTGTCGCGCTGATCGCCATCGGCCCGAAGGAATTGCCTGGCGTGCTGCGCATGGTCGGGCAATGGATGGGCAAGGCGCGCAAGATGGCCGCCGAATTCCAGGGCCAGTTCCAGGAAGCCATGCGCGAGGCCGAAATGGCCGACCTCAAAAAGAGTTTTGATGAGGTCAAGGAAGCCGCAACCGGCTTCACCAGCAATAACGTCATGACCTCGCTCGAGAGGGATGTCGGCAAGGCGCTTGACATCGACGGCATCGACAAGCCGGCGGCATCGGCGACCGAACCGCCGGCGACGTCGAACCTCGACGCGCCGGTAACGCCAACGACCCCGGAAATGCCCATCCCTGAAACGTTCACCGAAGCGGACGCCCACGCGGCCGCGAGCGAGCCGCTGGCGATCACGCGCGAAGCTCAGGTCCCGCCCGTGACGCAGGATGCAGTGCCCGTAGCGCCTGAGATACTCAAGGACGCCAAAGCGTCATGAGCGACGAGGATATCGAGGCCAGCAAGGCGCCGCTGATGGATCATTTGATCGAGCTGCGCTCGCGGCTGATCAAGGCACTGCTCGGATTCGGTGTCGCCTTCATCTTCTGCTTCTTCTTTGCCAAACAGATCTACAACGTCCTGGTCTGGCCTTTCGTGTGGGTCGCCGGGCCGGAAAACTCGAAATTCATCTACACGGCTTTGCTGGAATATTTCATTACCCAGTTGAAGCTGGCGCTGTTCGGCGCCGCCTTCATCTCGTTCCCGATCGTCGCGACCCAAATCTACAAATTCGTGGCGCCCGGCCTCTACAAGCACGAGCGCGGCGCGTTTCTGCCCTATCTGATCGCGACACCGGTCTTCTTCTTGCTGGGATCGATGCTGGTGTATTTCGTGGTGCTGCCGATGCTGATCCGGTTCTCGCTGGGCATGCAGCAGGCCGGCGGCGAAGAGACCGCGCAGATCCAGTTGCTGCCCAAAGTGGGCGAATATCTGTCGCTGATGATGTCGCTGATTTTCGCGTTCGGAGTTGCGTTCCAGCTGCCGGTGATCCTGACGCTGCTGGGCCGCATCGGCATCATCACCGCGAAACAGTTGCGCGAAAAACGCCGCTATTTCATCGTGATCGCCTTCATCATCGCCGCGGTGCTGACACCGCCCGATGTCCTCAGTCAGGCTTCGCTCGCCATCCCGTTGCTGGCGCTCTACGAAGGCTCGATTCTCGCCGTGCGCCTGGTCGAGAAGAAGGCCGCGGCCGCTGCGGCTACCGGCACCCCGCCCGCCGCTGCCCCGCCACCGCCGCAGGCAAATCCGGCGGAGTAGGGGTTATTCGTCATGCCCGGGCTTGTCCCGGGCATCCACGTCTTTTACAGACCGTGCGACCAAGACGTGGATGGCCAGGACAAGCCCGGCCATGACGCAGGAATATTCGTCATGCACGACATCAAATGGATCCGCGACAATCCCGACGCCTTCGATGCCGCGCTGACGCGGCGCGGGCTGGAGCCGCTGTCCTCGTCGCTGCTTGCGATCGACGAAAAGCGCCGCGCGGCGATCATGGCATCCGAGCAGACCCTGGCGCGGCGCAATTCCGCATCGAAAGAAATCGGCGACGCCAAAAAGGCAAAGGACGACGCGCGTGCGTCAAAGCTCATGGCCGAGGTCGCTGTGCTTAAGACCAACCTGCCGCAACTCGAGCTGGCGGCAAAGGCAGCGGATGAAGAACTCGCCGCAGCGCTTGCCGAGATTCCGAATTTGCCGCTGGACGAGGTGCCCGACGGCGTCGACGAGCACGGCAATGTGCAGCGTCACGTGTTCGGAGCAGTGCGCAACTATGCCTTCACGCCGAAGCCGCACGATGAGCTCGGCCATGCGCTCGGCGCCATGGATTTCGAGACCGCCGCGAAGCTGAGCGGCGCGCGTTTTGTCGTGCTGAAGAAAGGCCTGGCGCGGCTGGAGCGGGCGATCGGCCAGTTCATGCTCGACCTCCATACCAACGAGCATGGCTATACCGAAGTCAATCCGCCACTGCTGGTGCGTGACGATGTGATGTTCGGTACGGGACAATTGCCAAAATTCAGGGACGATCAATTCGCAGTGACCACCGCGGTTGCGACCACTGACTTCGAAAGCAGGATTCTCGAAGAGACACTTAAATCAGTTGCCGAACTGCGAAGCGAAGGAACACTCAATGAAGGCAGCGTTTCACGGATAATCGCAAATGCGATACGGATTTCCGAAGCAGAATCCCAACGGGTCAATCGCTGGCTCATCCCGACCGCCGAGGTGCCGCTGACAAATCTCGTGCGCGAATCCATCGTCGACGAGAAGGAACTGCCGATGCGGTTGACGGCGCTGACGCCGTGTTTTCGCGCGGAAGCCGGCGCGGCCGGCCGTGACACCCGCGGCATGATCCGCCAGCATCAATTTACAAAGGTCGAGCTGGTCTCAATCACGACGCCGGAAACCAGTAAGGACGAGCACGAGCGCATGCTGGCCTGCGCCGAGGAAGTTTTGCGGCAGCTCGATCTGCATTACCGCGTGATGACGCTGTGCGCCGGCGACATGGGCTTTTCCGCGCAGAAGACTTACGACATCGAGGTGTGGATGCCCGGCCAGGGCGAGGGCGGGGCCTACCGCGAAATCTCGAGCTGCTCGGTATGCGGCGATTTCCAGGCGCGGCGCATGGATGCGCGCTATCGCGGGCCCGACGGCAAACCGCGCTTCGTTCACACGCTGAACGGCTCCGGCACCGCCGTCGGCCGCGCGCTGATCGCTGTGATGGAAACCTATCAGCAGGAAGACGGCTCGATCGCGGTTCCCGACGTGCTGCAGTCCTATATGGGTGGCTTGAAGGTGATCGGGAAAGATCGGTAGCGCGCGCTTTTGGGTGAAGAGCTTTTCGGAAACGAGCCTGCAAGATGGCCCTGCATCGCGACATCTATTGGGTGGGCAGACAATGGGCCGTCACCGGTTACGGACTGCAGGCGGTCGATCAGAAGCAAAAGGGCAAATTCGACATCGAGGCCTCCCGGTTATGGGAAGACGACGTGTTTGAAAGCATTCGGGCCGAGAGGTGGCTAAATCTCGATGACTTCGAAAAAGCGCTTGCGGTGGGCCGCAAGCGTTTTCCGGAACCGCCGCGAAAAGCCGCGTCGCCTCTGGAGAAAGCCGCCCCGCTTGAGGAAATTGCTCCGGGTTTGAAGGAAACAAACCCGACAGAAAGTCCTAGGCAGCCACCGACACCGGTGGCTCAGGTATTTGATATGCGGATTGAGAACTGCCCCCGCAAAATTCGTACGCCAATGGCGCATTCGTATCCGGCGATAACAACTTCGCTGGTAACGGGGGAAGACAAATAGTCCATTTGAATTGGAGTTGCCGGGATCACCGTTCGATCCGGTCATCCTCACCGCCGACAAAGTTTTTCGAAGTGAGCAATTTTGAACATGGCATTTGATGCCGGAAAGCTCATGCTTCGACATCACATCCGGCTCTCTGATAGTCTCGGTTCCAGTGAGTTCGGTGTAACGCTCTCAAATCAACGCGAAGCATCATGCCCGAATTTCAACCGGTAGCGCCCGAGCATGTTTCAGCCATCGAGCGGCCGAAATGCCCGAAATGCCATCAAAACCGCATGCTGCTGTCGAAGCTCGAGGCGGGATCGTCCGGCTCCGACTACCGGACATTCGAGTGCCAGAGGTGCGGTCGCATCCACAGGGTGGTTGTATCGAAAGATCCCCTGACCTCGGACATGGTCGGCTGGCTTGCCAGTGGACTAAGACCGCCAACATAAGGCGTTTTCGGTCCCGCCGGATTCCATTCGGCGCATGACCGGTTCCCTTGAGGGAACACGACAGCGGCGCGGCTGTCCAAATCCCGATTTAAGTCGCCGACCGGACATTAGCTGGATTATACTGAGCTATCACCATGCCTCGCCGGCTTGCCGGTGAGTGAGAGTGTCGTGCTCCCGGGCTGATGACGGAGCAGCACCATGTCCTACACATCGCAAACCCAGGTTTTGGAGAACGGGTTTGAACCCCGGGCTTTTCTTGCCCGCGCCGGGGGTGGAAAAACCATCGAGCGATACGCCAAGAACCAGAAGATTTTCATTCAGGGCGAGGTCGCCGACACCCTGTTTTTCATCCACGAGGGCAAGGTCAAGCTCACGGTTTTATCCGAACTCGGCAAGGAAGCGGCGGTCGGGATTTTCGCGGAGGGGCAGTTTTTTGGCGAAGGATGTCTCGGCGGGGCGGAATTGCGCGCCGCCACCAGCCACGCCATGGAAGACTGCCTGATCACCTCGATCACAAAAAAAGCGATGCTTGCGACCCTGGAAAGCGAGCCGGAGTTTTCCGCCTTTTTCATAGCCTATCTTCTGTCGCGGAATAGCCGGATCGAAGACGATTTGATCGACCAGCTTTTCAATTCCAGCGAAAGACGCCTGGCGCGGCTGCTCTTGCGTCTCGCCAATTTCGGCCAGGAAGGCGGCGTGATCGCCGTCACCCTCAGCCAGGAAACGCTTGCCGAAATGATCGGCACCACGCGATCGCGGGTAAGTTTTTTCATGAACAAATTCAGGAAAAAGGGATTCATCAGCTACAACGGCAAGATCGAGGTTCACCCTTCGCTGCTGGACGCGGTGCTGGGAGACAAGCCGCAACTAAATGACGACGAGTAGCAGCGGCGGCCGGCCCGAACCCATCATGCCAAGCGGTAACCAGAGCGCTCGCGCTTCCCGCGATTACCCCGCCGGCGCGCCATAGTCCGGCGCAGAAGCCATTTTGCCCGATAATGCCGGGTTTGCCTCGACAGCGTGAGAAGGATAAGACGGCGCCTTGATCGCGCGTGGAATCGACCGAACAAGGCATTGAACGGATGCGAATTCTCTGCACCAATGACGACGGCATCCATGCTCCCGGCTTGAAGATTGTCGAGGAGATCGCCCGTGCCTTGTCCGACGACGTCTGGATAGTGGCGCCGGAACTCGATCAGTCCGGCGTCTCGCATTCCTTGTCGTTGAACGATCCCTTGCGCTTGCGCGAAGTCGGCCCGCGTCACTTCGCGGTGCGCGGCACGCCGACCGATTGCGTCATCATGGGCGCGCGTCACATCCTCGGCGAAACCATGCCGGATCTGGTGCTGTCCGGCGTCAACAAGGGCCGTAACGTTGCCGAAGACGTCGTCTATTCCGGCACCATCGCCGGCGCTTTGGAAGGCACCATTCTGGGACTGCCGTCATTTGCGCTGTCGCAGGAATTCAGCATCGAGACCCGCAACGCGCCGCGATGGGACACTGCGCTGAAATTCGGGCCGCAGATCTTGCGCAAGGTGATCGATGCCGGCGTGCCCAAGAACACCGTGATCAATGTCAACTTTCCGGCCTGCGCGCCCGAGGATGTCGCGGGCATACGCGTGACGCGGCAGGGCAAGCGCAATCTCGGCTTTCTCAAGGTCGACGAGCGCCGCGACGGCCGCGGCAATCCGTATTTCTGGATCGGATTTGAACGGCTGGCGCAGATCGACGTGCCGGCGGAGGACACCGATCTTGCGGCGCTGGCCGCGCGTTACGTCTCGGTGACGCCACTGCGGCTCGACCGCACCGACGATGAATTCTCACAGGCGCTGAGCGCGACGTTGAAGTGAATAGCCGTAAGCCACAGACGTCATCCTGAGGTGCGCGCTCTTGCGCGCCTCGAAGGATGAATGGTTTGGCTAAGGCTGCTTTGCCAAACCCCCACGACGCCGGGACAATTCACTTACCTTCGCCCAATCGGAGCGTATCAGCGCCTCCTTTTTGGCACGACTCCAACCCTTGAGCTGGCGTTCGACTGCGATGCCATCGGTTATCCGCTCGAAATACTCAGACCAGACAAGAACGACGGGCCGTCGGGAAAAGTATAACCCTTGTGCGATCCTGCATTATGCTGATCTATGCGGGTTGAGAGATCATCTCCAGTCGCGCTCCCAACGTAATAGGAGCCGTCTGCGCAGCGCAACATGTAGACATAAACACCCATCGACGTCGTCCTTCGAGGCTCGCAAGCGCTCGCTCCTCAGGATGACGTCGATGAACCGGCTGTCAATGCCGCTGGACGTCGATTGGTCGGCTGTCAATTGCTCTCGAACCTAAACCGGCGCCCGCTTCAGCGCGACCTCGATCATGCGCCCCAAGGTCTCGACCTGGAAGGGCTTTTGCAGCGCCGGGCGGTCGCGGTATTCTTCGGGAAGCCCGGATGAGCCATAGCCGGTGGCGAAGACAAAGGGGATGTTGCGCGAATCTATCAGTTCGGCGACCGGCGATATCACCTTGCCATTGACGTTGACGTCGAGAATGGCGAGGTCGAATTGGGCGGATTTGGCCAGCCTGATCGCCTCGTTGATCTCGCCGGCTTCAGCCGCGACGCTGTAACCCAGCTCCTCGAGCATGTCGGCGACCATCATCCGGATCATGACTTCGTCCTCAACGAGGAACACAGAACCGCCCGGCGGCCGCGTCGCAATCATGACTGAGTCCTTGCCCATCCCAAGTCGAGGTTCGCAAAAAACGCCCCCGGGCGCAATGTAAACGTGCGCCGACACACACATTGCTTACCGCTGTCATGTGCGTTTCCGGGCCGTTGAGCAGGATTGATTGCCCGGCCGTTTAACGCCAGATAGGAGGTCCGGTTCCCCGCCGGGAACCGGAAGTTCGGGAAATTCCTTCCTTAAGTCCGGGGCCCATATTGCATCAACCTGTTCGACGGCGGCGCGCTAGTGTCCCGAATCAGAAATTCGCGCCCAGCTTGCGAGACTGACATGCCCGCTCCTCGGAAACCGCCGGAAAAGATGATGTTTCAGCTCACCCTGCGACGCCGCGGGATCAGCGATCAGGCGGTGCTTCGCGCCATGGAGGAGATTCCGCGCGAAATGTTCGTGGATGCGGCCGATCGCGCCGATGCCTATCGTGACAGCGCGCTTGGCATCGCCTGCGGGCAAACCATCAGCCAGCCGTTTGTGGTGGCCTACATGACCGAGCAGTTGCAGCTGCAGAAGCATCACCGCGTGCTGGAGATCGGCACCGGCTCGGGATACCAGGCCGCCATCCTGTCGCGGCTCTGCAGGCAAGTCCTGACCGTCGAGCGTTACCGGACGCTTGCCGACAGCGCCCGGGCGCGGCTTGAGAAACTCGGCTGCGACAATGTCGAGGTGATGTTCGGGGATGGCTTCGACGTCCCGGCCAGCGCCGGCAATTTCGACCGCATTATCGTCACCGCGGCGATGGAACAGATTCCGGAAAGCTTGATGCAGCGCCTTGAGCCGGCCGGTATCTTGATCGCGCCGGTCGGGCCGCATCATGGCACCCAGACCTTGGTCCGCGTGGCCAGGATCGGCGCCGGTTTCGAGCGCAAGGAGCTGGTGGACGTGCGTTTCGTGCCAGCGCTGCCGGGCATCGCCCGCGAGCTGTAACGGCTCGGATCGGCTGTGCCGCCAACGTCTTATTCCCAGGGTTAAGCGGTTGTTTACTAGGGAGGTGTTTACTCAAAACAGTAATTTGTTGCGTACGAGTGAGTAACCATGTTCCGTGTCGTCGAGTTGCTTTACTCACGCCGCGCGCCGCATGTCGCGGTGCTGGCGCTGATGTCGATCGGATTTGCCGGCTGCAGCGCCGACATGTCGACGCGCGTCTCGGAAAATCCCTTTTCCAATCCTTTTGCCTCGCAACCGGAAGCTACGGCCTCGGTCCCAACCGCCCCGGTCGAGCGCCGCGAACTTCCGCAATATACCCGCCCGCAAAGCCAATCCTCGGCCCCGGCAGTCGCGGCGCCGCAATCCTATCCGACCGCCGGCACCGGCTCGTCGGGAGGAGGGCGCGGGGTAACTTCCTATGCTCCGCCCGGCCAGCCGCTTGAGACCACCGGCAGTGCCGCGCCACGCTCGGTCGCGGCGAACCACGGATCGGGACATGGCGGCACCACGATCATCGTCGGCACCAGCGATACACTCGATACCCTGTCGCGCCGCTATAACGTTTCGCCCACCGCGATCCTGCAGGCCAACGGTTACAAGGGACCGCGCGCCCTGTCGCCGGGCCAGCAGCTGATCATTCCACGGCCGACTGCAACGGCTGCCGCCCCGGTGCTGGCCGCCCCGGCGAGTAAGGCCGTTGCCGCCACACCCGCAGCGTCATCGGTTCATGTCGTCAATCGCGGCGACACCTTGCTCAGCATCGCGCGCCGCAATCACGTGTCGGTCGCTGAACTCGCGAAAGCCAACAGCCTCGATCCCCAGGCGAAGCTCAAGCTCGGCATGAAGCTCGCGGTGCCCGGCGCCAAGACGGCAGCCGTTGCGCCGGCTGCGCAGCCGGCCGCCGGTGCACAGCCGACGACGGCATTGGCGCCACCCGCGACCAAAATTGCGGCGGCAACGGGCGATCCCCAGCAAAAGGTCCGGCTGGCGCAGGCAACGACGACCCCCGCGGAGGTATCGGCCGAAACGCCGGTCAAGGCCAGCGAGGCAACCGGCGCGCTGCCGACGTTCCGCTGGCCGGTGCGCGGCAAGGTGATTACGAGCTACGGCGCCAAGACCAACGGCAAGGCGAATGACGGCATCAATCTGGCGGTGCCGGAGGGCACGCCGGTGAAGGCGGCCGAGGACGGCGTCGTCGCCTATTCCGGCAATGAGCTCAAGGGCTACGGCAACCTGGTTCTGGTTCGGCACTCGAACGGCTACGTCACCGCCTATGCCCATGCCAGCGAACTACTGGTGAAGCGCGGCGACACCATCAAGCGCGGCCAGATCATTGCCAAGTCCGGCCAGTCGGGCGAGGTCGGGTCGCCGCAGCTGCATTTCGAGATCCGCAAAGGCTCTTCACCCGTCGACCCGCTTCAATTCCTCAACGGGGCGTGAGCCGGCGATACCGCGGGCGCACCGCATCCGCACCTGCAACTGTCGTAACCCGGCGGCGGGGAATGACAGGCAACCTTGCGGAGGCGACAATCATCTCACTCGATCACCTCGTCTGCGGTAGCAAGCAGCGTCGTCGAGAGGCTGATGCCGCGCGCTTTGGCGGTCTTGAGGTTGATCACCAGCTCGAACTTGGTTGGCTGCTGGACCGGCAAGTCGCGCGGGCTGGCGCCCTTCAGAATACGATCGGCATAGGCGGCCGAGCGAAGGAACAGCTCGGCGTAGTCGATGCCATAGGACATCAGGCCGCCGGCCGTAGTGAACGAGCGCGCGAAATACACGGTCGGGAGGCGGTACTGCGCGGCAGAAGCGAGGATGGTGTCGCGATGCACGATGGTGAAAATATCTGTCAAAACCAGCAGTCCGCCGCGCTCCCCGCGGGCAAGCTCCGCCATCATTGATTGGATCTCGGCGGCGTCGTGGCACGGCGCGCTTTGTGCCGTTATGGCGAAGGAGGGTGCCGCGTCCTCGACGGCGCGCATCATCAGACCGGCATAGGGTGCGGTTGCGGGATTGTAGAGAACGGCGACGCGTGCGACGGGCGGCGCGACCTGTGTCAGCATCTCCAGCCATTTGCCGGCCATCAGCGAGTTGAAATCGCTGAAGCCGGTGATGTTGCCGCCCGGACGCGCCAGGTTTTCGACAAAGCCCTGGCCGATCGGATCGGTGACCATCGTAAACACGATGGGGATCGTGCTTGTTTTCCGCCGCAACGCCACGACGGACGGGCTGGATTGCGCAAGAAGCACGTCGGAGCCGAGCTCCACCAGCTCCGTCGCATAACGATCGAAAAGTTCGGGTTCGCCGCCGGCCCAGCGCCAGTCAATTCGCAAGTTTCCGCCCTCGTGCCAGTCGAGCGCGCGAAGGCCCTGCATCAGTGAAGCCGCGTAAGTTTGTCCCACCGGGTCGTCGGCTAGATTACCCATCAGCACGCCGAGGCGGCGCGGTCCGTCGCGCGACGCGTCTGCGCAATCAGGGAGCGCGACGCAAGCAGAGCGGTAATTCCCGCGAGGATCGCACGGCGTTTCATGACAGACAGCCTCCCTGGCGCGGTGTCTACTTCCCGCTCAGCCTTACCCCAAGCCTTCCCGCCAATTCCTGCGTGAACTGCCAGGCGACGCGGCCCGAACGCGAGCCGCGCGTGGTCGACCATTCCAGCGCCTCGCGCTCGAGCTCTGCTTCGGCGAGCTTGATGCCGAAATGGTCGCAATAACCCTTCACCATCGCAAGGTATTCGTCCTGGCTGCAACGGTGAAAGCCGAGCCACAACCCGAACCGGTCCGAGAGCGAGACTTTTTCCTCGACCGCCTCGCCGGGATTGATCGCGGTCGAGCGTTCGTTCTCCATCATATCACGCGGCAAGAGATGCCGGCGGTTCGAGGTGGCGTACAGGATAACATTGTCGGGCCGGCCCTCGATGCCGCCTTCCAGCACCGCCTTCAGCGATTTGTAGGATGCATCGTTGCCGTCGAACGACAGGTCGTCGCAGAACACGATGAAATGAAAATCCGAGGTGCGCAGCAGCGCCATCAGCGCCGGCAGGCTTTCGATATCCTCGCGATGGATCTCGATCAGTTTCAAACGCTCGGGGGGCTTGCGGTTCACATTGATGCTGGCATGCGTCGCCTTGACCAGCGACGATTTGCCCATGCCGCGCGCGCCCCATAGCAGTGCGTTGTTGGCGGGAAGTCCGTTGGCGAAGCGTGCGGTATTCTCGATCAGGATATCGCGCATTCGATCGATACCCTTGAGCAGACCGAGATCGACGCGGCTGACGCGCGGCACCGGCGCAAGCCGTCCGTTCGGGTGCCAGACGAAAGCGTCGGCGCTGCCAAATTTGTCGCTGTCGCCGGGCGTCGGCGATGCGGCAAGGTGCGAGGCGATCACCTCGAGCGCGCGGGCGATCCTTTCCGTCATGTCATGTTCGGAAGTTGCCGCCGGACGTTTTGTCGCGGTTATCGCCGATTTTCGCGAGACACGGGGTCTTGTTTTTCGAGGCTTTTTCGACATCTTCGGGGTTCCTGGATCATGCAGCCATATCGGGCCTTTTGGTGGGCCGCAAGCCACTCAAATGAAGGGCAAATCAGGGGTCTGGCGGCGTTGCAATTGGGACCGCGGCCGCTATAGTCCGCGCGAATTTGCCCGAACCGGCGTGATGCGACTGCGTTGCCGGTTGATTCCCGTTTCACGAGGATTGTCCGAATGCTGATTACTCCTGCGTTTGCCCAGGCTGCAGGTGGCGGCGATACCAACAGCATGTTGATGTCGCTGCTGCCGTTCGCGCTGATCTTCGTGATCATGTATTTCCTGATTCTGCGGCCGCAGCAGAAGAAGGTGAAGGACCACGCCGAACTCGTGAAGAATATCCGCCGCGGCGACACCGTTGTCACCTCGGGCGGGCTGGTCGGCAAAGTCACCAAGGTCGTCGACGACGACCAGATCGAGTTCGAGATTTCGGACGGGGTCCGCGTGCGGCAAATGCGGCAGATGATTTCGGGCGTTCGCGCCAAGGGGGAGCCGGCGAAGGAAAAGAGCGAGCCCGCCAAGGACGAGACGTCCGCGAGCTAGCTTTCTGCGCGCTGCATTCTCCTCGGTCTGACGAGTCAATTCGATGTTGTATTTCACGCGGTGGAAGGCGCTGGCGATCATTCTTACGGCGCTGGTGGTGTGCCTTTGCGCTGTTCCGAATTTCTTTCCCGAAGCGACCGTCAAGGGTTGGCCGGCATGGGCGCAGCGGCGGCTGGTGCTCGGGCTCGATCTGCAGGGCGGCTCCTATCTGCTGCTTGAGGTCGACTCCAACTACGTCAAGAAGGAGAAGCTCGAGCAGATTCGCGACGACGTCCGCCGTACCCTGCGGGATGCCAAGATCGGCTATACCGGACTTGCGGTGCGAAATGAAGCCGTGGAAGTGCGCATCAGCAGGGACACCGATGCGCCGAATGCGCTGGCAAAGCTGCGCGAGCTGTCGCAGCCGCTCGGCGGCTTGCTCGGCTCCAGCGGCCAGCGCAGCGTTGAGGTTGCCGACGCCGGCGGTGGGCTGATCCGGATCACCGTTCCGCAGGCTGCGATCACCGAACGCATACGCCAGACCATCGAACAATCGATTCAGATCGTCGAACGACGCGTCAACCAGCTCGGCACCGTTGAACCGGTGATCCAGCGGCAGGGCACCGACCGCATTCTGGTGCAGGTGCCGGGCTTGCAGGACCCGAGCCGCCTGAAGGAGCTCCTGGGCAAGACCGCCAAGATGGAATTCCGCATGGTCGATACGACCGTGTCGCCGGATCAGGCCCAGCAGGGCAGGGTGCCGCCGGATTCCGACGTGCTGATGAGCTCGACATCGCCGAAAATACCCTATGTCATCAAGAAACAAATCCTGGTCTCCGGCGGCGATTTGACCGACGCGCAGCCCGGCTTCGACCAGCGCTCGGGCGAGCCGATCGTCAGCTTCCGCTTCAACACCTCCGGCTCGCGCAAATTCGCGCAGGCGACTTCGGAGAATGTCGGACAACCCTTTGCGATCGTACTCGACAACGAGGTGATTTCCGCGCCCGTGATCCGCGAGCCGATCACCGGCGGCTCCGGCCAGATCTCCGGCAGCTTCACGGTCCAGCAGGCCAACGATCTGGCGATCCTGCTGCGCGCCGGCGCACTGCCTGCACCGCTGACCGTCATCGAGGAGCGCACCGTCGGTCCGGGCCTCGGCCAGGATTCGATCGAGAAGGGCGAACTCGCCGCGTACGTCGGATCGATCATGGTCATCGTGTTCATGCTGGTGACCTACCGGCTGTTCGGCGTGTTCGCCAATGTCGCGGTCGCCATCAACGTTGCGATGATCTTCGGCGTGCTGTCGCTGCTGAATGCCACGCTCACGCTGCCCGGCATCGCCGGTATCGTGCTCACCGTCGGCATCGCGGTCGATTCCAACGTCCTGATCTATGAGCGCATCCGGGAGGAATTGCGTGGCGGGCGCAACGCGATTTCCGCGATCGACGCCGGTTTCAGGCGGGCGCTGTCGACGATCCTGGATTCCAACATCACCACCTTCATCGCCGCCGCGGTGCTGTTCTACATCGGGACCGGGCCGGTGCGCGGTTTTGCAGTGACGCTCGGTATCGGCATCATCACCACGGTTTTCACCGCGTTTACGCTGACCCGCCTGATCGTGGCGTGGTGGGTGCGCTGGAAGCGGCCGCAGACGGTGCCGATCTAGGGAATGCAGCTTTGACCCATTTCGTTCTCATCGCGCTCGGCGTTCTGATTGCCGTGCTGACCGTGGTCAGCGCGCTCGGTCTGTTGCCCTCGCTGCGGATCGTCCCGGACGATACGCACTTTGATTTCACCCGCTTCCGCCGCATCAGTTTCCCGATCTCGGCACTGCTCTCGATTGTCGCGATCACGCTGTTCTTTACCCACGGGCTGAATTTCGGCATCGATTTCAAGGGCGGCACGCTGATGGAAGTCCGCGCCAAATCCGGCACCGCCGACATCGCGTCGATGCGCGCCACTCTCAGCGGCCTGGGGCTGGGCGAAGTTCAATTGCAGCAGTTCGGCGGGCCGGACCAAGTGCTGATCAGGGTTGCCGAGCAGCCCGGCGGCGACGCTGCGCAGCAAGAGGCGGTGCAGAAAATCCGCCGTGCGTTCGGCGACTCCGTCGAGTACCGGCGTGTCGAAGTGGTGGGGCCGCGCGTCTCCGGCGAATTGCTGGCCTACGGCATGCTCGGCCTGATGCTCGCGATCTTTGCGATCCTGATCTATCTCTGGTTCCGCTTCGAGTGGCAGTTCGCACTCGGCGCCATGATCGCCAACGTCCACGATATCGTGCTGACCATCGGCTTCATGTCGATCTCGCAGGTCGACTTCGACCTCACCAGCATCGCGGCGCTGTTGACCATTCTCGGTTATTCGCTAAACGACACCGTCGTGATCTATGACCGGATCCGCGAAATGCTGCGGCGCTACAAGAAAATGTCGATGCCGCAATTACTCAACGAATCCATCAACTCGACGCTGTCGCGCTCGATCATCACCCACGTCACGGTGACGCTGGCACTGTTGGCGCTATTGGTGTTCGGCGGCCACGCCATCCACAGCTTCACCGCCGTGATGATGTTCGGCGTGGTGCTGGTCGGCACCTACACCTCGATCTTTATCGCGGCACCGATCCTGATCTATCTCGGCGTCGGCACCCATCGGGCAGAGGTGCCGGACAAGCCCTCCAAGAAATGACGATGGCGCGCCCTCCGGATGCTCCGCATTTTCCGCGGTCGGCGCCGATCGATGCTTACGGCAATGGCGGGTTTGCCTTTGCCGAGATGTCGCATCGCGGCTCCCTGCTGTGCCTGCCGGATGCGATCTGGGCCTGGCCGGTCGCAAAACCAGAGGAAATCGACAGGGCGTCACTGGAGCGGGTATTCGCCGCGGCCGATGGCATCGATACCCTGATCGTCGGCACCGGCACCGGTGTCTGGCTGCCGCCATCCGAGCTTCGCGAGGCGTTGCGCGCGGTCAAGGTGGTGCTCGACACCATGCAGACCGGTCCCGCAGTTCGCACCTACAACATCATGATCGGCGAGCGGCGTCGCGTCGCGGCGGCATTGATCGCGGTACCATGAACAGCGCGAACGGAGACAAGGCGTCCGCCGATTTCTGCGCCGGATTGGTGCGCGCCCACGATTTTTCCCATTACGCATCCACGCTGTTCGTGCCCGCCGAACGGCGCCGCGCGCTGCTGGCGATCTATGCCTTCAATGTCGAGATTTTCCGCGTGCGCGAGCAGGTGAGCCAGCCACTGCCCGGCGAGGTGCGGCTGCAATGGTGGACCGACATGCTCGCCGGCGCCGGTCACGGCGGGATCGAGGGCAATCCGGTTGCGGCTGAACTTAAGCTGGCGATGCGAAACTGGGATTTGCCGGTCGAGCGGCTGTCGCGGCTGATCGACGAGCACCAGTTCGATCTCTACAACGATCCGATGCCGACCATGGCGGCGCTGGAAGGCTATATCAACGACACCTCCTCGGCGCTGTTCTCGCTTGCCGCAGGCATTGCCGGGCCGTCTTCCGACGAGGTCGAGCATCTCGCGCGTCACGCCGGACTGGCGCAAGGCATGACGCGGGTGCTGGCGGCATTGCCGCTGGACGCCTCGCGGCGGCAGTTGTTCGTGCCGCTGCAATTGCTGCAGAGCCACGGCAGCTCGATGGAAGAAGTGTTCGCGGGCAGGTGGACGCCGAAATTGCGGGCGGCGCTGGATCAGTTGATCGGCGAGGCGCGGGGACATCTAAAAACCGCCTTCGCGCTTCTGGAAAACGCGCCGGCGGAAGTGAGGCCGGTGTTCCTGCCGCTGGCGCTGGTTGGGCGCGACCTCGAACGGATGGCACGTGCGGATAACGACCCGTTCGTGCCGCTTGTCAGGTCGCGGTTTCGGACGCTATGGATATTGTGGCGGGCCTCGCGGTCGCGGGAGTTTTCGTAGGAGCCGTCATACTCCGCGAAAGCGCGAAAGCGGAGTATCCAGTACGCCGCGGCTTCCCAATCTATCACTAATGCTCTGGAGTACTGGATCACCCGCCTTCGCGGGTGATGACGTCCGTTGGGAGCGGCGGCGCCAAATCCGCCGCCTCAAAATTGAACCGGTCCCGCAAATTCTTGCGCGATTCGAGGATGCTTTTCACGAAAGCGCGGTCGGTCTCGCTCGTCATCAGGGGCTCGATCAGGTCGAGCTGGTTCATCGCGACGAGCTGCAGGATCTCGGTGCGGAGTTTTCCGGCGGCATCGCGCGGCAAGGCCTGCACCACCTGGATATGTTCCGGCGGTTTTGGACCGTTGGCCGCCGCGAGATCGCTACGCAGTTGCGCTTCGAGCGCGGTCCGGTCGGCCTCGACGAAGGCATAAAGCCCGACGCCGGTGCGGCGGTCGGCGAAGGCGACGATGGCGGTATCGCGGACATCAGGATGTTTCCGGATCAGGTCGCTCAGCACCGGCGCGTCATTGACCAGCCGCCGGCCGCCGCCTTCGCGGTCGGTGAAATTGAACAGGCCGCGGGTGATGACGCGGTAGACTTTCTTGCCGGTCGCCAGCCAGAGGCTTGCGACGAGCGATTTGCGCGCGAGAATCGCGCGCTCCTTAGGCGTCAGCGCCTCCGGTGCGTAGCTGCGCTTGTGCTTGAGCAGATGCCTGAGATCCTCGTAAGCCGCGATGCGAAACAGCCGGCCGCGCGTCCTGAAGCAGGCCGCTAGCTGAAAGTCGGTAAGATAGGCGCGGCCGTCGCTGCCGCGCAGCCAGTTCTGCTCCTTGGCGAGGTCGTTATGGCATATGCCGGCGCGATGCAGCTTGCGCAGCGCCTGCTTGGCGGAACGGAAATAGGCGGCGTCGCCAATTGGTTTTGCCAGATGCAGCGCCACGCCGTCGATGAAACCGCGCACCAGCGCCTGCCGGCCGGCCCATAGCAGTTCCGGCCCGACGCGCAGCCCTCGCGCCCGCGCCAGCGCGCGGCGTTCGCGGGAAAACAGATGGCGCGCCGGGACGTAGCACCACCATGGCACCTGATCGAGCCGGCGCAACACCGCTTCCACTTCGCCGTCAGGGCTGCGAAAGCGGCCGCGCTCGACGGTGGAAAACACGTCGCGCTTCAGCAGCACGCCTTCGGTCCATCGCGCCGACAGAACAGCGCCGTCGTCTTCTGGCAGTCTCATGCGATGCTCACGCCGCCGCTGCGAGGCGCAGGCTGTCGGCAATCCAGCGATCGAGATCCGACAGCGCCCGGGCGCTGATCGCCTGCTTCTTCGCCACGGTTTTCTCGTTGCCGCGCAGCCGCGTCCCATCCGGATTTCGGGTGGGCGGCGAGGCGAGCGGCGGAAACAGCCCGAAATTGATGTTCATCGGCTGGAACGAGCGCGCACCCGGCTCAATGCTCTCGATGTGGCCGCCGGTGATGTGCCCGAGCAGCGAACCGAGCGCAGTCGTTGCGGGGGGCGGAGCCAGCGATGTCGAGCGGGCATCGGCCGCGGCATAGAGGCCGGCAATCAGCCCGATGCTTGCGGATTCGACGTAGCCTTCGCAGCCGGTCATCTGTCCGGCGAAGCGCAGCCGCGGTTGGGCACGGAGCCGCAATTGGCTGTCCAATAGTTTTGGCGAGTTCAGGAAAGTGTTGCGATGCAGCCCCCCGAGCCGGGCGAATTCGGCGTTCTCGAGGCCGGGAATGGTGCGAAAGACACGCTGCTGGGCGCCGTACTTCAGCTTGGTCTGGAAGCCGACCATGTTGTAGAGCGTACCTAGTTTGTTGTCCTGGCGCAGTTGCACGATGGCGTAGGGTTTTACGGTCGGATCGTGCGGATTGGTAAGCCCGACCGGTTTCATCGGGCCGTGACGCAGCGTCTCGCGGCCGCGCTCCGCCATCACCTCGATTGGCAGGCAGCCATCGAAATAGGGCGTGCTGGTTTCCCACTCCTTGAAATCGGTCTTCTCACCGGCGATCAGGGCGTCGACGAACGCATCGTATTGTTCCCTGGTCATCGGGCAATTGATGTAATCGGCGCCGGTGCCGCCGGGACCTGCCTTGTCGTAGCGCGACTGAAACCACCCTACCGACATATCGATGGAATCCCGGTGTACGATCGGGGCGATCGCATCGAAAAACGCCAGCGCGTTCTCGCCGGTAAGCTGGCGGATGGCCTCTGCCAGCGGCGCGGAGGTCAAAGGCCCGGTCGCCACGATGACGTTGCGCCAATGCTTGGGCGGCAGACCGTCGATCTCGTCGCGGCGAATTTCGATCAGGGGATGATCATCGAGCGCTTTGGTGACGGCGGCGGAGAATCCGTCGCGGTCCACCGCCAATGCACTGCCGGCGGGCACCTGATTGGCGTCGGCGGCGCGCATGATCAGCGAGTCCAGCCGGCGCATTTCGGCGTGCAGCAAGCCGACCGCATTGTTGGCGGCATCGTCGGAGCGGAACGAATTCGAGCACACGAGTTCGGCAAGGCCGTCGGTGCGATGGGCTTCGGTCATCCGGCCGGGGCGCATCTCGTGCAGGATAACAGGGATGCCCGACTTGGCGACCTGCCAGGCCGCTTCCGAGCCGGCAAGGCCCGCGCCGACGATATGTACGGTTTCAGAAATCGCTCTGGTGCCTGTCATGGTCACAGAGGTAGCGCGTTTCCGGGCGCAGTGGAATGCGGCGCCGGCCTGATCGCAGATACGACAACGCCCGCGGCGAGGCGGGCGTTATCCGTTCGTCAGTCAGCTAAAGAAAACATCAGCCGTTATAGGTGCCGGCGGCAACGCGCGGAATGTCCGAGCGATCGAGGCCGATATCGGCCAGTTCGCGATCGCTAAGCTGGGACAATTC
>Ga0307312_10000448_pt1 | contig 19357 bp, 16 predicted proteins | sample ER_DNA_202_FD_194489 | JGI IMG/M metagenome (GOLD analysis project Ga0307312, IMG submission 194489) | Bulk soil microbial communities from the East River watershed near Crested Butte, Colorado, United States - ER_DNA_202 | ecosystem: Environmental > Terrestrial > Soil > Floodplain | place... | reverse complement strand
TGGAGATCTTAACAATGGCGTTTCGTCAAGATGTTGGAAAATATCGTCCCCCCGCGGCGGCGAACTTCTCTACAGTTCGGATCGGTTGGCTGAGCAGGCTCGCCTCCACGCTTTTGGAATCCCAGCAACGAAATTATATCGCGGCGGTTCGTGATCCGGGAACCGGCCACGCCAACTCAGCGGTTGAACGGCAGGTCATACGAATGATGCTTGGCTGATGGTTAAGTAAAACTCTGAGGACCGGCCCGCCCGTGCGATTGCGAACCGCGAGGGCGTTGTGGCTTACTTCGCCACAACGCCCTCGCGTAGTTTCGTTAGAGTGGTTGTTGGGGTGATTGCCTCGGGGTCGACGAGACAATGTAGAATGGACGGTTTTCCGCTAGTCCGCGCACGCTCGAGAGCGGGTGCGAACTCATCCGTGGTTTCCACCCGGCTGCCGTGTCCGCCAAAAGCGCTGGCATAGGCGGCGAAGTCTGGGTTCTTGAGCGTCGTCGCTAAGACACGGCCCGGATATTTTTGTTCCTGATGCATCCGGATTGTGCCGTACATTCCATTGTCGAGGAGGATGACAATGATCGGCAGATCGTACTGCACTGCTGTTGCGAATTCCTGGCCGTGCATGAGAAAATCGCCGTCCCCCGTAACGCAGACGACCATCTGCTCAGCACAAATTCGCTTCGCCGCGACCGCCGCAGGCAACCCGTAGCCCATTGAGCCCGAGGTTGGCGCGAGCTGCGTCGCGAACTGGCGGAAATGCCAGAAGCGATGGACCCAAACTGCGAAATTGCCTGCGCCGTTGCACATGATCGTGTCGGCCGGCAGAACCGTGCGCAGATGTTCCATCGCCCTACTCATCTGGAAGCTCCCGGGCGGGTCCACGCTTTCGGGGTCCGTCCAGGCAAGGAACTCCTCATGCGCCTTACCGGTTTCCGCGGCCCAGGAAATCTCGTTCGGCGGCTTGACGCCTTCGAGAGCGGCCGAGAATGCGTTCGGCGAAGCATTGACCGCAAGATGCGGACGATAGACGCGCCCGAGTTCGTACGGATCGGGATAGACATGGACGAGAGTCTGTCGCGGCGATGGGATGTCGAAGAGCGTGTAGCTCTGCGACGGAATCTCCGACATGCGTCCACCGACGAGGATCACGAGATCGGCCTCCTGGAGGCGCGCCATGAGCTTCGGGTTCGGCCCAATGCCGCAATCGCCGGCATAACAGTGATGGTCGGCAGGAAAGAGGGTCTGGCGACGGAAGGATGTGGCTATCGGTAAAACGAAACGCTCCGCGAACCGCGCAAAGCGCTGTGCGGCTTGCGCGGACCAGCGGCTGCCACCAAGGATCACGATCGGGCGCTTGGCCGACCAGAGCAGTCTCTCAAGCTCCGCCATCTGGGTAAGACCGGAGTGAGTCTCGACCGGCTCGTAGGGCAAGGCGTCCGCGACGTTCGCCGTCTCGATCAACATATCCTCCGGCAGGGCGATCACGACCGGGCCGGGGCGACCGTTAGCCGCGACATGGAAAGCGCGAGACAGGAATTCCGGCAGGCGGGCGGGGTCATCGATGTCCACGACCCATTTGGCGATCGTCCCGAACACGGCCTTGTAGTCGAGCTCTTGGAATGCCTCGCGCTCTTTCATTTCGCGGGCAACTTGGCCGACGAAGAGGATCATCGGGGTCGAGTCCTGGCTCGCGATGTGAATGCCTGCTGCGGCGTTTGTGGCACCAGGGCCGCGGGTCACGAAGCAGATGCCAGGCCGGCCGGTGAGCTTGCCGTAGGCCTCCGCCATCATCGCGGCGCCGCCCTCCTGGCGACATACGGTGACGGCGATCGAGGAGTCGTGAAGCGCATCGAGCACAGCGAGATAGCTTTCGCCGGGCACGCAAAAGAGATGGTCGACTCCGTGCACGAGAAGCTGATCGATGAGTATCTGTCCTCCGGTTCGGGGCTTCGAGCTCATACGGTCCTCCTCTCCCGCTAGAAACATGGCCGAGGTTGTTAGAACTTTTGCCTACGATCGATAATCTGCTTTGTCAGTATTTCAAGGTGCTCGAATAGTTCGCCGACTGCCTCCACAGCCTTTTCCCGATCGCGAAGTATGACGTGCTCTGTGATTGCACAGTGCAGCTGAGAGGCTTTTGGGAAGCTTTCGGTCGGCTCGTATGTCCACCAGAAACGACGAGCTTGAGCGTGGAGTATTCGCATCGTGCCCGCGAGAACGTCATTGTGCGTTGCGTGAACTTGGGCATCGTGCAGAGCCTTTTTTGCGCGGAAATAAATGATTCGATCGTCGCTCTTGCCGGCTTGAGCAACTTCGCGAGACACCCTGGCTAGTTCTGCTAAATCATCCGGGTTCGCGCGCTCTATCGCGTGTCGAACCAACGATTCTTCAAGCGGGCGACGGACCTCAAGCACTTGAAGGTGCCGAATTACATCGACTCCAGAAACAGAAATTCCTCGTCTGGGATGGACATTAACAAAGCCGATAAATTTCAAACGTGCGATCGCCTCGCGTATGGGTGTTCGGCCCATTTTGAGAATTTGGCTGAGCTCGCTCTCCGAAACTAACGCACCTGGGACCAGGTCCCCGCCGACGATCATTTCTTCTATCGCGTCGAACGCGCGATCAGCCAGCGACTGCAGTCGCTGGACCTTCTCCCGTTTCATTGGGCGATTTGTTGCTCTGTTCGGCACCGCTTAGCTCCTGATCGTTCCAAGTACCCAGGGCTTTACCACACCCATTGACATTCACAACAAGGTGCCCTCGAATAGCAGTTGGATATCACCTAGCGACAAGCTGCATGTCTGCCGCTTAGTACGCTTGGAAAAAGCGGCTGAGGTCCATGTAGGCCAGGCCAACTAGTGGAGACGCTGATGAGGGACGCGCCGCGGAGCGCTACCGAACGCGTGCGCCGAATTTCAAGACCGCGCCGCGCTATGCATCCTCCGACCGCGGCTGCAAAACGCGCTGCCAAGATCTTCCCCTGATCCTTGCATCTTCTCAGGTAGGGCGACGCCTCGGCTCGCTGATTCAAGCGTTGAAAATAGTTGACGGGTGAGGAAGAGCCGATGCCCGATCTTAAGATCGAAACCCGCGAGAAGCTAAAAAAGGTCGCCACCCCCACGCTGATGACGGCCCTGTACAAGCGGGGCTTGCGAAACCAATGGATTCAGGACGTCCGCGCGATCAATCCAGCGGCGACACCAATGGTCGGGATCGCTTTCACCCTGCGCTACATGCCCGCCCGAGAGGATCTCAATCTTCTCGAGGTCTTCCGCGATCGGAACCACCCGCAGCGCGTCGCTGTTGAACAGTGCCCGCCGGGAGCCGTCCTTGTCATAGATGCGCGAAAGGACCCACGCGCTGCCTCGGCCGGGTCAATTCTGATCTCCCGCCTCATGGTCCGCGGTTGCGCTGGAATCGTAACAGACGGCGGGTTTAGGGACACTCCGGAACTCGAAAAACTTTCGTTTCCGTCTTACCACAATCGGCCTGCAGCCCCGACCAACCTCACGCTGCATCAGGCAATCGAGATAAATGGACCGATCGGCTGCGGCGATGCTCCAGTCTTTCCGGGCGACGTCGTCGTTGGCGATGCGGAGGGAGTTGTGGTCGTACCAGCGCATCTGGCGGACGAGATCGCGGACGAAACGGTGGAGATGACCGCCTTCGAGGATTTCGTGACCGAGGAAGTTCTGAAGGGCCGCACTATCATTGGCCTCTACCCTGCGACGGAAGATCAAACTCGAAAAGACTTTGAGGTCTGGCGAAAAGCCAACAATCGATGACCTCCTGCCCTTGATTGGCGGGGCGTCAACGAAAGATCTCGGGTATTGGGAGGAGATCGCCATGCAACGTACGATTGAACAGAGAACGCTCAGCAAGGTGTCTTGGCGGCTTCTACCGTTGATCGTTGTAATCTATTTCGTTGCGTACATGGATCGTACCAACGTCAGCTTTGCGTCCTTGAGCATGAATCAAGACCTCGGTTTCACGGCCTATATCTACGGCTGGGGTGCGGGGATTTTCTTTCTGGGCTATTTCCTGTTCGAAGTTCCGAGCAATGTGATTCTCGAAAAGACGGGCGCTCGCCTTTGGATCGCTCGCATCATGATCACCTGGGGTATCGCAGCGGCGGCCATGGCCTTTGTCGCGGGGTCGACCAGCTTCCTCGTCCTTCGGTTCTTGCTCGGAGTGGCCGAAGCCGGGTTCTTTCCCGGGATGATTCTGTACTTCACATACTGGTTCCCTTCCAAGTATCGAAGCAGGGTCATTGCAGCACTCTTTCTCGCTGTTCCCGGTGCGAACGCACTTACTGCGGTGGTTTCAGGCGCAATTTTGCAGATGGACGGCATTTGGGGATTGCGCGGCTGGCAGTGGCTTTTCATTGTCGAGGCGATCCCGGCGATTCTACTTGCCTTCGCTGTTCTTGCGCTCATGACGGAGCGACCGGCGAAAGCCAAATGGCTCGCACCGGAGGAGCGCGAGTGGCTCGAAGGAGTGCTTGAGTCGGAGCGGAGCACCAAAGTTAAGGCACACGGCGAGTTCACGCTTTACCAGGCATTGACCAATTCAACCGTCCTTCTCCTTGCATCGATTTATTTTACGATCGTCACCGCGACATACGGGATCACTTTCTTCCTGCCACCCATTCTTAAGGCTCTGGGACTGTCCGACTTTGGAACAGGACTTGCCACGGCCCTCCCGTACGTTATCGGCACCGTTGGGATGGTACTCTGGAGCTGGTCCTCCGATCGCCACCAAGAGCGGCGTATGCACTTCGTGGTCGCATGCCTCGTCGCCACCATCGGTCTAATCGCGGTTGGATGGTTGAATGGCTCGTTCTGGGCGATCGCGGCAATGTCGTTCGCAGCAGTCGGAATCTACGGCTCGAAACCCTCGTTTTGGCCCCTCCCGTCGGCATTTCTAACCGGCCCTGCGGCTGCCGGCGGAATCGCCCTGGTCAATTCCATTGGCAATCTCGGCGGCTTCGTCGGCCCCTATGCGGTTGGCTGGATCAAGGACGCGACCGGCAGCTTTGAAGCAGGGCTATATTTCCTTGCTGCTTGCTCCCTCGCATCAGCTGTAATCGCATTCTTCGGGCTGCGGCCGGCGGTGGTTGAACTAAAAAAGCCAATCGCTCTTGAACTTGCAAAATGAAGGTAACTTTCTCGCACGGCGGATAGTTGTAAGAATTTTGAATGGCGGAAGCGAGGAAATATGACGCGTAAGACGCTAGAAGAGCTAAGAAGCCAGCGGTGGTTCGGCGCGACCGACCTACGCTCGTTCGGTCATCGCTCGCGCACCATGCAGATGGGCTATGCGCTCGAGGATTTCACTAAAAAGCCGGTTGTCGGCATCATCAACACCTGGAGCGATCTCGCCAACTGTCACTCGCATTTCCGCATGCGCGTCGAGGAAGTGAAGCGCGGCGTGTGGCAGGCAGGCGGCTTCCCCGTTGAGCTTCCCGCGATGTCTGTTGCCGAGCAGTACGTTAAACCAACAAGCATGCTCTACCGCAATTTCCTTGCGATGGAGACCGAGGAGCTGCTGCGCTCGCAACCGATCGACGGTGCAGTACTGATGGGGGGCTGCGACAAGACCACGCCTGGCACGATCATGGGCGGCATCTCGATGAACCTGCCAATAATCTTCATGCCCGCCGGCCCCATGATGCGTGGTCATTTTGGCGGCAACATTCTCGGCTCCGGCTCAGACGTCTGGAAATACTGGGCCGAGAAGGAAGCCGGCAATATTACCGAACAGCAATGGAATGACATGGAAGCTGGTATTGCTCGCTCGCCTGGCACTTGCATGACGATGGGCACGGCCTCGACGATGACGACCATCGCCGAGGTTCTCGGGCTCACCCTGCCCGGCGCGGCTTCCATTCCCGCAGCGGACGCGGCCCATCCGCGAATGGCCTCCGCGTGCGGACGTCGGATCGTCGAGATGATTTGGGAGGACTTAAAGCCGTCCGACATCATCACACGCAAATCAGTCGAAAACGCCCTGATCGTGCACAGCGCGCTCGCCGGCTCAACCAATGCGATGGTGCATCTCGTCGCGATGGCACGCCGCGCTGACGTGCCAATCGCCCTGAAGGATTTCGACGATTTTGCCGCCCGCGTGCCGGTAATTGCGAACCTTCGCCCGTCGGGTGAATGGCTGATGGAGGATTATCATATCGCCGGGGGCACGCTCGCGCTGCTGTCACGGCTAAAATCAATGCTACATCTCGATGCTCGCACGGTCGCTGGGGGTACGATGGAGGACGCGATCGGCGGAGCAGTGGTCTACAATGACGACGTCATTCGGCCTCTGAACAACCCGGTTGCGGCATCTGGCGGCACAGCCATCCTTTACGGAAACCTTGCGCCGGACGGTTGCGTGATCAAGCCACCTGCTGCCGATCCGCGTCTGCTACAGCACACCGGACCCGCGCTTGTCTTCGATAGTTACGAAGATATGACAAGGGCGGTTAACGATCTCGACCTCGACGTAACCCCTGACCATGTAATGGTGCTGCGCAATGCTGGTCCGCTAGGGGGACCAGGCATGCCAGAATGGGGCATGCTGCCGATACCAAAGAAACTGTTGCGGCAGGGTGTGCGCGACATGCTGCGCATCTCCGACGCGCGCATGAGCGGTACGAGCTACGGCGCTTGCATCCTGCACGTTGCACCCGAAGCCTACGTGAAAGGCCCGCTCGCGGCGGTCCAGACCGGCGATCTGATCACGGTCGACGTGGCAACTCGCTCGATCAACGTAGACTTGAGCGATGCCGAAATCTCGGATCGGCTGAAGGAATACAAGCGGCCTTCGCGCGATTATCCGCGCGGTTACGCCCATCTGTTCGCACAGCATGTGCGTCAGGCGAACGATGGTTGCGATTTCGATTTTCTCGAAGGTGCAGGCGGAGTTCCTGAACCGGAGATCCATTGAAGGAGATATCGCGGGGAGCCGATGGAAAATTCGTTCGGCCGTCCGACTAACCAGAGCGATGCATCAACATGCTGAGCGAAACCAAAGGATTCTTTGTCGTAGCCCAAACAACGTTTGATGAACGCGGTGCACTCGATCTCGACAGCCTGGATAGTTTGATCGATTTCTATCTGCGGCACGGAGTAGACGGCTTTACAGTTTTGGGCGTCTCCGGCGAGGCGAACAAGCTGACCCATGAAGAGGCGCTCACCGTCGCGACACGTTATATCCAGCGGTCCGACGGAAAGCCTGTGATTGTCGGAGTCAGCAACTCCAGCCTTGCGCAATTGACGGAGATAACGAATGCCGTCATGGATCGCGGGGCCGCTGGCGTCATGATCGCGCCTCCAGGAGGTCTGAAGACTGAGGAGGACCTTTTATTTTATTTCAGCACTGTTTTCTCGCAGATCGGAAACGTGCCCACGGTGTTGCAAGATTTCCCCTTTTCCACGGGTGTCTGGATGTCGGTTTCGTCCATCTTGCAGCTGGTTGAGAATTTCCAGCAGATTCAGCTACTGAAAGAAGAAGATCTGCCGAGCATTAACAAAATAACTCGCCTGCGCCAATCCAAGGGGCGCCGCGTCGCCATCCTCACCGGCAACAACGGTATGTATCTCCCTCTCGAACTCGGCAGAGGGATAGATGGTCCGATGGCAGGATTCTCTCATCCGGAGATGCTAGCGAGCGTCTACAAGTTGTTTACCCAAGGGCGCGTGGAGGAAGCCAACGATCTGTTCGACCGCTACTTGCCCCTGTTGTCGTATGAAGCTCAGGGTTTCTGGGGTGTGGCGGCCCGGAAAGAAATTATGCGGCGCCGCGGAGCCATGAAGCACGCCACTATGCGCGCTCCCGGACCCAAGCTCACCAAAGAGGACCTGGCAGAAATCGACATGCTGGTCAGGCGCGTCGAACGCGCTGTTGCCGTGGGGGGCTATGAGTCCAAAGTAGCCTGATTAAGCGACCAGCACGCACGAAACGAAATTTGTTTAAGGAGATTCCAATGACAACAATCGACGCAGGCCTTCGCAATGCATTGACTGGCATCTCCGGCATCTTGGTCACACCTTTTGATAGCAATGACGAGGTCGCGCCATTGCGCCTCAAGCCGATTGTCGATCGCGCAATCCAAGCGGGCGTTCACGTCTTGGTCGCGAACGGTAATACGGGAGAATTTTATGGATTGACCACGGCGGAAGCCGAGCGGATGGTGCACGCGGCTGCGGAGCATGTGGCCGGCCGGGCGCCGCTTCTGGGAGGTGTTGGACGCAGCATCCGAGATGCGTGTGCACTCGCCCGCGCTTCCAAGCAAGCGGGCGCATCCGCCCTCATGGTCCACCAGCCGCCGGATCCTTTCGTCTCCCCGCGCGGCGTCGTGGCTTACGTTCAGCGTATCGCTGAGGCAGGCCAAGGCCTGCCACTCATGCTCTACCTGCGCAACGACGGGATCGGCCTCGATACAATTGAGAAGCTCTGCAACGTTCCTGGCGTTGCAGGAGTGAAGTGGGCCTGCCCCACACCATTACGACTCGCGGAAGCAATTCGACGTGGCGATCCTGGCATTGTGTGGGTTGGGGGTCTCGCCGAAACGTGGGCACCTCCGCTCTGTGCGGTCGGAGCACGAGGCTTTACCTCGGGCCTGATCAACGTCTGGCCAGAGCATTCAGTGGCCATCCACGCGGCCCTTGAGGCCGGAGATTACCTCCGCGCCAATAAGCTCATCGACGCGATGAACGTCTTCGAGGAGATTCGGGCCGAAGAGCAGAATGGGACCAACGTGACTGCGGTGAAAGCTGCCTTGCAGCTTATGGGCCAGGACTGCGGGCCGACGCGTCCTCCTTCGGCTTGGCCATTGACTGACCGGCAGATGGTAGCGCTGCGTCGGCTTTTGGATTCGTGGGGGCTAGTGAAGGACACCCCACCTCAAGAACGACGCGCCGTTTGATCATGGAAGCGACGCCCGCCTCGCGAACTCTTTCGCGACATCGGTAGCTTCCAGATAACTAGGAGAAGCGATGCCAGTAACTGGCGACGTGATGATCGGTGGAGAACGGGTGGAAGACGCAGACCGTTCGTTCCGGGCCGTAAACCCGGCAACGGGCAAATTGCTTGAGCCCGCTTTCGCGTTTGCAGGAGCCGCGGAGGTGGAGCGCGCCTGTGCCTTGGCTTGGGCGGCGTTTCCCGTCTACCGGGAAACTACCCTTGAGGATCGCGCGCGCTTTCTGGAAATCATAGCGGCAAACATCATGCAACTCGGGGACGCGCTCGTTGAACGCGCGTGCGCCGAGACGGGGCTCCCGCGAGGTCGAATCGAAGGCGAGCGAGCCCGCACGGTCGGGCAGCTCAAGCTCTTTGCCGACGTAGTGCGGGTTGGCGAATGGCTGGATCTTCGGATCGATCCTGCCCTTCCCGATCGCAAACCGTTACCGCGCGCGGACCTCCGCCTCCGCAACGTGCCCCTCGGTCCCGTGGCTGTCTTCGGTGCGAGCAACTTCCCGCTAGCGTTTTCGGTCGCCGGTGGTGATACCGCCTCTGCTCTGGCCGCCGGATGTCCCGTCATCGTAAAGGGTCATCCTGCCCATCCCGGAACCGGCGAACTGGTGGGGCAAGCAATCCAGGCCGCAGTCTCGTCTTGTGGACTTCCTGATGGGGTGTTCTCACTTCTCCTGGGGGCGCTGGAAACCGGATCTGCTCTCGTTGCCGATCCACATGTCAAGGCCGTCGGCTTCACGGGCTCCCGCTCAGGCGGAATGGCACTAGTTGGAATCGCCGCTGCGAGGTCGGAACCCATTCCAGTCTACGCCGAGATGAGTAGCAGTAATCCCGTTTATCTCTTGCCTGCCGCGCTATTAGCTCGCGCCGAAACGCTTGGCCGCGAGTTCATAGGCTCATTGACGATGGGAGCCGGACAGTTCTGCACCAATCCAGGGCTGGTTTTCGGGGTGCAGGGACCTGACCTCGATCGTTTTCTCGAGAGTGCGGCTAAGACGCTTCGGGACCACGAGCCCTCGCCGATGCTGACGCCCGGGATTCACAAAGCCTACGAAGCCGGCGTGAAGGCGCTTTCGGAGCACAACAGCGTCGAGACTATAGCTCGCGGGAAGGTCGGCGAGGGTGTGAACCAGGGCCAAGGAGCGCTGTTCGCCACTGACGTGAAGAGCTTCATGGCGGACGAGCGGCTTGGCCACGAGGTGTTCGGATCCTCCTCAATTGTCGTTCGTTGTGACAACGTCGGATCCCTATTGGCTTTGACTGAAAAACTCGAAGGGCAGCTGACCGCGACTCTTCAGATGGATCCTGGTGACATCGAAATCGCACGAAGGCTCCTGCCAATTCTGGAACACAAGGTGGGGCGCATCTTGGCGAACGGGTGGCCGACAGGCGTAGAGGTCGGTCACGCGATGGTCCATGGCGGCCCATTTCCCGCGACCTCAGACAGTCGGACGACATCAGTCGGCTCCCTTGCGATCCGCAGGTTCTTGCGGCCTGTTTGCTATCAAGATCTTGAAGCTGATCTTTTGCCCCAAGAGCTCCGGGACGAGAATCCACTAAGCCTTCCACGATTGAAGGACGGTGTACGCGCGCTAAGCTAACATGCATCTAAAAACGGTTTTTTGCCCACGAGACTCAGAGCTGATCCCAATCGAGAGCGGTACTATGACCAAAGGATCCGATTTGCTAGTTGCTGCACTGGAGAACGAGGGCGTCGATCGTATTTTTGGCGTACCGGGCGAAGAGAATCTCGACGTCGTCGAATCGCTCCGCCGCTCCGGCATTAAACTCATTCTCACGAGACACGAGCAAGCAGCTGCCTTCATGGCGGCGACCCAGGGTCGACTCACGGGTCGCCCCGGCGTGTGCATCTCAACGCTCGGGCCGGGTGCGCTGAACTTCTCGACTGGCGCCGCATACGCTCATCTCGGAGCTATGCCGATGATCATGATCACCGGCCAGAAGGCGATAATGACGGCAAAGCAGGCGCGATTTCAGATCGTCGACGTGATCGCTTCGATGCGGCCGCTGACGAAGATGACACGTCAGATCGTAAGCTCGGCTTCAATCCCCGCAATCGTGCGCGACGCTTTTCGGGTGGCAATGGAAGAGCGGCCCGGTCCTGTGCATTTAGAACTCCCTGAAGACGTAGCAGGAGAGGAAACGGGGAGCATTCCATTAGTGCAGCTACACCCGATCGAACTGCCCGTCGCACCCCCTGCAGCCCTCAATCGCGCGGCCGAGATGATACTTAAGGCCGAGCGGCCCCTCATAATGCTGGGTGCGGGATCCAGTAGGCCAAAGCTCGTTGAGCCATTGTCGAGCTTTGTGCGGCGAGTACGGATTCCTTTCTTCAACACCCAAATGGGAAAAGGATCGGTTACCGGCGGTTCGAACCTCTACATGGGCACTGCAGCTTTGTCCTCGGGCGACTATGTTCATAAAGCGGTTGACCATGCTGACCTCATTATCGCAATTGGCCACGACACGGTTGAGAAGCCTCCTTTCATTATGGGACCAAACGGCCCCAAGGTGATTCATGTCGGGTTTACGGGCGCCAACGTGGAGCAGGTTTATTTTCCTCACGCCGAAGTCGTTGGTGATGTCGGCCCGAGTCTCGGCCTGTTGGCCGACCGAATTGAAGGTAAAGTAAAGGTCGATTCTACGTTTATTGGCCTGCGCAGCGAAATCCTCGGAAGCATTAGAGACCGGGCAGACGAAGGGCGGTTTCCGCCTACGCCGCAACGCATCGTCCGCGACGTGCGAAAAGTGATGCCGGAAGACGGCATCGTCTGCCTCGACAATGGCATGTACAAGATTTGGTTCGCGCGCAATTACCGCACTCACGTCGCAAATACTCTGCTTCTCGACAACGCCCTGGCGACCATGGGAGCAGGGCTTCCATCCGCGATGATGGCCGCGATCCTTTATCCGGATCGGCGCGTCCTCGCGGTGTGTGGCGACGGCGGCTTTATGATGAACTCTCAGGAGATGGAGACTGCGGTGCGACTAGGCCTAAATCTCGTAGTGCTGATCTTAGAGGATTGCGCGTACGGGATGATCCGATGGAAGCAGGCGGTGGACAAGTTTCCAGACTGGGGGCTTACGTTCGGCAATCCTGATTTTGTGCGATACGCAGAATCTTACGGCGCGATAGGTCATCGAGTGAAACGAACGGATGATCTCGTGCCGACCATTGAGAGCGCCTTCAAAGAGACAGGCGTTCATCTCATAACCGTTCCTATCGACTACATTGAGAACACGCGGGTTCTCCTCGAAGAACTGCAAGGACGCGTGCCGGAGATCGCCTAATCGTAATAACAACCAAGGAGCAACGACCATGACTCTGAAACAGACTTTTGCCGATCAGCTCAAGGCGCAGAGCGAAATCTGGCAGGCGCAAACGAAGGATTATCAGGAGCGCCTTGAACAGGCGGGCGAACAGGCACGCGCCGAGTACAAAAAGGCAGTGGAGAAGATGCAAACCACCGCGGAAGAGGCGCGTAAGCTCGCAGAACAGGCCGGTAGCGCCAACGAGGGGGCTTGGAAGGACATGGTCACGGCAAGCCAGAAGGCGTTTGCGGAGTTGCAACGAGGCTGGGCGGACGCGGTTTCGCGTTTCCAGTGACCCGGGCGACAAGCCGCCACCCTACTTCGCTGTGGCGCAGGACTGGCCCAAGCGGGAGGTGGACAGGATGAAGATCAAAGCTGCCGTGCTCAACCAGATGGGCGCTGAGCCGCCGTACAACAAATCGAAGCCGCTCAGCATCGACGAGTTTGAACTCGACGATCCCGGGCATGGCGAAGTGATGGTGAAGATTGGAGCGGCCGGTCTGTGCCATTCCGATCTCTCCGTGATCGACGGAAACCGGCCCCGACCCACACCGATGGTGCTCGGCCACGAAGCTGCCGGCACTGTCGAAAAGCTTGGGTCTGGAGTCGAAGACCTCAAGGTCGGCGATCACGTGGTGATGGTATTCGTCCCGAGCTGCGGGCACTGCTTGCCTTGTGCGGAGGGGCGTCCTGCCCTGTGCGAGCCCGGCGCCATTGCCAACAACGCGGGGACACTGCTTTCGGGGGCGCGCCGCCTACATCGCAACGGCGGCGACGTTCATCATCATCTTGGGTGCTCCGCGTTTGCTGAATACGCAACGGTCTCGCGCAGGTCCCTGGTGAAGATCGATCAGGAATTGCCGTTCGACGAGGCGGCGTTGTTTGGATGTGCTGTTCTGACTGGGGTGGGCGCCGTGATCAACACCGCGAAGGTGTCGGCGGGTTCGAGCGTTGCTGTGATCGGTCTCGGCGGCGTTGGCTTAAGTTCGCTTTTGGGAGCAGTAGCGGTCGGCGCCCGCCGGATCGTTGCGGTCGACCTGTCTGACGACAAACTTGGGCTCGCGCGACAGCTCGGCGCCACAGATACGTTCAACCCGGGAAATCCAAGCGCGATCGACGAGATCAGGTCTGCGACCGCGGGCGGTGTCGAGTTCGCCTTTGAGATGGCGGGCTCAGTCAAAGCAATGGATCTTGCCTACAAGATCACGCGGCGCGGGGGAACCACTATCACGGCGGGGTTGCCTCCACCCAATCATACATTTGCGCTGCCTCAGGTAAATCTTGTCGCCGAGGAGCGAACCATCAAGGGCAGCTACATCGGCACCTGTGTGCCGATTCGCGATCTTCCCCGCTACATCGAGCTCTATCGAGGCGGCAAGTTGCCCGTCGATCGTCTGATGAGCGGGCGCCTCAGGCTCGACGAGATCAACCTTGGCTTCGATCGTCTGCATGAAGGTAAGGCCGTGCGACAAGTGGTGGTGTTCTGACGTGAATCCTTCAGAGTATATGGAGGCCTTAGCAAAGTTATGGAGCTTCAATGCGAAATACTTTGCCTCGGAAAGCCCTTCTACCGAAAAAGGGCCCCTAGCCTCATTCGATCTCGAAGGAATGACCAAGGCGAGCAAGGCATTTACCACGTTATGGTCTTCGGCGATGGAGGTTTCGCAGACTCTTGCGCGCCATGCACAGGAAGGAAAGACACAGAACCCGCTCATAACGGAACTACTCGGAAAATTTCTCGATCCAAAGGCGTGGTTCTCAAGCATGGAGGGTATGGATCAGGCCTTGCAGCAATTGTCAGAGGGGCCTCGTCTTGCCGATTTATGGGATACAGAACGCAAAATGCTCAACGTGTTCAACGCATGGGCGGCTTTGCGCCAACGCAGCCTCGAACACAACACGATAATGCTCGAGGCGTGGCTGCAGGCAGCTGGCAAATTTGCGGAAAATCTGAACAAAAGGGAACGAACGGAAGCGCTTGGCTCGTGGCGGGAATTGCTCGCGCTCTGGGTCGAGACTGCAAACACGGTACTTCTCGAAACGCAGCGTTCAGACGCCTATCTCAAAAGCCAGCGGGAGATACTGAAAACAAGCACCGATCTGCGATTGGCACAGCAGGAGATCGCCGCCTTCTACAGCGAGACGTTTGGCTACCCGACGCGAGCAGAGCTCGATGATGTACATCGGACCGTGACCGAACTTCGCCGCGAACTGCGTGCTCTACAGCGGGCCTACCGCGAAGCGCCGAAGCATGAAGTAGTTCCGAAGCCACGCGCAAATCGGCAGAGAAAGCTGGTCCAAACCAGAAGAAGCCATGGCGAATAGCGGACCGCCTATCAACATCACGCCCGAGCAAGCGATCTCGGAGGCTGCAGCACTTGGTGAGAAGATCGCGCGCGGCGCCGAACTCTTTTTTAGGCTGCGCGACAGCGAAGTCGCCATCGCTACCACGCCTAAGGATGAGGTTTGGCGGCAGGACAAGGTGACCCTGTACCACTACAGACCCCTGGCAGACATAAAGGTCGCGACCCCAGTGTTGATCGTCTACGGCTTGATCGGCCGCTACACAATGGCAGACCTTCAAGAGGATCGCTCCCTCGTCCGAAATCTTCTCAACCTCGGTATCGATCTTTATGTCGTGGATTGGGGCAACCCTTCCCGAGCGGATCGATGGCTCACTCTTGATGATTACATCGATGGATATCTAGCAGAATGTGTGCGGGTAATTTCTGAGAGACACAAGATCGATAATGTGAGCCTGCTGGGCATTTGCGAAGGCGGCGTCTTCACCACGTGCTATGCCGCTCTTTATCCTGGTGCAGTGAAAGCGATGGTACTCACTATCACTCCAATCGACTTTCATGGCGATACGGTCGAGAATCGGCTTGGTCACGGCTTCATCAACATTTGGACGCGCAGCCTCAAGCCGGAGGATATCGATCGTCTTATCGAGGCTTACGGCAATTTGCCGGGCGACTTTATGGGATCGATTTTTTCCCAGATGACGCCCATGCGTACCCTCATGAAGTACAATCTCGACATGTTGGAGGTGATGGACGACGAGAAGAAGTTCCGCAATTTCTTGCGCATGGAAAAGTGGATCGCCGATCGCCCGCATCATCCAGGTGAAGCCGCCAAGCAGTGGCTCAAGGATCTGTATCAGGCCAACAAGCTCATCAAGAACGCATTTACCGTCAGCAATCGCCTAGTGGACCTCGGCAACATAACCATGCCGGTCCTTAATGTTTTTGCCAAAGATGATCACATTATCCCGCCTGCCACTTCGCAAGCATTGGGTGCGAAGGTTGGCACGAAGGATTACACGGAACTCCCGCTGCCTGGCGGCCATGTCGGCGTATTCGTCGGCGGCAAGTCGCAGGCTTTACTCGGCTCGGGGATCGCCAAATGGCTTTCCGAGAGGCAATAAACGGATGACCCTCAAGAACAAAATCGTCTCCGCCGATGAAGCCATTGCGATAATTCGCGATGGCGACACAATTTGCGTGTCGGGCTTTGTTGGCATCGGTACCCCCGATGAACTGATTATCGCCCTCGAGCGGCGCTTCCTTAAAGAGCGGCACCCTTCCAATCTCACTCTCGTCTTCGCCGCGGCCCCCGGCGATGGCAAGGACCGGGGTCTGAATCGTCTCGCCCACAAAGGACTCCTTAAGCGCGTAATAGGCGGCCACTGGAGTCTCGTGCCTAAGATCGCTGAGCTGGCGCTCGACGACGCCATAGAGGCCTATAATCTTCCGCTCGGCTGCATCTCGCATCTCTTTCGCGAGATCGCCGCTCATCGTCCAGGAACAATCTCAAAGGTGGGACTGCGCACCTTCGTCGATCCTCGCGAGCAAGGTGGCAAACTCAACAGTGTGACCACCGAAGATCTCGTTGAGATCCTTAACATCGGCGGCGAGGAATGGCTGCGCTATAAGGCGTTCCCGATCAATGTCGCTTTCATCCGAGGCACGACCTGCGATCCTAACGGCAACACCACCATGGAGCGAGAAGCCCTCACCCTCGACAACCTCGCTATTGCCATGGCGGCCAAGAACTCTGGCGGCTTCGTCATAGCGCAAGTCGAGCGCATTGCTGCCGCGGACTCCCTTAATCCCCGCGAGGTGCAGGTACCGGGCATTTTGGTGGATTGCGTGGTGCTGGGCGAAGTCGCGAACCACCTCCAGACCTATGGTTCTCCCTATAACCACGCCTTCTCCGGCCGGCAGCGCGTGCCGCTTAGTCGCGTCGCGCCGATGGAGCTGGACGACCGAAAGATCATCGCGCGGCGCTGCGCTTTCGAGCTGCCGCTCGGTGGCGTTGTGAATCTGGGCATTGGCATGCCGGAAGGGGTGGCGGCTGTCGCGGCCGAGGAGCGCATTCTCAAATACTTGACGCTCACAGCCGAACCCGGAATTGTAGGAGGCTTTCCGCAGGGCGGGCTCGACTTCGGAGCCGCGCTCAATCCCGAAGCCGTCATTCAACAGAACCAGCAGTTCGACTTTTATGACGGTGGCGGCCTCGATCTCGCTTGTCTTGGACTTGCCCAAGTCGACGCGGTGGGCAACGTGAATGTCAGCCGCTTCGGCCGCAGACTCGCTGGCGCGGGGGGGTTCATTAACATTTCGCAGAACGCGAAGAAGCTGGTGTTCGCTGGCACCTTCACGGCGGGCGGGCTCAAAGTCGCCGTCAAGGAGGGGAGCCTATCGGTCGAGACCGAAGGCAAGTTGCCGAAGTTCATCGAGAAGGTCGAACACATCACCTTCAGCGGCGACTACGCGGCCGAGACCGATCAGCCCGTAATCTACGTCACCGAGCGCTGCGTCTTTCGACGCACAAAGTTGGGCATGGAGCTCGTCGAGGTCGCGCCCGGCATCGACATCGAGCGGGATATCCTCGCCCACATGGGATTTAAGCCACTTGTCAACGATCCGAAGCCGATGGACCCGAGAATCCTGCTCGTGGAAATCATGGGCCTTGAGCAGATTCTGTTAGGCCTGACCTTGGTCGAGCGCATCAGCTACGACCACCTACGCAACATCCTGTTCCTAAACCTCGAGGGCTTCCAAGTCCGCACCGTCGACGACGTCGACCTCGTAAGACGCGAGATGGAGAAACAGTGCCGTGCAATCGGCCGCAAGGTGGCGCTCGTAGTCAATTACGACGGGTTCCAGCTCGATCCCGTGGTCAGCGACGCGTATTTCTCCATGATCACCTATATGCAGAGCCGCTACTACTCCACAGCCTCGCGCTACACCACGAGCGCTTTCATGCGCATGAAGCTCGGCTCAGGGCTCGCAGAGCGAAACCTCAAGCCTCACGTGTTTGAAACTCCCGCCGAGGCACACGCTTTCGCGGCCCAGCTTCTTTAAAGCGAACTGAGCCAATGCAAGGCGGCAATGGATAAAACGTTAAGAAAAGCCAAAGTCGATGGCGAACCTGATCGAACTGGTACGATTTTGGGCCTGTCTACGTCCGGCTTCCACTCAGTGGCATACACGGACGGCGGTCCAGCGAATACTCGCGTCCCGATCGTGTGTGTTCATGGGGTCACCCGCCAAGGACGAGATTTCGACTATCTGGCCGCGCACCTTGCCGCGGCAGGTCGCCGTGTAGTTTGTCCCGACCTCGTAGGTCGTGGGCAAAGCGGCAAGTTGCTTAATCCGAATGAATATGCGCTTCCTCAATACTGCGCCGACATGAACGCGCTCATCGCGGCTCTTGGGGCTAAAGAGGTCGATTGGGTCGGAACGTCGCTCGGCGGGTTGGTCGGAATTGTCCTCGCCGGCCTACCGGGCAACCCAATTCGCCGTCTCGTGATCAATGACATTGGTCCGTACTTGCCTTGGGCCGGCCTTGCTCGCATCGGCTCGTACGTCACTACCATCCCGGCGGACTTTCACGATCTGGGGGAGGCCGAAGCCTATTTCCGTGAGGTCTTGGCACCTTTCGGCACCCTCACCGACGAACATTGGTGCCACATCACTCGACACAGCGTGGCCTGGCACGCGAGCCGAGAGCGGTACGTCATGCTTTTCGACCCGCAAATCGTGCGGGCGTTCCGAAATCCCTGGCATTACAGTCTCGATCTCTGGAAGTATTGGACCGGCATCGAGGTGCCGATCCTTGTGCTTCGCGGTGTGAAATCCGACATGTTGCCGCCCGAGCTTGCGCTGGAGATGGTTCGGCGAAACCCTCGAACACGAGTGCATGAAATCGAGGGTTGCGGACATGCACCCCCGCTTATGAGCCTCGAACAAATTAAACCCGTCGCAGACTTTCTAACTGCGCAAAAGATCTAATTCTAATCAAACTCCAGGGGGTCTCATCGGAACCCCTTCCACAGGTTGACAACGATAGGAAGCGCATCATGCGACTTTGCGGAATGCGTTCGTGGCGCCGGCCTGCAGAGGCTGAAGCGCATCGCTCGTCACTTTTTGCGCCAGGTCCGCGAGGTGCTTCGCTTGCTCAGAGAAGGTTTCAAACTGCTTGCGGGCTTGGGCGCTCGACAATTCAAGAAACTCGGACGGCGATTTCACTCCGACCAGCTTGCGGCAAAAGTCGAAGGCGGAGTTGGTGTTTGCGTGCAAAATCTCAATCCATTGCAGATTGAAATCCGCTGTTGCCTTGGTGACCGTCGAATAGCTCTGCTCAAGTACTTTGTTGGTCTCGTCGGCCATTGCTTTGGCTCTTTCATACACGTCCTTGCTGTACGCGGCGCCTTGTTTCGCAAAATCCCGAACGGCTTCGGTACCTTCTGCCATCGGTTGCTCGAAGTTAGTTAAACCGTCGTTGTTAAGGGGCTTTGGCGTTCTGGCTTTAACGCCGGCGGTGCTTGCGACCATTACAATCAATCTCCTGTATGCGGAACCTGAAGTCCGCGATGTTAACGTTAGTTCATGTGGGAACCCGCATGCTGCACTGCAATAGAGGAACATGAGTTTCGCAAAAGAAATGTCGCCCTTCACAACATTCCTCCGCTCTGATTGTTTGCTTTCCCAACCGCTAGAGAGGCGCCTCGGTATTTGGGTAGCGCCAAATGGTTCGCGAACTGTTG